>Ga0209702_10000062_pt1 | contig 172496 bp, 150 predicted proteins | sample FRY01_FD_187210 | JGI IMG/M metagenome (GOLD analysis project Ga0209702, IMG submission 187210) | Freshwater microbial communities from Lake Fryxell liftoff mats and glacier meltwater in Antarctica - FRY-01 (SPAdes) (version 2) | ecosystem: Environmental > Aquatic > Freshwater > Ice > Glacier...
GAGGACGAGGGCGGGGGCGAGGGCGAGGGCGAGGGCGAGGGCGAGGGCGAGGTGGGACCGGACTTCCAGGCCGGTAGGCGGTGGGCGCGGGCTCGCACCGGCCCCCACCTCGCCTTTTTTCTGCGCGTCCGAGCGTGACGTTCCGTGGGGAAACCGCTTGAGAAGGGGAGTACCCGCGGGCCGTGGGGCGTCTTCACCGCCTGCCCGCCCGGAGGTCGCGCCCCACCTCGGTTTTTTCTGCGCGTCCGAGCGTGACCCCTTGTGGGGGGTGGTTTTGAATCTTGATGTTTGGCGTTGCGGGGTGAGGGTTGGCGGCTTCCGCATGGACGCCGCCCGCCTTGAATCGCTTTTTTCCGCTTTCCGCACCAAGCGGCTGCTGGTGGTGGGGGACGTGATGCTGGACCAGTTCATCTGGGGGGCGGTGTCGCGGATCTCTCCCGAGGCGCCGGTGCCGGTGGTTGAGGTCAAAAGCGAAGATGCCTACCCGGGGGGTGCGGCCAACGTGGCGCGCAACCTCCTGCCCTTCTGCGCCCAGGTGAGCGTGTCGGGCCTGGTCGGCGACGATGCGTTTGCCAGCGAGCTCGACCGCCTGCTGGCGACCAGCGGCATCAATACGGAGGGCCTGCTGCGGGACCCCGACTACCAGACCATCGTGAAGACGCGGATCGTGGCCCGCAACCAGCAGGTGGTGCGGATCGACCGCGAGAAGCGGCGGGCGCTCAGCGACGGCATGCGGGCCCGGGCGCTGGAGTTTTTCGCGGGCATGCTCCCGCACGTCGATGCGATCATTCTCGAGGATTACGGGAAAGGGTTTCTGACCCAGGCGCTGGTGGATGATCTGGCGGAGTTGACGAGGGACACCGGCATCATTGTCACCGTGGATCCGAATCCGAACAACCCGCTGCACTGGCGCGGGGCCACGGCCATCAAGCCGAACCGCTCCGAGGCGTTTCAGGCGGCGGGGCTGGACGAGACCGGGCTGCGGTCGCCCGCCACCCTGGACGTGGCCCTGGAGGAGCTGGGCCAGCGGCTCTTTGCGCAGTGGGACACCGAGATGCTGTTGATCACGCTCAGCGAGCAGGGCATGGCGCTGCTGAAAAAGGACGAACTGCCGTACCGGTTGCCGGCGCTGGCGCGCGAAGTTTTTGACGTCTCGGGAGCGGGTGACACCGCCATCGCGCTGTTCACACTGGCGCTGGCGGCCGGAGCCACCGCGCAGGAGGCGGCGGAAATCTCCAACCACGCCAGTGGCGTGGTCGTCGGCAAGGTCGGCACGGCCACGCTGACTCCCGACGAGCTGGCCGCGTCGTTTTTGGAGCGATCGGCTCGGTGATGGTGTGGGGTTGGTGCACGGTGCACGGTGCACGGTGCACGGTGCACGGTGCGGCGAATCCGGGGTGGTTCGACACTGTTGCGAGTTCGGCCCCTCGCCCCTCGACACGCCGACCTCCGGCTTCCGACCTCCGACCGCGCTTGAGCCCAGGGTGAATACCGCTATGCTGCAGCCATGAGCACCGCCGTGTATCAGGAATGGCCCGACCGGATGACGGTGGAGGAATACCTCGCCCTGGAGGAGCGGGGGGAGGAGCGGCATGAGTATTTTGCGGGGTATATTGTGGCGATGGCGGGGGCGTCGCGGCAGCATGAGGAGATCAGCCTGGCGTTGGCGGCGGCGTTTCACGTCCATCTCCGAGGCAGCGCGTGCCGGCCGTACAAGGGCGATGTCAAGCTGAAGACCTCGTTTCGCGGAGAGGACATGTTTTATTATCCGGACATCATGGTCGCGTGTGATCCGGCCGACGATCATCCGGTGTACGTCGAGCGCCCGAAACTGATCGTCGAGGTGAGCTCGAAGGATTGGGAGCGTAACTACGTGGCCAAGTTCACCGCGTACACCCGCATCCCGTCGCTGGAGGAGTACGCCATCGTGTGGAGCGAGAAAAACCGGCCGCTGGTCAGCCTTTTCCGCCGCCGGCACGGATGGGAGCCGCCGGCTGAGCACCGGACCGGCGAGTTTACCCTGGAAAGCATCGGTCTGACCCTTACGGTCGAGAGCCTCTACCCCTAGGATCACGCCCGCCTGCCGATGCTTTCCTTTTCCACCTGCTGGAACAGCCAGCGCCACACCGAGGGTGAACACATCGTTCACGAGATCAAGGCGATGGGTTTCGACACGATCGAGATCAGCCACGGGCTGAAGGTCTCGCTGCTGCCGGGTCTGCAGAAGGCGTTCCGCGAGCGCCAGATCAAGGTCTCGGGCCTGCACAATTTCTGCCCGTCGCCGGTGGAGTTGATGATCGACGCCCCGGACGCGTATGAGTTCACCTCCCACCGGCCGCATGAGCGGGAGCGGGCCATGAGCCTGACGATGAAGACATTGGAGTTTGCGGCGCAGTTCGAGGCGCGCTACGTGGTGCTCCACCTCGGCAGCGTTCCGATCAAAAAATACACCGCTCAGCTGGAAGCGCTGCTGGCCGCGGGCAAGCTGAACACGCGCGAGTACGTGCGCCTGAAGCTCGAATTCGTCGAGGCTCGGGAAAAGGCGGCACCGCTTTATGTGCAGCGCGCCCGGGAAGCCGTGGCCCAGATTGCGGAGAAGGCCAAGGAGGTCGGCGTGCCGGTCGCCATCGAAAGCCGCAGCCACTTCGAACAGGTGCCGACCGAGTCGGAGATGCTCGCGCTGCTGGACCATTTCCAGGACAACCCCTGGGTCGGCTACTGGCACGACTTCGGCCACGTCCAGCGCAAGGCCAATCTTGGGCTGCTCGACCATGAGGGCTACCTGCGATCGGTGGCCCCGCACTGGCTCGGCTGCCACCTGCACGACGTCGAATGGCCTCACCGCGACCACCGCGTGCCGCTGACCGCCGGCGGGGTGGATTTCGACACGCTCATTCCCCTGGTTCCCCGCGGCCGTCCGGTCGTCTGGGAAATCAGCAGCCGCCGCCGCAAGCAGACGATCATTGAGGCCTTGCCAAAATGGCGGGATCGCTTCGGCGATCTCTAGCCACCAGGACCCCTCGCTCCCACTCCTCAGCCTCACGAATGGACCCCGCTCTGCTCACCCCCGCCAAACCCGCTCCGCCTGTGCCTGACGGGCTCGTCGCCCAATCGATCCATGTGCTGCGCTGCATCCTTACGCACCCGCCGCTCGACACGTTCCACTACCTGAAGTCCAAGGAGGCCCCCTTCGTCGTCCAGTTTGCGAAATACGGGTTTTGCGGGGTCGTGGCCACCGTCTCGCACACGGCGATGGCCTGGTGGTTTTCCCAGCACTGGTTTCCCGCCTTCGAGGGCGCGCCCAAGGACGTGCTCAAGTGGAACCAGATTTACGCCAACCTGTGGGCCCTGCCGATTGGCAACGCGGTCGCCTACGCCACCAATGCCGTCTGGGTCTTCACCGGCGGACGCCATGGCCGGTGGGTCGAGTTCGCCCTGTTCAGCCTGATCAACGTGATCAGCGGAGTGGCGGGCATCTTCACCGGGCCGTTTCTGCGCGATGCCCTCCAGACCGGTTGGTGGGTCGCCCAACTCATGCTCATCGTCACCTCCGCCTTGGTGAACTTCGTCTGCCGGAAATTCTTCGTTTTTCAAAAATGAGAAGAGGTCGGAAAGTGAGAATATTTCCGTTAAAACCATAATTGCCATAGCCAAGAGACTTTCCGTGGGGGATCATTCTCTCGGTCCGGTATGTTTCCGGTTCGGCATGGTGGTACTTCGTCACAACGCGCATTTTTGGAAAACCCCGTGGGCCTGGCGGCCCGGGCTGGGCGCGGGGTGGTGGTGTCGGAGCGTGGGCGGTCTGGCGGGCGGGGTGGGGTTGATGGGGGTGGGGCTGGGCGGGGCCTGGGGGCAGACGGCGGCGTATGATTTCGGGGCGCCGGATGGGTCGGAGCAGCTGATGATCGAACATGTGAATCGTTCGCGGCTGTTTCCGGCGGCGGAAGCGCAGGGGTTTCGCGATGCGGTGGACCCGGCCAAGCGCGGGCCGGCGCAGATCGATTGGAACCTGGCGGACGCGTATGCGGATTTTGGGGTGAACATGGCGGTGGCGGTGCAGCGGATTTCCGCGCTGCCGGCGGTGCCTCCGGTGGCACCCAATGCGAAGCTGATGGCGGTGGCGCGCCAGCACACGCAGTGGATGTTTGCGAATCGATCGCAGAGCCATATGCAGCCGCCCGACACGTCGCCGGTAAACAGCATCATTCGGCGTTTCACTTCGGCGGGCTACAACTACGCCGGGGCGGGGGAGAACATTTATGCGTACGGCAACGACGTTTATTATGCGCACGCGGGTTTTGAGGTGGACTGGGGAGGGGACGATTACGGGATGCAGAAGCCGGCCGGACACCGCCTGAACAACCACTCCAAGGACCACCGCGAGCTCGGCGTCGGTCTGCATGCCGGCTATTCGGGTTATGGCTCGGGGGATGTCGGACCGCTGGTGTGCACGGTCGATTTTGGCGTCCAGCGCAGCTCGTCGGCCTATGTCACCGGGGTGGCGTATTATGATTTGAACGGCAACCAGCGCTACGACGCGAACGAGGGCATCGGCGGGCTGCGGGTGGACGTTGAGGGGGCGGCGCATCACGCCGTGACCGCGCCCGGCGGCGGGTATGCCGTGCCGGTGCCGACGATGGCGGCCACCCGGGCGGTCACGCTCTCCGGCCTGCGCGCACAGGGGGCGGCCAGCGCGGTCATGGCGGATGGCCGGAATGTGAAGCGGGACTTTGTGCCCGCGTACCAGCCGCCGGTGCTGACGGTGCCAGGGGAGGTGCCGGCCGGGCTGCCCGCTGCTTTTTCCTTTCCGACCACGCCGGGAGCCGCCGCGTACGAGGCCGTGGTGGCCGGCCTCATGCCCGCCTCCCCGGAAAAGGCCGACACCGCCGCCCAGCTCCTCTCGTATCTCACCCCCGGCCGCTATTCGCTGCTCCAGGCCAGCGTGCGCGTGGGCACGGCCGGCGGAGCCATCCACCTGGCCCACCCCGAGCTGGAGGATCAATGGGTCATGCTGAAGCCCTCCTACGTGCCCGGCCCGGCCGGCAGCGTGACCTTCCACAGCTGGCTGCGCGGCTCGTCCAAGCGCCAGGTGGCGCGCCTGCAGGTCTCGGCTGACGACGGCCAGACTTGGACCGATGCGTGGACCAAGGTGGGCGCGGCCACTGCGGCCACCGGCTGGGGGGCACCGGTGACGGTTTCGCTCGCGGCGCACGCCGGAAGGCTGGTGCGTCTGCGCTTCAACTACACGGTGGCGGGCAGCACGTGGGTGTCCGGGCTGGGCGTGAGCAGCGGGTGGTTCATCGATGAGATTTCCTTTGCCGATGCCGGGCAATTGACGGCCTCGCAGACGATCGCGGTGCCGGCGGCGGGTTCCACGGCGGAGTTTGTCCACACCCCCGCGGCCCCCGGGCCGCTGGCGGTCGCGGTCCGCCCGCTGATCTCGGGGCGTCCCTGGGCTCATGGCCCGGTGCTGCGTCTTACCGTGGCGGAGCCCACGCCGTTTGTGCACTGGGCGCGCAGCGAGGAAATCCGGCTCGGGATGCCGCCCGGCTCTCTGGCGCTCAGCGCGGAGTCGGCGTCTGCGGCGGACGGGGTGCCCGCCCTGGTTCGTTATGCCCTGGGCCTGTCCGCCGGGCAAAACGCCGCCGCCCGCCTGCCGCAGGCGGAGGCTTCGCCCCAGGGGCTCTGCGTGACGTATTATCGCGACCTTGCGCGCACTGATGTGGAGGTGGTCCTGCAAGTCTCCGCCGACTATCTGCGCTGGCAGTCCCCCGGCGACGCGGGTGCCCCGGCCATCCTGAGCGATTCTGTGGTCGGGCTCGAAGGGACTCTGGAGCGCCGCTGCGCCATCATCGCCCCGGCGCAGGGCCGGGTGGCGGCGCGCCTGCGGGTCACGCCGCGCTGAGCCCGGGTTTCAGGACGGCGTTTTGACGATGCCGGGCTCCGGGTCAGCGGCCGCGGCCGCCGGTGCCTCCTCCTCGAGCCCGAAAAAATCGCGGAAGACCTCACGATAGACCGGGTGTTTAAAGGGCGGGAGCCAGGCGAAATCGTAGGACTCGGGCTCGATCCATTTCCACCGGACGAATTCCGGCTTGTGCTTGTCCAGCCGGATGTCGGTGTCGGCGGCGAGCATTTTGCAGAGGAAATACGTCTGTTCCTGGCCGGCGTAATTGCGCAGCGCCTTGGAGCCCGGGGGGAACCAGTACCGGTACCCGCTCTGCTGGCGCAGTACCTTGTAGTGATGCGGCTCCAGGCCCAGCTCCTCGTCCAGTTCACGCTGGAGCGCCTCCGCGGGCGTTTCGCCGCGGTCAATCCCTCCCTGTGGCACCTGCCAGGAGTTGGCAAAATCGCGCCGCTCACAAATCAATAAGCGCCCCTTCGCATCCACCAGCAGCGCCGCCACATTCTGCCGAAACCGTTCTTTCATCGGTCGACTATGCGCTTGCGCGCCCTCTCCGTACAACCGAAAAACTCCTTATGCTTTCCGCGACCCTCGGGTTTCTGCGCCGGTCCTGGCGCTGGCTGGTGACCTTTCAACTCGCCGCCGCGGTCGTGTGGCTCCTTTCCCAGGGCCTGACGGCCGAAAGCCAGGTCCGGCACCGCACCGAGGGATTCCGCCGCGCCCTCGCCGAGGGACGCTCGGCCAAGGCTTGGCACATGGTCTCTCCGGCGTATCGCGACCAGTGGGGCATGGACCGCGACCAAATCGGCTCCGCTCTGCGCGATGTGACCCGCCAGTTCCTCACCCTCCGGGTCGAATGGATCGACCCGCGGTTCGCCGTCGGTCCGGACGGCACCCTCACCCACACCGCCACCCCGCGCCTCGACGGCAAATCCATCACTCCGGTCGGCGAATTGATTCTGTCGACCGCCCGCCAGCTCGACCAGCCGTTTACATTCCATTGGAAAAAGGAAGGGTGGTGGCCGTGGACCTGGCGCCTGGTCAACATCACCAACCCGGCCCTCGAGCTTCCCTCCGGCTACTCTCCGGGCATGTTCAGCGACAAACCCATCTCGCTCGAAGACGCCATGAGCAAGGCGGCGGGCGGATAGGACTGCGGGTCGCGAACGCCCCGGGAGCATGGTGTCACGATCCCGCCTCCGTTCGAGAACCGCGGAGTCCCCGCCCCGCTCCACCAGCGCGGCCGCGTCATCTGATTCCCTGCGGTCACCGTGGCCTCCTGTTCCTTTCCTTTCCCGGGTTTCGGGTGGAAGGAAAAGAGGAGGGGACGGTGGCCGGGCGCTCAGTCGTCCCTGGGCCGGGCCATCCATGCCGTGACGCCGTCGGCGATGCCGCGGGCGAGGGCGGCCTGCCATTCGGCGGTGGCGGCGCGGGCGGCGTCGGCGGGGTTGGAGAGGTAGGCGCATTCGACCAGCACGGCGGGGCAATGGGTCCGGCGGGTGACGGCCAGTTCCGGGCCGTTGCGGGTGCCGCGGTCGATGGTGTCGGCCCGCGCGCAGACGGCGGTGCGGATGGCGTCGGCGAGCGAGGTGCTGGCCGCGGCCACCGCGGGATCGCCGGCCGCCACGCCGAGGCGGGAAGCGACGGCCCGTTGCGCGGAGAATTCCTTGGGATCGGAATAAAACGTTTCCACCCCGCGCACCGAGGGTGAGGCCACGCTGAAATTAAAATGCACCGAGACCAGCGCGGCCGCGCCTCGCTCATTGGCGAAGCGCACCCGGTCGTCCAGGGGGAGGGCCGTGTCGGTCTCGCGGGTCAGCGCGGTGCGCACGCCGCGCTGCCGGAGTTCGCGGGACAGTCGCACCGCGGTGGCCAGGGCCGCTTTTTTTTCCAGCACCCCGAAGCCCTGGGTCCCTCCGTCCACCCCGCCATGCCCGGCATCGATCACCACCAGGGGCCGCTGGTCCGCCCGCGCGGCCGGCCCCGGTGCCGGATACCGCCACCACCAGAGGCCAAACGCGGCCAGCCCCAGAACCAAACCGGCCAGCACGCACCAGCCCAGCGTGCGCACCCAGCCGGTCAGTCCCTCAGCCCCGCCGGCCTTTCGCGCGCGGCGATGGTTGCCGGGGGAAGGGAAGACAAAGTTTTTAAATGTTTGATTGCGCTTAATAGTTAATTTTACTATATTTTTAACGATGCCGGGAAAGTTCCTGAAAATCCTCATTTCGCAAGTGGTGGCGTTGTCGCTCAGCACTCCGGCAGCTGCCCAGGAAGCGGTGCCGGCCGCCTTGTTTCGCAAGGGCGGTTTTCAGCAGCGGGTGGAGCGGCAGTTGAGCGAACATGAGCGTCGCCTGACGCATTTGGAACTGGTTTCGACCCCCCGCGCCACCGCCAAGGCCCCGGCCCGGGGCAAGGCACCCGCATCGGCCCGCACCTCCTCCGGGGCGAGTGCGCACACGGTGCGGGCGGGAGAGACGCCGTCCTCCATTGCGCGGAAATACGGGGTTACCGTGAGCCAGCTGCTCCAGGCGAACGGCTTGGTTGCGGGGGCGATCATCCGTCCCGGGCAGAAACTGGCGCTGTCCGGCACCGCGCGGGCGAAAGCGGCGGCTCCACCGCCCGCGGGCGCCGTGGCGACGGCGACAGCGGTCCGATCCGCGCCCGCGGCGCGTGCCCCCGCCGGCTGGGCGCGGCACACGGTGCAGCGCGGCGAGACGGTGCGTGGGCTGGCCGCCCGCTTTGGTCTTTCCGAAAAGGAATTGATGCGGCTCAATGGTTTGCAAAGCCCGACCAAGCTCCGGGCTGGTGCTGTGGTCAAATACCCCGTGGCGGCCGCGGCGGCCGATCCCGCCTCCGGGGCGGCGGTGGTTCAGCGCAGCGACTCCCTGCCCGCCGGATGGGAGTGGCACACCGTGCAGCCGGGGGAGTCGCTCAGTCAGATTGCCGCCCGTTATGGCCAGGATCGGCGCAGCCTGGAGCAGTCCAATGCGCTCCAGGCCGGGGCGGCCATTCCCGAGGGCTTGCGCCTCAAAATCCCGCCGACCGGCACCCCCGTCGGCCCCCCGGCCAGCGCCTCCAAAAAACGCCCGGCAGGCGGGGAAGACCACAGTGTGCTTGCCTACACGGTGCAGAAAGGCGACACCCTGGAGGCGCTGTCGAAAACCTTCGCCACCACCCCCGCCATCCTGCGCAAACTCAACCGCCTCTCGACGAGCGACATCCTGGCCGTCGGCCACCGCATCGTGGTCCCCAATAATCTCTTCGAGTGAGGCCCGGCCGGGTGGAGAGAAGCGGCGGACGGGGAAAAACGAAGGCCATCCGGTACCTGTCGGCCGGGGAGGGGTCGCGGTGTGGCACCCGGGCCGCTGGTGAGCATGCGGTCTAGCGGGTGCGGATGCGGAAGAACTGTCGGGGGGGGGCATCGGTGCCGACCCCGGGCACGGTGATCCGGACGTTTTCGGCACCGGCCGGGGTCGAGGAGATGGTGGCTGGCTCCACCCAGGCCCGCCAGCGTGTGCAGTCGGCGCTGCTTTCAATCCACATGGAGTGGTGGAGGCCAGGAGGGCGCTCAAAGCTCACCTCCCATCCGTCCTGCGGGTCGCGCCCGAGCCGGAGGGTGGCACCGGCCGCGGGCAGGGCGGCGCGGGCCACGCGGTCGAGCGCCGGCAGGGAGGTTCCGGCGAGGATGGATTCCTCCTTGGAGGAAACGATGATGGCGGCCGGGGCGGCGGCTTCGGGGCTGAGACGCTGCTGGGGGATGATCTGGCGGGGCAGGCCGGGGGCGGACCAGCCGAGCTCCACGCGGGCGGGGCCCAGGTTGTCGAAATACTCCAGGCGCACGGCCGCGGGCATGCCGGCGGTGAGCACGGCGGTGCCGGCGAGTTCCCGCACCGCCGCGCTGGGCGACCAGGAATCGATGACCAGCTGATCGTTGATCCAGAGCCGGACGAAATCGTCGGCGGCCACGTGGAAGGTGTGGGTCCCGGTGACGGCGGGCCAGGCCCATCCGGTCCACCGGACGGAGAATTGGTCGGACGGCAGGCCGGCGGCGGCGGCTCCGAGGCCCCAGGCGAAATTTGCGTTCGGGTCGATGCGATCAGTCAGCGGCGTGGCCAAGCTGCCGCTGAAATACGCGCCGCGCAGCCCGGTGGCCCGCGGGGTGCCGGCGGCCTCGCCGGAGCCCGGGTCGCCGGCCGGCTGGAACAGCCGGGCGGCGGGGATGAGCTGGGTCGGCTGGCTGGCGCTGGTCCAATACACCTCGATCCAGGCGTCGGAGAAAAAGTCCTGCAGTTCCACCCGGATGTCGGCGAGCTGGCCGGCGGTGAGCGTGATCGGCGCGCTTTGCCGGCCGAAAGACGTCGAGGGTTCGGGGTTCCAGTGGTCGAGCAGAAGCTGACCGTTGACCCAGAGCCGCAGGCCATCGTCGCAATTGACCACGAAGCGGTGGCTTTCGCTGAAGGTGGGCAGCAGGCGGCCGGTCCAGCGGACGGAGAACGCGTCGCCGGGCACCCCGGCGGCGGGTGCGGTCGTGCCGGGCCAGAAGAACTTGAGCTGCGGGTCGATGCGGCTGGCGGCGGCCTGCTCGAACGTGCTGCCGGCGAAGTAGTCGCCCCGGAGCCCCGGGCTTGGGGTGGCGCTGGCGGTGGTCGTCCAGGCAAAGGAGGCGGAGGCGGTGAGGCTGCCGTCGGTCACGGTCACGGTGGTGGTTTGGCTGGGGGCGGCGTCGGTGCGGACCACGCCCGAAATCAGGCCCGTGCTGGAATTGATGACCAGGCCGAAGGGCAGGCCGGTGGCCGCGTAGATCAGGTTTTGCCCATCCTGATCAGCGGCCTCGATCGCCAGGGAGGCGGGGGCGCCGCGTTCGGTTGATGGCGCGGACGGCGTGACCACGGAGGGTGGGCGATTGACGGCGGGCGGGGCGAAGGTGGCGGTCAGCGGAGTGGCGGCGGCATTGGGCAGGCCGGCCGCGTCGCTCACCGATCCGGCGGGCAGCTCGACGGTGACCAGGCCGGGGACGGCCGGCGTGACGATGGCGGAGCGGGACGTTCCGGAGCCCGTAAGGGCGCTGACGGCACCGTTGGTGACGGCGAAGTCGGCCGCCTCCAGTCCGGTCACCGCCTCGCTGAACACGACGGCCACGGCGAAGGGGCCGGGCACCACTCCTCCGGTCGTCGACAGGGTGACCGTGGGCGGGGTGGTATCGGCGGCACCCGGACGGAACAGGCGGGTGGCCGGCACCGCCTGCCGCGGCTGGCTGGCGCTCTGCCATTTCAGCACCAGCCACGCGTCGGAATGAAAATCCTGAAACTCCACGCGCAGGTCGTGGCGGCGGCCGGCGGTCAGCTCGACCGGTTGGCTGGCCACGCCAAAATACGTGTTCGGGGCCTGGTCCCAGTGGTCGAGGATGAGGCGTCCATCGATCCACACCCGCACGCCGTCGTCGCAGTCCGCGACGAAGGTGTAGGTCTCGGTGAAGGCCGGCTGGATCCTCCCGGTCCAGCGCACTGAGAACTCATCGCCCGGGACATTGGGTCCCGGCGCGGTCGTGCCCGGCCAGAACACATTGAGCTCGGGGTCGATGCGGGTGAGGCGGAGGGTGTCGAGCTGACGGCCGGCGAAATACTCCGCAGCCAGTCCGGGTTCGGCCTCGCTTTGGGGAGGCGTCACGGTCCAGGTGAACGTCTGGCTGGCGGTGCGCGCGGCCGCGTCGCGGGCGGTCGCGGTCACCGTGAAGCTTCCGGCCGCGGTGGGGGTGCCGCTGATGATGCCGCTGCCGCTGGCGAGTGACACTCCGGTGGGCAGGCCGGAGGATGACCAGGTCACGGGGGCGGCGGTGGTGACGGCCTCCAGCGACAGGACCACCGGGGAGCCGAGCGAGCTGGTCTGGGGGCCTGGGGCCGCCAGGGTCAGTCCGTCGCGGTCGGGCTGCCCGTCCCCGTCGCGGTCCACGCTCAGCCGCTTTTCGGTGCCTTGGGCGACGAGGGTGAAGGTCACGGGGTTTCCGCCCGCCGCCTCAGCCGTGAGCTGGGTCAGGGTGCGCTGGTCGCCGCTGCGATCGGACAGGAAGGCGGTGGCTCCTTCGGGTAGGTAGAATCCGCGGGCCACTCCGGCCAGTTGCGTCTGGGCGATGAGGGCGGCGTGCGCGCTGGTGTGGGCGATGGCGACCAGTTGGTTGAGCAGGGCGGTCTGGGCGGCGGTGGCGGCACCGCGCAGGGTGACTTGGCGGCCGACTCCGGCGTGGGTGTCCTGGCGTCGTTCGCCGCCGGTGAGCGGGCCCGCGGGCCCTTCCAGGGTCATGAGTTCGGCCAGCATGTCGGGCTGCGCTTCCGAAGTGGTGACGCGGGCGGCCCGGTTCACCGAGTCTACGCCATCGTGGAAGAAGCCGGTGCCGGAGGTGGAGCCGGTGGCGCTGCCCGGCCAGTAGCCGAGTTTTTTGTAGAAGAGCGAGAGCGAGGGCGCGACGAACGCCTGGCCGAGTTCCAGATTGGAGGCGCGGTTGCGGGTGCCTCCGCCCAGGTGGCATTGCAGGCAGTTGTTGTTTCGGGAGTTCCGCCCCCGCAGGGTGTTCATGGTCGCGCTGCGCACGGTGGTGCCATCGGGCAGGGTGACGGCGGCGGGGCGGGAATTGTCGAGGGCGCGGTAGGGGTTGGGGGGCAGGTGAATGGTGTCGAGAAACGCCTTGAAGGCGGCCATTTCGCTCGTGGAGAGCGGGGACTCGGCCCCCATGAGGCCGAGGAAGGCGGGATTGAAGTCGGTGAGGGCACCCTTGTCTCCGCGCCAATGCAGGCTGGGGTGTTTGCCGATGTCCTGAAGGGTCTGGGTGGACATCGGTCCCTTCATGGCGGAGACCGCGACGCGACCGCCGGTGGCCGCGCCGGTGGTGTTGCTGGCATTGGCGACGGTGGTATTGGCGCCGGTTGGGTCGCCGAGGTCCCAGGACAGTCGGTCGGTTTTGGAGTCGACATGGCACGAGGCGCAGGAGACCTGTCCGAGGCCGGAGGTGCGGTGGGTATTGTAAAGGAACGGCCGGCCGGCCTTGATGGCGGCGGGGGTCGGGTCGTAAAAGGCGATCCGCGCGGTTTCCTGCTTGGCGGCCAGATCGATCACGGAAATGGAGGCGCTGAATTTGTTGAGGACGTACCCGCGCCCGGAGTCCTCGTGGAGGACCACTCCGGTCGGGCCCTCGCCCACCGGAAAATGGGCGAGCCGCTGGCCGGCCGCGTCGATGACCGCCACGTTGTTCGATCCCATGCCGGTGACCAGGGCGCTCTGGCCGTCGGCTCGCCAGGCGATGCCCCGCGGGTCGCCCAGCGACTGGGTGCGCACCGCCACCGGCACGCTGGGAGTGGTGTAGGTCAGGTGGGGGTTGAGGTCGGCGATGCTGGCGGCGCCGCCCGGGGCGAAGGTGGCCACGTTTACCTGGAGGAAGCGGCCGTTGAGGTTCGGTTCCCACCGGATTTCGTTGCGGGCCTCGGTGCCGATCGCGCTCACCCGGCCGGTCGACGGGTTCACGCCCAGCGCCATCACGGTGGTGAGGAGGGATTTCTGATAGGTGACGGCGAGGGTGGCGGCGTCGACGATGGCGACGTCGTGGTCCGGCAGATCCCAGCCGGCGACGCGGCCGCTCAGGGACGCCAGCGCGCCGGAAACAAACGGGGTCCAGTCGCCCTGATTGTCGTCCAGCCAGCGGCGGTCCGCGCTTTTCCGCACGATGAGGCTGACCGCCGGCGGGGTGCCCACGCCGGGGCCGATGGGCGGGACGAACTGGGTGCCGGCATTGGGCGGCGGATTCTGGCCGGCGTGCGGCCCCTCCGGGCGGGAGACCACGTTGGCGGTTGAGCCGGAGCGGCCGTGGAGGATGGTGGTGGCGTTGCCGGATTCGAAGATGGCGGCGTAGACCTGGCGGCCGTCGGGGCTGACGGCGAGCGCGCGGGGTTCCTCGCCGGCGATGGCCACCGCCACTGGTGCGGTCCCGGGCTGGGCGGGATCGAAGACATTCAGCCGGTTGGCATCGGAGCAGGAGACAAAGGCGCGTGGGGGAGACCCTGCGAACACGACATCCGCCGGCTCGTTGTCGGTCTGGAGCGTGGCCACGACCAGGCCGCGCACCAGGTCCACGATGCTCACGCTGTCGGACACCTGATTCACCACCCACGCCTCGGTCGCGGTGTGGGCGCGCACCGACACGGGGTCGATTCCCACCGGGATGGTGACGCGGTGGACCGGCGTGCCGGAGGCCAGGGAGAAGACCTCCAGGGAATGGGCCGCGGTGTTGACGGCGAGCAGGGTCGCTCCGTCGGGGGTCAGGTCCAGCGGATGGACGTGCGGCGTTTCATAATTGACCAAGCCCTGGGTGGGCACGGTGTCGGCGGCCGCGGGCGCGGCGATGGCCAGGGCGGCCACGAATGTGCGCAGGGCGGCGAGCGCGGGGTGGGGGAGTGATTTCATCGGACAATGGTGCCAAGCCAGGTTTGGTAATGAGTTCCGGGGATCTGGGCGACTGCGGCGAAAACGGCCCGGCCCTGGGCTTCGATCTCGCGCGCCTCCGGCACCGCCGTGCGCACCAGATCCACCTGAAAATGCTCCACCCCGCCGTGCTCGTGATAGCGGACCGGCTCCGCCGGCTCAAATCCGGCTCCCCGTCCCCACGCCGCGAGCTGTTGGGCCGCGGCCGGGCTGGCCGCCAGCACCCGGTGGCGCGAAGGCATCGGCTTCGCCAGATCCGCCCCGTTCTTCGCCAGCAACTCCAGCGAGACCCGGATCAGCGGCGCGGTGGCAATGGGCGGATACGCCGCTTCGGGGAATTGCCCGAGCGGGGCGGCCGCTTCCGCTGCCTCCACCCGCCACGCCGGGGGCGCTCCGACCGTCCCCGCCGCGGAGCCGGGGCCAGGCGCGGACCGGGGGCGGGACAATACCCACCAGCCCGTCAGCCCGAGCAGGCCGGCCACGCTCCACAGTATGATGATCTTCGCGGATGTGCGCATCGTGGCAGTACTGTATCGCGATTTTGCGAGCGTTGTCATTAAATATCATAGTTCAACGCATTTGTGAGGCTTTAGCGGCTTCTTTATTACGCGTTCCGACCGCATTGCCGAAAGGAACCGTCTTTCCGGCTCCCGCCGGCGGTCGGTTTGATCCTGCGCGGATCCCGTGCCGGCCCGATGCCGATGGGGGCTCGGAGGCTCGGGGCCTCAGGCGTTTTCGCTGGTGGTGGTCCGGTCGCGCACCCACGCGAGGGCTTCCTCCCTGCTGAGGAGCCTGCCTTCGAGTTGCAGCGTTTGAATTTCCTCGAGCAGGCTGCCCAGGCGCGGGCCGCCGGCGACGCCGAGCTGCATGAGGTCGTGGCCGTCGACCAGGCGCGGCGGGATGAGCGGCTGGTGGGCGAATTCCTCCTGTTTTGCGTGGAGGAAGTCGAGGTTATCGAGCATGCCGTGGCTGCCGAGGCAGTCCACTCGATGGAGCTGGAGCTCGTCCTTGAAGGTGTCGCGGGCCATGAAACGCCGGAGCTTTGCGGGGCGGAGCTGCTGCACATTGATGAACGCCATGTGGTTGGCGACCATCGCGACCGTCGCGTCGATGACCTCGTTGGAGAATCGGAGGCGGCGCAGGATGGTTCCGGTCATGTCCGCGCCGAGGGTGTCGTGACCGTTGAAGCGGATGCGTTGAGCGGCCTCGTCCCAGGTGCGGGTCGCTGGTTTGGCGATGTCATGGAGCAGGACGGCCAGCAGCAGCGGCACGGAAACCTCCCCTGGAAGCAGCGAGAGCATGAGCCGCGTGTGGACAAAAACATCGCCTTCCGGATGATATTCCGGCGGCTGATCGCACCCTTTCAGCTCGAGAAGTTCCGGAATGATGACCGTCATCAGGCTGCTTTCGCAGAGCAGGTCGAAGCCGCGCACGCGGCCCCGGTGCAGCAGGGTCTTGATAAATTCGTCGCGCACGCGCTCCACGGCGATGAGCCCGAGGCGGGGCGCGTCCGTGCAGATTGCCGCCCAAGTCGCCGGCTCGATCTGGAAATCCAGCACCGTGGCGAACCGCGCCGCCCGCATGAGACGGAGATGGTCTTCCCGGAACCGCGCATCCGGGTCCCCAATGGCCCGCACCACCCGCGCCGTCAGGTCCGCCTGACCGCCCACATAGTCGAGCACCCGGGCGTCCACCGGGTCGAAAAAAAGACCGTTGATCGTGAAATCGCGGCGCTGGGCGTCCTGCTCCGCGGTCGTGAAGCGCACGGTGTCCGGACGCCGGCCGTCGATGTAGTCGCCGTCTTCGCGGAAGGTGGCCACCTCGAAGTGGTGGCCGCCCGCTCGCACGATGACCACGCCGAAGTGGGCACCGACGGCCTGGCTTTTCGGGAAGATCGCCTGGACCTGGGCCGGCAGGGCGCTGGTGGCGATGTCGTAGTCCTGGGGCGTCACGCCCCGGAGCAAATCGCGCACACACCCGCCGGCGAACACCGCCTGATGGCCGTGTTCGCGCAACCGGCGGACAATTTCCTCAGCGTGGGCGCGCATCCGTCATGGGACCATGGCCCCGCCAATCCCGCAAGTCCGACCCGTTCCGGGGCGCCGCTCCGGCGGGGTGCGGCCCCATCTGGACCAGCACGGTCGAGAAAAAAATTGCGAAAATCTTGACCTCTTGACTGAAACCATGCTGCGATGCACCCTCTGAGACAATACACCATTGATCCATGAAGTATTTAACATCCTGTCTAAGTCTTGCCGGCGCCCTGTTCCATTCGACCGCCCTGGGCCAGGTCACTCTCCCGGTTTCGGCGGCGTATCCACCCGGCTCTGCCAGCGCCCCGGGTTTTGTGGTGCGAACGGCGCAGGCACCGGACGACGCGGTGGTGGACAACACGTTTCTGCGGGCCATCCGTCAACTCAACGGCACGCTCACCGATGCCGAGGGCACGCCGATTCCGGATGTGGCCGAAGCCGGCCCCCAGCCCGGAGGGCTGACGTTCACGGAAGTCGTGGATTTTGCCGAGGAGGAATTTAACGGCTCCGGGCGCTTTTTTGTGGAGGACCGTTTGTTTCCCGGCCTGATGCTGGGCGGGCTCAAGAATTATTTCAGCACCGAGGTGGTGGCTTACCTGGATCTGCCCGCAGGTTCCATTCGAATGGGGGTGACCGCGGGTTTTGCCCGGACCGATGAAGTGAACGACGACGGCTGGAAGCTGTTCAGCGGATCCAACCCCCGCAGTTTTTTCGCCCCGCTGGTGGCTGAATTTGGGCGCGATGCGCCGCCATTTCCCAATGGCACGGAACAGGCCGCCGGAAATGTCAATGAATTCACGGTGAACGTGCCGCAGGCGGGAGTGTACCCCTTCCGCCTGGTCTACTGGCAGCAGAGCTCCAGTGCCATGCTGGAATGGTATGTCGTGATCGATCCCGAGGGACCGACCGAGGACCGGGTGCTACTGAACCAGGGGGCCGGCCCGGCCATTGCCCACCGCACGATCAACGGTGCCCCGCTGGCGGTCGGGCCGTACATTGCCCAAGTCAGCCCGCTGCCCGATGCGGCCGGCGTGCCGGCCAGTCAGTCGGTGGAGATTTTGCTGGTGGATGGAGCCACCACCGTGGCCGAGTCCACGATCAAGCTGTCATTCAACGGCGCGCAGGTCACCCCCCAGCAGGTGCAGCGCGTGGGAACCAAGGTGTTTGTGGCCTATGATCCCAATGCCGCTCGACCCAACTCTCAGAACCTGATTGCATTGGAGTACAAGGACAGCGCCGGAACCACCCTCACGCAGCAATGGCAGTTCACCAGCACGGTGGCTGGGGGGCTGAGCGCGCCGGTCAAGGGTCAGTGGGATTTCGACAGCGGCGACCTGCGGGCCTCCACGGGCGCGGCGCTCAGCTACCTCGACGGGCTGGCCGGAACGACCGCCCAGGGGACGCAGTTTGGAACCACGGTTGACTTCGGGCTGCCCGACATCGACGGCCAGCCGGCGTTGGTGATGCGCGTTCCGGGCGACCTCACGCGCGACATTGGGTACGTGATGGCTCATGGGATCTCCGCGAATGGCGGCGGCACCCTGGTCAATCAATACACCCTGATCATGGATGTGTACGTGGACACCGCCGGCCCCGGAGCGGCCTCGCTGTGGCAGGCCAGCTCGCCCGCGAACACGGACGACGGCGACCTGTTCTGGCAGGGCGGCAACTTTGGCCAGGGCAATGGAGGCTACAACGGCACCGGCCAGTTCACCGCCGGGGCGTGGCACCGGGTCGTCGCCGCTTACGACATGGCGGCCACTCCGCCGGTGGTCACCAAATACGTCGACGGCATCAAACAGGACGACTGGACAGCCAACCAGGGGCTCGACAACCCCCGCCGCGCCCTCCAGCCGACCGCCGTGCTCTTCGGCGACGGCGACCAGGACGAGCGCCGTGTCATGTACGTCAACAGCGTGCAGATCCGGGAGGGCAAGCTTTCCGATGCGGAAATGGTGGTGCTGGGCGGCCCCGAGGCGTGCGGCATTCCGACCAACGTTCCCGCCGCCGCCGTGGCCGGGCAGTGGGACTTTGAACGCGGCAACCTCTCTCCCTCGATCGGCAAGCCGCTGGTGTATCTCGATGGGGCGGGCGGCACGACCGAAAGCGGCACCCAGTATGGAGCCCCCGGTGATTTCGGCATCGATGAGCTGCCCGGAGCCACCGTTGACGCCCCGTCGAAGGTGATGCGCGTTCCGGGCGACCTCACGCGCGACATTGGGTACGTGATGGCTCATGGGATCTCCGCGAATGGCGGCGGCACCCTGGTCAATCAATACACCCTGATCATGGATGTGTACGTGGACACCGCCGGCCCCGGAGCGGCCTCGCTGTGGCAGGCCAGTTCGCCCGCGAACACGGACGACGGCGACCTGTTCTGGCAGGGCGGCAACTTTGGCCAGGGCAACGGAGGCTACAACGGCACCGGCCAGTTCACCGCCGGGGCGTGGCACCGGGTCGCCGCCGCCTACGACATGGCGGCCACTCCGCCAGTGGTCGTGAAATATGTCGACGGCATCAAACAGGACGACTGGACGGCCAACCAGGGGCTCGACAACCCCCGCCGCGCCCTCCAGCCGACCGCCGTGCTCTTCGGCGACGGCGACCAGGACGAGCGCCGTGTCATGTACGTCAACAGCGTGCAGATCCGCCCCGACCGGCTGTCGGATGCCCAACTGGCGCTGCTGGGCGGACCTTCCGCCGCCGGCATCCCCGTCGCACTGCCGGGCAGCAACGTGACTGGCCAGTGGGATTTCGAGCGGGGTACGCTGGCGGGCACGGTGGGCGCACCGCTGCAGTTTCTCGATGGAGCGGGCGGGGCGACGGAGGCCGGCACGCAGTTTGGCCTGACCACCGATCTCGGGGTGGACGACATCGCCGGGCAGCCGGCCCACGTCAAGCTGGTGCCCGGCGACCTCGACCGCAACATCGGGTACGTCATGACCCACCGCATCGCCCCAAACGGCGGCGGCACGCTGGTCAATCAATATACGCTCCTGATGGACGTGTTTATCGCCACCAGCGGCTCGGGAGCCGCTTCGATGCTGCAGGTCAGCTCGCCCGCGAACACGGACGATGGCGACTTGTTCTGGCAGGGCGGTAATTTCGGCCAGGGGAACGATGGCTACCTTGGCACCGGCGAATTCACCGCCGGGGCGTGGCACCGGGTCGCCGCCGCTTATGACATGGCAGCGACTCCGCCGGTGGTCGTGAAATATGTGAACGGCATCTTCCAGGACAACTGGACGGCCAACCAGGGGCTCGACAACCCCCGCCGCGCCCTGCAGCCGACCGCCGTGCTCTTCGGCGATGGCGACCAGGACGAACGGCGCCAATGGTGGGTCAACAGCATCCAGATCCGGTCCGGTGCCCTCAGCGGTGAACAGCTCGCCTCACTGGGCGGGCCCACGGCCGCGGGACTTCCCCTCACCCTGCCCGAGCTGACCGCCCCTCAAGTGTTCTTCGGCCGGGGCCAGGGTTCCTTCCTGGTCGCATGGCGCAAAGAAGTGACCGGGTGGGCGCTGGAAGCGTCTCCCGATCTGCTGGCGTGGACCCCGGTCACCGGGGTGGTCAACAATGCCGCCCTGATTGCAACGCCGGCGAACGCGCCGCGCTGGTACTATCGCCTGAAGCGCACCCCGTAGTCCGCGCCGGTCGCGGCCCGCGCCCAGCCCTCCCGGAGCCCGCCGCGGCACCGGGAGGGTTGGGCCGGGTCGGGCGATCGCTTTCCGGCCCGCTCAGGAAGTCAGCTCCCGCCGGTTGACATTTCGACCGGCACCCGCACCATCCGGGTTCCGCCGGTTTCAACCCTTGCCATGCCACTCCGCCTGCTCGCGTCCGATGAGATCGCCCGTCGCCACACCGACGTGCCGGGGTGGTGCGTGGCGGACAAAAGCCTGACCCTGACCTCCACCTTCCCTTCCTTCCCGGACGCGGTGGATTTTGTCAACGAAGTGGCCCTGCTCGCGGAAAAGGCCGACCACCACCCGGACATTGAGCTGCGCCATCGCACCGTGAAGCTCACCCTCACCACGCACTCCGCGGGAGGCCTGACCGACGCCGATTTCACCCTCGCGCGCCGCATTGACGATTTGCAAGACTGACTCTCGACGCCCCCTGATTTTCCCCATGAGCGACCCCAAGCCGCAGCCCGTCATCCCAGCCACTCCCGAGGCCGCCCCTGAGGTGCGTTTCGAGTGGTCGCAATCACCCTTCGAGAGCTTTCTGGAGCACCACTTCAAGAAGCTGCTGATCGGGCTTCTGGTGGCCGGCGTGGGGGTGGGGGCATGGCTGGTTTTGCGCCAGCAGTCGACCCGCAAAGCGCTTGCACAGGCCGAGGCCTTCACCGGATCCGAGACGCTGGATGATTATAAAAAAATCATCGCCAACCATCCGGGGACCGTCGCCGCCGGCAGCGCCCAGCTCATGATTGCCAACCTGCTGGCCCAGAACAACGACGCCGCCGGCGCGCTGGAGGAATTGCGGAAGTTTTCCGCGGAGCACCCGCAGCACCCGATGGTGGATCACGCCGCCTTCCGGGCGGCCGTGCTGACGGCGGAGAAGGACGGCGCCGAGGCCGGCATGGCCCAGTACGACGCCTTCATCAACCAGTATCCCGATTCTCCTCTGCGCCCGCTCGCCCAGATGCGCAAGGCCGATGCCCTCGTCGCCGCCGGCAGGCGCGAGGAGGCCCTCGCCCTCTACGAGGCCATCCAGAAAGACAACTCCCTTTACGGCAACGTGGTGCTCGCTGAAGCGAAGGAGCGCGCCGCCCAAGTGAAACTGCAGCCACCCGCCGAGGTGGAGTTCGTGCCCGAGCCGACGCCGCCCGCGACTCCTGCCACCGATTCGGTCACGGCTCCGGGCCTCTCTTTCGATATCCCGGCCACGCCCGAAGCCACCGTTGCTCCCGGCGCACCCGAAACCCCGGACCCGGCCCCCGAGCCGACGCCGGCAGCCACCCCTGAAGTGGTTCCTGAAGCCACTCCGGAAACGGCTCCCGAGACGCCCGCCCAGTAGACGGTGGCCCCGGAGGCTGCGGCCGGGGTGAGGGTGCACGGTGTCCGGGAGGACGCGTGCCGCAGCGCGAGCGACGGGTCCGTGCCGTGCCATGCTCGATGCCGGATCCCGCGGGCAAGCAGGGGAGCGGCCAATCACCCTTGCCGCTGCGCGCACGCGTTCAGTCGAGCACGATTTTGTTGCTGACGGCTTCGATCTTTTCGGTCTATGTTTCGGCCGCGGCCGCCCGCCACCCTGGCGGCCCCCCGATCTATGAAACCCCTTGCACTTTCGCTTGCCGCCGCCCTCTGGGTGGGAACCGTCGCCGGGGCCTGGTGGTTTGGTCATCGTCGCGGCACCGCCGAGGCCACGACCACTCTGATCGCCACGCGCGAGGGAGCCGACGGGCTGGCCAAACCCAAAGCCCCGGGCAAGGGAGGGGCCGCCACCGGCACCACCGGCGCCTCCAGCGCGGATGCTGCGGGAGCCAAGGGAGCGGACGGAGCCCCGCTCTCGCTGCAGGGCATCCTCGCCCAGGTCAAAAACCTGATGCGGTCCGGGGGCATGCAAAATCCCTCAGCCATGCTCAAAACCATCACCCTCCTGGGCCAGATCCGCGACGAGGACATCCAGGAGGCTCTCAAGGACGCCGGCAATTTCAAGGAGCCGCAGGCCAAAATGATGCTCAACATGGTTCTGCTCAGCCGCTGGGCGGAAAAGGACGGGCCGGCCGCGCTGAAATATGCCGAGGAAAACCTTGGCGATCAGGGGCCCATGATGCAAATGGCCAAAATGGGCGTGCTTTCATCCTGGGCGCAGAGCGACCCGGACGCCGCCTGGGAACACCTGAAAAAGGACGAGGAGAGCGGGGCCGGCGGCATGTTTGGCGGCCGCGGCATGATGATGATGGGCATGTTTTCCGCCCTCGCCGCCAAGGATCCCGACAAGGCGTTCGCCCGACTTGGCGAGCTGGACGACCCGCAGGAACGCCAGATGGCCCTCAACGGCATCTCCCAGACCGCGTACGACGATGCCTCCCGCACCCGCCTGATGGACGAAATCGCCAAACTCCCCGATGAGGTTGAACGCAAGGAAGCCCGTGCCGCCATTCTCGGTCAGCTCGCCATGATGGAACCCGACCAGGCGATTAAAATGACCGCCGACCTGCCCGCGGACGAGCGCAAGGACGTCTCCCAGCGCGTCGGCACCATGCTCATGATGTCCGACCCCGAACGCGGAGCGACTTACCTGCTGGAAAATGCCGAACCCGACAAAAAAGGTCCGGTTTATCAGCAGATCGTCTCCCAATGGGTCAATACCGACGCCAACAAGGCGGGAGCCTGGCTCGGCGCCCAGCCGCAAACCCCGGAACTCGACGGCGCCCGCTCCTCGTTCGCCACCCAGGTCGCCGCCCGCGACCCCGAAAGCGCGATGGCCTGGGCCAATACTGTCACCGAAGAAAATCAACGCTCCCAAGCCGTGGAACAGGTCTTCACCACCTGGAAGAAAAAAGACGAGGCCGCCGCCACCGCCGCCCTCCAGTCGTCCGGCCTCAGCCCGGAAAAGATTGAGTCCATCCGCACCGGCGCGACCAAGGCGACCTCGACCTCACCGGCTCCCACGGATGTGTGGTGAGCATTTCATGTCTCTTTCGTGCATGGCTGCCACAACGATCACGCTGGAGCTTGAGGGCGGTACGGCGAACTCTTCCGACTCCGGGGCACCCAGGGACACACCGCATCGGCACCAACGACCTCTGGATCGCCGCCACTGCCGTGGTCCACGACCCGCGCGTGGTGACCCGGAGCAGCGATGAATTCAGGAATGCCGGGCTCGGCGGTCATCGGGTACGAGGAGTGACAGGTCAGGTTTCGCCTCCCTCCTATTCTCAGATTTGCAAAAAACAATATTGCCACCCGCAACAATTTCATTTAGCTATCTGAATATTCTGCAAAACTGATTTGCAAGGAACGATTATTTAATTCCAAGACTGAGAAAATTTTCTCACCCCATTCATATGGCTAAAATTGTCATCATCGACGACGAAACCGGCATGCTGGAAATGATGAGCCAGCTGGCCAAACGCATGGGCCACGAGACGTTCACTTATCAGACCGGCAAGGAGGGCCTGTCGGCCATCAACACGTTGAAGCCCGAGCTGGCCATCGTCGATCTCCGCATCGGCGACATGGACGGTTTGGAAATCATTGATCGCTGCGGCCGCGAACATCCGTCGATGCACGTGGTCATGGTCACCGGCTTCGCCTCGGTCGAGAATGCCGTGGCGGCGATGAAGCTTGGCGCTTTTGATTACCTGACCAAACCCTTCGAGCTGGACGACCTCCAACGGACGATCAACCGGGCGATCGCGCCGTCCGCCCAGCCGGTTCCGGTGCGGAGCGCCGCCCCGGCGGACTCCGACCTGGGCTTGGGCACGGTGATGGTGGGCGAAAGCCCCCAGTTCAAGGAAATCCTGCGCCTGGTGGCCAAAATCGCTGATAGCGACAGCCCGGTGCTGCTGGAAGGTGAGTTCGGCAGCGGCAAACACCTGCTGGCCCGCGCCATCCACGACCGGAGCCGCCGTCGCGCCGCCCCCTTCAAAGTGCTGCACTGCTCGGCGCTGCCTCCGGAGCTGCTGGAGCAGGAGCTTTTTGGCGGTGGGGCTGGCGGCCCCACCATCTTCCGTCGGGCCCAGGGGGGCACGGTCGTGGTGGAGGAAATCCACCATCTGCCGCTGCACATTCAGAGCCAGCTCGACTCCTTCCTGGAGGGCCTCGCCGGCAAGCGGATGCGCGGGGTGCTTTCCCCCGCGGAGGACGTGCGCTTCATCGCCACCAGCAGCCAGCCCCTGGAGAACCTGCTCAAGGAAGGCCGTTTCCGCGAGGACCTCTTCTACCGCATCTCGGTCATTCCCATCCAACTGCCGCCACTGCGCCAGCGCCGGGACGACATTGAGACCTTGTCCCTCCATTTCCTGAAAAATTACGCCCGCGTCTCGGGCCTGGAAGTCGAGGAAATCGACCGCTACGCGCTCGACCTGCTGAAGAGTTACGCCTGGCCGGGCAATGTCGGGGAGCTGCAAAATGCCATCGAACGCGCCTGCACTTTCGCCGAGGGGAAACGCGTTCGCCCCGTCGATCTGCCGCCGAAGATCACCCAAAAGGTGGAGGTCACCGACGCCGATCTCGCCGGCGTGCGCCATCAGCTCCCGATCGGATCGTCGCTCGACGACTACATCCGCAAGCAGGAGCGCATTTTTATTCGTGAGACCCTCAAGTTCAACGAGGGGTCGCGGGAAAAAACCGCCTCCATGCTCGGCGTGAGCATTGCCACGTTGTACCGGAAGATGGGGCTGAAGCTGGAGCGGGACAAAATCCTCCAATAAGGCGGGACCGGGCGGGGCGGGGGAGGATGCCGTCGCGCCCGCGCCCGGCGTTCCCTGCCCGAGCGCCCGTGGCGCGCAGGGATCTCACTTCCGCAGTCGACAACGGGGAGGCGCTGTTTGATCATGCGTTCCGCCGCTGCGTTTCTCTTGTTGTTCCCATGACGTCACCCTCGATTCTGCGCCATCTGCACAGCACCCGCCAGCTGGGGGCGAGCGATCTGTTCCTGGAGGAGGGCGGACCGCCCAGGGTCAAACTTCACGGGGCGGTGGAGGAGCTGCAGGAACCGGTGGTGACGCGGGAGGAACTGGCCGGCTTCTGGCGCGATTGCGGCGCCGATCCCGACCGCGTGGGCGACCACGACGCCAGTTATGCGCTGGGGGAGGGGGCGCGGTTCCGGGTCTCCCTGTTCCGCCACCGCGGCCGCCTCGGCGCGGCCCTGCGGGTCATCAAGACCCAGGTGCCGAACATGGAGTCCCTCGAGGTGCCGGAGCACGTGCTGGTTCCCTGGCTGCAGCGAAGGTCCGGCCTGATTCTCGTCACCGGCGCGACGGGCTCGGGCAAGTCCACCACCCTGGCGTCCTGCCTGGAGTGGATCAACGCCCACTACCAGAAACACATCGTCACGCTGGAGGATCCGATCGAATACCAATTCACCAGCCGCCATTCGCTCTTCACCCAGCGCGAGATCGGCACCGACACCGATTCTTTTTCCCGCGCCCTGCGCGCCTCGCTGCGGCAGGCCCCGGACGTCATTTTCCTCGGCGAAATCCGGGATGCGGAAACCGCCTTCATCGCGCTCCAGGCGTGCGAGACCGGGCATCTTGTGCTCAGCACGCTCCACAGCTCCGATTGCGTGGACACGCTCGAGCGGCTCAACACCATGTTCCCGGAGCGCGAGCGCGCGAGCGGCCTGCTCCTGCTCTCGATGCAGCTCGTCGGCATCCTGAGCCAGATCCTGCTGCCCCGGGCGGGGCCGGACGGCGGCATGACCATGATCTGCGAATATATCGAAAACTCCGGTGCCACCCGCCCCTGGATCCGCGCCGAAAAGCTCCCGGACATCCGCGACCACCTCAATCGCAGCCAGACCACCGAAACCCAGTCCTTTCTCCGCGCCTTGATCGGTGCCCTCAATGAAGGGCGCATCACCGAAGAGACCGCCCTCGCCGCCGCGCCCAACCCCGGCGACCTCCAGCGCGCCCTGCGCGGGCTCGCCTGATCCGCTCCCCGCCCCGCTCGCCATCTTCTGTCCGCCCGGTGACGGCGCGGTCCCCCTTCCGCTCGGCATTTCTTCAATCCCATACCCGCCAGATGCCCGACATCGTCGATCTCCTCACCGCCACCCGCAATGCGGGCGGCTCTGACCTCCATCTGGCCGTGGGGGCACCGCCGGCGGCCCGGGTCGATGGCATCCTGAAGCCGCTGCTGGAAACGGACCTGACTCCGGAGGACACCAAGGCCCTGATCTACGGCACTCTGACCGACTCCCAGCGCGCCCGTTTCGAACAGGATTGGGACATCGACTTTGCGGTGCAGGTGGCGGGAGTCGGACGCTTTCGCGGCAATGCGCACATGTGCCGCGGGGCCATCGAGGCGGCCTTTCGGTTCATTCCGCAGGAAGTGCCCGACTTGCTCACCCTCGGCCATGGCGACGCCGTCATGAAACTGTGCGATGCCCGGTCCGGCCTCATCCTAGTGACCGGTCCGGCCGGCATGGGCAAGACCACCACCCTGGCCGCCATGGCTGAACGCATCCTCTCCCAGCGTTCGTGCGTTCTGGTCTCCATCGAGGACCCGATCGAATACGTCTTCACCCACCGCTACGGGATCGCCAAACAACGGCAAATCGGCGATGACGCCAAATCGTTTGCCTCCGCCCTCCGTTCGGCCCTCCGGCAGGATCCGGACGTCATTCTGGTCAGTGAAATGCGCGACCCCGAGACCATTTCGACCGCCCTGACCGCGGCCGAAACCGGCCACCTCGTCATCTCCACCCTGCATTCCGTGGATGCCAGCAAGGCGATCGACCGCCTGGTTGACGCCTTCCCCGGAGACCAGCAGGGTCAAATTCGCTCCCAGGTGGCCGGGGTGCTCGTCGGCATCCTCGCCCAGCGGCTGCTCGCCCGCAGCGATGCGCCGGGCCGGGTCCTCGCCAGCGAGGTACTCAAGGCCAACCCGGCCGTCCGCGCCGTCATCCGCGAAGGCCGCCCTGAGCAGCTCCCGGGCCTCATCCAGATTGGAGCCTCCGATGGCATGCACACCATGGACGATTCGCTGGCCCATCTGCTGTGCCACGGTCACATTGCCTACGATGAAGCTCTGAATCATGCCACTGACCCCGCGTATGTGGCCGCTCGCTACCGCGAACACGCCAAGGAGCAGGGGAAAAAATAGGGCCGGGCGCGCGCGTCCGGCCCGCCGGGTGGCCGCCTCATGTCCGGCGCTCCTCCCGGGCCGCCTTCGCGGCGGCCCCGAAGCCGACCTCAAGCCGCGCCGCGCCGCCGCCCGCCTGCCACCGCCAGCAGCGCCCCCGCCACCAGGACCAGCGCTCCAGGTTCCGGGACCGGGATGCCGGGCACCACATTTTCGACCGAAAACGTCACCGTGTTGCCGACCGCGTTGACCGACTGCTGGGCGCTGAAGGAAAAGTCCGCAGGTGAACTCTCGAAGCCGTCGGCACGGGCCGTGCCCTTGCCCGACAAATTCAGGAAATGATTCTCTCCCAGCGTCATGCGCGAAACGGACAGCGTCGAGAGATCGAGCGAATAGTCCGTGCCGCCTACATTGAAGGTCCACAGCGGGGCGACGACCGGGGTGAACGGCTCAAACGAGAAGGCGGTGATCGTCACGGCAGTGTGCAGCGGCACGAGCGATGGCACCGCATAGTCGCCCGTGCCTGACTCCACCTGCACGGAGTCGAAGCTGGTGAAGGACGTCGCCGTGGACAGCGGTCCATTGAGGGTGGCGGTGCCGGTAAAGGTGGGCAGGCCGATGATTGCGGCCGCCGAGGCTTCGCCACTCGTGAGCATTCCGGCGGCCAGCGCCATGATTCCGACGACCCGATGGGAAAGGCATTTCATGTTCAGGAGTGGTGAGAACGGCTCCCCGGGCGGAGCACTCAGCCGGGCCGCGAGGTCACTTGGTCAACAGGACCACAATGCACGGCGCGCTGGATTATTGCAAGTGAAATAAGTCCACAAACCAGAAATAATATAGTCGCGCCAGCCTCCGGCACGGCGGCGCTGGGGGCGGTCATTTCAGCAGACCACGTGACCGTGGTGTCCGGCAAACCGGCGCATTGTTGGGTGCTGAAACAGAAATCGGCCGGGGTCGTATGGACGCCGTCGATGGTGGCAAACCCCCGGCCGGAGAGATTGAGGAAGTCGTTTCCGGCGAAGGTGAATCGTTCATAAGTGAACTGAACAAGCTCAAAAGCATACGTGTGTCCTCCCGCACTGAAGTTCCACAGCGTGACCGGAGCCGCCGGAGAAGGAGTGAACGAGAACGGCGTCATCGAAACCGCCTGGTTCATCGGAATCACCGTAGGTGTCGCAAACTGATGCGTGCCGAACCCGACCCGGGCGTTTTCAAACGAACTAAACCGCGTGGCCGTCGCCAACGGAGCGTCCAGCGTCGCCTTGCCTCGCATGGCAATCTGGCCAAAGAGCGTGGCCGCTCCCGCCTGGTTCGCCGCCCCCATCAAAAAGGTCGCCACGGCCAAGGGAGCTATGATCAAATGCAGTGAGATGTTCATCTTGGTTTGGTCTCTCTTGGGATGGAAAGCCGCGATTGTAAGAAAAAAAGCACAAGAGAGTCTCATTAATTGTAAATCAAGAAAGCCGCTCAGCAAACATAATTATTATATTTCCAATATCTTAAGCGATTCCTCATTCCGACTTTGGGGTCATGTCCCGCGGGGAGGGTGGTAGGAGCAAGAGCGGGACCGCATCGGGCGCGTTGCCGGGGGCAATGAGCGGGGGCGCGCGAAGCACGGCCGCCCGATGCCGTTGCTTTCTCACGGTGCTTCGGGCGCAAACCTGCCGCGGCCGGGGCTAGGGGCGAGGTGATCCCGGCCAGTCTTCCGATGGGCTCCGTGCGGAGCGGAAGAGCGCCTCGGCCCGCGCGACGCGGTCGGGCTGTTCTCCGGCCCGATTCCTGGTTTCCCCTGGATCGTCGGCGAGGTCGTACAGTTCGATGAGGCCGTCGCGGGTCGAGGCTTCATCGGCGAGCGCGCGGGTGGCTGCGGCCGCTTTCCGCCCCGGGATGACCGGGCGGCGGATGGCCTTCCACCGGCCGTCGATCAGGATCGCCTGATCGAAGGCGCGTTCGTGAAACTCCCAGTACAGGACGTCATGTCGCGGCTGATCCTTTTCCCGGCCGGTGAGCACCGGGACCAGGCTGATGGAATCGAGCCGCGTCGGCGGATCGAAGCCGGCGAGCGCCGCGGCGGTGGCGAGGAAATCGGCCGAGGATCCGGGGTGCCCGCTGGTGGTGCCCGCGGGGATCCGTCCCGGCCATCGGGCGATGAAGGGCACGCGCAGGCCGCCTTCGGTCAAGTCGCGCTTGATCCCCCGAAAGGGGCCGCTGGAGTTGAAGAGGTTAGGGTCATGCCCGGCTTCGCGGTGCGGGCCGTTGTCGGAGGTAAAAAAAACGATGGTCCGCTCATCCAGGCCGCGATCCTTCAAATGGTCGAGCAGGCGTCCGATCTGGGCGTCCATCCGCGTGATCATGGCGGCGTAACCTTTGGTCGCGCTGGACCATTCCCGGTCGGCATAGGGGCCGTAATCGGGCACCTCCGCCCCGTCGTCCAAGGCCCACGTCCGCTCGTTGTTGGCATGAGGCACGACCAGCGACAAATACAGGAAAAACGGCGGGCCGCCGGCGCGCGCTTCGACATAATGCACCGCCTCCTCCGCAAAACGATCGCCCGCATAGGCCACCCGGTTGGTCGAGTACCCGGCACCCACCCCCTGACCCACGGGGACGCGGTCGTTCGGCAGTTCCTCCCTCACCTCGTTGCGCCAGAGAAAGTCCGGATAGTGATTGTGGGCGTGGACCTGGTCGGTGTAGCCGTAGAAAAAATCGAATCCCTGCCGCCGCGGCCCGCCCGGCGTGTCGTGCCCGCCCAGCCCCCACTTGCCGATCAGGGCCGTGGCGTAGCCAGCCTCCCGCATGACCTCGGCCACGGTGACGTCGTCGGCCCGCAGTTCCTGCCCACGCCCGGTCACCCCGGGGCCGTTGCCGCGCACGCGGGTGCGCCCGCCATGCTGCCCGGTCATCAGGACGCTCCGCGACGGCGCGCAGACGGTGGCCCCGGCATAAAACTGGGTGAAGCGCAGGCCCTCGGCCGCCATCCGGTCGAGCCGCGGCGTCTGGATGATTTTCTGGCCATAGCAGCCGAGGTCGCCGTACCCGAGATCATCCGCGAGGATAAAAATGATGTTCGGGTGTTCGACCGCCGCCCGGAGCCAGGCAGTGCCGGTCACCAAAAACAAAACCAGCAGTCGGGGCAGACGTTTCATCACTACATTCAGGCCGCGCGGTCGAGGTGCCGCCACGGAGGCGGTTTAGCGGAGCTCGGCCGGGTTCACGGCCGCATGACGCAGGCGCTGGCGCTTCCAGGTGTAGGTGATGTGCACCGTGCCGTCGCCCGCCTGGATGATGGCGGGATAGCTGTATTCGCCGGGATCGTTTTCCAGGATGAGCACATCCTTCCAGGCTTTTCCGTCGTCGGAAACGGCCACCGTCAGCGGCGACCGGCCCTTCGGCACTGGGTTGTAAATGAGCAGGTGCCGGCCGTCGCGGAGTGTCACCGCATCGGTGCCGCTGCTCGGGTTCGGCAGGCTGGTCAGCGCTACCGGGGACCACGTCCGACCGCCGTCCCCGGACCACGTCTCGAAGATTTTGCCGCTCCGCGACCGGCCCAGTGCCTGGAGAACAGGCTCGCGGTCGGGGCCGGCACCCGGGTGCATGAGCACGCTCGGCTGGATGGCCTCGATCGGCTTCTCCCCGGGTTTGGCCGCCGGCGGGATGATCTTGGTCCAGGTTGCGCCCAGATCGCGGGTCAGCTCAAAATGCAGGCGCCAGGCGTCCTGGCCATCGTCCGACTCGCTGCTGCTTGGGCAGAGCAGGGTGCCGTCGCGGAGGCGGACCGGTTTGTTTTTGACCGGCCCGAGGATGCCGTCGGGCAGGCGCGCCGCCAGGCCCCACGTCCGGCCCTGGTCCTCGCTGCTCTTGAGCATCCCCCACCACGTGCTCGGGCTGGGCCCGACTTTGTAAAACAGCAGCAGCGGGCCGCCCGGCTCCTGCCACAACACCGGGTTCCAACAAGGCAGGCGCGTGCCGTCGGCCTGCACCCCGGTCGCCACCTCGACCGGCGCGGACCAGGCGGCACCCTCGAGGTGCGCCGTCCAGATGCCGACGCTCGGGTCCTTTTCCTCGAGCCCGCCAAACCACGCGCAGAGCAGTCCGCGCGGTGTCTCGACCAGGGTCGAGGCATGGCACTCGGGAAACGGCGCGGTCTCGTAAATGAACTCGCGCGTGAGCAGGCCCGGCTGATCGCGCGGGATGTCAGACCAAGCCGGTCCGGCGGCAAGCAGCGCGCCCACGGCCAGGCCGGCGAGGAGTCGAATGGGATTCATGTCGGATCGGGGGTGGGGCGGGAAACCGCAGTGAAACAGGAAAGCGGACGCCCTGTCAATTCAGACTGTCCAGCCCCTTGGCCACGAACACGCCGTTCTTGCGGATCACCTTGCCGTCGAACTTGATCATCCCGCCGCCGTAATCCGGCCGCTGAATGCAGACCATGTCCCAGTGGACCTGCGAGCGGTTGCCGTTGTCGGCGATGCCCTCGTACGCCTGGCCCGGGGTGAAGTGGAAGCTGCCGGCGATTTTTTCGTCGAACAGAATGTCCCGCATCGGGTGGCGGATCTCCGGGTTGAAGCCGAGCGCGAATTCCCCGATGAAGCGCGCCCCCTCGTCGCTGTCGAGAATCTTGTTCAGCGCCGCCGTATTGCTCGCCGTGGCCTCGACGATCCGGCCCTTCTGGAACGTCAGTTTGATCGAGTCGAAACCCGTTCCCTGATAGATGGTCGGCGCGTTGTAGCTGATCGTGCCTTCGACGGATTTCTTCACCGGCGAGGTGAAGACCTCGCCATCGGGAATGTTGTACTGGCCGCCGCAGGTGATGGCCTTCAGCCCCTTGATGGAAAAGCGCAGGTCGGTGCCGGGTCCGGTGATCTCGACCAGGTCGGTCCGGTCCATCAGCGCCTTCAGCGCCTTCATGCCGGGGATGAATTTCCGGTAATCGAGCAGCGAGACGCGGAAGAAAAAATCCTCGAACGCCTCGGTGCTCATGCCCGCCTGCTGCGCCATCGCTGGCGTCGGCCAGCGCAGCACGCACCACTTGGTCTTGCCCACGCGGTGGTTGATGAGCGGCCGCAGGACCTTCGACACCAGCGCCATCTTGTCGGCCGGGACGTCGGAGGTTTCGGTGATGTTGTGGCTGCCCCGCACCGCGATGTAGGCCTGCATCTTTTTCATCTGGTGCAGCAGCACGTCCGCCTGGGCCGCCATCTGCGCCTCGCTGGCCTTGCGGTACAACTCGCGCACCAGTCGCGCCTCGTTCAGATTGATAAACGGCACCGCCCCCGCCTCGCGCACCGCGCGGATCAGGGCCACCCCCATTTCGGCAGGCGTGTCATACAGGTCGATAAGCACGCTTTCCCCCTTCTTGATGGTGGTGGAAAAACGCACGAGCTGGCGGGCGAGTTGGTCAAGGCGCGGGTCATGCATGCGCCGACCGTAGGGAGGCTGGTGCGCCGCGCAATGGCGGGCGTTCGCGGCGGCCGCTTCGGCTCCGCCGCCGTGCGGTGCCCCGCGCAGGCCAGCCCCCCGCGCACCGCCCCGACCGGGGCGGCGGATCGCCGTCGATTGCGGATTGCACTGCGGACAATGCGGCATGGAGTGGCCCGATGGCATCATCCCCTGTCTCATCCCTGGCGGAGGTCCGCGCCCTGCGCGACCGCCTCGACACCGAAGGCCGGCGCCTGGTCTTCACCAACGGCGTTTTCGACCTGCTGCACGCCGGACACGTGCGGTATTTGGCGCAGGCGCGCGCCCTGGGCGATGCGCTGGTGGTGGCGCTCAATTCCGACGAGTCGGTGCGCGCCCTCAAGGGCCCGGCCCGGCCGCTCAACCCCGCCGCCGATCGCGCCGAAGTCCTGCTCGCCCTGAGCAGCGTGGACGCCGTCGTCGTCTTCGACGGCGAACGCTGCACCGAATCCATCGCCGCCATCAAGCCGCACGTGTACGCCAAGGGCGGCGACTACACCCCCGCCTCGCTGAATCGCGAGGAAAAGGCCGCCCTCGACGCCGCCGGGACCCAGATCCACATCCTCGACCTCGTCCCGGGCCGCAGCACCACCGCCACCATCGGGCGGATGAAGGAAAGCGGTGGCAGGCCGAAACTCGCCGTGCTCGGGTCCGGCAAAGGCTCGAATTTCGAGGCCATCCTCGCCGCCATCGCCGGCGGCACGCTCGACGCCGAGGTCGTGCTGGTGCTCTCCGACGTGCCGGATGCCCGCATCCTCCAGCTCGCCCGCGACGCCGGCGTGCCCGCTGTCCACGTCGATCCGGGCCCCCGGCCGAACTTCCTCGATGACGCCGCCCAGAAGGAAATCTGCGACCGCCTGCGGGCCAGCGGCGCGGAGTTGGTGGTGCTGGCCGGCTTCATGAAGCGCTTGCGCGAGCCGGTGCTCTCCGCCTTTCCCGACCGTATCGTCAACGTGCACCCTTCGCTGCTTCCCGCCTTTCCCGGCCGCGAGGCCTGGGTGCAGGCGCTGGCGGCGGGCGCGACCGAAACCGGCTGTACCGTGCACCTTGTCGATGCCGGGCTGGATTCAGGCCGGACGCTGGCTCAGGCGCGCGTGCCGATCCTGCCCACGGACGATGCCGAGGCGGTCCGGTCCCGCATCAACGCCGCCGAGATGGCCCTCTACCCGCGGGCCATCGGGGCCTATGCGGCGACGCTGCGGTGAGGTGCCTTCGGGAGCGGCGGGCGCGTCCCGCCGTGCCATCTGGCCCTTTCCGGCTGTCTCCGGCCTCTTTTCCTAGAATCGCGCTTGAGCACCGGCATGACCCACGCTCATACTCAGGCATACTCAGGACCTCGTACCCCTTGCCGCCATGTCTGATCCACTCAACGAAAACCAACCGCCGCTGCCGCCGCCCCCGCAACCCTCTGCGCCGCCGCCCCCGCCGCCCGCCCCGGCGGATCCCGTGAGCGATTTCGCCCAGGCCGCCACCGCCACCCCTGGCGAACGGCTTCCTCTGGGGGCCGGAGCCCTGTCCGTCTCCGACGACAAGCTCTACTGCATCCTCAACCAGTTCCTCTCCCTCATCATCTGGCTGTGGAAAAAAGACGAGTCGCCCGCCGTAAACCTCTCCGGCAAGGAGGCGCTCAACTTCCACATCACCTCGCTGATCGTCCAGGTTGTCTTGGGGATTCTCAGCATGATTCCCTTTCTGGGATGCCTCACCGTCCCGATCAGCCTCATCGCCGGCCTTGGCACCCTGGTTCTCTGCGTCATCGGTGCCCTGAAAACGTCCGACGGCTACTTCTACAAATACCCGGTCAATCTGCGGCTGATCAAGTGACCGCGCCCGCATTGCCGCTACCCAGCGGCCGGGGTCCGTGGTAGGGTGGGGTCTTATGGTGGCAATAATCAGCTTCATCGTCAAAACGAAGGAGGACGGCGGGTGTGGGGACGCGTGGACCGATCCGCGCGGCCGGGGGATTCTCACGCCGGGACAGGCTCGGACGCGCCTTCAGCAGATGGTCGCCGGGGTGGTCCGGGGCCGGGTTGACGATGAGGAAATGCCCTGACCATGTCCGCCATCGAAGTCCGTCTCAACGGCCTCAACCCCTCCCAGCTCCAGGGCGTCAAAACCACGGAGGGACCGGTCCTCATCCTCGCGGGGGCGGGGAGCGGCAAGACGCGGGTCGTCACCACGCGCATCACCTACCTGCTCGCCCAGGGGGTGGCGCCCGACCGGATCCTCGCCGTCACGTTCACCAACAAGGCGGCCAACGAGATGCGCGAGCGGGTGGGCACGATGATTCCCCCCGCCATGAGCAAGGCGCTGACCATCTCAACCTTCCACGCGCTCTGCGTGCGCCTGCTCCGGTCGGGCATCGAACGGCTCGGCTACAAATCCAATTTCGCGATTTACACCGGCTCCGACCAGATCGGCCTGCTCCGCCAGATCATCGTCCGCAAAGGAGGCAAGGACGAAAAACTGGACGCCAACGCCGTGCTTTCGCTCATCTCCCGGTGGAAAAACAAGGGCATTGCGGTGGAGGCGAATGGCGACGACCTGGCCGCCGACGTGGCCCGCGAATACCAGCGCCAGCTCAAGCTGCGCAATGCCTGCGATTTTGACGACCTGCTCGGGCTGGCCACCCGGCTGCTGGCGGAAAACGAGGACATCCGCGTCCAGTGGCAGGAACGCTACCACTACCTGATGGTGGACGAATTCCAGGACACCAACCGCCAGCAAATGGAGCTGATGCGCCACCTCGCCGGCACGCGGCAAAACGTCTGCGTAGTCGGCGACGACGACCAGTCGATCTACGGCTGGCGCGGCGCGGACATCACCAACATCACCGGCTTCGAGCGGCATTTTCCCGGGCCGACGATCATCAAGCTGATGGAGAACTACCGCTCGCAGCGACCGATCCTCGAGACCGCCAACGCGGTCATCCGCCACAATGTCGGCCGGCGGGAGAAGCAGCTCATCGCCACCAAGACCGGGACCGAACCGGTCCGACTGGTGGCCATGCCGGGCGACCAGGAGGAGGCCGAATTCATCATCAACGAGATCTGGACGGCCAACACCGTGCAGCGCAAGCCCTGGGAAGACTTTGCCATCCTCTTTCGCGCCAACGCCCAGTCCCGCCTGTTCGAGGAGGCGCTGCGCAAACAGAGCATTCCGTACCGCATCCTTGGCGGCCAGAGCTTCTTCGAGCGCCGCGAGGTCAAAGACATCCTCGCCTACCTGAACGTCGCCGTCCAGCCGGGCGACGACGTCAACCTCCTGCGCATCGTCAACAACCCCCCCCGCGGCCTGGGCGACACCACCGTCGAAATGGCCACCGAGGACAGCATCGCCCGCCACCGGCCGGTCTTCGAATCGCTGGCCGATCCGGAATTCGCCCGCCAGTTCTCGACCCGGACCCAAAACGCCCTCGCCCGCTTCACCACCCAGGTCAAAACCTGGCATGAGGCGGCGACCCGGCCCGGTGCCCGCTACGCCGAAACCACCGAAGCCCTGATCAAGGAAACCGGCTACGTCGAGTACTTGCAGCGGTCCTGCGCCTCGCCCGAGGATGAACTCAACCGCACCTCCAACGTCTCCGAATTCATCCAGTCGATCCACCAGCACCAGCAATCCGCCCGCACCAAGGGGCTGCGGAACTTTCTCGACAGCGTGGCGTTGGACGACGACTTCCAGCGCGAAAGCGAGAAGGACAAGGCGGCCAAAAAGCCCGGAGTCTGGCTGATCACCCTGCACGCCAGCAAGGGCCTCGAATTCCCCCACGTCTACCTCGTGGGCCTGGAGGACGGCCTGCTCCCGCACAAGCGCAGCCTGGAGGAAAACACCCTGGACGAAGAGCGCCGCCTCCTCTACGTCGGCATCACCCGCGCCAAGGAGAAGCTGACCATGACGTACTGCCGCCAGCGGATCAAATGGGGCCAGCCGATCGGCGTGACCCCGAGCCGTTTCATCAAGGAGCTGCCGCAGCCGCCGGTCCAGCATATCCACTACGACGACGTCATGAAGCAGCCGGTGACCCTGGACGTGGCCAAGGCCCACCTCGCCGCCCTCAAGGCCAAACTCGGGATGTAGCCGCCCACGACCATGATTGCCGTTCTCTCGCCCGCCAAGAGCCTCGATTTTTCGCCCGCCCCGGCCAGTGTGCCCGCCACCGTGCCCGACCGCCTCGCCGACGCGGAGGAGTTGATCGCGGCGCTCCGCAAACTCAGCGCCAAAGAACTCGCCGCGCTCATGGACCTGAGCGAAAAGCTGGCCGCCCTGAACCATGAGCGCTACCACGCCTGGAAGCCGGACTGCGCCTCCGTCCAGCGCGACGGCCGCGCCAAACAAGCCCTGCTCGCGTTCGACGGCGATGTCTATCAGGGCTTCGCGCTCGGCGAATACACCAAGGCGGATTTCACTTTCGCCCAAAAACACCTGCGCATCCTCAGCGGCCTGCACGGGGTGCTGCGCCCGCTCGACCTCATCCAGCCGTACCGGCTGGAAATGGGGCGCCCGCTCAAAACCGCCCGTGGCAAGGACCTCTACGCCTTTTGGGGCGGTGCCATCACCGACGCCCTCAACCAGGCCCTCGACGAGGACGGCTCCGGCGTGCTCCTCAACCTTGCCAGCGAGGAATACTTCTCCTCCGTCCAGCCCGCCCGCCTCCGCGGCCGCGTGCTCGCCTGCGTTTTCAAGGACGAAAAAGCCGGCGTCTTCAAAATAATCAGCTTCTTCGCCAAACGCGCCCGCGGTCTGATGGCCGATTTCATGATCCGCGAGCGCCTCAAAAATCCCGCGGACTTGAAGGCGTTCAACGCCGCCGGCTACCGGTTCGATCCCCAGGCCTCCACCGATTCCAGCTACGTCTTTCTGCGCCCGGAAAAGGCCGGGTGAAGCGCCGGCGGCACCTTGGACGCCGCCGTGGAGCGCGCGGCCTCCGCGCGGAGACCCTCCAGGATGCCCAGCATGCGGCGGTTCGTCTCCGCGTCCTTGACCGCGATCCGGAGGGCATGATGTCCGAGGGACGCCCCCATCCGGGCCGCGTCCCGCAGATACAAGCCCTGCGCGCGGCACGACTGAACGACGTCCTGGGCCGTCGGCCCGGCTTCCGGAAGGTGACCGAGGAGGAAATTCGCCGTGCCGGGGACGACCCGCCAGCCCAGGGCCCGGAGCCCGCCGGCGAGGTCCGACCGCAGCGCGGCGGTCTCGCGCCAGCGCGCCGAATAATATCCGGGCGATTCCAGCGCGCGCACGGCTGCGATTTGCGCGACGAGGCTCACGGCCCACGGGGGCGTGAACGCGCGCAACTCCTCGAGGTGGTGCGCGCCCGCACAGAGATAGGCGACCCGCGCCCCGCTGAGCGCGTAGGCTTTCGACATCGATTTGCAGACGATCAGATTTTCGCTGGGCGCGGCGGTTATTTCCAGCGAGTGCGCGGAGTCCACGAAATCCACATACGTTTCATCCACCCAGATGCGCGTTCTGGGATGGGCGGACGCGAGCAGCGACTTGATCGAGGCGGCGGACAGGTGCCGGCCGGTGGGACTGTTGGGATTGACGAGCACCACCAGGTCGTAGGGCCGGGCCAGCAGCCCGGCCAGGGTCTCCACGGGAACCTCGTAGCCGTGCTCGCGCCGAAGGGTGAGGCGATCGACCTGGCAGCCGATGACTTTTTCCAGCACATGCGCATACTCGCCATAGGTCGGATCGAGCAGGAGCACGCGGGACGCGCGGTTCAGCCATCGGGGCAGAGCCCGGAAGATGAGGTCGGACGATCCGGCTCCGGGAAGGATCGAGGTCGGGGGCACGCCCCGGGCCGCCGCAATGGCCTCGACGAGCCCCTCGCCGCCGGTCGGGGGCGAAGTTCGCAGCAGCCAAGGCAGGTGCTCCGCCACCGCCTCCAGCACCCCGGGCGCAGGCGGGAACCAGGCGTCGAGCACATCCGCATTGATCACTTCGGACACCCGGTGGAGCCGGTCGAACCGCGGACCGATCGCGTCGAAAAAGGCTCCGCCATGAAAACAGGCCGCCGGTTTGCGCAAAGGGATGCCGAGGTTCCACCGGGTGTTCCGCTCGATGGTGTCGACCGGCCACCTACCCGCGTCCACGCCTTCCCGGAGACTCTCCACCCGGGCGTGGAGCAGATGATAGTGCACGGCCCCGGATTGCACCTGCATTCCGCAGTCGTTCAGGCCCCCGCTGAGGTACAGCGAGAGAACTTCACGCCGCCCGATGACCATGACCTGCGTGCCCCCCCGGGCCTCAATCCATCGGAAGGCCGCGTACATCAGCAGCACGGCCGCCGCACCGCCGCGATGCCGCCTGGTGACGGTGAGCAGTCGCGCCTCGTACAGCCCGGCGTCCACGGTAAAGGGCAGGTCGGCCCGCGGGAAATAGGTGTCGATCGAGTAGCGGCCGGCCCCGGGCGGGGTGACGCTGACGAATCCGGCAATTTCCCCGTCGCGTTTGGCCACCAGGTAGTGGTTGGACTCGTCGAGCGCGTCCAACAGCCGTCCGTCCTCCGTGGGGGCATGCTGGGCAATCTCCCGGGCGTAAACCTCATGGCGGAGGCGATAAATCGCCTGCCGGTCGGCCGCCGTGGCCAGGCCCACTTCGAGGCGGCGTGGATGCTGCGAGCCGCTGTCGGCTCCGGTTTTGCGCGAGGTGGTGGCTGCCTTCATGCCTGGGATCCTGCTGTCCGGGCGGACCGGTGGCGACTTGATAATCCCGATGGATCCATCGATTCCGTCGATGAGGCGGCCGGCTGCGGCGCCGCCGCGCCGCCGCGCCGCCGCGCCGCCGCCCCCGGCGCTGCTGGAGGAGGGGCTGCCCGGGGCGCGCGGGAGGCGTGCCGGGCCCGCGCCCGCCCGCCGGCCTGATCCCGCCGGAATCCGGCGGGCGACTTGACACCCCCGCGAGGCACGCGGATGAACTGAGGGTGAGCACACCCGCCGCCGTTTACCGCCATCTTCCGATCCGTGACCTCGATGCCGACGCACTGGTGGCGCTCAGCAAGGGCATGAAGCTCGCCTTGTTTCGCGACGACATGCTGGCCGTGCAGGCCTACTACCGCGACAAAGGCCGGGAGCCGACCGACGTCGAGCTCGAAGTGATTGCGCAGACGTGGTCCGAGCACTGCAAGCACCGGATTTTCGGGGCGCGCATCGAGCACACCCTCAACGGGCGGCCTGAAGTCGTGGACGGCCTCTTCCAGAGCCACATCAAGGCGGTGAGCGAGCGGATTTTTGCGCGCAAGCCGGGATTTGTGCTCGGGGCGTTTGTCGACAATGCCGGATTCATCGCCCTCGACGACGCGCTCGCCGTCTGCCTCAAGGTCGAGACCCACAACCACCCGTCGGCGATCGAGCCGTACGCGGGGGCCAACACCGGGCTGGGGGGCGTCATCCGCGACATCCTCGGCGCGGGCAAGGGGGCCAAACCGATCGCCTCGATGGACGTCTTCTGTTTCGGGCCGCCGGACACGAAGCAGGAAAGCCTGAAGGCGAAGGACGTGATCCACCCGCTCGGCATCATGCGCGGCGTGGTCCGCGGGGTGCGGGACTACGGGAACCGCATGGGCATTCCGACGGTCAACGGCGCGATCCAGTTCGATCCGGCCTACACCTACAACCCGCTGGTCTTTTGCGGCACCGCCGGGGTCATTCCCCGGCAGGACATCGCCAAGGCGATGCGGGCCGGGCTGCAGATCGTCGCCGTGGGCGCGCGCACCGGACGCGACGGACTCAAGGGAGCGACATTTTCCAGCGTCAGCCTGACCGCCGACAGCCACGCCGAGGACCAGAGTGCGGTCCAGATCGGCAATCCGATCGAGGAAAAAAAAGCCAGCGACCTGATCCTGCATGCGCGGGCCGAGGGGCTGATCGTCTTCCTGACCGACTGCGGTGCCGGCGGTTTCTCCAGCGCGGCCGGCGAGATGCTCAGCGAGGTCGGCGGGGCATTGTTCCTCGAGCGCGCCCCGCTCAAGGAGGAAGGCCTCGCGAGCTGGCAGATCCTGCTCAGCGAAAGCCAGGAACGCATGGTCCTCGCGGTGGAGGAAAAGGATCTGCCGCGGCTGCGCGAGCTCTCGGCCATGCACCAGACGGAAATGACCGTGCTCGGCCAGAGCGATGGCACCGGCATCCTGAAAATCTGGCATCACGGCTCGCTCGTCTGCGAACTCGACAACGCCCGGCTCCACGAGGCGCCGCGCCGGCATCTGGTGTCGAACTGGCAGGGGCCGACGGGCGCCGCGCCAGCCGGCCAGCCGACGATCCCGGCCGGGGGCGCGGCCGCCGCCGCGCTGCTGCGGCGATTGCTGGCCGATTTCGCCATCTGCTCGCGCGAGCCGGTCATCCGCGAGTACGACCACCAGGTGCAGGGCAACACGATCCTGACGCCGCTGGCTGGAGCCACCGGCGACGCGCCGCAGGACGCTGCCGTCATGCGCGTCGACGGCTCGCCGCACCTCGTCAGCCTGGCGTGTTCGCTCCTGCCGGAGTGGGGGAAATTCGACCCCTTCCGCGCCGGCCTGGCTACGGTCGACGAATGCCTGCGCCAGCTTGTCCTCAGCGGGGCCGATCCCGACCAGATTGCCATCCTCGACAATTTCTGCATGGGCAATCCCGATGACCCGCGCGAGCTCGGCGGCCTGGTCGAAAGTGTGAAGGGCCTCTGCGAAGCCGCCGAGGTCTATGGAGCGCCATTCATTTCCGGGAAGGACAGTTTTTACAATTTCTTCATGACTGACGAGGGTCCGGTCAGCATTCCGGTGACCGCGCTGGTCAGCGGCCTGGGCATCGTCATGGACCCCGCGCACGTCACCGGCTCCAGCCTGCGCCGCGCCGACAGCGAGTTGTTTCTCCTCGGATCGTGGAAGGACACGCCGCTCGGCGGCAGCGTCGCGGCCCGCGTGCTCGGCCGGACCGGCGACGCCGTGCCGCTCACCGATTGCGCGAAGAATTTCGCCCTCTACCACGCCTACCACGAAGCGTTGAAAAACGGACTGATCCTCAGTGCGCATGACGTCAGTGAAGGCGGGCTCGCCGTCGCTCTGGCGGAGATGGCCTTTTCCCTGGTCGCGGGACTTGAAATCGAGACTGATGCGCCCCTGTTCGCCGAGCCTTCCGGCTGCCTGGTGGTCGAGGTTTCGGTGGTCAACCGCGATGCTTTTGTCCAGTACCTCGGGGACCTGGCCGTCGAGTTCACCTCGCTCGGCCGGACGACCGCCGAGCACCGGCGGTTGGTCATCCGCACCGGCTCCGGCGCGATCGACGAGCCGCTCGCGGAGTTGAAGGCCATCTGGAAAGGGGCGCTGGCGACGTGGTATTGAGGTGCGTTTTTGCGCTGGCCGAAGAACCGCCCCGCCCCCACCATCGCCCGCGCCCATGACCGATTACCCCGCTTCCCTGCCGCCGCTTGCACTGTTGAAGGACACGCTGGCCCGCGCGCGGGCCGAGGTGGCCAAAGTCATCATCGGCCAGCCGGCGGTCGTCGATGCGTGCCTGATCGCCATTTTCACCGGCCAGCACCTGCTGCTGGAGGGAGTGCCGGGGGTCGGCAAAACGCTGCTCGTGCGCACGCTGGCGCGCGTCCTCGGGTGCGAGTTCAACCGCATCCAGTTCACCCCCGACCTGATGCCGGCCGACATCACCGGGACCAATGTTTTTAATCTTCGCGACGCCCAGTTCACCCTCGTCCGCGGCCCGGTCTTCACCTCGTTCCTGCTCGCCGATGAAATCAACCGCGCCCCGGCCAAAACCCAGTCGGCCCTGCTCCAGGCGATGCAGGAACGCCTCGTCACCATCGACCGCGAAACGATTCCGCTGCCGCCGAATTTCACCGTCTTCGCCACCCAGAACCCGATCGAATACGAAGGCACCTATCCGCTGCCCGAGGCCCAGCGCGACCGCTTTCTGCTCAAGGTGACCGTCGGTTACCCGACCCGCGAGGACGAGCTGCGCCTCGCCACCCAGATGCTCGGCGACGACTCGCCCGAAGCCCTGCTCGCCCGCCATGTCGTCCAGACGGTCCTGCCCGCCGAGGAGCTGCCCGCGCTGCGGCGCGCCCTCGCCGGCGTCTTCGTGAAGGACGAGATCACCGCGTACATCGTCGACCTCGTCCGCGAGTCCCGGGCCAGCGAACACATCATGGTCGGGGCCGGCCCCCGCGCCACCCAGGGGCTGCTGCTCGCCAGCCGCGCCCTCGCCGCCCTCGACGGCCGCGATTTCATCACCCCGGACGACGTGCGCACCCTGCTGCCCGCCGTGCTCGGCCACCGCCTCATCCTCCGCCCGGAATATGAAATCGAAGGCCTCACCGTCGCCGAAACCGTCCAGAAGCTCGTCGAAAAAGTCCCCGTGCCGCGGTGAGGGAGCACGGCGGGCTGATTTACCTTGCGTGAGGGGCGTGGGCTGGGCGTGAATGGCGGCTTATCCCCTGATTTTTCCATGATGTTGACTCGTTTTGTTCCCTTGGTGGTGTTGGCGGCGGCTGGGCTCGCGTTTGTGGGGGAGGAAACGACTCCGTCCACGCTGTCGACGACGGCCTCGGCTCAACCACCGGCCGCGCCCACGCCCACCCCCGCACTCTTCCGCGCCGGCGCCCACGTGGTGGACATCGCGCCGCCGACTTATCCGGTGCGGGTCAACGGCATGTTCACCGAGCGGACGGCCGACCGGGTGGTCGACCCGTTGTTTGCGAAAGCGCTGGTGCTCGACGACGGCGGGACGCGGATCGCGTTCTGCGTGGTCGACACGTGCATGATGGACCGGGCGTTGATCGATGCGGCCAAGGAGCAGGCGTCGAAGGCGACCGGGCTGCCGACCGACCGCATGCTGGTGTCGGCGACGCACACGCATTCCGCTCCCTCGGCGATGGGGTGCCTGGGGAGCCGCGTGGACCCGGGCTATGCCGCGTTTCTGCCGGGCAAAATAGCCGAAGCGATCACCGGGGCGGTGAAAAGCCTCCAGCCGGCGCGGGTCGGATGGACCGCGGTCGACGCCTGGGACCACACGTTCAACCGTCGCTGGATCCGGCGGCCCGACCGGATGCTCAACGACCCGTTCGGCCAGCCGACGGTGCGGGCGAACATGCACCCTGGCCACCAGAGTGCGGACGTGACCGGGCCGTCCGGGCCGGTCGATCCCGCGCTTTCGCTGCTCGCCGTGCAGGCGCCGGACGGCAAACCGCTGGCGGTGTTGGCGAATTATTCGATGCACTACATCACGTCCGACCTGCTTTCGTCGGACTACTTCGGCCGCTTCGCCGGCCACCTCGCCGAAAAACTAGGCGCGGGCGCGGCGTTCGTGGGCATCATGTCGCAGGGGACCAGCGGCGACCTCTGGGCCGGCGACTACGGGGCACCGGCGCAGCCGCTGCACTACGATACCTACGCCAAAGAAATGGCTGACATCGCCGCGACGGCGATGAAAAAAATTGAATGGCGCGACTCCGCGCCCCTCAAGATGGCCGAACGCACGCTGACACTGAAGTATCGCGTGCCGGACGAGGGGCGGCTGGCGTGGGCCCGGGAAGTGACGGCGGCCGTCGGCGAGCGCCTTCCGCAGTCGCAGCCGGAAATTTACGCGGCGGAGGCGGTCCACCTGCACGAGCGACAGCAGACCGAGCTGAAGCTGCAGGCGGTGAATGTCGGCGGGTTCGGCATCACCGCGCTGCCGAACGAGGTGGTCGCGATCACCGGGCTGAAGCTCAAAACCCAAAGCCCGCTCACGCCGACCATGAACATCGAGCTGGCCAACGGCGCCGACGGGTACATTCCGCCGCCGGAGCAGCATCTGCTCGGCGGGTACATCACCTGGCCCGCGCGCACCGCCGGATTGGAGGCGGAGGCCGAGCCGAAGATCGTTGAAACACTGTTGGGCCTGCTTGAAGAGGTCGCCGGAAAATCCCGCCGGCCGGTGGTCGTCGAGCACGGGCCGTATGCGCAAGCCGTGCTCGCCGCCGATCCGCTGGCCTACTGGCGGCTGGACGAGCAGGGCTGGCCGACGGCCAGGGACTCAGGAAAGCACGGCCTCGAGGCGGTGATGGAGCCGGGGGTGGCGGTGCATCTTCCCGGCGCGGGCAGCGGCCCCGGGGTCTCGCCGAAGGCCGCGCTCACCTCGTCCGCCTTCTCCGGGCCGGGCCAGATCAACCGCGCGATCCACTGCGCCGGCGGGCGCGTGCGCACCACGGCCGATCTTGGCGACACCTACACCGCGGAGATGTGGCTCTGGAACGCCCTGCCCGCCGACGCCCGCGCGGTCGCCGGTTACGTGTTTTCCCGCGGGGCCGACGGCGACCCCGCGGCGCGCGGCGAGCACCTGGGCATTGGCGGAACGCACCGCGCCGACCTGACCGGGCGGTTGTTTCTCTTCAACGGCAACGAGCGGGACCAGGTGGTCGCGGGCCGCACCCAGCTTGCGCCGAAAGCGTGGCATCATGTGGCCCTCGTTCGCGACGGCGGCCGGGTGCGCGTGCACCTCGATGGCAATGCCCAGCCGGAAATCGACACCGAATTCACCCACACCCTGCCGGCCGGCGAGCGCACGGTTTTTCTCGGCGGCCGCAATGACCGGTTGTTCGGATTCGAGGGCAAACTCGACGAAGTGGCGCTTTATGCCCGTGCGCTCACGCCGGCGGAAATCGTCGCGCACTACCAGGCGTCCGGACTGACCCCGCCGGTGGTGGCCGCGGCCGCTGCGCCCGTGGTTGTGCCGCCGCTCTCGCCGTTGGAGTCGCTGGCGAAGATTCATGTGCGCGAAGGCTTTGGCGTGGAACTGGTCGCCGCCGAGCCGCTGACGCTCGATCCGGTGGCCATCGACTGGGATGCCTCCGGCCGGCTGTGGGTGGTGGAAATGGCGGATTATCCGCTGGGCCTGGACGGCCAGGGTCAGCCGGGAGGGCGGGTGCGGGTGCTGGAGGATACGGATGGCGACGGCCGCTACGACACCTCCACCCTCTTCGCCGGCGGTCTGAATTTTCCGACCGGTCTGCTCACATGGCGCGACGGAGTCATCGTCACCGTGGCACCCGACATTGTGTTTCTGCGCGATACCGATGGCGACGGCCGCGCCGATGCGCGCGAAGTGCTGGTCAGCGGCCTGCTCGAGGGCAACCAGCAACTGCGCGCCAACGGCCTGCGCTGGGGGCTGGACAACTGGGTCTATTGCGCCGCCGGCGGCCACCACGGCGACTACGGGGTTGGGAATACACTCCGGGTCGCCCGCACCGGCCGGGAGGTGGAAATCGGCAGCCGCGATTTCCGCTTTCGTCCGGACAGTGGCGAACTCGAGCCGCAGAGCGGGCCGTCGCAGTTCGGGCGCAACCGCGACGACTGGGGGCATTGGTTTGGCACGCAGAACTCGCGCCCGCTCTGGCATTACGTGCTGGCCGACCACTACCTGCGTCGCAACCCGCATGTGCCCGCGCCCGATCCGACGAAGCAGGTGGTGGTGCCGCTCAATCCGAAAGTCTGGCCGGTCAGCCCGCAGGAAAAGCGCTATCATTCGTTCGAGAACAGCGGCCATTTCACCTCGGCCTGCGGCGGGATGATTTATCGCGACGATCTGCTTTTTCCCGCGGGCGAGCGGCATGCCTTCACCTGCGAGCCGTTTCACAACGTGGTGCAGCGCAACGTGCTCACCGAGGACGGCGTCAGTTTTGGCTTCCGACGCGCCGCAGGCGAGGAACGCAGCGATTTTTTCGCCAGTGAAGATCGCTGGTGCCGGCCGGTCATGACCCGCACCGGCCCGGACGGCGCGTTGTGGATCGTCGACATGTACCGCTACATGATCGAGCACCCGGACTGGCTGCCCGCCGAGGGCCGGGCCGAGCTGCTGCCGCACTACCGGCTGGGCGAGGACAAGGGACGAATCTACCGCATCCTCCCGATCAGCGTGGCCCCGCGCGCGATCAGCCGTCTTGACCACCTTGATGCCGCCGGCCTGGTGGGCGCGCTCGACTCGCCGAACGAATGGCAGCGCGACAAGGCCCATCAAATGCTGCTCTGGCGCGCCGAGGCCGGCATTGTTCCCGAACTGGAGGCGCTGGCTCGGAAGAACCCCCGGCCGCTCGCGAGGCTCCACGCGCTGTGTGTGCTCGACGGGCTGCAGGCGCTGACTCCGGCTCATCTCCTGCCCGCCCTGTCCGACGTGCATCCGGGCGTCCGCGAAAATGCCCTGCGGCTTGCAGAGACGCGCGGCACCGCCGAGGTCGTGGCCGCAGCCGCGGCGCTGACGGGCGACCTCGACCCCAAGGTCCGGCTGCAGCTCGCCTGTACGCTGGGCGAATGGCCATCGCCGGCGGCGGGCTCCGCCCTCGGCCGGCTGGCGGTCGCCAATCATGCCGACCCCTTTATCACGGCCGCGGTTTTCAGTTCGGCGATGCCGCATGCCCGGGCGCTGGCGGAGGCCGCCGCCGAGGCGGGTGGAGCGGCGCAGGCCGCCTTGTCCGGACCGCTGGTCACGCTTGCGCTGGCGCTGAACGAGCGGGAAGCGCTCGCCGCCCTGCTCGCTCCGGCGGTCACCCTGCGGGGGGATGGATTCGCGGACGCTCAGTTTAAAACCCTCGGGGAGTTTTTGGAAACTCTGACGCAACGCGGCCGCACGCTCGAGGAACTGGCCGCCGGCGACGACGCGCTGGCCCGTCGGCTGCGCGGGATTCAGGCCGCCGCCGCGGCCGCGCACCAGGCAGCCGCGGACGAGGCCGGCTCCATTTCCCGACGGGCCGCCGCCATTTCCCTGCTCGTCCGGCTGCCGGACCGCCGCGGTCCGGCCCTTGGGCTGCTGCAAGGATGGCTCGACCCCCGGTGCCCGGGGGCCTTGCAGCAGGCGGCCATTCAGGCGCTGGCTGGCACTGGCGACGACACCGTGCCCGCGGTGCTGCTGCCCGGCTGGCCGGGTTTTTCGCCGGAGATCCGGGGCGCGGTCTTCGACGCCCTGCTCACGCGCGAAGCCTGGACCCTCGCGTTGTTGAACGACCCCCTCGGCGGCGGTGCGCTCGCGCTGGACGCAGCGCGGCAGGCCCGGCTGCTGAAACATCCGTCAGCCCCGGTGCGCGAACGCGCCGAAAAACGCCTCGCCCCCACGGCCGCCCGCGCCGACGTCATCGCCCGCTTTCAGCCGGCCCTGCAGCTTGCCGGCGACCCGGCCCGCGGGCGCGAGGTCCACGCGCGGCTGTGCGCCAGCTGCCACAAACACGGCGAGACTGGGCAGGACGTCGGGCCGAATCTGCAGTCGGTCGCCGGCCATCCGCCCGAAAAACTCCTCACCAACATCCTCGCCCCCAACGTCGACGTGCAGCCGGGCTTTTACGCCTACCAATGCCGGCTGGCCGACGGCACCGACCTCTTCGGCCTGATCGCCACCGAGACCGGAAACAGCCTGACCTTCAAATTCGCCGACGGGACCACCCGCCTGGTGCTGCGGAAAGACATCGCTTCCCTGCAAAGCTCCAACCTTTCCCTCATGCCGGAAGGTTTGGAGGCGGGGATGGCTCCGCAGGATCTGGCCGACCTGATCCGCTTCCTGAAGGAGGGCCCGGCGGCCCGCTGAGCGGTGCCGCGCCGGTAAAAATTTTCCACGGGGTTCCAAATATCTTTGACAATTCAGCGCAAATATATACCTATCCTCCTAACTCTTCGCAAATTCTTGATTCTTCCCATGAAATCCAGCCTTCCATTCCTGTCCTTTGGGCTCTGCGCCGCTACCTTCCTCCTCAGCCAGCCGGCTCAAGGAGCTTCGATGCTGGCCCAGTGGAATTTTAACGATGCGGGCAACGCCGCCGAAACCATCGCCAATGTCGGCGGGTATACCGGCACCTTTGAGAATACGGCCGGAAGGTCAGCGGACGGTGAAGGGGTTGGAGCCGTCATCGGAGATTATGCGTACGTTCCCGGTGGCAACACGGGACGCCTGGTCTCCAGTTCCGCCGGTTTCCTCGCTGATCTGAATGCGGCGGCCGGAGGCCAGAAGTTGAGCGTCACCTACTGGCAGAACCTCAGCGGCACCCCGTCCTCCACCGCCTACTGGGCGAATTCACCCGGTGCCACCGGAGGAGACCGCGGCATGAGCGCCCACACGCCTTGGTCGGACGGCAACACCTATTACGACACCAGCGGCTGCTGTGACGGCGTGAACCGCGTCAGCGGCCCCCTGGGAGCGACCGTCGGCGACTGGGAAATGATGACCTTCGTCTACGATAATGGCAACAAGTCGGTCTATCGGAACACGACGCTCATCACCTCCGGTGCCGGAGCGAATCCGCTCTTCACCAATTTCGACGCGTTTTACATCGGCAATGCCGCCAACGGCACCGAGGGCATGTCCGCTCGCATCGACAACTTCACCATCTGGAACGATGCGCTGACCCTGGAGGACATCACCGTGCTGGTGCCCGAACCAGCCACCGGGGCCCTCGGTCTGCTCGCCGGCTTGGCGATGGTCCTGCGCCGCCGCCGCCCGCTCGCTGAATAAGCGGGTTTCCCGATCGCCGGGAGCTTAGAATTTATGACAAGCACCGGGTTTCGACCCGGTGCTTTTTTTTCGCGGGACCGGGCCCACTCCTCACGCCCGCACCCAGCGCCGGGCGAAGGACGAGACGAGGTCGCCGGCGAAGACGAGGGCGGCTCCAAGCAGGACGAAGAAGAGCATCTCGTCGTAGCGGTCGGCGGCGCGGGCGTCCTTGATGAGGCGACCGAGGGTGCCGACGCCGAGGATGCCGAGCACGGTGCCTTCGCGCAGGCACGTTTCCCAGCGGTAGAAGAAATAGACGAGGAAGCGGGGCAGGGCGGTGGGGATGAGCCCGATGGCGAGCACCTGGCCGCGGGTGGCACCGAGGGCGCGCAGGCCTCGGGGGACGGGAGCCTCGGCATTTTCCACAATTTCGGCACCGAGGCGGCCGAGGATGCCCGCGTTGTGCAGCGCGAGGGCGAGGATCGCGGCCCAGAACTGATCGCTGACGAAAGCGATGAAGACGAAGGCCCAGACGTACTCCGGAACGGCGCGGCCGAAGACGAGGGCGATGCGGGAGACGGCGACGACGCCCTTCCATCCCCAGCGCACCAGCGGATTGGTGTGGGCCGAGGACGGCAGAAAAGGATGCGGGGTGGCCAGGGACCGGGCGGCCAGCGGCAGCAGGAGCCACGCGAGGCCACCGGCGAGCACGATGGCGACGATCGACATGGCCAGGGTGTTGAGCGCCGCTTTCAGTCCGGGGTTGGGGCCGGCAAAAAGCAGGTTGCCGGCCCAGGCGGTCACGGTATCCCACGACCCGCGGCCTTGCTGCACCGGCCAGGGGAGGATTTCGCGGCCGAAGCGGCGGAGGTTTTCCGCGCGCTGCGCGGCCTCCATGTCGTCCAGTCCGAACCCTCCGCTGATCCATGCCCACCCCACCCCGGCGGCGAGAGTCCAGCCGGTGGCCTGCAGCCAGCGCGAACGCCTGGCGTCCGCTCCCTGGATCATCGCCCGCCGCACGGCACCGCTCCAGAAGTCGAAGACCAGCACCATGGCGAGCAGGGCGTAGAGATAGGTCCAGACCTCGCGGTAGTGGAGGTTTTCGAACGAAAGCGAGAGGGAATGCCCGAGGGTGGCCAGGCCGAGGAACCCGAGCACGGCGGCCGAGCGCAGGCCGCATTCGAAGCGGTAGAGCGCGTAGGCACACAGCTCTGCGGCCACCCGGGGAATCAGCCCGAGGAAATAAAACTGCCGGGGATCGGCACCGAACGCGCGAAAGGCGGCCCGGGTGTCCTCGGGCGATTCCTCGCACATCTCGGCAAAGACCTTGGCCAGGGTGCCGCAGTAGGGCAGGGCGATGGCGAGGGCGGCGGTCAGGGGGGTGAGGCCGAAGGCGGCGAGAAAGACGGTGGCCCAGATCAGCTCATGCACGGAGCGCAGCAAGGTCATCAGCCCGCGCGCCGCCAGCCAGAGAAGTCGGGGCCAGCGCTGGGCGCTCCGCCCCTCCGGCCACCAGGCGGAGCATGCGCAAAATCCCAGCGTCAGCCCCATGACCAGGCTTAAGCTCACCGCCGCCAGGGCGATGCGCAGGGTGTTGACGGTGGCCGCCGCCACCTGCGCGAGGAAGGGCGCGGCATTTTCCGGCAGGCCCGAGCGGTCTTCGTAATCCCAGGCGGGCCGGAGCGCACCCGCGAAAAACTTCCCGGCCAGCTCCCATCCGCCCCGGCCCGGCTGGAGGCCGCGCCATGACAGGTCGAGCCAGGCCGCCGAAGCCACGGCCAGCAGGACCAGCGCGCCCAGAAGCAGCCGCCGGACCGGCCACGGGCGGGCCTCAGCGCGGTTCGGAGCGGCCGTCATCATCCATTTCCCCCTCGGTCAGTTCGTAGAGCGCCCGGAATTCCGCGTCGCCCACCTCGGCACCCGGTCGGTCAAAGACGATGCGTCCGCCGCGCAGTCCGACCAGCCGCGGGAAAAACTCCCTGGCCAGCTCGAGCTGGTGCAGGCTGACGATCAGGGTCAGTCCATCCTCGGCGGAAAGGTGGGTCAGCAGCCTCAGCACGGCGCGGGCGCGGGCGGGGTCGAGGCTTGAGACCGGTTCGTCGGCGAGCAGGGCCTCGGGCCGCTGCCAGAGCGCCCGCGCAATGGCGACCCGCTGCTGCTGGCCGCCCGACAAGTGGTCGGTGCGCGCCTCCGCCCGGTCCGCCAGCCCGACGCGGCTGAGCAGCCGCGCGATGTCCGAGCGCACAGCCCGGCCGGGCAGAAAGACATGGCGCACGGCGGGCCAGAACCCCAGGCTTCCGATGCGGCCGGAAGCCACATTTTGCCAGACCCGCAAGTTGGGCACCAGGCCGAGGTGTTGGTGGATGAAGCCAACCCGGGCCCGGACGGCGCGCACCCCGCCGGGGGCCAGCGCCGAGAGGTCATGTCCATCCACGGTCACGCGGCCGGCGGCGGGCAGGGCGGCTGCGATCAGGGTGCGCAGCAGCGTGCTTTTGCCGCTGCCGCTTGGGCCGACCAGGGCGAGCCGTTCACCTCGCGCGAGGCGCAGGGTCACATCCCGCAGGGCCTCGATCTCTCCGTAGCGCACCGTGGCGCGATGGACTTCAATATCGGGCATGAAGCAGGGGGCCGCGGGGGGGCCGGGACGGCGGCCAGGCCGCAGCTTGGCCACGACGTCTGCCCGCATCGGTCGCGCCCTTCTCCGTCAGGTGATCAGCGAACCAGCCCAAGTTCCCGGCAGACTTCCTCCACCGGCGTGTAGTCGTCGTTTTTCGCCTCGATCAACGCCTCGCGGGGAAACGCCTTGAGCAATTCCGGCTTTTTTGTGGTCATGTCGATGAGCGCCGCCTTGACCCTGGCGGTGAAGCCGGCACCGAAGTCGGATTCGAGGGCTGGATGTGCAGTGAAATTGTAATCCGGGAAGGCGGGCGTTTTCCAGACCACGCGGCAGACGTCCGCCTTGGTCGTGCCGGCGGCGACCCGTTTGTTGTAAACCGTGTAATCGACCACCCCGGCCTGCACCTGGCCGGCCTCGACCAGTTCGCAGGTCTTGTCGTGGCTGCCGGTGAAGATGGGTTTTTCCGTGAAAAATTCCTCCGCCGTTTTGCCGGTTTGTTGTTTGATGAACCACGCCGGCATGACGCGGCCGGAGGTCGACGTCTCCGCGCCGAAGGCAAATTTGAGCGCGCCCAGGGCCGTGGGAAAGGTGTCGGAAGGCTCGATTCCGGCATCCGCGTGCGCGATGAAAAACGACTGAAAAGCGGTGTCTTCGCGGCCCTGCACGATCGCCTGCGCGCCCGGCACCGCGGCCCGCGCCTGCACCCCGGTCACGCCGCCAAACCAGGCGAGCTGGATCTGGCCGTTCTTGAACATGTCCACCGACGCCTTGTAGTCGGAACTCGGGATAAATTCGACGGGCACGCCCAGTTCAGCCGAGAGATGCGCGGCCATGGGGTCGAACTTCGCCTTCAGCTCGGTGCTGTTCTGGTTCGGGATGGCGGAAAAGCGCAGCGTCTTTTTCGGTCCCGCTGCGGGGGTGGTCTCGGTGCGCGGAGAGCAGGCGTTGAGTGCCAGCAACCCGGCGATGGCGAGGTGGATGAAGGCGGGGCGTTTCATGGTCTTATCGTGGGGCGTCGTGGTGTGGTGACCGGTCGGTCCAGGTTGGTGGACCGGAAGCGGGGCGGTCCTCCGTGATGAAGGGGCTCGGCGGCGTGTCTAGGCGCCGAGGAGGAGGCGGGCGGGATTTTCCAGGCAGTCCTTGATGCGGATGAGGAAGGTCACGGCCTCCTTGCCGTCGACCACCCGGTGGTCGTAGCTCAGGGCGAGGTACATCATCGGGCGGATGACAACTTGGCCGGCCACCGCGACCGGGCGCTCCTGGATCGTGTGCATGCCGAGGATGCCCGACTGCGGAGGATTGAGAATCGGGGTGCTGAGCAGGCTGCCGTAAATGCCGCCGTTGCTGATGGTGAAGACGCCGCCCTGCAGATCCTCGATGATCAGTTTTCCATCGCGCGCCTTTTTGGCCGCGTCGACAATGGCCTGTTCGATTTCGGCAAAGCTCTTCGTGTCGCAGTTGCGGATGACCGGGACGACGAGGCCCTTTTCGGTGCCGACGGCCACGCCGACGTCGTAATAATGCTGCTGCACCAGTTCGTCGCCCTCGAGCCGCGCATTGATCTGCGGCACCGCCTTGAGCGCATCGACGACCGCCTTCACGAAAAACGACATGAACCCGAGCTTCAAGCCGTGGCGCGCGACGAAGCTGTCCTGCAGCTGCTTGCGCAGCGTCATCACGGCGGACATGTCGGCCTCGTTGAAGGTGGTGAGAATGGCCGCGGTTTGTTGTGCGGCGACCAGGTGGGTGGCGATTTTCCGCCGGAGCGGCGAGAGCCGGGTCCGGGTGGTGCGGCGGTCGGAGCCCGGCGGGGTGGCCGGCGGCGATTCGGTGCCAGCGTTCTTTGCCACGGGCGCGGGCGCGGGGGGCAGCACGATGGCCGGCACCGGGGTTTCCGCCGGCGCGGCCGGTGATTCGGGCTTCGGCTGGTCCGCGGCGGCGGCGGTCGCCGCGGGCGGCTGGGGTTTCGCAGGGGCCGCGGCCGCTGGGGTGGCGGCTCCTTCGACAATGCTTCCGACCACCGCCCCGACCGCAACCTCGGTCCCGGCGGGTACGCCGATTTTCAACACGCCGGCAGTGTCCGCGGTCAATTCGGTCGAGACCTTGTCGGTCTCCAGGGTCAGGAGCAGGTCGCCCGCGGCCACGGCCTCGCCGTCAGCCTTGTGCCAGGTGGAAATGAGCGCGGTCGAGATGGACTCGCCAACGTTGGGAATCTTGATGTCAGGCATGGTGGTGCGATGGGCCTGCCGGTCGGGGCGGGTCGGCTAATCCCTCCGCTTCATCCAAGCCACGATTGGCGCGGTGTCGAGCCGTGAAGCAATCAGGATGAGGAGGGGGAAGACGACGCTTCCAGCAAGTTCCGGAGGGTTCGGCCGGCACGGACGCGTCCGCTGCCGAGCAAATCAGGTTGCCGGGGCGGAGGCTTGATGGCACGGAGGCGTCCATGACGACGATTGATCCATCCGTGCGACGTGGAGGGCGGCGGGCCTGGAAGTGGTGGGTGGCCACCGTTTTTTCGGCTCTTGCAGTCGAGCCGGCCCCCGCGCTGGACACGCCCCTGCCGGCGAAACTGCCGCCCGGCTTCGAGGCCGTGATTTTTGCCGCGCCGCCCTTGATCAACTACCCGACGTTTGTCTGCCCGGGCGAGGCTGGCGAGTTGTTTGTCTCGGTCGACAAAAATGCCTCGATCGACATCAAGCCCGACCGCGGGTTCATTGTCAGGCTGATCGACGACGATGGCGACGGCAAGGCGGACCGGCGCACGGATTTTGCCAAGGTGACCAGTCCGCGCGGCCTGGCGTACGACGGGGAGTGGGTGTATTGTCTCCATCCGCCCACGCTGTCGCGATTCCGCGACACGAACGGGGACGGCGTGTCCGACGAGACGCAGGAATTGGTGAGCGGGATCGGTTTCGACCTGACGCAGCGCCCGCCCGATCACACGAGCAACGGCGTGACCCTGGCCATCGATGGCTGGCTGTATCTGGCCATCGGCGATTTCGGCTTCATGCAGGCGAAGGGGACCGACGGAAGGAGGCTGCAGCTGCATGCGGGCGGAGTGGTGCGGGTGCGGCCGGACGGCAGCGAGCTGGAGACGTTTGCCTGCGGCACGCGCAACATTTACGAGGTGGCGGTCGATCCGTGGCTGAACGTTTTTGCCCGCGACAACACGAACGACGGCGGCGGCTGGGACATCAAGGTGCACGCGCTTTATGACCACGCGGACCTGGGGTACCCTCGGCTCTTCAAGAACTTCGCTGACGAGACCATGCCCTCGCTGGGCATCTACGGGGGGGGGTCGGGGACGGGTGCGACCTACATCCAGGAGCCGGCGGTGCCCGCGCCGTTTGGCGACATGCTGTACACTGCGGACTGGGGCCGCAATACGATCTACTACCACCCGGTGAAGGGCGAAGCGGGCGCGTGGTTCGACATCGGCCAGGAGACGTTCTGCGAAATCGAACGTCCGACCACCATCAAGGCCGACGTCTCCGGGAATATCTATATCGCGAGCTGGAAGGGCGGCGAATACACCTACAAGGGCGAGGACGTGGGCTACATCGCGCTGGTGCGGGCACCGGAAGCGCAAAAGGCCGCGGCCGCGGCACCCCTCCCTCCGGGCCGGCTGCCCGCCGCCGAGGCGGCCCGCCAGCTGGCTTCCGCCAGTCTCGGTCGCCGGCTGGCGGCCCAGCACGCCGTCCTGCGCCAGCCCGGCGAGGCGCGCGCCGTCGCGCCGGTGCTCAAGGCGATGCTGGAGGATGCCGCCTCGCCCGCGATCGGCCGCCTCGCGGTCATGGCCACGGCCAAGCGCCTGATGGGGCCGGCCGCGGGCGGCATGATCGGACGCTTCGGAGCCAATGACCCGGAGCTGAAAGAGTTCGCCATCCGGCTGATGGGCGACCGGCCTTCGGAAACGCCCTCCGGGGTGGCTCGGCACATGGTGGCAGCGCTCAAGGATCCGAACGACTCGGTCAAAACCCAGGCCGTAATTGCCCTTTCGCGCCTCGACCGGAAGGAGGCCGCGCCGGACATCCTCGTCATCGCCGCCCAGGCACCGATCGTCGGTGGCGACTCGATGCCGGCCGTGGAACCGCGCGCCGCGACCGCCAATGTGAAAGGGACGGCGGCGCAGCGCCTCCAGCCGCTGCAGGGCGACATCACGGGCGCGCGGAAGCTGTTTTTGGTCGTGACCGACGGCGGGAACGGCAATGGCGTCGACCACGCCGACTGGGTCGAGCCGCTCCTGGCCGGCCCCGGCGGCGAGAAAAAGCTCACCGATCTCCCGTGGACCAGGGCCACCGCCGGCTGGAGCGAAACCAGGATCGGCATCAATGCCATCGGCCAGCCCCTCCGCGTCGAAGGCCAGCCGGTCGCCTGGGGCATCGGCACCCATGCGGTCAGCGTGATTTCCTACGACCTGCCGCCGGACCATGGGTGGACGACATTTTCCGCCAAGGCGGCGCTTGACGACTCCAGCGTGAAGCAGAATCCCCAGGCCGGAAGCGTGCAGTTCCAGATCTACGTGGACGCGCTGCCGCTCCCGTTCAGCGGCGAATTGAACGAGGGCGGCGAGGTGGCCACCGACGGGCGTCGCGCCCTGCCGCACCTGGCGAGTCGCGCGCTGATCAGGCTGCAGGCCTACGAGGCGTGTTTTGCCGCGCTCGACACCAACAGCGACCCCGGCACCCGCGCCGCCGCGCTGCGGGTGCTGCGCAATCTGCACCTGCCAGAGGTGGTGACCGGCCTGATGACCCGCGCCGAGAAGACCGAGGATGCCACCCTGCGCCGCGGCCTGCTGACGGCGCTGATCCGCCTGTATTTCCGCGAGGCGGACTGGGACGGCAGTTCGTGGGGAACGCGGCCGGACACGACCGGGCCGTATTACAAAAAGGCGACATGGGTCGAAAGCCCGCGCATTGAAGCGGCGATCCGCCGTGCGCTGGCCACGGCGGCTCCCGGGGACGCGGCCTTCGTGACCGCGCAACTCCAGCGCCACAGCATCCCGTGGCAGGATCTGCCGCAGGTTCCGGCCGGAAACGACGGCCCCGACCCGCAGTGGGCGAAGGACGCCGAACTCCTCGCCGCCGCCATGGCCGAAGGGGGCGGGATGAAGCCTGGGGCGGTTGGTCTGCTGGCGCCGCCGGTGGCCGTTGAACGCACCCTGGCCGCGCTGGCCGCCGGCACGGCGGATGCCGGGGCCGGGGAAACCCTCTTCACCAGCCGCGGCTGCGCCGCCTGCCATACGGTCGACAAGGAGGCCGCGCCGAAAGGACCGAATCTTCACGACATTGCCAAACGCTACCAGCCGGCGGAACTCCTCATGAGCATCATCAACCCCAGCGCGACGATCGCCCAGGGGTTTCCCACCAACATCATCGAAACCGCCAGCGGAGATACCTTCGCGGGGTTTGTCATGACGGAGAGCGGTGACGAAGTGGTCCTGCGCAACATGGCCGCGGTCACGCAGGTGGTCACCACCGACACGATCAAGGCCCGGCATAAGGAGGAAGCCATCTCCAGCATGACTCCCGGCTTGGTGAACACACTCCAACCGGAGGAATTGGCTGGGTTGTTAAAATACCTCCAGGAGCTGAAATAAAGACTCTTTAAAAATCGTTTAAAATTTCTTGAAGGACCTTCTGCGTGCATTAGTGTTGGCTGAGGAGTTCATATGAATACTTTTACGATCACGGAGGCTAAAAAAATTCTGGGTGAGCTGCTCAAAAGAGCAGTGGTGGGTGAGGATATCGGCATCATCTCCGGCAAGGAGATCATCGCTTTGCGCAAGGTCGGCGTCGCCTCCACCGACCGTGCCGCTTCTTATCACGCCGCTCCCCGGTCCGCGTACGAGCGATCGTCCGGGGCGGACCGGGTCGCCGAGCCCCCTTCCGGAGCACGGGTGGCGGGCGAGGCGTTGTTCAATGGGCTGGCGCTGGAAGGCAGTGGACTGGGGGACGGATCCGTCAACCACGACGCCTACATTTACGACGATCGCCCCGGCCAGCCATGATCTTCATCGATGCAGGTGCCTGGATCGCCCTTTTCGACAAGGATGACCAGTACCATCTCCGGGCCAAACGGCTGTGGACGCAGATCGCGGCCGCCCATCCGTTTCAGGTCACCTCCAACCTCGTGCTCAACGAGACCCTGACCTATCTCGCGCGGCGCATCCGCTACCCGTACGCCGTGGAGGTCGGGCGGAAACTGCTGCGCCAACCGACGCTCGAAGTCTTCCGCTCGCGCGATCTGGACGAGGAGGGGGCGCTCGACCGCATGGCCAAATGGGCCGACCAGCGTCTGGGCTTTACCGATTGCGTCAGCCTTGAACTCATGCGGCGGCACGGTCTGCATCGGGTGTTTTCCTTCGACCGCCACTTCGCGCTGGCGGGCTGTGAGGTGATCGGGTTGGATGCCTGAGGCGATGGCGGTCCGGGACGGACCCGTCGGCCGACCACGCTCCATGCCCCTCATCAAGGATACCGACTTTGTCGCGCTCGATTTCGAATCGGCGGGTGCCAGTCGTGGCGCGACGGACGAGCCGGTGCAGATCGCGTGGGCCGGCATGCGCGGCACCGAGGTCCGGCCGGCCACCTTTTTCGCCAGCTATCTGCACAGCGACGCCCCTATCACGTGGTCGGCCCAAAAGGTCCACGGGATCACCCGCGCCGATCTGCACGGCGCGCCCACGCTCGGCTCGCTCTGGCCCCACGTGCGCGGAGCCCTCGCCGGGCGCGTGGTCGTGGCCCACGGAGCGGGCACCGAAAAACGCTTCCTGCGCGCCTTTCCCCTCCACGGCTTCGGTCCGTGGCTCGACACCGTCTCCCTCTCGCGCCGCTTTTTGCCCCAGCTCCCCGATCACGCCCTCGGCACGATTTGCGAGGCGCTCGGGCTGACCCCGGACGTGACCGCCCTCGTACCCGAGGGACGCTGGCATCACGCCCTGTACGATGCCGTCGCGAGTCTGCTCATCGTGCGCCGGCTCATCGCCGACCTCGGCCGTGAGGATATGGAGATCGGTGAATTCCTTTACTTTTCATAACGACAAGAATTTATGATGGCGAAATCATCAAAATGGAATATCTCCAAGGCGCACCCCGCTGATGCGGAGGTCCCTTTCCGCTTTCCGCATGAAAAAAATCGCCCTTGTCACTGGTTCGGCCGGTTTGATCGGCTCGGAATCCTGCCAGCGTTTTCACGCGGAGGGCTTCCATGTCGTCGGGCTGGACAACGACATGCGGGCGTATTTTTTTGGGCCCGGGGCGTCGACTGACGGTCAGCGCACGAAGTTGCAGGAGACGCTGCCGAAATACACGCACCACACGGTCGACATCCGCGAAGCGGCGGCGGTGTTGGAGGTTTTCAAGCAATACGGGTCCGCGATCAAAGTCATCGTCCACACGGCGGCGCAGCCGTCCCACGACTGGGCGGCGAAGGAGCCGTTCACCGATTTCGGGGTCAACGCCACCGGCACCCTGCATGTTCTCGAGGCCGCGCGCCTGACCTGTCCGGAGGCCCCGTTCATTTTCACCAGCACCAACAAGGTCTATGGCGACACGCCGAACCGCCTGCCCCTGGTCGAACTGCCGAAGCGCTGGGAAATCGTCGAGGAGCATCCGTATTTCATCGGGATCGACGAACACATGTCGATCGACCAGACGAAGCACAGCCTCTTTGGCGCGAGCAAGGTGGCGGCCGACGTGATGGTGCAGGAATACGGCCGGTATTTCGGCCTGCCGACGATGTCGATGCGCGGCGGCTGCCTGACCGGCCCGGCCCACGCCGGCGCCGAACTCCACGGGTTTCTCAGCTACCTCATGAAGTGCACCGTCAGTGGTGCCAAATACCGCATCTTCGGGTACAAAGGCAAGCAGGTGCGCGACAACATCCACGCCCACGACCTCGTCGAGGCGTTCTGGCAGTTCTACCAGGCCCCGCGCTCGGCCGTCGTCTACAACCTCGGCGGCAGCCGCCATTCGAACTGCTCGATGCTCGAAGCCATCGACTACTGCGAGGCCATCTCGGGGAAAAAACTCGATTACGAATACCTCGAGGACAACCGCAGCGGCGACCACATCTGGTACATTTCCGATGTCCGCCGGTTCCAGGAGGACTATCCGAAATGGAGCTACCGCTACGGCATTCGCGAGATCTTCGAGGAGATCCACGCGGCGTGTGTGGGGTGACCGGGCGGTGCCCGTAGCTCGACTTTCCGAAGTCGAGTCGAGGCCCCGCCCCCCAACGCCCCGCAACGCGTCGCTCACTGGCCCTGCACGTGCGTGGTCCTGCACGTACGTGGCGACGTAGGGGCGCGTCGTTTTTCCCGATTGCGCACGGCGCGAGCCCGGTCACGACTATGCCCATCCATGGAACCACCCAAACGCATCAATGTTCTCGGCGTCGGCCTGAGCGAGATCAACTACGAGACTGCGCTGGCGCAGATCCGCGCGGCCATTGCGGAGCGGCGGAAAGGCTACATCACGGTGACGGGTGTGCATGGGGTGAGCGAGTCGCAGGAGGACGGGACGCTGCGCGACATTCACAACGCGTCGTTTCTCTCCACGCCTGACGGCATGCCGATGGTGTGGATGGGCAAGCTGGCGGGATCGTCCATGATCAGCCGGGTCTATGGGCCCGACCTGATGCTGCTGGTGTTGAAGGACGGGATCGAAAAAGACTGGCGGCACTTCTTTTTCGGCGGTGGCGACGGGGTGGTGGAGGAGTTGCGCGCGAAGCTGGTGGCGCGTTTTCCCGGGTTGAACGTCGCGGGGACCTACACGCCGCCGTTTCGCCCGTTGCATGCGGAGGAGGAGGAGGATCTGGCGCGGCAGGTGGCGGAGGCCCGGCCCGACTGTTTCTGGGTCGGGCTGAGCACGCCGAAGCAGGAACGTTTCATGGCGCAATACCTCTCGCGGCTGGACACCACCCTGATGTTTGGGGTGGGCGCGGCGTTCGACTTTCATGCGGGCAAAGTGCCGCAGGCCCCGGCGGTGCTGCAAAAGGCGGGCCTCGAGTGGGCCTATCGTCTTTGCAAGGAGCCGAAGCGGCTGTGGAAGCGGTATTTGAAAAACAACCCGCTATTCCTTGGGCGGGCGTTTCTTCAGCTCACCGGCCTGCGGAGCCATCCGGCGGTGCCCGGGCAGCTGCGCGAGTGGTGAGGGCTCCTCCAGGCTGCCGGCGGCCTCGCCTTCGCGGCTCTGTGATCCACCACATGAAGAACGGCTTGTCCGCCTGCTTGGCGCAATCCATGAAATCGAGCGCCTTGACGGTGACTTCCTCGTCCACCGTCTCCATGCGCTTTTTCGTGAGAGGACCGGTGTCGGTGATGCGGCCGTCGGCGAAGCTGTGGAGGACGCCGCGCGGGCCGAACTTCTTTTTGAAGTCCGGGTCCTTTGGATAGTCGGGGTTTTCCGGCTCCTCCTCCGCGTTGAGGTGGTAGAGGTTGCCGAAGAATTCGTCGAAACCGTGGACCGTCGGCAGCATCTCGTCGCGATCGCCGAGGTGGCTTTTTCTGAACCGGCCAGTCATGTACCCCTGGGCCTTGAGCAGGGTGGCGATGGTCGGGGTCCTCTTTCTTCATGCCCTCGGTCGCGCCCGCCAGGCCTGGGACCGGCGCCAGAAAGCGTCGTGTTCGTTTCATTGAGTGCGTGTGGTTGATGGAATCTCCGGAGTGTTGTCGGTGCGCTGATCTGGAGTGGGGATGCAGCGAAATCCAAGTGGTGACCGGCCGGGGGCGCGGGATGTGACCAGCAGCCGCTTTCCATCGGGACGGCGGCAGCCCAACCGGGGGCTTAGGTCTGGGCGGTGGCGGGCAGGGAGGGGGGCGGAGAGGCGGGGCGGGGCGGGGCGGGGTGACATCGACCGGATGGCGTCGAGCAGCGCCTGACTGTCCCCCGGTTTGCGGAAGAAGCCGGCCGCGCGGGCCGCGCGGCGCAGTTCCTCGGTGTCGTGGGCGGTCAGGAAGATGACGGGCACGTCCGAGTGCGCGGCATGGAGCCGGATTTTGAGGTCCAGTCCGCTCAGCCCCGGCAGGGTCATGTCGGCCACGATGCACCCGGCGGCCGGTGTAAACCCCGACCCGCTGGGTGAAACGTGTCCGGCCGAAGGGCCGGGAGTGGCGGCGGTCCATCGCCTCGGCTGGGTCGGACCTGCCAGCGATCCGCGGCCTCGCGCGGCGTCTTCCGCCCTCGTTCCCGCGCCTCCGCGTCCGCGGGCGCGTGAAGAGCGTTAGCAGGTCGTCGAAAACCCTGATGGATTGGCATTGGCAGTAATCACGAACCCCCGAAACAACCCCCACATGAATTTGACACTGAAGAACCTGGCTTTCTGCGCTCTCATCGGCGCTTCCGGAAGCGCGAGAGCCGCCCCCGTGCTGTTTCCCAACGGCGACTTTGCCGCGGGTGACGCCTTCTGGCATGAAGTCGGCCCCGCCGCCTTTGAGTATCCGGCATCCGGAGGCAACTCCGGGGGCTTCGGGGTCATCGACGCCACGGCGGCTGCGGCCTGGGGGATTTGGGTCGCGAACGCGGACGCCGAGATCCCGCTTGATTCGCTGGGGCTGACCGCCGGCCGGACCTATGTTTTTTTCCAGGACATGAAGATCCTGTCCGGTTCCAATGTCGGCGGCTTCAAAATCGATTTTGTCCCCTCGGGAAGCACCGGGAATATCAACCTGCCGAAAATCGGCGACGGCATGGCCTGGGCCAGATATTCCTATCCGATCGCCATTCCGACCGGCACCACCGGGATGAAGGTGGTGCCGCTCTGGGGCGGGGATTCCCGGGTGGGGTATGACAACATCGGATTCGAGTCCACGCCGGTGGTGCCGCCGGTGGTGTCGCCCGATCTGGTCTACGAGGATGGGTTTGCGGCGGCTGGCACTGGCTGGGCCGGTCCCATCGGCGGGGCCGGAATCACCAGTTCATTGGAGTGGTCCAGCAGCGAGGGAAATCCCGCCGGATCCACGATCCTCACGGCGGCCAATCCCGCCGGCGCGCCGGCGGCGGTGTCCTTCACCTACACGGCGGAGGACATTGATTTTGGCGAGGGGCCGGTCGAAATTTCCTTCGACGGCAAGCTGCTGGGCCTCATGCCGGGCACCGCCATCCATGTGCGCTACAATGGAAACTTTGTCGGGGCGATCATGAGTGAAATGAACGCCAACGCCTACACCACGGTGCGGCGGGCGTTCACTCTCGGCCAGGGATTCGGTGCGACGACCACGCTCACCCTGAGTTTCGAATACGCCCTGGGAGCGGTGGTCAATTCCGGTGGATCGCTCGCGATCGACAACATCCGGGTGATGACCAAGATGCCCGGGGAGCCGGCGCCGCCCGAGCTCGCGATCAGGCCCGGCACGCTCGTCAGCTGGGCCTCCGGTGCCCCCCTCAATTCCTATCAGCCACAGGAGTCCGCGAACAACTCTGCCTGGGTCAATCTGGGAGCGCCCATCCCCAACAATGCCGTTTCCTCGCTCTTCGACCTCACACGCTCCGCATTCTATCGAGTCCAGGAAACCAGCCCGGATGTTTTCGACAATGCGGTGCCCAACCCCGGATTCGAAACGTCGGATTTTTCCACCACCCCGGCCGACGACTGGCAGATTCCAGTGCAAGCCAACCAGGGGGCGAGCATGACCGTGGGCGATTCCTACAAAGCGATCGGCCCGCACGGTGGCTTCAAAATGCTCATCTTGGAGTCCACCGGGCCGGGGGCTCCCGCGCCCAACGTCGAAGTTCGCAGCAATCCGTTCAGCGTCACGGGGGGAACACCCTACACCCTTTCTTTCTGGGCCGCCAATCCAGTCAAAACCGGCGGTGCCAATCCACAGTATTCGCTGTTCTATTTTGATGAGTCCGGGGGGCTCATCGAGAACAGCTTTACGCCCGGCTTCGGCACCATCGGTTCCGCTTGGACCAGGGTTTCGGCCCCGGTGACCCCGCCGGCCAATGCGGCCCGGATGACGGTGGGATGGATTCAGGCCGCCAGCGCCGAAGCGAACGTGCACTGGGTCACTCTGATCGATGACGTGTCGCTTTCCGAGGGCATGCTGATCGAGGCCAGCACCACCACCACCCTGGCCGCGACCGCCGCACCCGCCGTCGAACTCAGCTGGCCGGCCGGGCTCGGCCGACTGTATCAGGCGGAGTTTTCCGGAAATTTGCTCGACTGGGCCGATTTCGGCGGGCCTGCCGCTGGCAGAGGGGCTGTATTTTCATTGACCGATCCGATCACTCCGGCCAACAAGTTCTACCGCGTCCAGGACATCACCCCGTAACCCGGGCGACCTCCAGGGGCCCGGCGGAGTCGCCGGCCGCCGCGGCCCCCCTTGACTTCTCATCATGAGCATCCCCCTGCACACCCTTCGGGCCGGCGTCATTGGCAGCGGGTTCATCGCGCCGGTTCACATCGAGGCATTAAAGCGGCTGGGGGTGCAGGTCACGGCGATCTGCGGGTCGACGGCCTCGGCGCAGGCAATGGCGGCGCAGTGGGGGATCCCGGAGGTGTACGGCGACTACGATTACCGCGGGCTGCTCGCCTCCCCGAAGGTGGACGTGGTGCACATCACCTCGCCGAACAAGGCGCATGTCGAGCAGTCGCTGGCCGCGCTGGCGGCGGGCAAGCATGTCCTTTGCGAAAAGCCGCTGGGCATGACAGCTGCCGAGACCGCCACGGTGGTGGCCGCCGTCAAAAAGGGCGGGCCGCGCGGACCGGTCTTTGCGGTGAACTACATGTGCCGGTTTTTCCCCGCGGTGCTCCAGATGCGGGCGATGGTCGAGCGCGGCGAGCTGGGGCAAATCATCCATGTGCAGGGTCACTTTTTTCAGGACTGGCTGCTGCACGAGACGGATTTCAACTGGCGGGTGCTGGCCAGCGAGGGCGGCAAACTGCGGGCGATCGGCGACATCGGCACGCATTGGATCGACGCGGTCTCGTTTGTGCTTGGCGCGAAGGCGACCTCGGTGTTTGCGCACGTGGAGACCTTTCACAAGACCCGGCTGCGACCGCGCGGGCCGGTGCAGACGTTCGCCCAGGCCGACCCGGAGACGATGGTTCCGTACAAGGTGGACACCGAGGATTTCGGCAGTGTGCTGATGAAATTCGGAAAGGCGAAGCACGGGCATGCGAGCGGCGTGCACGCCAACGCCTCGGTCTCGCAGGTGGCGGCCGGCTGGAAATGCGACCTGATGATCGGGATTTACGGCACCAAGGGCAGCGTGCAGTGGAACTTCCAGGATCCGAACGAGATTCGCGTCGGCCGCCGCGACGAGCCGAACCAGGTCCGGCAGCGCGGCACCGCCGGCTTCAGCGAGGACGTGGCCGGCTTCACCGACTACCCCGGCGGGCATCCCGAGGGTTTTCCAGACGCGCACAAGATGCACTACCGCGCCGTCTACCAGCACATTGCCAGCGGCCGGAAGACGCCGGTGCTGTTCGCCACGGTCGCCGACGGGCATCACGAGGTGGCGCTCTGCGAGGCCATCCTGAAGAGCAGCCGGGCGAAGGGGTGGGTGAGCCTCTGAGCCCTGGCCGGCTCCGGGCGAACCGGCGCTTGAGGGAGCGGCGGTTGACCGCACAGTGGCGCATGTCGATTCCCATTCTTCTGGGCAAGCTGGTGCTGGCGGTGCTGGCGGCGGCGGTGATGCTGGTGGCTCTGCTATGAAACGACCGTGGTCGGCGTGGCGCGATGCGGTCTTCTGGAGCGTGGTTTGTGAAGGGGTCGGTCCGCGATGGCTGGGGCGCGGGACGCCGGATGGATGGGATGTGCTGTGTTATGCGGCGGGAGCGGTGCGGTCCCAGTGGTGGTGGTGCCGGTGGGCGGGCGGGGAGGCCAAAGACGATGTTCTGGAGGAGGCCGGCCACGCATGAGTTTCGACGCGCTGGCACCCGTGTACCGGGCGATGGAGCGGGCATTGGCCGGCGGAAAACTGCAGCGCTGCCGGACCGCCCTGCTGCCGCTTCTGGGCGACGCCCGGGAGGTGCTGGTCGTCGGGGAGGGGCCGGGCCGGTGGATTGAGGCCGCCGGCGCGGTGTTGCCGGCCGCGCGGTTCACGGTGGTGGACGCCAGTGCCGGCATGCTGGCGCGGGCGGAACGGGCCTGGTTCGAGGCGGGCGGCGCGACCGAACGGATTCGATTCGTGCACGCGCGTCTGCCGGGGCCGCTGCCGGGTGGGGGCGGCGGTTATGATGTGATCGTGACCCCGTTTTTTCTCGACTGTTTTGCGCCGGACCCGCTCGCTGATGTCATTCGCGGGCTGGGCGCGGCGGCGGCCGCCGACGCCCGCTGGCTGGTCTGTGACTTCCGCGTGCCGGAGCGCGGGCCGTCGCGATGGCGGGCACAGGCGGTGCTGGCGCTGGCCCACTGGTTTTTCGGCCGGGTGACGGACATGTCCGCCCGCCGGCTGACCGACCCTGCGCCCTGGCTGATCGGGCAGGGGTTTCGGCTGGAATCGGAGTCGGTGTCCGAGTGGGGGTTGCTGGGGGCGGCGCTCTGGCGGCGGGGCGGACTCCCCCTGCCGGCGCGCCCGGGTTTGGGGGTTGCGCGCGCCGCGTTGACCTCTTAGTGCGCCCCATGCCCGACGATGACGCGGCCCTGGAGGCGAAAGACCATTTTCATTTCTGTCCGCGCTGCGGGGTGCGGTGCGGAGAGGAGGCGGCGCCCGGGGGCAATCCGTTCCGCTGTGGGGGGTGCGGCTTTACGTATTATTTCAATACGGCGAGCGCGGTCGCGGTCTTCATTGAGGATGCGGAGGGGCGGGTCCTGTTGATTCGCCGCGGGCGGGAGCCGGCCAAGGGGAAACTGGCGATGGCGGGAGGTTTTACCGATCCCGGCGAAACCGGGGAGGAGGCGGCCCGGCGGGAAATCCGGGAGGAGCTTGGCCTGGAGTTGGCGGAAGTCGGCCATGTCGGCACCTGGCCGAACGTGTACCACGCGGGCGGATTTGTGGTCCACGTGCTCGACATCTTTTACCGCGCCCGGCTGGCGACCACCGAGATGAGGCTGGACGCTGACGAGGTCAGCGGCGCGGAGTGGCTGGATCCGGCGGCGGTCGATCCGGCGGAGATCGCGTTTTCCTCGATGCGAAGCGCGCTGCAGGCGTACCTCGCTTTGGCGCGAAGGTGAAGGACTCAACCCCGCTCCCGCAGGAAGCACCGCCTGCGTTGCGGCCCCGGGATCGCTTCTCGGTCCTTAGACATTACCGGCGGGAAGCGCGGCCCTTCCCTTGCGGCCTTTCCGGACCCGATCCGGCCCCATGCCGGGGCCTCGTGTCGCACGAAAGCCGTCGCTACGCCTCAAAAGGTTCGACGCGCAGGGCCACTCGGAGGTCCTGGCGGTGGGCGGCGGCGGCCATGACGTTGCGCAGGGCTTTGACGGTGTGCCCGTGGCGTCCGATCAGGCAGGTGGCGTCCTCGGGGTGGAGGAGCACGTCGAAAACCAGGCGGTTGCCTTCCTGGGACTGGGTGATCGAGACCTTGTCCTTGTACGTGATCAGGGTTCCGATCACGAATTCAAGGCATTCGCGGAGGGCCAGGGGAATATCCATGGCGAACTCTGCGCGAGAACCGGAGCCGCGTCCAGTCTAGGACGCCTGCAGCCGGGCCTTCTTGATGAACGAGGCCACGGTGTCCGACGGGCGGGCACCATTGGCGGTCCAAGCGGTCACCTTGGTGAGGTCGATCTGGAAATTGGTGCCTTTCTTCTTCGGGTCGTAAACGCCGACTTGGTCGAGGAAACTGCCGTCCCGGCGCACACGGGAATCCGTGACGACGATGCGGTAATAAGGGCTGTTCTTGTTGCCTTCGCGGCGGAGTCTGATGACGACGGACATAAACGATGGGGAAAGGATCGGACGAAAGGGATGGGAAGCATATCCGCTTTCGCCCGGACGCAAGGCGAAAAGCGGGGGCCGTGCACTCATGGGTTGAGGCGGGGGCGAGGGAAAGGGGCGGGATAAAGATCCAGAGCCGAGGGGAGCCTCAATCGGCCGGGGTTGCGGCGGGCGGGCTGAACTTCGGGAAGCGTTTTTTCAGGTCTGCCTGGTATTCCGCGGCCTCCTTGGTTTTTCCGGCTTTTTGCAGCGCGCCCACCGTTTTCCACAGAGCCAGCGGGGTGATTTCCTCGTCGTCGAACATCTGGCTCGGCACGACGTAGATGGCCGCGGCGTGGGCGGGGTCGCCCTGGCTCATGGCGATGTCGCCGAGGAGCAGGCGGAGGTGGGCTTGAACGCGGGCCTCGGGCTGCAGGCGCAGGGCCTCGTTGATGATCGGGGTGCTCTCGTCGTTTTTTTGCAGGGCGAAGAGGGCGCGGGCCTTATTGAGCATGCCTTTGGCGCGCTGGGGGGCGGGCAGGTCGGCCTTGCGGAGGAAATTGTCGGCGGCGGCGGCGGCTCCGTCCCAGTGCCGGTTGGCGAGGCGGGCCTCGGAAAGCGCGAGCCAGACGCGGTGGTCGGTTTCCTCGGGTTTGTCCGGGGTGCTGGCCAGGCCGAGGTATTTGTCGGCGAGCGGCATTTCCTCCAGCTCGTAATGTTTGAGTCCGAGGAACTGGTAGACCTGGCGGGGGACGCGGGTGGCGGGGCTTTCCTTGATGCGCTCCGCCTCCACGGCCTTGATCAGATTCGGCACGTCGCTCTGGTAATAGTGGCTGAGCACGATGCGCAGGCTGGCGTCGCGTTCGTAGGCTTTGGGATCCAGTTCGCGGGCGCGGGCCAGTTCGGGCACGGCTTCGGCGTAGCGTTTCAGCTCGAAGTTTCCGCTGCCGATCCAGAAATGGGCCTCGGGCACGGCCCGGGAGTTGGGGAATTTTTTCAGCAGCGCCTGGAACGTCTCGATCATGCCGGCGGTGTCCTTGCGCTGGCCGCGGACGAGGGCGCTTTGCTCGTAGGCCAGCTCGGAGACCGGGGAGGCGGGGAATTTTTCGATGATGGTGTCGAAATCGGTCTGGGCGTTTTTCCAATCCTCATTGGCCTTGTACGCTTGGCCGCGTTTGGCCAGGGCCTCGGGCATCTGGGGATCCTCCGGGTTGGCCTCGATCCACTGGCTCAGCGAGGTGATGGCGGTGGCGGTGTCGCCGGAGGCCTGGCTGGACCAGCCGCGGCGGAAGAGCAGGGGCTGGCGCAGGTTCTCCGGCAGCTTCTCGAGGCGGACGTTTTTATAGGCCTGAGCGGCCTGGGCATAGACGAGTCGGGTGAAGAAGTGCTCGGCCACGATGAAGCGGGCGAGGTCGATCTGCGGGCTTTCCGCGTCCACCGCCTGCATGCGTTCGATTGCCTGTTCGGCGACGGACGGCAGCGATGGGTCCTTGAGCTCGTTGAGGCTGAGCAGCCGCCGGTAGCTGGCCTCCGCGTTTTCGGGCGAGGCCGGGTAATACTGGTCGATCATCAGGAAGAGATCGATCGCCCGGCGGTGTTGTTTGGTTTTGGCCTGGGCGTCGCCGACCATCAGCCAGAGGCGCGGGCGCTGGTCTTCGGGCAGCTGGATGGCCTCGGTGGCGGCGTAGGCTTCCAGCACGCTTTGCCATTCCCTGGCCTTGTAGTAGCTTTCGATGAGGCCGTATCGGGCGATGGCCCGCCAGGGTCCGGCCTTTCCGCTCTCCAGTTCGAGGACGCGCTCAAAGCCGGCGATGGCCTCCTCGGTTTTGCCGCCTTCCTTGAGCAGACGGGAGGATTTGACCAGAGCCTCGGCAACCAGTTCCGCCTCGGTGCCGTCGCGGGAGAGGCGGGCGTAGTGGGCCAGCGCGGCGTCCGTCCGTTTGGCGGCTTCATCGGCACGGGCCATCTGGATGAGGGCGCGGTCCCAAAACGGATTGTTGGTCTTGGTCTTCGCGAGGCGCTCGTATTCAGCGTAGGAAGCCCGGGATTGATTGAGCTCGGCCAGGGCGCGCGCCTTGTAGTAGATCGCGGAAAAGCGGATTTTTTCCTGGCGGCTCTGGGTGGCGGCGGTTTCGAAGCTCTGCGCGGCGGCGTCGAACACCTTGCGGTTGTAGGCGAGCGACCCGAGCCGGTACGCGGCATTGGCGACATAATCGCCGGTGCGGTGGCGCTGGATCAACTGGCGGTAGGTGGCCTCGGCCTCCAGCGTCAGCCCAAGATTGAGTTGCGACTCGGCCAGACGGTACAGGGCCACCTGGGTGTAGGTGCCGCGCGGGTAGGTGCTCAGGTATTGGAAATACTGGGTCGCCGCGAGGTCATACGCCTTCTGGCCGTACACCATGTTCGCATAATCGAAGAGGTTTTGCTCGGGTGCCGGCACGCTGGGGGCCTTGCGCGCCGGGGGCGTGGCCGGCTTCGCAGCGGCCGGCGGCTTCGCGGGCGAGGCCGCCGGGCGACTCGGCTTTTCGGGCTCTTCCGCTTTTTCGATGGGGGTGCCGGTTTCCGGCGGGGCGGGGTCCTCGTTGACCGGTTCGGCCCGCGGCGCGGGCGCGTCGGCCACCGGCGGGGCTTCGGGGATGGGCGCGGCGCTTTCCTCCACCGGTTCCGCGCGCAGGGTGGGCGGCTCGGGAACCTGGGCCGGGGCGGCGTGCGGCGCCAGCAGGCAGCCCAGAAGCACCCCGGCGGCCAGAAGCGGGCGGAGGTCGGTCCGGAGGAGAGGGGGCATGAGCGGGCGGGGAATCATCAGGCGGCGGGCGCGGGACGGATGGTCATGAAGGATACGTTCCAGACGCCCGCCCGTTTGCAGGTGTCCAGCACCGCCACGATGTGTTCGTAGGGGGTGGATTTGTCGCCGCGCACAATCACGGCGACATTTGGGTTGATGCGGGCGATTTTCTCCAGGCGGGTGAAGAGTTTGGTGTCGTCGTACGCTTGGGAATCGACGACCACGCGGCCGTCGGTGTGCACGTTGACCACGATTTCATTGTACTCGCGGCTGAGCGGCTGGCCTTTTTCGGCGGCGGGCAGGCTGATATCGATTTCCGTCTCGAAGCGAGAAAATTTCCATGAAATGACGAAGAATGCCAGGAGGAGGATGAGCACGTCAACCAGCGGGGCGATCTGGATGCCCAGGGCCTCATGCGTGGTGCTTTTGCGGAATTTCATACCAGTTATCGGTGGCCGGGGCCGGTGGGGGCCCACGCAGACGGCCCTTACGGGGCGTTGCGGGCGGTGCCGGATGCCGCGGTGGCGGCGCGCTGGGCGGCGGCGCGGGCGGTGGCCTTTTTGTATTGGGCGGAGAGCAGGGCCATGAGGTGGGTGGCGGCGGCCTCCAGTTCGGCGATCAGGCGCTGCACGCGGCCGCGGAAGACGGCGTAGGCGAGCACGCAGGGGATGGCGACGAGCAGGCCGCCGGCCGTGGCGATGAGGGCCTCGGCCACCCCGCTGGCGAACTCCATCTGCACGCTGTTGACGCTTTTGGAGATGGTCCGCATTTCGGCGATCATGCCGAGCACCGTGCCGAGCAGTCCGACCATCGGGGCCACGGTGATGATGTCGGCGAGGATGGAGATGCGTCCGCTGAGCAGGCTGGCCTGCCGCGTGCCCTCCGCCTCGGTCACCTCGCGCACATCGTCAAAGGTGGCGGTGGGGTTCTTGGTGGCGAACTCGAGGGTTTTTTGGGTCACCCGGGCGATGCATTCGTTGCGGCGGCTGGCGACCTGGAGCAGGCCGAGGTAGTCGCCCTTGTGGATCAGGGTCTCGGCCTCGTCCATGAAGCGGTCGCTGACCACGGCGTCCTGGCGAATGCTGAAGGCGTAAAAAATGATCAGGGCGACCGCCAGCACCGAGAGGCCGACCAGCGGGTACATCATCAGGCCGCCGGCGTGGAAAAGCTCGCTGAGGGTCGCGGGAGCGACGACGGCGGGTTTGGCACCGGGCGGGCCCGCGGTGCCCTGGGCGGCGGCCAGCGAGGCCAGAGCCCACCAGAGGACGGTGCCGCCAAGGGCGCGCGGGGGCGACAGCGGGTGTCGGAACCGGCGGACCGGGGAAAAGCAGGCCGTGGGGGGCATGATGGCAAGGCGCAGGGGCGGACGGTTTTGTTTGAGGAACCGGCGACGGAATACGTGGGGGTATTTCCATTCATTTCACCCGAAGGTCAAGAACTGCCCCGCAGGCGTTCCGTCCCGCCTTGCGCAATTGGCGGGGCGCGCTATTCCCAAACGGCATGTCTGCCACTCCGCCAGGACCGCTGCGGCGTCTGCGCCATGCGGCGGAGGCGTGGGCCGTGCGCGCCGTGGCGCGGGCCGTGCCCCGCCTGTCCCGCCCCGCGGTGCTGCGGCTGGCGCGTCTGGCCGGCCGGGCCGGGTACTTGGTCGATGCGGGCGGCCGCGCCACCGGCCGCGAAAACCTGCGCGTGGTTTTTCTGGAAAAGGACGCCGCCTGGCGCGAGCGGGTGCTGCGCGGCAGCTACGAATCGTTGGCGCGGACGATGCTCGACCTGTTCTGGGGGGGCAACCTCACCGCGGACAACTGGAGGGCGCATTTCACCATCGTCCCGGACGACCCCGGGCTGCGCGACCAGGTGGCCGGCACTGGCGCGATCTGGTGCTGTCCTCATTATTCCAATTTCGAGTGGATCGCCACGGTCATGCCCTGGTGGGGGGTGCCCATGATGATTGTGGCGCAGGATTTCAAGAATCCGGCGCTCACCCCGATCTTCGCCGCGGCCCGCGGCCACAGCGGCCAGACCATGATCTCGTCGCAGGGGGCGATGCTGCGCCTGTTCAAGAACCTCAAGCGCGGCGGTCATTCGTCGTTTCTCTGCGACCTGACCGTCCGGCCCGACCAGTCCGCGACCGTGGTCCGCGCCTTCGGCTTGAAAATGAGCGCCACCCAGCTCCACGCCGCGCTGGCCCAGCGCAGCGGGCGGCCGGTGGTGCCGATGCTCACCCTGCCGCAGCCCGACGGAACCTGCCGCCTGCGCCTCTGGCCCGCGCAGTTCTTCACCCCGGAGCAGCCGGCCCACGAGATCGCCCAGCGCATCTGGGACCTGTTCGAGCCGGTGATCCGCGAACACCCGGAGGGCTGGCTCTGGATGTACAAACACTTCCGCCACCGTCCGGCCGATCCCGAGGGGCGCGAGTATCCGGCGTACGCCAACCGCTCAAAGAAATTTGATGCGTTGGAGCGGCGGATCGCAGAGGGGAAGGGGTGAGGCGGTGCAGCTCACCGAAATGAGTGCCTGATCGCCCTGCTTTTCCGAAAGCGAATTCGTCGCCGCGATCTGCCCGTACGGGTAGATTATGTTTCGAGCGGGCTTGCGGGTGTTTTCAATCGAAATCAGCCGCCCTCCGGATCGATGACCGCGGAGGCGTGCCGCCTGCTCCCGCCCGCGGATTTCCCCGTCGGGCCCAATGAATGCGCTTGCCCGCGGTCCGCGGTGCGGTGCAGGTTCGGACGCATGAACCTGCGCGCTCTTGTTTCGCCTGCCGGCCTGCTCTGCCTGGCCCTGCCCCTCGCCGCCGCCGATCCGGTGCGGGTGCTCGTTTGGGACGAGCAGCAACCGGAGCAGAAGCCGGCGTACGGCGACGCCTTTCTCGGGGAAACCATCGCGGCCCATCTCGCTTCGCTGCCGGGGATCACCGCCAGATGCGTGGGCCTCGACTCTCCGGAGCAGGGGCTCGACGCCGCCACCCTGGACCAGACCGATGTGCTCATCTGGTGGGGGCACGTGAAACACCAGGCGGTCCACATCACGGGCACCGAACGGGTGGTCGACCGCGTGCGCGGCGGCCGGCTCGGACTGATCGCCCTGCATTCCGCCCACTGGGCCCGGCCGTTTGTCCGGCTCATGCAGGAACGGGCGCGCGACGACGCCCGGGCCTCGCTGCCGGAAGCCGAGCGCGCCACTGCGGCGATTGAGTCGGTGAACCACCAGGTCATCGGCGTCGGGGTCGCCGCCGAGGCCAGGCTCACGCCGTTTTTGGAAAAGACTGGAGACGGCGCATGGCGGCTCACGCTGCCCGCCTGTGTCTTTCCGGCGTGGCGCCCCGATGGCGCTCCCGGGCATGTCAGCACCCTGCTGCCGCAGCATCCGATCGCGGACGGTCTGCCCGGCACCTGGGACGTGAAGCAGACGGAAATGTACAACGAACCCTTCCACGTGCCCACCCCGGACAGCGTTGTTTTCGAGGAACGCTGGGACCAGGGCGAGCATTTCCGCAGCGGCAGCGTCTGGAGGATCGGCCAGGGCCATGTCTTCTACTTCCGCCCCGGTCACGAGTCCTACCCGGTCTACCGGCAGCCCGAACCACTGCGGGTGCTCGAAAATGCGGTGCGCTGGATGCGCCGTGAAGCCGCCCGCTGAACCGCCAGCCGCGCTTCCGGAGCCGCCGGTGAGCGCCCGACACCCACCCCGCCGGGCGGAGGGAACACGCGGCCGGGGTCGGGAGGCGGAGCAAAGCAGGGAGGGGTGGGGCCTCACTCCTCCGGCCCGGCCGCGACCTTCGCGGAAAAACCAACGATCACGCGGGGGCGGGGCGGGACCCCCGAGGCCTCGAAGCGCCTGAAAGTTCTCTTCGCGTTTTGCGGCCGGCTTGGCACCAGTGGGGTCACTCATGCGCGACCTGATTCACGATCCCCTGTATGCCGCGGCCGATCTGGGCCGTCCGATCCCGGACTCGCCGCACGCGGTCTCGGTGTGTCTGCCGACGTGGGCCAGCGTGATCGGGTACGAGGAGGCGGACCCGTCGGTTACCGAGAGGATGGAGGCGGGCTATCCCCGGTTTTTTTGTCACCCGCAGGTGACTGAATTGTTCGCGAAGGTGGCCCATGAGCGGGGCGGGCCGCGGGAGAAGGCGCTGGTGTTTCCGACGCCCGAGGCGGCGATGGCGGCGGCGGACTGGATTTTGCTGAAGGAGGACATTGCGGGGGTGGCGGTGCGGCGGCTTCATGAGGATGACGACGACGCAACGGATGCCACCGCGGTCCTGTTCCCGGCGGTGGCCGAGCGCACGGCGCGGCTGTACTGGCGGTTCAGCGGGCAGGGGGTGTCCAGCCGCCTGGCCGAGTCGCTGCTGGCGGGGTGGAGGGCGCCGGAATTCCGCGAGGCCGAGGCGGCGGGCGGCGCGGCGCGCACGGTCATCCGCGAGCGCCTGGCGGCGCTGACCGGCCAGCCGGCGTCCCACGTCTTTATTTTTTGCAGCGGCATGGCGGGTGTCCATGCGGTGCAGCGGGCGCTGGGGGTGCTGCGGCCCGGGCTGCGGACGGCGCAGCTGGGGTTCCCCTACGTGGATGTGCTGAAAGTGCAGGAGGAATTCGGCAGCGGCGTGCGGTTCATTCCGGGCGTGCGCGAGGGGGCCATGCAGGAGCTGGCCGCGGTGGCCGCGCGCGAACCGCTCGCCGGCCTCTACACCGAGCTGCCCAGCAACCCGCTCATCGAAATGCCCGACCTGCCGCGGGTGGCCGCGCTGGCCGCCGCGCATGATTTTCCCGTGGTGGCTGACGACACCGTGGCGACCTGCGTGAACATCGACGCCTTCGCCCACGCGGACGTGGTCACCACCAGCCTGACCAAGGCGTTTTCCGGCGTGGGGGACGTGCTGGCCGGGGCGGTGATTGTCTCGGCGCGCAGCCCATGGGCGGAGGGCCTGCGGCGGCTGCTCTCGGCGCAGGAGGCCGCGGCACCGCTGTTCGGGCCGGATGCCGTGGTGCTCGAGAAAAACTCGCGGGATGTCGTTGCGCGGGTCCGCCGCATGAGCGCGACGGCCGCCGTGGTGGCGCGGTGGCTGGCGGACCACCCGGCCGTCGCCTGCGTCCATTACCCGACGCTCGAACCGGCCCAGCGCGACGCCTTTGCGGCGCTTCGGCGCCCGGGCGAAGCCGCCGAAGCCGGCCACGGCATGCTGCTTTCCCTCACCCTCCGGGATCCGGACGCCACCCCCGGGTTTTTCGACCGCCTGCGATTGAACAAGGGGCCCAGCCTGGGGACCAATTATTCGCTGGCCTGCCCCTACACCCTGCTCGCGCATTACACCGAGCTGGAGTGGGCGGCCCGCTGCGGCGTCAGCCGGGACCTGGTGAGGGTGTCGATCGGCCTGGAGGATCCAGCCGATCTGCTGAGCCGGTTTTCCGAAGCGCTGGACGGGATCGCTCCGGCGGCCCCCTGAGGTGGGCGGGATGACGCGGCGACGGCCGCCCGCGCTGGCTGGTCGGCTCCCGGGGACCGCCTGCCGCTCCGGGCGGTTTTCGGCTTGCCAAGCGCCCGGCGATTCCGATATTCCCACGAGCGAGACGCAGCCGGCATTTTTGAGACCGCTGGCCTGTGTCATGCCCTGACGACCACGATGATGACCTCGACCACCCCGACCGTGCCCGGCCTGCGTCTCCAGCGGCTGATTGGCGAGGGGGCCTGCGGGCGGGTGTTCGAGGCGGTGCGGGACGGCGGGCGGGTGTGTGCGGTGAAGCTGCTTGATCCCGAGGCGATCAACCCTGCCTATGTCGAGTATTGCCTGGGCAAGATGAGGGCGCTGCCGCCGCACCCGCAGCTGGCTCCAGTGATCGCGTTTCACCCCGATGACGGGCACGGGCAGCCGCTGTATGCGATGCCGCTCTACGCTTCGGCTGCCGCGGACGGGCGCGGACTGGCGGGCCGATCACTGGAGTGGGAGTGCGGCCGCGTGAAGTCATCCTTGGCGTGGCGATGGATCTCGGAAATGGCCGGGGGAGTGGCTCATCTGCACCTGCACGCCGTGGTTCACTGCAACTTTAAGCCCAGCAATGTTTTTCTTGAGGAGGGCACCGGCCCGCCCCGCGCCGTGGTCACCGATTACGGGCAGGGCTGGATCGGCGGCGTAGAAGCGCTGCCCCTCACCGACCACGTGCTCTACGCCCCGCCGGAACAGCTGCGGAAGCCCACTCAGATCCAGTTTGGCGTCGGTGAGCGATGGGATGTGTATGCCTTCGGGGTGACGGCTTATCGTCTGCTGACCGGAGTGTTTCCCCGGGGACAAGCCTGGTCGGAAAAGTGGCGGCAGGCCGAGCACCCGGTCGAGTTGCCCGACCCCATGGACTTTGCGGCGCTCATTGAGCAGGAGACGGGGATCGCGTGGCCGGCTCCGCCCGCCAGTGAGGAGGAGGCGGCCCGCCGGGCGGTGGTGGACAAATGCCTTCGGCTGGCTCCGGCCGAGCGCTGGGTTGATCTGCGGGAGGTGCGTGACGCCATGGCTGCGGTCGAGCAGCAGGCGGCCTGGGAGGCGGAACGGGCGCAGTGGCGCGCCGCTGCGGAGGCGGCACCTGGCACTGGCGCGCGCCGCAGCCTGCCCCGCCCGGCCGACCGCTCCGCGCCTTGGCTGGGCTGGGCTGCCGGCCTTGCGGTCACCGCCGCCGCGGTGCTCGGCGTGTTGTACGTCCTCGAACACACGGCGCTGCGCGGGGCGCGGGCGGTGGCCGCCCAGCAGGCCACCGACCTGGTCCGGCTGGCCGGCGAACGCGACCAGGGCTTTGCCGGGAGGGACCAGGCCCTGGCGGAAGCCCGGGTGGCTCTGGACGCGGCGATGGCCGCCAGCCGCCGGGCCGGGGCCGGCCTGGCCGGAGCCCAGGCTGCGGCCGACCAGTTCTTTGGCAGTTTTCTGGAGGCCGCCGCCCAGCTGCCGTCCGAAGGCGAGCGCACCCGCCTCCTCCTGGCCGGTTATGAGCATTTTTCCACCTTCATCGCCACCGAGGGGGACCGCCCCGAGCTCGCCGAAAGCGTGCTGCGCGCCCGCTGCCATCTCGCGGACGTCAAGCTTGCGCTGGGTGCGCCGCGGGAGGCGGCGGACAAGTACGATGAAGCACGGACCCAGATCGCCGCGTTCCTCGCCGCCCGGCCCGCGCATCCCGAGGCGGACGCGCTGCGCCTGCGCGCGGCGGACTGCCTGCTCAATTCGGCGCGCCTGCACCTGGACTCCGGGCAGGCGCACCCGGCGGCGATGGAAAGTCTGGCCGCAGCGCTCGACGGGATGGCCGCGGACGTCGGGGAAGCCGGCTCCGCCCCCGAACTGCTCCGCCGGATGGCCGATGGCGAAATGGTCCTCGCCCAGGCCGAGTTGGCCCGGGTCGCGGGCGACGTGCCCGCCGCCACCGTCCGGGTGCAGCGGGCCGCTGACATCGCCAACCAGCTGCTGGGGGACCCCCGCCATTCGCGGCCCGGGGACAAGCTGAGGGTGGCCCGCGCGTGGCTCCTGCGCGGCCGCCTCGAGCGCCGCAACGGCCAGATCGAGCCCGCCCTCGCCACCCAGGTCGAAACCGCCCAGATCCTGCTCGAGTGCGGAGACCAGCCCGAGGCCCTGGATCTGCTCGCCCAATGCTACGGGGAGACAGGTGCCATGCTCCAGGCCAACGGCGAGGCCCGGGACGCCGCGCGGGCTCAGGGGGAGGCGGTGAAAATTCTCAGTGACTTGGTCAAGGCGGCCCCCGGGCGCGTGGACTTCCGGTTCGCCCTGGCGGCCCGCTATGGCGATCTGGCCCTGCTGCTGCGGGAAAATGGCCAGGCTCCGCGCGCCCTCGATTACCAGCGGGGAGCGGCGGACATGGTGCAGGCCCTGCTCGACCGGGACACGGGCAACGTGGCCCTCGCCACCACCCTGGCCCGGCTGCGCGCGGACCTTTGCGACCTCCTGGCCTTTCTGAACGAGAAGTCCGAGTCCCTGGTCCAGGCCCGGGAAGCCCTCGCGCTGCTGGACCGGCTTGACCTGCCGGGGCCGCCCGTGTCCACGGTGGATTTGTCGCACCGCATCACCGTGGCCCGGAGCTACGGCGTGGTCGGGGAGGTGGCGGAGGGTGCCAAACAGCTGGCCGAGGCCCAGGCCTGTTTCGAAAAGGCCGTCGTCCACTATGAAACGGCGGCTGCCGCCAGCCCGCGGGATGGTGCCATCGACCGCGGCCTGACCCAGAGCCGGCTGCGCCTCGCCCGCCTCCGGGACTAGGCGTTCGGGCGGCAAGCCGGTCTTCGGCAGGCGGTCGGCGCGCCGGACTCGGCCGTCCCGCCATTTGCGAGTGCCGGGCTGGGGGCGGGCGGCCTGCGTCCGGCGGAGAATGAGGAAGGCGGGCGGCGGCGCGGAGACATGCATTTTCCGCTGGCGGTGGCGTGGTCTGTTTCTACGCTCGCGCCACTATGAGCCATCCCGCCCCCCTCCATGACTCTGCCTTTGCCCCCTTTCGTGACAAGATGCTCGCGGTGGGGCTCGACGACTCCGCGATCCGCGCCTTTGCCGGCAGCTACAGCGCCTTGCGCCGCGGCGCGACCGGGCTCATCAAGGAGGAGGGCATCGAACCCGCGCGCGAGCTGCCGCGGGCCTCGTCGCTGGATCTCCAGGCGCGTCCCGAACTCCTGGCCCAGGCGGTGGTGATCAAGCTCAACGGCGGCCTCGGCACCAGCATGGGGCTGGAAAAAGCGAAGTCGCTCCTGCCGGTGCGCGGGTCCGACACGTTCCTCGATCTCATCGCCAGGCAGTTGCTGCGGCTGCGCGCCCGCACCGGCGGGAAGGCCCCGCATTTTCTGTTGATGAACAGTTTCAGCACGTCGGACGACACCTGCGCCCATCTGGCGGCCCACCAGCCGGCGCTGGGCGATCCGGCCGGACTTGAACTGATGCAAAACCGCGTGCCCAAGGTGCTGGTCTCCGATTTCACCCCGCTGAGCTGGCCGGCGCAGCCGGACCTCGAATGGTGTCCGCCCGGCCACGGCGACATTTATGCCTGCCTGCTGGGCAGCGGCTGGCTCGACCGGCTGCTGGCGGAGGGGGTCCGCTACGCCTTTGTCTCCAACGCCGACAATTTGGGAGCGACCCTTGATGAGGCGCTGCTCGCCTGGTTTGCCGACTCCGGCCAGGCCTTTGCCATGGAGGTCACCCGCCGCACGGCCGCCGATCGCAAAGGCGGCCACCTCGCCCGCCGCCGCGCCGGCGGCCGCCTCCTCCTCCGTGAAAGCGCCCAGTGCCCGAAGGCCGACGAGGAGGCGTTCCAGGACGTGGACCGCCACCGATTTTTCAACACGAACAATCTCTGGATCCGCCTCGACCGCCTCCGCGATGAACTCCACCGCCATCACGGCCTCATTCCCCTGCCGATCATCATCAACAAAAAGAGCGCCGATCCGCGCGATCCGTCCTCGCCCGCGGTGCTCCAGCTCGAGACCGCCATGGGCGCGGCCATCGAATGCTTCCCCGATGCCGGAGCGATCGAGGTGACCCGCACCCGCTTTGCCCCGGTCAAAACCACCGCCGACCTGCTCGCCGTCCGTTCCGACGCCTATGTACTCACCGAAGACCTGCGCGTGGAGCTGCATCCGGACCGCGCCGGTCAGCCGCCCAGCCTGGTCCTCGATGAATCGTCCAAGCTGGTCGACGGACTGAATGAGGCGTTTCCCCACGGCGCTCCCTCGCTGCGCGAGTGCCGCAGCCTGACCCTGAAGGGGCGGTTTATCGTCGACGCCGGGGTCGTCTTCCGCGGCGATGTGACCCTGGTCAACGAGGCACCGGAGCCCCGGTGCCTCGCCGCCGGCGTGTACGAATAAGGTGCGCGGCCGGCTCCCCCCGGGTCGTCCGAGCAAACGACGCCAGACCCGGCCGCCCTGCGGCGACCGCGTCCATCATTCCGCCACTGGCTCCAGCGCCTCGGCGAGGACCTGGTCGACGGTTTCCACCGGCACGATGCGGAGCTTCTCTCTCACCTCGTCCGGCAGGTCGGGAATGTCCTTTTCGTTCAGCTTCGGGATGAGGATGGTTTTAAGGCCGGCGCGCAGGGCGGCGATCGATTTTTCCTTGAGCCCGCCGATCGGCAGCACCAGGCCGCGCAGGGTCACCTCCCCGGTCATGCCGACGTCCCTGTTCACCCGGCGGTTGGAAAAGAGCGAGGCCAGGGCGGTGAACATCGCGATGCCGGCGGAGGGGCCGTCCTTGGGCACGGCTCCGGCCGGCACGTGGACATGGACGTCGCTTTCGTCGAAGAGCTTCGGGTCGATGCCCAGCTGGTCCGCCCGGCTGCGGACGAGGCTCAAGGCGGCGCGGACCGATTCCTTCATGACGTCGCCAAGCTGGCCGGTGAGGGTGAAGCCGCCCTTGCCGAGGTACCGGATGGCCTCGATGTGCAGCACCTCGCCGCCGGCGGTGGTGTAGGCCAGGCCGGTGACTACGCCCGGCGCACTCGTCTGCAGCTTGCTTTCGCGGACAAACATGGCCGGCCCGAGCGCCTCGCGCACGACGTCCGGGGTGATGTCCGCCCGGGTGAGCTCACCCTTGGCAATGCCGGCAGCGACGTGGCGGATGACGGAGGCGATCTGCCGCTCGAGGTTCCGCACGCCGGCTTCGCGGGTGTAGTCGTCGATCACCCGTTCGAGGGCCTCGTTGGTCCAGGTGCATTGTTCCGCGGTCAGGCCGTGCTCGGTCAGCTGCCTCCGGACCAGGTAGTTCTGGGCAATCTTAAGCTTTTCGCCTTCGGTGTAGCCGGGCAGTTCCACGATCTCCATGCGGTCGCGGAGCGGCGCGGGGATGGTGTCGAGCGTGTTGCAGGTCGCGATGAAAATGACCTGGGAGAGGTCGAACGGCACGTCCACATACCGGTCGGTGAATTCGTGATTCTGCCGCGGGTCGAGCACCTCGAGCAGGGCGCTGGCCGGATCGCCGCGGAAGTCGGCTCCGAGCTTGTCGATTTCATCGAGCATGATGACCGGGTTGCGGGTGCCGAGGCGGCGCAGTTCCTGAATCAGGCGTCCGGGCATGGCTCCGATGTAGGTGCGGCGATGGCCGCGGATTTCGGCCTCATCGCGCAGGCCGCCCAGGCTGATGCGCGCGAAGGTGCGGCCGAGGGCCTCGGCGATCGACTGGCCCAGGCTGGTTTTGCCCACGCCCGGCGGGCCGAGCAGGCAGAGGATCGGGCCGCGGCCGGTCGGGTTGAGCTTGCGCACGGCCAGGTATTCGATGAGCCGCTTTTTGACCTTGGCCAGTCCGTGGTGGTCGCGATCGAGAATTTCCTGGGCCTTCCGCAGGTCGACGTGTTCCTCACTGAGCACGCTCCATGGCAGCTCGGCCAGGGTTTCCAGATACCCTGTGATCACGGAATGGTCCGGGCTGGCCGGCGGGATGATTTCCAGGCGCTTCAATTCGCGCGCGGCCTGGGTTTTGGCCTTCTCCGGCAGATTCGCCTTCTCCAGGCGTTGGCGCAGGTCCTCGACCTGCTCCTCCGCGCTGCCCTCCTCGCCCAGCTCCTTCTGAATGGCCCGCAGCTGCTCCCGCAGGTAGGCGCGTTTCTGCGCCTCCGAGAACCCGCTCTGCACGTTCTCCCGCAGCTTGTTCTGGAGTCCGGCGATGCGCAGCTGGCTGTCCAGATGGGCCTGCACCGCATCCACGCGCTGCCTCACCCCGGGCGTCTCCAGCAGTTTCTGCTTCTCCGCGGTCTCGATGCTGAGGTGCGCAGCCAGGAAGTCGGTCAGGGCTCCGGGATCGTCGATCGAACCGAGGGCGGACTTGATCTCGTCGGGCACCTCCGGCAGCAGCTCGAGGAGATTCTGGGCGGACTCGCGAAGGTTGCGGACGGCCGCCAGCGACAGCTCATCGTCGCGGGAGATGGGCTGGCTGGCCAGGGTCTCGACTTCGGCCTTCAAGTACGGCTCCTGCTGGACCACCTTGGTCATGTGCATGCGGTTTTCCCCGTGCACGAGGATGAGCACGCCCTGCTCCCCCTGGCGGACCATGCGAATGACGCGGCCGACCACGCCATGGTCGTGCAGCGCCTCCACCGCCGGCGCATCGACCTCCTTTTCCTTCTGCAGGACCAGGCCCAGCAGTTTCGATTGCGGAAGGCATTCCTCCAGCAGCCGAAGGCTCGAAGCGCGGGCGATGCTCAGGGCCTGGATGGTGCCGGGAAAGACAATTGTGTCGCGCAGTGGCAGCACCGGCAGCACCTCGATGGTGCCCGGGGCGGAAGGAGCCGGGATCAGGACCTCGGTTTGATCCTCCGGGGGGGCGGGTTCCTCGCTCATGGCCGGCCCTCCTCATGCGTTTTGGGCAGCAAAATCCACAGCCATCCGTTGTCCTGGCGGGCCTCGACCCGGCCGGGATCCACCTCGACCGAGAATTCGAGCACGCGCTCGAATTCCCCATCCGGGATTTCCATGATCAGGATGCGTCCGCAGCCGGCCCTGGCCGTTCCGCTGTCCGGCAGCGCCCGGCTGCCGCGCACGACCAGGCGGCGCGACTCGGCCTTCACAGCCAGCTCCCGGGTGCTTACGCCGGCGAGATCCAGGCAGACTTCCAGGCGGTCCGGGTAGGAATACACATTTGCGGCCGGCTGCCACGCCGCGGCCGTAACATGGAGCCCGGTGAAGTGCAGCGCCTGCAATTGCGCCGTCATCCGGTCGGTCATCGAGATGATGCGGGTGAATCGAATGTTTTGTGCCATGATGAGGGGGGTGATGAGAAGGGTCGTGTTCCGGGACGCGGTTCGGGGTCATGCCGGGTGTCCGGCGACGCGGTTTCGTTTCCGGTGTCTTGGAATCGAGCAGGCCCCGGTCACCGGAGCGGTGATCAGCGCCACGCACCGCGCATCCCGCAGATCGGAAAGGAATCGTTGGAGGAGGTGCCGAGGGCGAAGCCCGGCCTCGGCGGTGAAGCGGATTCGGCCGGCCCGGACTTCGCAAAAATATCCGACCTCCTTCCTTCTGAGTTCTCTGTGCACCTCCGTCTCCAACTGGGGCCTTCTCTCAAGCAGTGGTTCAGGATGATCGCTCATGGGGGAGGTGGCGACGGTTCGCCTCCATTGAAGGATGCGCCATCCAGCATTTTACGTATAGGCCGGCGCGCGTCGCTTGTCCAGCCACTCGTGCGCGCGGGAATGCCGGAACCGGCCCGGCTTCCATGGAGCTTGCATAATTTGCGGTTTTCGACTCACTATGCGGCTGTCCCTCGTGGCCAGAATCCCCTGCTGCATGAGAAAAAAAGCCTCCTTACGACCCGTATCCTTCAGGATGGTCACGCCACGGGGGGCTCCGCGCCGGCCGGCCGGCCGCGCCGCAAGCCCGGCATTTGCCATCGTCGACATCGTGCGATCAAGCGCAGCCTCGCCGCTGGGCAGGAAGCACGCCTGTTTGCCGAGGCGGTCATCTTCCCCAAGATCGGGAAAAAAACGATGCTGTTAAACGCGCGCTGCATGGCCGGTCTCGACAACCAAACGCAGTGGATTCTGCTGGCGATGGAGGACGTGACGAACGCACACTGAGGCCATGAATCCCTCCTCCGGCAAACCCGCCCGCCGACCGGCCGCCCCCCGCCACCGGGCCGCCGGCCGGACCCGCCCGGCCGGGCCGGCACCAGCCGGTGGAGGGGACACGGCACCCGCCGCCGCGGAGGAACACCTCACCCTGCTCGAGCTGCAGAACGAGCAGTTGCGGGAGGCCCAGGAGGAAATGGAACGGACCCGCCAGCACTATGCCGACCTCTATGACCTCGCCCCGGTCGGTTATGTCACCTTTGACGCGTCCGGCTGCGTCCGGGAAATCAATCAGACCGCCGCCCGGATGCTGGGAACCACCGCCTCCCGCCTCGTGGGAAGCCCTTTCATCCGGCATGTCGCCCCCGCCGAGCGGAAGGACTTTCTGAGCCATCTCTGGCAGTGCCGCCACAGCGGTGCCCGCTTGGTGAAAACCCTGGGCCTGGCCGGCCGGAACGGGGCCGCGCGCCGCGTGCAGTTCGTCGTCAACCGCGCCCAGCAGCCCGGGGTCTCCGACTATGGGTGCCATGCCGCGCTGCTCGATGTCACCGCGCAACTCGAAACCCAGGAGGCGCTCAGCGCCAGTGAGGCAAAGTTCCGGCTGCTCGCGGAGAATATCGGCGATGTCTTCTGGTTCCTTGACCTCGATCCGATGCGCGTGACCTACGTCAGCCCCGCCTTCGAACGCATCTGGGCGGTGCCAGTCGAGGAGGTGCTGGCCAGCCACAAGGTGTGGGATGACGCCGTTCATCCCGAAGACCATGGCACCACCCTCCGGGCGTTTTACGACTGGATTCAGGGTCTGGCTTCCTCCTATCAGGTGGAATATCGGATCATCAGTCGCGACGGGAGGATCCGCTGGATTGCTGATCGCGGCATCGTGCTCCGCCACTGGCAGGGACGGGCGCATCAAATCTGCGGCATCGCCCGGGACATCACCGAACGAAAACAGGCCGAAGCGGCCCTGGCGGAAAAAGCCGAGGAGATGGGGGCCATTATCGAGGGCACCACCGATGGCATCCTGATCGCCGACATCGGAACCAGGCACTTCACCTTTGGCAATTCCTCCATGTGCCGCATGCTCGGCGTCACGCCCGAGGAGTTGCGGACGATGTCCATGGAGATGATCCACCCGGCCCGGATGGTGCCGGAAATCCGAAAGCAGTTCGAAGCCATGGCGCGCGGAGAGATTGCGGTGGTCTGGGATGTGCCCCTGCAGCGGCGGGACGGCGGGATCTTGCAGGTGGACATTGCGGGGTCCTCGGTGGTGATCAACGGGCACCTCTGCAACCTGGGCGTTTTCCACGACGTCACCGAGCTGAAGCGGGCCGAGGCCAAGTTCCAGGCTCTGCTGGAGGCGGCTCCCGACGCCATGATGATCCATGGCCCGGACGGGCGCATCCTGATCGTCAATGCGCAGACGGAGAAGCTCTTTGGCTATTCGCGGGAGGAGTTGATGGGCCGGACCATGGAGATGCTGATGCCGAAACGCTTTCGCAAGCACCACGTGGGCCACCGCCAATCCTACAAGTCGCAGGCCGCGCCCCGGCCCATGGGCGCGGGCCTGACCCTGCGTGCGTTGCGCAAGGACGGGCGCGAATTTCCCGTTGAGATCAGCTTGAGCAACCTGGGTGCGGACGGCTCAACCATGGTCATCAGCTCGATCCGGGACATCACCCGCCGTCAGCTGGCGGAGGATGAGCTGCGCCAGTCGCAGCGCTTCGCCCTGTCCACCCTCGAAGCGGTGCCCGCCAATCTCGCCGTGCTCGATGAAAACGGCACGATTCTCAGCACCAATGACGCTTGGAATGCCCTGGCCAGCGCCGACGCCGGTTCAATTCACGCGTGTGGTCCGGGCGCAAATTACCTGGCCGCCTGCGAAGTGGCGGCCGGCCAGGGCTGCGAGGAAGCCGGCCGCCTCGCCTTGGGCATTCGCGACGTGCTCAATGGGGTGACGCCGCGGTTTATCATGGAGTTTTCCTGGCCCCTGGCCACCGGGCCGCGCTGGTTTGTGGGGCACGTCACCCCCTGCCTCGGCGAGGGGCCGCGGCGGGTGGTCGTCGCCCATCTGGACATCACCCTGCGGAAGCGGGCGGAGCGCGTCGTGCGCCGGCTGAACGAGGAACTGGAGAGGCGGGTGGAGGAGCGCACGCTCGAGTTGAGCAAGGCCAATGAGACTCTCCACGGCGAGATCGCGGCGCGACTCCGCCTTGAGGAGGAGATCCTCGAGATCAGCGAGCGCGAACGGCAGCGGATCGGCCAGGATCTGCACGACGACCTGGGGCAGCAGCTGGCCGGGGCCTGGTGCCTCAGCCAGGTGCTGGAAAACGATCTTAAAACCGCCTCCTCGCCAGCCGCGCCATCCGCGTCCAGGATCACCGAGACCCTCCAGAACGCGCTCGCCCTGACCCGCAGCCTGGCGCGGGGCCTGCACCCGGTCGCGCTGGAGGCCGGCGGCCTCATGGCGGCACTGAAGGACCTGGCGTCCCGGACCTCGGAAATGTTCCAGGTCCGCTGCAGCTTCAGGTGCCCCACCCCAGTCCTGAACCTGGACAACACAGCGGCCACCCACCTCTACCGCATCGCCCAGGAATCGGTGACCAACGCCTTCAAGCACGGCCGGGCCGCTCACATCAGGATCACCCTGGAGGCGGACGCCAGGACCATCACGCTGACGATCATCGACGACGGGAGCGGCCTGCAGGATGCGGATTCGCCGGGAGAAGGCATGGGGTTGCGGATCATGCGTTACCGCGCCGACATGATCGGCGGGCAGCTTGACATCGCCCCGGCAAAAACCCACGGAGCCGTTGTGCGCTGCACGATGCCGGTGTCCGATCTCCCCCCAGCTCCAGCCAGGAAGCACTGACATGGCAAAAAAAACCGCCTCCCCAACCAACCCGAAAAAGCTCAAGATCTTCATCGTGGACGATCATCCCATCTTTCGCGAGGGGGTTTATGCCGAACGGGTCTTGCGGGCGGGCGGGCGGGGGTACGTGTGATGAAGCAGGCGGGTCCGGCCCGGATGCTGCAGGCCATCCGCGCGGTGCTGGCCGGCAAGGTCGCGGTCAGCGAGTCCATCGCCGCCTCCATCCTGGACAGCCTTTCCCGGCCCGCGGCGCGGGCCGGCGCGACGGTGGTGGGCAAATTGAGCAACCGCGAATTCGAGATTCTGCGGCTGATCGGCCAGGGGCGCGACAGCCATGACATCGCGACCACCCTGCACCTGAGCATCAAAACCGTGGACACCCACCGTGGGAACATCAAAACCAAGCTGGGTCTGAAAAACAGCACCGAACTCGTCCATTACGCCGTGCGCTGGGTGGGGGAGCAGGTGTGAAGAGGGCGGCAGCGCGAGAGGGCGAGCTCGGTTCCGTCGTGCGGGACCGGTGAGTAAGGCAGGGGCCCCGCTCAGTTTTTTTCTGAGCGCGGACGAGGACTCCCTCCAATTGTCGGCCCCGAGCCGGAAGCTACTCTCGTCGCCATGCACCACGGCAGACCAGCCATTCACCGATCCGATCGGAGAGATCCATGCAGGGTGTCCTCCCACGACAAGCCAGGGGCCGTTTTGATTCCCGATGCGATTCGAGCGTGTATTCGCCGGGGTACCGGCATTTCCGGCCATGGCGAAAAAGAAGCCATGACCGTCACGGAGTGGGCACCCATGGTTGATCTCTGCGAGGACGACAAGGGATATGTCGTCAAAGCGGAACTGCCTGATCTCAAGAAGGAGGAGGTCAAGGTTCATTGATTTTGGCCACGGCCGCCCGCCCCTTCTCCCGTACCCCCCCCCTCCCGGGGCGCGGCGGCCGCTGGCCACATTTTCCTCCCCACACTCCATGGGCCCCGAAGGTGGTTTTTTCTCCCCACCCTCTCCCCTCCCCGCCTTCGGGGGCTTCATGGAACCGTGTCGTTTTTTTTCAACCAGAGCTTCAACATCGCAAAACCCATGCACTCTCCAGCTTCCGCCCATCCGGTCGCAGATACGGCACGCCTCCCAATGCCCCCCGTTTCGGATCTTGATCCCATCTTCGTGTCGATCACGGTCGAGGCACCGCTGGCCATCGTCTATCAGCAGTGGTGCCAGTTCGATGAATTCCCCCATTTTATGCGGGGCATTGATGGCCGTCGCGGCGTGGAGAGCGGGCGCATGGTATGGCGCATCCACTTTGATGGAGGCTGGGTTCCTTGGGATGCCGAAGTAAGCCACGACGATGTCGATGAGGGCAGCTTGTGGAACAACAGCAACGGCGGGCGTCCCTGCCCCAATTCCGGCAGTGTCCTCTTCACCTCCGAGTCCGCGCAGACCACCCGGATTGCCATTTCCTGTGAATTCGAGCCGCCGCCCAACTCCGGGGTGCTTGAAGAATGCCTGGGCGAACTTTCATCGCGGCTGTTGCGCGGCTTGGCCCGCTTCCATGAGAGCCTGGTCAGCGCGGGCGGGCCCTGGAGTCCGATCAGCGAACGCGCGCCCGCACCGGGGCTGGAGCATGCGCCTCCGGAGCGCTTGGCGAGCCCGGCGCTGTTCAACCTTCGGTGCCCTTTCTCCTTCTGTCCGCAGTAACGGAATAGGTTTTTTGACGGCATACTTCTTGATCTCGGCTGCCACGGAGGAATCTAACCCAACCACCGCATGGCTCACCATTCTCCACTTGCCGGGACCCAGCCGATCCTCGTCGACCGGTTGCGCGCCGTGCCCTGTACGCGCTATACCAGGGAGGTCGCAGCGCGTTTGGAAATGGAAGGGCTGGGCCTCCCGGCCCATGTGCCTCCGGTCGCCTTGATCCAAGGCAGCGGACTCGGCGGACCGGCCCAGGTGGGGGATCCGGAGCTCGAGTATGGGCAGGCGCGGGAAGCCGCGCGGTGCCAACGCGAAGAGGATATCCAAGCCATCGAACAGGGCCGGGAAGAGGAGGAACACTGCCCGGTGCCGATTCCGGTCAACGATCAGCCCACATCCTGACATGAGCCAGAAACTGACAACCGATCCCATTCATGGGGCCGTTCACCATGAGGTCATGATCCCCGCGGGAGGGGTGACGCTGATGGGTGAACTGGAAATTCCCGCCGGCGCGCCCGGGGTGGTCCTCTTTGTCCATGGCAGCGGCAGCAGTCGCCGCAGCCACCGCAACCAGCAAGCCGCCAGAGTCATCCGCGAGGCCGGCCTCGGGACGCTGCTTTTCGATCTTCTGACCGCCGAGGAGGAGGTGCTTAATGAAGCGACCCGGCATTTGCGTTTCGACATCAGGCTGCTCGCGGACCGTCTGGTGGACGCCACTCGCTGGCTGCTCGTCCAGCCGGACACCGAGGGCCTGGACATCGGGTATTTCGGAGCCAGCACGGGGGGAGGGGCGGCGCTGGTGGCGGCCGCCAGCATGGGGTCCGCCATCGGGGCGGTGGTTTCGCGCGGAGGTCGCCCGGATCTGGCGGGCGACGCTCTCCGGGAGGTGCGTTCGCCGACCCTGCTGATTGTCGGCGGTTATGACGACGTGGTGATCGAGCTGAACGAGGCGGCTTTTGCGCGACTGTGCTGCGAAAAGGATCTGCGCATCGTGCCGGGCGCCACCCATTTGTTCGAGGAACCGGGCAGGCTGGAGCAGGTGGCGCGGCTCAGTTCGGAGTGGTTCCAGCGTCATCTCGGCTGCCGGGAGGGGGCTCTGACTTGATCGCGACCCGGTGACACCGTTGCTGGCGCTCAACCCCGCCATCGCCGCGGAAATGTACCTCGACACCGGAGACCATGCGCGGCAGGCCCGACTCGCCGCGGAGGAGCGGATTCAAGAGCTGATTCCGCCCGCGTTGGCGGCTTCCGGCGTGGTGGTCACTTCGGAGGCGGTGGTCCATGGCGACACTGCCGCCGCCATTTGTGAGGCGGCGGAGCACTTTGGCACCGACGTCATCTGCATGGGGTCGCACGGCCATTCGAGGATGGGGGTGGCGCTGCTTGGCCCGGTGGCCCAGTCGGTGATCGCCCGGGCGCACCGGCCGGTGCTGGTCGTGCCTCCGCCCCGGTCCTGAGGTCGGGCCGGGCCGGGCCGGAGGGCGGTGGAGCCCGCCTCAGGATTTGAAGTCGCGCGACTGGAAGGCGAGCCACCCGATGATGAAGCAGGTGGCGTCCACGCCGAGCAGGAAAGTGTAGTCCTTCACCAGTTGCGGCCAGGGGATGGGATTGGCGAAGAATTTCGCATACACCGCCATGTGGTTGAGCAGGGAGAATTCCTTGTAGCCGGTGGCAAACGGGAGCGCGAGCAGGATCATGTCCACGATGCTCACGGTCACGGCCAGGATGGCCGCGGTGGCCGGTTTGATCTTGAAGCACGAAAACATGAACGCGATGGACGCCGTGGTCAGCGTGCTCAAGGCGAGCAGCGGCAGGCTGCCGAGGTAGCGGCGAAGCCCGTCGGCAAAGGCGTACATCTCAAAGACCCCCTGCTCGGGAGCCCACACGAACATGCCGCCACCCCATCCGCGGTTGAGGGCGGCGGCCCCGAGCGAGGTCAGCCCGATGAAAAAGATCAGCGAGAAGGTGTAGATGACCCCGGCGCAATACTTCAGCCCGAGGATGCGCAGCCGGCTGACCGGACGGCTCATGAGCAGGCGGAAGGAGCCCTCCTCCGTCTCCTTGGCCACGATGTCGCCCATGACGAGCGCCAGGTAGATGCCGCCGAGCAGGAAGACGGTCCAGCTGATGATGAGGTAGCTCAGCGACAGCATCGACCAGTAATCGCTGAAATCGAAGCCGCCGGATTCGATGAGCCGCTGGAAATGGCGCCGGGCCTGGGGCGTGTTGAGGATCCAGACGAGGCCGGCCTCCAGCGCGAGGAACGCGCCGAACCCGATATAGGTGCGCTTGCGGGCCGACATCTTGATGATCTCGCCCCAGAGCTGACGGAGAAAAAGGATCATGCGCTCACTTTCAGGTAGAGGTCCTCCAGCGTCTCCTTGTGCGGGCGCACCTCGCGCACCTGCAGGCCGGCCCGGACGGCGGCGGCCACTACGTCGGCCACATCCACGTTCAGCGGGAGCGAAAGATGGGCCTCGCCATCCGGCCGAGCCCCGAGCGGGGCCGCCAGCTCCACCAGCCGGACCCAGTCGTCCACCGCGAAGGTGAAGCGCTGGGTGTCCTGCCGCAGGTCCGCCCCGTCGCCCGTGTACAGCAGGTTGCCCCGCTTGATGATGGCGACCCGGTCGCACAACAACTCGACCTCGGCCAGTAGATGGGAATTGAACAGGATGGTCATGCCGCGTTCGTCGCGCAACCGCAGGACAAACTCGCGGAACTCGCGGATGCCCTCGGGATCGAGACCGTCGGTCGGTTCGTCCAGCAGCAGCACTTCCGGACTGGGCAGCAGCGCCTGGGCCAGCGCCAGCCGCTGCCGCATCCCGTGGCTGTAGGTCCCGACGGGATGTTTGATCCGGTCGGCGAGATTGACCAGTTCCACCACCCGGCTCATTTCCGCGCGGTCGGTGAAGCCACTGAGGGCGGCCAGGATTTTGAGATTCTGCCAGCCGCTGAGGTAGTCGTAAAATGCCGGTGCCTCAAAAATCGCGCCCACTTTGCGGAGCGCGCGGTTGCGGTCGCGCTGCACCGAGACCCCGTCGATCCTCACCTCGCCTTCGTCGGGATAGACCATGCCGAGCATGCACCCGAGCAGCGTGCTTTTGCCCGCGCCGTTGTGGCCGAGCAGGCCGAAGATCTCACCTCTGCGCACGGTGAAGCTCACCGCGTCCACGGCTTTGCGGCCCTTGGTGAAGGATTTGGAAATGGCGTCGATCTCAACCATGCGCGGCCGTTGGTAAACGGCTCCAGAGTGTGTCCGGACGCCCTGGAAGAGCAAGCAGGGAGACGGACTCCGGGCTCAGGCGCGCAGGAGGTGGGCCAGCAGGTTGAGCAGCCCGATGAGGGCGGCCACCAGGAGCACGGAGGTCAGGATGTGGCGACGGCGCTCGCGGGCGAGGGCGCGCTTTTCCAGCTTGGTCAGGTGCCGCTGCCGGGCCTGCGGCTGCAGATCCTCGTCAGCCGGGACCAGATGACGCGCGGATTCACGACGCCGGCGCTCCCGCGCGGGGGCCGTGGCGACCAGGCTCTCAAGTTCCGCGATGCGGGCCCGCAGGTCGATTTCCTCCACATCCACCGACGGGTGCGGGGTGCCTCCGTGCATGACGAGCTTGTGCACGTATCGGGCCGGCGGGGCGGGCGGTCGGGTGGCGGCAGGGCGGCGGGACATGGGCGTGGGGTCGGGTCAGAAAATCAGGCTCAGCGCGAGCGCCACGGCTCCCAAGGCCAGCAGCGGCAGCGTGAAGGCGAATCCGCTGCGCAGCCAATAGCGGAAATCTTGCGCGGACATCGATCCGGCGGCCGGCTCCGGAGAGGCCTGAGCCCCCCCGGGCAGGTAGGCGGACGTGCGGGCGCAGACGCGATCATGGTCCGCCCGGGCGTCGTGGATCACGGCCAAGGCGTGATCGGCCTGCTCCACCACCCCGGGCGCGTTCCAGTCCTCGATGACGATGGCGCTGAGCACCCGGTAATGGCGCGAAATGTCATCCCGCGCCTGCAGGAGCACCTCCAGCTGCCGCTGGGCATCCGCCGAGGTCCGTTCCAGGGTCACCAGCAGTCCGGAGAGCTTTTCGTGCATTTCGGCCCGCCCCCGCGTGTATTCGCGCTCTTTGCGGGTGATTTCCTCCAACTCCTCCTTCCGCCGCTCGGCGAGCCGCGCCTGATGCCGTAAATGCAGCAACTCCTCCTGCGTGCGCGCCAGACGCGACTCGAAATCCTCCTCGGCCAAGTCCTCACCGTTCCCCCGCCCGCTCAACCGAGTGACCGGCGCAGGCAGCACATCACCCTCGAACTCAATGCGAAATTCATCGGATCCAAGGGGCGACACACTTTTGGTGCGAGGTGGGAAAGTCGACATGACGCGAAGGCTCTTAGAATTATCCAATGTTATTAATAGTCTTTGTTTATTAACAATTCCAGGACTATTTACGATATTTTTTGAAAAACAAGGTGTGCATTGCTCGCGTGAACAGGAAAGCGACGGTGCGGCGCGGGGGCGGTGGGCCAGTTTCGATTGCTGTGTGCGGGGCAGGATCTTTCTCCGGTTTTAGCTCGAATTTTGTTGGTTCCTTGCGCTCGACTCCATCGATGGCCGGCGATCAGGTCCGTTTTTGAGGGTTCCGGTCGCCTGCAGTTGACGCAGGCGGGGGGGCACCGACTTGGTTCTCGCGCTCTGCGTTCCTTTTCCCTTAGCCCCTATGAAAACGCTGCTGTGGCCACGGATTGTCGCGTTGGGGTCATTGGCGTGTCTGGTCGGCTTGAGTTATTTTTGGATGGGGTCGGGCGCGCGCGATGAAGCCGGGGTGGCGGGTGGCGATCGGGTGGCGGCACCCCGGGGAGCGGGTCCGTCATTCGGAGCAGACCGGGCGGGTGATCGGCAAGGGGAACGATCAACCGAAGCGGCGGCCCGAGGGGAGGGGTGCCATCAGTTCTTGGCCTGGTGCGGGACGATGTGCGGGCTCTGGAAAGGGTGCAGGCGTGGTCTTCGTTCGGCCGCCCGCGGCCGCTGCGGACGCAGGCGCTGAGTGCGGTTCCAGCTGATTTGCTGAGCGGCCGGACCACGGGGACGGGCATCCGGCTGCCCTGGCCGGGCGGAATGGAGGTGGAGGGGCGGGTGCAGACGGCGGTCGTGCAGGAAAACGGCCTGCAGGTGCTCGCCGGAAAGCTGTCGCGCCGCGCGAGGGCTTCTTTCACCTTGAACTGCTCGACGGCACTCTGCACGGGCGCATGGGGGTCACGGGGGGAGGAGACGGTCGCGCTGATCTTTCCGGTCGAGCCCGGCCTGCACGCCTTCGTTGAGCAGCGGCGCGAATTGACGATGTGCCGGGGGGCGGAGCGGGACCTCCGTGACTTCATCGGCGGCGTGTTCAGCACCGATCTGCTCAAGAAGCTGGGAAACGTCGACCCCCTGGAATCTCCAGAGCTTCCCCGGAGTGGCGGGCGTGGTCCTGCTCGACTTCGACGGCCACACGGTCGAGAACACCGCCTGGAACACGGAGTTCACCGACGGCAACCCAATCGTGGCGCAGCGGTTCGCCGTTTTCAACCCATCCAGCCCCCAGTACAAGCCGGAGTACATTCTCAAGGTGTTCAAACGCTGCCAAGACGACTTCAGTCCCTTCAACATCAATGTGACGACAAGTCAGGCGGTCTTCAACGCGGCCACGGCCGGACGTCGCCAGCGGGTCATCATCACGCCCACCGAAGCCTGGTATCCGGAGGAGGCCGGCGGGGTGGCGTATCTTTCCACGTTCACCCTGAACAGCGACACCCCCTGATGGGCTTGGAATGGCGGGATCGAATGGTCGATGCCGGAAACAATCTCCCGCGAGGTCGGCCACACGCTTGGACTGCGCCACAGCGGCCGCCAGACGAGCGCTGCGGGTTTCACCGAGTATTACCCCGGCCATGGGGTGTGGGCGCCGATCATGGGCAACAGCTTCGTCGGGCAACGGCCTTACACCCTGTGGGACAACGGATTTTACAACGGCGCGACCAGCGCCGAGGACCAGATCGCCATCATTGCGGCCATGGGTGCCGGCACCAACAACTTCGGCGTGCGGGTGGACGACCGCGGCGGCACCCAGGTCACGTCGACCGCGATCACGGCCAATGCCGGCGGGGTCATCCGGGCCAGCGGGCGGATCGAGCGGGACGGGGATGTGGACGTGTACCGGTTTGCCATGCCGTCCGGAACCTTCGACATCCTCGGGGCCTCGAACGATCCCGGCCCCAATGCCTACCTCAAACTCACCCTGCGCAACAGTGCCTACACGGTGATCAAGTCCATTGTGACGGCGGGCAGCCAGCCGGCTCACCCCACGCACCTCTCCCCAGGTCCGGCCACCTACTATCTGGAAGTGAGCAACAGCGGCCGGGCCGCGGTGAGCGGCGACCAGGGGTTTCCGTCGTATGGTGCCCGCGGCTCCTATAGCTTGGAACTGACCCAGCCGGGTGGCGACGACCTGCGCCCGGTCGTGACCGGGATCGCCTTGGGGACGATTGTTTTCGGTGCCGATACCATGCTCTTCGCCGTGGACATGACCGACAATAAAGCGATCCGGGTGGACACGCTGGCCCCCGGCGACCTGGTGGTGAGCAAGGGCTCCTCGACTTGGACTCCGGCGCTGATCAGCGCGGTGGCCGATGCCCAGGAGGGGACTAAAAAGATGCGGGCGACCTTCCAGCTCACGCCTCCGGGTGGTTTTTGGGACACCGGCGATGCCGGGACCTACACGGTGATCTTTAGCGCCGGGGCGGTGGCGGACACCAATGAGAACACAATCCGGGGGCGACGACGCCGACGTTTGTGGTGCCCGCCACCGATTCGAAACTGCCGACGGCCTCCCCTCCGAACCCTTGGCCGGCGACGGTCCCCGGGGACCCGGGCTATGTGTTCAGAATCTTGTATTCGGATGTCGACACCGCGTTTGCCCTGGGGTCGTTCGACGGCGGCGACCTCGAGGTCCGGGCTCCCGATGGCGCGGTCCTGCCGGTGGCGCTCGTCGAGAAATCGGCGTCGAACTTCAACCGGATGGTTTTGGCGACGTACCGGGTCACTCCGCCGGGCGGCGCTTGGAACGTGGACGACACCGGGGCCTATGCGGTCAAGGTGCGTGCCGGCCAGGTTCTTGGGGCGCCCGGGGCCGCGATGGCGGAGACGGCGGTGGGGAGTTTTACTCACTACACGGAGTTGTTGGTCAAAGACATGAGCGCCAATCCGGGATTCACAATCGGCCCCGGCTGGGCTTGGGGCACCCCGACCGGAGAGGGCGGGACCGCCAGCGGCAGCGGCCGGGATCCGGCGTCCGGTTTCACCGGTGCGCAGGTGCTGGGCACGAACCTAATCGGGAATTACGCGGTAATCGGGAATTACGCGGCCAACGCGGCGGCCGCCACGGCCACTTCGCCGGTGTTCGGCACCACCGGCTATCAGAAACTGAGCGTCAACTATTGGAGATGGCTGAGTGTCGACGATCCCGTGGCCGTGGAGTACCGCGTCGGCTCGGGGGCTTGGAAAAATCTGTGGATAAATGACTTTGGATATGACACGCAATGGGGTGAGGCGCTGCACCCGCTGCCACCCGAGTGCGATCATCAGGCGCAGGTGCAGGTGCGCTGGACCATCGGCCCGACCGGCGAGCCGAACAGTCTGCGCCCCCGCGGCGGCTGGAACATTGATGACATCCGGGTGCTGGCCGGCGAGCGGTTCGCGCCGGGCCGCATGCTCATCTCGTGGTCGCCCATCAGTCGGTTTTCGCTGACCGAGGGCGGCCCCAGCCGGACGTACATCCTCCGACTCGACCGGAATCCCGGTGCCTCCACCCCGGTGACGGTCAATCTCAGCTCAGCCCGCGGCAGCGGTGACCTGACCCACCCGGCCAGCGTGGTCATCGACAGCACGAACTGGAGCACCGGGCGGGTGGTGAACGTGTCCGCGGCTCAGAACACGGCGCGCCCGGTCAACGGCGCCACCGCGGCAAACCTGAATGTGACCGTGGGCAGCGGCACCGGCCGGTACTGGGTGCGTGTGGCCCGCCGCCTGGCCGCGCTGTCCACGTTTGTCGAGGACAGTCGCACCGCGCTCGTGGCTCCGCTCACCGGCTATGCGGCGTGGAAACACGCGCTGCTCGGCCAGGGATATACGTAGCCCCAGCTTGACGCTCCGGGTTTCGACGCGGGAGATCCGGAGCGGGACGGGTTGACGCACCTCATGGAGTACGCGCTCGGCGGCCAACCCTCCACCATGGATGCCGCGCTCCTGCCGCGGCTGGTGATGCTGGACGACGGGCCGCATTTCCTGTTCCGGCGTGCCCGTGCCGACGTCGAGTACTCGGTGCAATTGGCGGATGACCCACGATCCGCCTGGGCTGACTTCGCCACCAATTCCGGCAGCGTCGATCCGGCCGCCGAGCAGGACCTGCTGCTGCCCGCGTCGAGCGCTCTGGCCCGGTATGCGCGACTCCGGGTCAGCCGGTAGCGCGGACGTGAAACAAAAACTCCGTCCGGCACGGCAGATGCCGCTTTCAGCAATGGGTAAATTCTCCAGCTGGAAAAAGTCTCGCTGCGATGGAATCCAGCGATCCGGAGGCATGGTCTCGTGAATTTTTTGCCCAGCCGGATCAATCGGGTGGGCGGACGGCGGCCGGCGGGTGGGGGAAGTGGAGGGCGAGGCGGCCGCGGCGGGCATGCACGGTCACCGGTTCGCCGAAGGCCTGGGAAAGGGCTGCCGAGGTGAGCGTGCGGCGGAGCGGGCCCTGGGAGAGGACCCGGCCGTCGCGGAGGAGCAGGGCGTGCGTGAACCCCGGGGTGATTTCTTCAACGTGGTGAGTGACAAGGACGAGCCCGGGTCCATCGCTGGAGCGGGTCAGCGGCTCGACGAAGCCGAGGAACCGCTCCCTCGCCACCGGATCGAGCCCGGCGCAGGGTTCATCCAGGATGAGCAGGCGGGGGGAGGCGATGAGGGCGCGGGCGATGAGGACGCGCTGGCGCTCGCCCTGCGACAGCACCGCCCACGGGCGGCGCGCGAGGGCGGCGCAGCCGACGCGCTCAAGCCAGTCATGGCCGTCCTTTTTGTCGGCGCGGGTGAGGGTGCCCCAAAAATTGAGCATGGCGTATTTGCCCGAGGCGACGACTTCGCGGGCCGACTCGCCCTCCTCGATGCGCCGGCGCAGGTTGCTGCTGACGATGCCGATGTCGCGGCGCAGCTCGCGCCAGTCGGTGGTGCCGAACGTCCGGCCGAGCAGGCTGATCCGCCCCGACGTGGGCATGAGGTAGCCGGTCAGCGCCATCAGCAGCGAGGTTTTGCCGGAGCCGTTGGCACCGAGGATGACCCAGTGCTCGCTCGGGCGCATCGACCAGTCAATGCGGTCCAGGATCACCGAGGAGTCGCGGGCCACGGTCAGCCCAGCCGCCTCCATGAGCGGCGGCTCCGGTGCGACAGCGCCGCGGGTCGCCGCCGCGCCGGCTGGTCGCGGGGCCTTCATGCGGCCAAGCCCTCCCGGCCGTCGTCCGCGCCGCGGCCTCGATCAGATATGAATGGCATGGCCATGGGCCTGGGCCACGGCTTCGTGGATGGCCTCGGCCAGGGTGGGATGGGCGTGGATGGTCGCCTCGATGTCCTCGTAAGTCAGCTCGCTGTTCATGGCCAGGCCGAACTCGGCGATCATCTCGGTGGCATCGTGGCCGATGATGTGCGCGCCGAGAATCTCGCCATGCGGCTCGCCGATGAGCACCTTGACGAAACCATCGGAGTCCGCCGCGGCCACCGCCTTGCCGCTGGCCAGAAACGGAAACTTGCCGACCTTGAATTTGAGCCCCTTTTCCCTGGCCGCCCGCTCGGTCAAACCCACGCTGGCAACCTGCGGCTGGCAGTAGGTGCAGCCGGGGAAGAGCTCGACCTTCTTCGGCTTGAACTTGGGATCGAACATGCCGTTGACCGCCTGCACCGCCTCGTACATCGCCACATGCGCGAGCCACGGCGGCCCGATGATGTCGCCGGCGGCAAAGACGCCGCGCAGGCTGGTCTGGTACCGTCCGTCGGTCTGAATGTAGCCGCGCTCGGTGAGCTTCAGCGCGGTGCCGCCGGGCAGCAGCGGCTTCACCCCGATGGCGACCAGGCAGACCGCCGCGCTGAGCGTCTCCTGCTTTCCATCCTTTTCCACGGTCACCTCGACATGCGTGCCGTGGTCCTTGGTCGAGACGACTTTGGTGCCGGTACGCATCCCCACGCCCAGTTTATTGAAGGATTTTTCCAGCGCCTGGCTGACCTCGGTGTCCTCCACCGGCAGGATGTTCGGCATCATCTCGATGACCGTGACTTTGGTGCCGAAGACGTGGTAAAAATACGCGAACTCAATGCCAATGGCCCCGGCACCAATGATCAGCAGGTCCTTCGGCTGGGTCGGCATGACCATCGCCTCATGGCTGCTGATGACGGTTGTTCCATTAAATGGCAGGCCCGGAAGATCCCGGCTCACACAACCGGTCGCCACCAGGAGGTTCGCCCCTTCCACCGTCGACTTCGTGCCGTCGGCGGCGGTCACCTCGACCGCCCCGCCTCCCGCGAGCACCGCCTCGCCCTTCACGTAATCAACTTTGTTTTTCTTGAACAGGAATTCAATGCCGCCCGCCATCTTGTCACTCACCTTCCGGCTGCGGCCGATGATTTTGCCCCAGTCAAAGGCGAGACCGTCGAACTTGAGGCCCATTTCGTCGGCCTTGTGGGTGAGCGTGTGATAAAGCTCCGCATTTTTAAGCAGGGCCTTGGTCGGGATGCAGCCCCAGTTGAGGCAGGTGCCTCCAGCGCGCTCCTTCTCCACGCAGGCGACTTTTTTGCCCAGCTGGGCGGCCCGGATGGCTCCGACGTACCCCGCCGGTCCGCCACCCACAACAACAAGATCATACTTCGACGACATAAGGCGTCAGACAACGCGGCCCGCCGGGCTTTTCAAAGGGAATCGCGAAGGATTGCGACCCCGCCTGTCCGCTCACCGTGCCTGCTCGTGCCTCAGCACGCTCAGGCAGAACAGCGCCGCCGTCTCCACCCGCAGGATAATCGGGCCGAGCGAAACCGGGCGCAGGCCGGCCGCACGGAGCAGCGCGTATTCCTCCGGCGCGAAATCGCCCTCCGGGCCGATCCAGATCGCGGCAGCGGGCGGGGCGGGGGAGTCCGGCCGCGCCCCGGCGGTCCCGGGCACTCGCAGGACCTCGATCAGCGGCCGGGCGTCCGGCTGCAGGCAGGCGACCAGAGGCCAGGCAGCCTCCCGCGGCGGTGCCGCGGTCAGCGCCTCCGCCAGCGGCTGCGGCGGATGCACGCGCGGCAGCCAGTTCTGGCCGCATTGTTTGCAGGCTTCGATGGCGACCCGCTCCCATTTGCGCTGGCGCTCGCCCCTTTCGGCCGGGTCGAGCCGGACCACCGTGCGCCGGGTCAGGAGCGGCACAATCTCGGAGGCACTGAGTTCGACCGCCTTTTCGATGATCCATTCCATCGTCGATCCCTTGGGCACGGCCACCGCCAGCACGAGCCGTCCAACCGGCCGGGGCACCGTGCGCACCGGCCCCAGCCGCAGCCGCACCTCTTTTTTGCCGGTCACGGCCACCTCCGCCCCCGCCACGCGGCCGTGGCCGTCAAAAACGTCCACCTCATCCCCCGGCTGCACCCGCAGCACCGAGGCGGCGTGCCGAGACTCGGCCGGGTCCAGCACCGCCTCCGCTTCGTCCACCGGCCAGGCATCCGCTGAAAGAAAAAATCGCATGACCCCGCGTAGGCGAGGCCGGAGCCGAAATCACTCGAAAATGTGCACCCGCCACGTCCTAAAACGAGGTGCCGGGTCGGCCCCAGGAGTCACACGACCGGGCTCCGCAAAGAAAGTGTTAAATATCGCTTGCGGAAGTCGCGGCGGCTAGCATTGTCGCCCCTCCTTCTTGGCAGTGCTGGGTCAGTGCTGCTCACAGGATTTATCGGGACGCGCTCCGGAAAAGAAGCGCACGTTCAAACGACCGTTGCCTTCGCTTTGAAGGCGGCATGAACGCGGTTCCCGGTAGGTGTTGCAAGAGAGGAGAGAAACCGGGAAGACCGCCCAGCCCACTTCGGAATCGCATTTCCGTCCGCTCGTCATGCCAACCATTCAACAGCTTGTCCGCAAAGGTCGTACCCCGGCCCGAGTGAAATCGAAGTCTCCGGCGATGGAGAACTGCCCGGCGCGCCGTGGCGTCTGCCTGCAGGTCATGACCCGCACGCCGAAAAAGCCGAACTCAGCGCTCCGGAAGGTGTGCAAAGTCCGCCTGACCAACGGCTACGAGGTGATCGCCTACATCGGCGGCGAAGGCCACAACCTTCAGGAACACTCCATCGTTCTCGTCCGTGGCGGCCGGGTCAAGGATCTTCCAGGTGTCCGCTACCACGTTGTCCGCGGTGCGTTGGACTGCCTCGGAGTCGACAAACGCCGCGTCAGTCGCTCCAAATACGGAGCCAAACGCCCCAAGCCCGGTGCCGTCGCCGCCCCGACCAAGGGCAAGAAGTAACCGCCGACCGCTTCCCCTGGTCAAGACACCACCCACTTTCACTCTTCACTTTTTCGAACCATGGCCCGCCGCAAACGCGTCTATCACAAGCCCGACTACCGCGACTCGCGCTACGATTCGCCGCTCGTCGCCCGTTTCGTTGCCAAAATGATGTACGGTGGCAAAAAATCCACTGCCGAGCGCATCGTTTACGCCGCGATCGACAAGGTCAACGAAACCTCCAGCTCCGTGGACCCGCTGGAAATCTTCAATCGTGCGGTGGAGAATGCCAAACCCCGTCTCGAAGTGAAATCCCGCCGCGTCGGCGGTGCCACCTACCAGGTGCCCCTCGAGCTCTCGGCGGACCGCTCCGAATCGCTCGCCATGCGCTGGCTGATCAATTACGCCCGCAACCGCAAAGGCACCCCGATGTGGTCGGCGCTGGCCAACGAAATCCGCGATGCCGCCACCGGACAGGGCAGCGCGATCCGCAAGCGCGACGATGTGCACAAGATGGCTCAAGCCAACCGCGCCTTCGCCCACTTCCGCTGGTAGCCGCACCGCCACCCCCATTCGTTCCCGCACTTCCTTTTCGTCTTTCGTTTCATGTCGGCCAATCCAAACAGCCCCAATCGCCAGTATCCGCTCGAGCGGACCCGCAACATCGGCATCGCCGCGCACATCGACGCGGGCAAAACGACCCTGACCGAGCGGATCCTGTTCTACACCGGCATGGTCCACCGCATCGGTGAGGTCCATGACGGCGCGGCCACCACCGACTGGATGGAGCAGGAAAAAGAGCGTGGAATCACCATCACCTCGGCCGCGGTCACCACCAAGTGGAAGCAGCTGCCCAATGACGACGTGTACAAGTCGTTTGAAGGCATCGAGATGCGCATCAACGTCATCGACACCCCGGGCCACGTGGACTTCACCGCTGAAGTCGAACGCTCCCTGCGGGTGCTGGATGGCGCGGTGGCCGTCTTTTGCGGTGTCGCCGGTGTGCAGCCGCAATCGGAGACGGTCTGGCGCCAGGCGAACAAATACGGGGTTCCCCGCATCGCCTTCGTCAACAAGATGGACCGAACCGGCGCGAATTTTCAAAATGTGGTCGACGACCTGCGCAACAAGCTTCGCGCCAACGGCTGGCCCATCCTGATTCCGATCGGGGCCGAGGACCAGCTCAAAGGCCAGATCGACATCATCGCCAAAAAAGCAGTCGTCTATTCGGACAACGACAAGTTTGGCTCCACCTACGACGTCGTCGATCTGACGCCCGAGCAAAAAGTCATCGCGGACAAAGCGTACGACAGCCTGGTCGGAGCACTCTGCGACGTGGACGATGAAATTGGGACCATGTTCCTGGAAGAACGCCCCATCTCCGTGCCCGACGTCAAAGCCGCCCTGCGCCGCGCCACCATCGCCAACAAGATCGTTCCCATCGTCGGCGGCTCCGCCTTCAAGAACAAGGGCGTCCAATACCTTCTCGACGCGGTCATCGATTACCTTCCCAGCCCGCTGGACATTCCGCCAGCCAAGGGCGTCAGCGCGCTCAATCCCGAGGAGACCGTCCTGGTGCCGGTCAGCGATCACGACACGTTCGTCGGCCTCGCCTTCAAACTTTGGTCCGATAAATTCGGCCGCCTGACCTTCTTCCGCGTCTATTCGGGCATGCTCTCCAAGGGCGATACCGTTTATAATCCGCGCACTCGCAAGACCGACCGCATCGGCCGGATCATCCAGATCCAGGCGGCCGTGCACACCGACATTGAAACCTGCTATGCGGGTGACATCGCGGCCATCGTGGGCCTCCGCAACGTGACCACCGGCGACACGTTGACCGCCGACGACAACGAGGTGCTGCTCGAGCCGCCGTCGTTCCCCGATCCCGTCATCAGCATGGCGATCGAGCCGAGGACCAAGGCCGACCAGGAAAAAATGTCCAGCGCCCTCCAGCGACTCTCTGAGGAAGACCCAACCTTCCGCGTCTACACGGACGAGGAAACCGGTCAGACCATCATCGCCGGCATGGGCGAACTGCACCTTGAAATCCTTCGGGACCGGATGCTCCGCGAGCACAAGGTCGAAACGGACGCCGGCAAACCCCAGATCGCCTACCGCGAGACCATCACCCAAAACGCCGAGGGCGAGGGCAAACTGGTCAAACAGTCCGGCGGCCGCGGCCAGTACGGCCACGTCGTCCTGCGCATCGCCACCGTCGAAAAAGGCAAGGGCATCACCGTCGAAAGCAAGGTGGTCGGCGGCACGATCCCCAAGGAGTTCATCCAGCCCGCCATCAACGGGGTCAAGGAGGCCGTGCAAAACGGCATCATCGCTGGCTATCCCGTGGTCGATCTGCACGTCGAAATCTACGACGGCAGCTACCACGACGTCGACTCGAACGAAAATGCCTTCAAGATGGCCGGCATCTTCGCCCTCAAGGACGCGCTCAAAAAAGCCAAGTGTATCCTGCTCGAGCCAATCATGGCGGTCGAAGCGGTCACTCCCGAAACCAACCAAGGCGACATCATGGGCGACCTCAATCGCCGCCGCGGTCGGATCAACGGCATCGACAGCAAAAACGGCCTCGCCATCATCAAGGCGGAGGTGCCCCTCGCTGAGATGTTCGGTTATTCCACCGCTATCCGCACCCTTTCCTCCGGCCGTGCCTCCTACACGATGGAGCCGAGCAAGTTCGAGGAAGTCCCCCGCAACATCGTGGAACAGATTGTCGAATCCCGCGGCGGGAAAAAAGACAAGGAATAACCCCCGCGCCCGCAGCACCCCTTCAAACACTTTCATCATGGAATCGCAACGCATCCGCATCCGGCTTCGCGCCTTTGACTGCCGCGTCCTCGACAAATCAGTGGTCGAGATCGTGGATACCGCCAAGCGCACCGGCGCCCTGGTGGCCGGCCCCATCCCGCTGCCGACGCGCATCGAGAAATTCACCGTCAACCGCTCCCCCCACGTTGACAAAAAATCCATGGATCAGTTCGAACTGCGCACGCACAAGCGCCTGCTCGACATTGTCAATCCAACGATGAACACGGTGGACGAGCTCAAAAAGCTCAACCTTCCCGCCGGCGTGGACATCACGATCAAAATCTGAACTTTTGCACCCAACCCACCCCTAAACGAGGACGCACGACATGAGCCTGGGACTGCTTGGAAAAAAACTGGGGATGACCCGAATTTACACCGACAAGGGTGAGGCTGTGGCCGTCACTGTGGTCGATGTGAGCGACAACGACGTGGTGCAGGTCAAAACCGCCGAGGCGGATGGCTATCGCGCTGTTCAAGTCGGCTTTCAAAATGGGAAGGCAAAGCACCTGACAAAACAGGAGCAGGGCCATTACCAAAAGCACGGCACGCCGCTGAAGCGCCACGCCCGGGAATTCCGGCTGGCCGAAGGAGCCGAGGCCCCGGCCTCCGGCACTTCGCTGACCGCCGACCTCTTTCAGAAAGGTCAGTTTGTCGACGTTATTGGCGTCAGCAAAGGCCGCGGCTTTCAGGGTGTGGTCAAGCGCTACGGTTTCGCCGGGCAGCCTGCCTCCCATGGATCGATGATGCATCGCCGGACCGGTTCCATCGGTTGCCGATTGACTCCGGGCCGCGTGTGGAAAAATCAGAAGATGCCCGGTCACATGGGCCAGGTGCGCCGCACGACTCAGAACTTGCAGATCGTGGAGGCCCGCACTGCCGACAATGTTATTCTGATCAGGGGCAGCTTCCCCGGAGCCAAGGGTGACCTCGTGGTCATCCGCCCGGCTAAGAAAAAGCCGGCTCCCGCCGCGTAACCCCGAGCCCACTGCTTTCCCACCACCCTGGACACTCCAATGGCCACCGTACTCACCCTTGAAGCCGCGCGTTCAGCGCAGCTGACCGTCCTCGACCAGCCCAAAAAGGCGTCGCAGGCCGTTCACGACACCGTGACCGCCATGCGCGCCAACCGCCGCTCCGGCTCGGCCAACACCAAGACGCGCAGCGAGCTTCACAAGCCCGACAAAAAGCCTTGGCGCCAAAAGGGCACCGGCCGCGCCCGCGCCGGCACGCCCAATAGCCCGATCTGGTGCGGTGGTGCGGTCACCTTTGGCCCCAAACCCCGCGACTATTCAAAGAAGGTCAACCAGAAGGTCAAAAAGCTGGCCCTGCGTGCCGTGCTCAGTTCCCGCATCCAGGCCGGCGACGTCCTGCACGTCACTGACTTTTCGGTCGCAGACGGCAAAACCAAAAGCTTCATCAAACTCCTCGGCTCCATGGCCGACGCCCCCAAGGTGCTAATCATCGCCGGACAGTTCGACGAAAAAACCTACCTGGCGGCCCGCAATCACGGTGCCTCCCAGCTCACCACGGCCAGCGACGTCAACGTCGAGCAGCTCGTGAATTACAAGAAGATCATTCTCACCAGCGACGCTCTGCCCGTGCTCGCACAACGGACCGCCGCCTAAGTCATGCAAAACCTTTCGCACGTCATCAAGACGATCCGCCTCAGCGAGAAGGCCACCCTTCTCTCGGAGCAGAACAACAGCTACGTCTTCGAAGTTCACCCGAAGTCCACCAAGCAGGAAATCGCCCAGGCGGTCGCGGTGGCCTTTGGAAAAAAAGTCGTGGCCGTAAACACTGCCAATTACGCCGGTAAGGCCCGCCGCAAGCGGACCCCGCAGGCCGGCTTCACCGCCGATTGGAAAAAGGCCATCGTCAAACTGGCCCCCGGTGAGAAGATCGACCTCGCCTAGCATCACCCACGCTGACACCCACTTTCAGGAGACACCCACATGGCTCTTAAAACCTTTCGCCCACTGACCCCGTCTTGCCGCTTCAAGGTGCTTCCCACCTTTGAGGAGGTGACGAAGACCAAGCCGGAGAAGTCGCTCGTCTTCACCCTGAAGAAGAGCGGCGGCCGCAACCATTCCGGCCGCATCACGTGCCGCCACATCGGTGGCGGACACAAGCGCAAATACCGCATGGTCGACTTCAAGCGCGCCCGTACGGACAGCGCCAAGGTCATCGCCGTGGAATACGATCCGAACCGCTCGGCCCGCATTGCCCTGATCCAGTATCCCGATGGTGCCAAAAGCTACATCCTGTGCCCGGCCGGACTGGGCGTCGGAACCACCGTCCAAGCCGGCGTGAAGGCGGCTCCCGAAGTCGGCAATGCGCTGCCTCTGAGCCACATCCCTCTCGGCCTGCAAATTCATAACATCGAACTGGAGCCGGGACGCGGCGGGAAAATTGCCCGCGCCGCCGGCCAGGCCGCGATCCTCAGCAACCGCGAAGGGGGCTATGCGCTGCTCAAGATGCCCTCCGGCGAAATCCGCCGACTTCATGCCCGCTGCCTCGCCACCATCGGCCAGGTCGGGAACGTGGACCACATGAACGTCGTTTCCGGCAAGGCTGGCCGCAGCCGCTGGATGGGCATTCGCCCGACCGTTCGCGGCATGTGCATGAACCCCGTCGACCACCCGAACGGCGGGGGCGAAGGCAAATCCAAGTCCGGCGGCGGTCGCCAGCACCTGAAAAGCCCCTGGGGTCACGTCAAGGGCCAGAAGACCCGCAATCCGAAAAAGGCCACCAACAAGCTGATCGTTCAGCGCCGCAAGAAGTAATCCCCCCGGCCACCGCCACACTTTTTCACCCTATGGGACGCTCACTCAAAAAAGGCCCTTTTGTTCAGCAGAAGCTGCTGATCAAAATCGACAAGCTTAACTCGGCCAACCAAAAGAAGCCGATCAAAACATGGTCCCGTGCCAGCATGGTCACACCGGATTTTGTCGGCCACACCTTCATGGTCCACAACGGCAAGGATTTTGCCACGGTCTATGTCACTGAAAACATGGTGGGCCACCGCTTGGGAGAATTCAGCCCGACCCGGAAGTTCATCAGCCACGGCAACCACACCGCCAAGGTCTCGAAGTAGGTCTTCTCATCCACTCGTTCTCATGTCTTTTCGCCTGCTGCCCTACCCACTCATGTCGACGGCCCTTCTGGCCGCCGCGGTGCTGGTCGTGCCGCCGGCCGGAGCCCAGGAAACCGCCTTTGATGCGGCCGAGGCCCGGACCGCCCTTAAAGCGGCCCTCACGCAAAACGAGTCTTTGCAGGAACAACTGGCCGTGGAAAAATCGGCCAACCATGCCATGGCCGTCAAGGTCGGCATTCTCAGCTCAGAGGCTTCGACCCTGCGGGAGGAATTGGTTCAGCTCCGCCAGCGCGCCGAGGCCACCGGATCGACCGGTGACACGCGTGGACTGGAACAACGGGTGCTCGACGCCCTCAACGATCTGCGCCTTACCCGCACCGACAAGCTCGAGGCCGAACGTCGGTTGCAACAACTCGCCGAGGCGGCCTCCGCCTCTCTCCGGTCCACCCCGGAAACCGAGGCCTCGCTGCGCACTTCGCTGGAAGGTGCCTTGAGCTCCGCCGCCCAACCCGTATCCGTCCCGGAACTTCCCCTTTCTTCCGCCGGCATCGAGTCCAGCCGCGTCGTCAGCGTCAAACCCGAGCAGCGCCTGCTCATCGTCAATGCCGGCCAGCGCGCCGGGATCAAAGCCGGGACCCCGCTGCGGATTTATCGCAACGACCGGCCGCTGGCTTCCGCCGTGGTGGTGGAAGTCCGCCCAAGCGTAAGTGGCAGCCTGGTCACCACGCTTGAAGGCGACGAGTTTCCCCAGGTGGGCGATACCCTCCGCCTGCTCTCCGAGACGAACTAGCCCCTTTTCACCGACCACTTCGAACCAGAATCTATCATGGAAGTCCGAGCCATTGCCCGTCAGCAGCGCATCTCGCCCCTCAAGGCGCGGGAAGTCGCGCGCGAAATCCAAGGTCTCTCCGCCTCGCGCGCCCTTGACCTGCTCAATTTCGTTCCTAAAAAGGCCGCTACCCTCATCGGCAAAACGCTCAAAAGCGCCGTCGCCAATGCGGAACACAACAACGGCCTCGAGCCGAACACCTTGGTCGTCAAAAGCGCCATCGTAACCGAGGCCCGTCACCTCGCCCGCATCACCCAGCGCGCCAAGGGCTCGGCCTCGCCGATCAAACGCCGCAGCAGCCACATCACAATCGTGCTGTCCGACGAAATCCCCCTTCCTCAGCCGAAGAAAAAATCCCCCGGCCGCAAACCTGCCGCCCAGTAAGCCACCCGCCGCCGCACCACCGCACCCGCACATTTTACCATGGGCCAAAAAGTCAATCCAATCGGCTATCGCCTCGCTGTCACCAAAGACTGGCGCTCGAAGTGGTTTGCCACGAAACAGGAGTTCGCGGACAACATCTACAGCGATCATCGCATCCGTGCCTACCTGAAGAAACAGCTTTCTTTTGCGGCCGTCTCCAAGATTCTTATCGAGCGGGCCTGGAACAGTGTCCGCGTCACCCTCTTCACGGCGCGGCCGGGTCTGGTCATCGGCAAGAAGGGTGCCGAAATCGAGCGCTTTAATGCGGACATCTCCGCCTTGTGCGGCGGCAAACAGGTTAAGATCGACATTTACGAAATCAAACAACCCGAGCTTGACGCGCAGCTGATCTCGGAGAATATCGCCCTCCAGTTGGAGCGGCGGATTGCTTTCCGGCGGGCGATGAAGCGGGCTGTCCAGACCGCGATGGATTTTGGGGCCGAAGGGATCCGGGTTCGTTGTGCAGGTCGTCTCGGCGGCGCTGATATCGCTCGTTCGGAGCAGTACCGCGAAGGCAAGGTGCCTCTCCAAACCCTCCGCACCACCATCGATTACGGATTTTCCGAAGCCCGCACCGTGTACGGCATCATTGGCGTCAAATGCTGGCTGACGAAAAAGGAAGAGGACGAAAACAGCAACGTCCAGAAACGCGAAACGCGCGAACCTCGCGATGCACGCCCTCGCGGGCCCCGTGAAATCACTGAGGTCCGCGCCTAAATCCCCGATTTAACCACACTCTTTCCAGGCATATGGCACTGATTCCCAGCAGAACGAAATATCGCAAATCCCATCGCGGCAGCCGCGCGGGGAACGCCACCCGTGGCACCAAAGTGGACTTCGGTGAATTCGGGCTGCAATCGCTCGGACGCGCCTGGATCACCAGCCAGCAGATCGAGGCGTGCCGCGTCGCGATCAACCGCGCCCTCAAACGGAAGGGCAAAGTCTGGATCCGCATCTTCCCGCACAAACCAATCACCAAGCGCCCGCCGGAAACCCGGATGGGTAAAGGTAAAGGCGCTCCTGAGTTCTGGGTGGCCGTCGTGCGGCCCGGTCTCGTGCTCTTCGAAATCGGCGGTGCCACCGAATCAGTGGCCAAGGAGGCGTTCCGCCTCGCCTCCGCCAAACTCGGCCTGCGTTGCCGATTCCTCGCCCGCGACGCCCACTAAGCCGCATTCAGCCCACTACCGAGATGAACATCAAGGAACTTAAACAGCTTTCCGCAGAGGAATTGGTCCGTCGTGAGGCGGAGTTGCGCCAAGAGATGATGAACCTGCGCATCCAAAAAGCGAGCGGCCAGTTGGAAAACCCCGCCCGCATCACCCTGGTGCGCAAGGCCATCGCCCGCGCGCAGACCCTGCTCAGCCAGCACCGCCTCGGTCTTGCGGCCAAGTAATTTACGCCCAACATTTTCCAGTCATGAGTGATCCCGTCAGCGCCCCCACCGAAACCACCGCCGTCACCCGCGGTCTCCGCAAGACCCGCGTCGGCCAGGTCGTGTCCGCCAAAATGGACAAGACCATTGTGGTCGAGGTTGTCCGTCGCGTGCCCCACCCCCAATTCAAAAAAATCATCAAGCGCACCTCCAAGTTTTATGCGCATGACGAAAAGGGCGAGGCCAAGGAAGGTCAGCGGGTCCGCATCATGGAAACCCGTCCAATGAGCAAACTCAAGCGCTGGCGCCTCATTGAGGTTCTCGCCCACTAGGTACCGACGTTCATTCGCTGCCTTAGCGCAGTTCACTATTTTTTACTTTTAGGAGGAACCACTCATGATTCAAATGCGCAGCCGCCTTGTGGTGGCCGACAATACCGGAGCCAAAATGGCCAAAATGATCGGCGTGATCGGGAAACCGACCCGCTTTGCCCACGTTGGCGACATCATTACCTGCAACGTCCGCGAGGCTTCGCCCACCGGCAGTGTCAAGAAGGGAGAGGTCGTCACAGCGGTCGTCGTCCGCACCCGCCAGCCGGTTCGCCGTTCGGACGGTTCCTACCTTCGCTTTGATCACAACGCCGTCGTGATCATCGAGAAAAAGGATCAAAACCCAAAGGGCACCCGCATCTTCGGCCCGGTTGCCCGTGAACTGCGGGAGAAGAACTTCATGAAGATTGTGTCCCTCGCCCCGGAGGTCCTTTAACGCCATGAGCCGCATCAAAACACACGTCCGCAAGGGCGATCTGGTCGAGGTCATTTCCGGCGGCCAGCTCTACAATTACGAGCAGCCCACCGACCCCAACCAGGCGCCGGTCAAGTCACGCCGCACTCCCGAGCAGTGCCGCGGCCGCATCTTGGCCGTGTTTCCCGCGAAGAATCAAGTGCTGATTGAGGGCCTGCGCATGATCAAAAAACATCAGCGCAAGAATCCTCAGTCGCCTGAAGGCGGCATCATCGAGCGCGAGGGCCCCATTCACATTTCCAACGTTCGCCTCGTCGAGGTCAAGGCCGCGGCCAAACCCGCTGCCAAAAGCAAGAAGAAGTAACCACTGTCCGCCATGGTCCCCGCACTCAAAACGTATTATCTCGAGCAGGCCGTTCCTGTTCTTCAAGAGAAGCTCGGCTTGAAAAACATCCACCAGATCCCGAGGATCCAGAAGGTGGTGATCAACTGCTCCGTGGGCAAGGAAGCCGACCGCAAAGTGGCCGTCGAGGACGCCGCTTCGGACTTGGCCAAGATCACCGGCCAGAAACCGATCATCACCAAGGCGAAACTCGCCATTTCGAACTTCAAGCTGCGGGCCGGGGAGCCGGTGGGCGTCAAGGTCACCCTCCGCGGACGCAATATGTATGAATTCCTGGAGCGCCTCATCAAGCTGGCCATTCCGGTCATTCGCGACTTTCGCGGCGTGGCCACCCGGGCCTTCGACGGACGCGGCAACTACACCCTGGGTATCAAGGATCACACCATCTTTCCCGAGATTGAGATCGACAAAATCAAGCGCAACCTCGGATTCGACATCTGCATTGTGACCAGTGCGCGCACAGATGAAGAAGCCCGCGAATTGCTCCGCGTTCTGGGCATGCCCTTCCGCCGCAACCCCAACGAGGCTCCGCCTACGCAAACCACCCAGCAGGCTGCCTAGTTTGCGCCGCCGCATCCATTCTTTTCGTCATGGCCACACTGACCGACCCCATCGCCGACTTCCTGACCCGTCTGAAGAACTCCGTGCGCGCGCGCAAGGAGACGTTTGACGCCCCTTACTCAAGGATCAAGGCGGACATCGCCCGCATCCTTAAAGAAGAGGGTTTCATCTGGAATTATGAAGTTTCCAATGCCGATGGGCATCCACGCTTGGTCGTCACCAATCGTTTTGAAGGAAAAACAGCTGCGCTCACCGACTTGCGCCGCGTCAGCAAACCAGGGCGCCGGCGCTATGTCGGCTCCCAGGATGTGCCCAAGGTCATCAAGGGCTTCGGTATCGCCATTCTCTCCACGCCGAAGGGCATTCTCTCCGGGGCCAAGGCCCGCCGGGCCAACGTCGGGGGAGAATACCTCGCCGAGGTTTGGTAATTCACACATTAACTTTATCGATCATCATGTCACGAGTTGGTAACAAGACCATCGTTCTGCCGTCCAATGTCTCCGTCAAAGCGGGGGCTGCCGGTCATGTGACCGTCGAGGGACCTAAGGGCAAACTCGAGTGGACGCTGCCCGCCGGGGTCAATGTCGAAGTCCGGGATGCGGATGTTTCCGTGTCGCGCACCTCCGAAGACCGCCGGGTTCGCGCCCTTCACGGAACTTCCCGCGCCATCATCAACAATCTGGTGCGCGGCGTGAGTGAGGGATTCTCCAAAAGCCTAGAAATCCAGGGCACCGGCTTCCGGGCTGCGGTCAAGGGTGCCGACCTTGACCTCAGCGTTGGCAAAAGCCACCCGGTCCTCCATCCGATTCCCTCCACCCTCAAGGTGACGGTAACGGACAACACCAAGATCAAAGTCGAAGGCATCGACCGCCAGTTGGTCGGGCAGTTCGCGGCCGATGTGCGCAGCTATTACCCGCCGGAGCCCTACAAGGGCAAGGGCATCCGTTACGCCGGAGAACAGGTCCGCCGCAAGGCCGGCAAGAGCGTTCAGTAACAATTTTACCACCAGCAGACCATGCCACAGTATATTCGCAAAGCAGCGCACCGAGTGGTGCATCGCCGGGTTCGCCGGAAAGTTTCCGGCACCACCGCGCGCCCGCGTCTGGCGGTTCATTTCTCAGGCCAGCATGTTTATGCTCAGGTCATTGATGATACCGTGGGCAAAACCCTGGCCTCGGCTTCGACGATGGAGAAGGACGCCAGCGCCAAGGGGGCCAACGTGGCCGCCGCCACCAAGATCGGCGAATTGATCGCGCAGCGCGCCAAGGAACAGAGTGTGGAGGCAGTGGTTTTTGACCGCGGTGGATTCACGTTTCATGGCAAGGTCAAAGCGCTTGCCGAAGCCGCCCGTTCCGGCGGTCTGAAGTTCTAAACTGTCCCCCGATTATCATTTGAGCATGAGAAACCAACGGAATTCCCGTGAACCCGACCGCGGTTCTGAGCAGGGCGACGGCCCGCAATTTGCGGATAAAGTCGTCTTCATCAACCGATGCGCGAAGGTCGTCAAAGGCGGACGTCGTTTCAGCTTCAGCGCCCTGGTGGTGTCGGGCGATCGCGCCGGCCGGGTCGGCTTTGGCTTCGGCAAGGCGAATGAAGTGGCCGATGCGATCAAAAAGGCCACCGAAGCAGCTAAAAAAGAATTGCAGACGGTGGCCATCCGCGAGCACACTATCCCTCATGAGACCTACGGTGAGTTCGGCGGCGGCAAGGTTCTGCTCAAGCCGGCCAGTCCGGGCACCGGCATCATTGCCGGCGGCGGGGTCCGCGCTGTTTTGGAAGCGGCTGGCGTCAAGGACGTGCTGGCCAAGAGCCTGGGCTCCAAAAACCACGCCAATGTGGTCAAAGCCACATTGACGGCGCTGGTCAAGCTGCGTCACCGCGACACCATCTACAAGGCCCGCGGCAAAAAGATCCCCGAGCAGCAGGCTCTCTAACCCGGCCCGCCCGTCCCCCGGGGACGGGGTCGGGCTTGCCAGCGGCGTCCGCATGATCTGCTGGCAATTCTCGCGCACTTACCTTACACGAATACTCTTATGAGACTCCACGAACTCGCCCCCCGTCCCGGTGCCAAGCACCGTCGCAAGCGTCTCGGCTGTGGCGAAAGCTCCGGTCACGGCAAAACGTCGGGCCGCGGCCACAAGGGCCAGAAAGCCCGCGCTGGTGCCGCCATCCGCCTCGGTTTTGAAGGTGGCCAGATGCCCCTTTACCGGCGCATTCCAGGCAGGGGTTTCAACAACGCCCGTTTTGCCACCAATCACGCCATCGTCAATGTCAGCACGCTGGAGGAAAGGTTCGAAACCGGAGCGGAAATCACCGAACTCGCTCTGCGTGAATCCGGAATCCTCCGCGGTCGATGCGACGGGGTCAAAATTCTCGGTCAGGGCAACCTGACCAAGTCCTTCAAAGTTTCCGTGGCCGCGGTCAGCACCTCAGCCCGGGAAAAAATCGAGAAGGCCGGCGGTTCTGTGACGGTTCCCGCCGCTTCGTGAGCGGACCGACTAGTCCCCCCAGCGATACCGCCCACCGCGCCCCATGATTTCGGCCTTTGCCAACTCCTTTAAGATCCCCGAGCTCCGCCAAAGGATCCTCTTCACCCTGCTCATGCTGGTGGTGGTTCAAATCGGGGCTCACATCACCCTGCCGGGTGTCGATCCGGTCGTGGTGCACGAGTGGATCGAATTCAGTAAACAGCAGGCAATGAAGGGCGAGGGGGGAGGCGCAGCCTTCGCCCAGTTGCTGAACGTCTTTTCAGGCGGGGGCATCGCCAAATGCGCCCTGTTCGCCCTGGGCATCATGCCTTATATCAGCGCGAGCATCATGATGCAGCTGCTGACCGCGGTCGTGCCGCGTCTGAGCAAACTTGCCAAAGAAGAAGGCGGACGGCAACGCATCACGCAGCTCACCAGATACGTGGCGATTGCCCTGTGTTTGGTCCAGGGCTGGATGATGATCGGCGGACTGCTCAATCCTTCTCAGAACATCCTGCTCCCGCAACTGGGTGAGTTTCTGGAGCGGACGCGCAACATTCTCATCCCGCACCCCGGTCTGCAGTTTCAGCTCATCGGTGTACTGACCATGACCTCGGCCTCCATGCTCCTGATGTGGATGGGCGATCAGATCACCGAACGTGGCGTGGGCAACGGCATGTCCCTGATCATTAGCGCCAACATTCTGACAGCGCTTCCAGGGGCCCTGGTCCAGGTCTGGAAGACCTATATCACTGGCGATCAGGATACTTCTTTGAAGGCTCTCGGGCTCGTCATGCTTCTCGCCCTGCTTCTTACGGTCATCGCCGGAGTTGTCGCCATCACTCAGGCCGCTCGCCGGATCAATATTCAATACGCCAAGCGCCAGATGGGCCGCAAGGTCGTCGGCGGACAGTCGACGTACCTTCCGCTGAAGATCAACTATGCCGGCGTCATGCCGATCATCTTTGCTCAGGCGATTATTCTTTTCCCGACCTGGATCATCACCACCCTCGCCGGTGCCAGTACCTGGGGTGCGAAGCTGCAGAATCTGTTCTCGACCACCAGCGTCTGGTACTACGTCCTGGATGCGCTGCTCATCTTCTTCTTCAGCTACTTCTGGGTGGCCACGATGTTCCAGCCCACCCAGATTTCCGAGGATTTGAAAAAGAACGGTGGTTATATTCCCGGAGTTCGCCCCGGCAAGCCGACGGCTGACTTTTTGGACTTTACGATGAGCCGCCTCACCTTTGCGGGTGCCATCTTTCTCGTCATCATCGCCATCCTGCCGACGTTAATCTCGAATTGGGCGGGTGTGACCCCGACTGTGTCCCAGTTCTTTGGCGGCACCAGCCTGCTGATTCTGGTCGGCGTGCTGTTGGACATGATGCGTCAGATCGAGACGCATCTGCTCCAGAAGCATTACGATGGTTTTCTGCGGAAGGGCCGTATCCGCGGGCGCTTCGAACGCCAGGGCACGGGTGGCGCTGGACTCGCCGGGGCCAACATCACCTGGTTGATGATCCTCTGCGCCATTATCGTCATCGGTGCCGCAGTCTTCGCCTTCAGCGGGGCCAGCAAATAATCTTCACCCGGCAGGCCTGCCTGGAGGCAGTGCCCTGGGCAGCTTTCCGGCTTGTTCATCGTTGTTGTGATTCATTTACGCCAGGGCAAAGATATCGAGGCCATGCGGAAGGCGGGCCACACGGCGGCGGAAGTCCTCCGTCTGGCCGCCGGGCAGGTGAAAGCGGGTGTTTCGACCGCGGAGATCGACCGCCTCACGGCCGCCCTGATCCGGGAGCGGGGCTGCACCAGCGCCTTTCTCGGGTACCGGAATTATCCCGGTCACATTTGCATTTCCCTCAATGACGAGGTGGTGCATGGGATCGGACGCACCTCCCGGATTATCCGCGAAGGCGACATCGTGAAACTCGATGTGGGCATTTATCAGGATGGTTGGGTGGGAGACAACGCCCTGACCGTTCCGGTGGGTGAGATTGCCCCCGAAACCTGGCGTCTGCTGCAATCGACTGAGGATGCGCTGGACGCGGCCATCGCACTGGCCCGCCACAACAATAGCCTCCGCGACATGTGCGGAGTAGTCGAAAAGGTGGTGACGCGGCACGGCTTTACGGTGGTCAGACAATTTGTCGGCCACGGCGTCGGTCGCCGGCTTCACGAAGAACCGCAGGTCCCCAACTGGGCGGACCCGGGGATCCGGACCAAGTTAAAAGCCGGCATGATTTTGGCCATTGAACCGATGGTCAATGCCGGGCGGGGAAAGACGCGCGTCCTGGCCGACAATTGGACGGCGGTCACGATTGATGGGAAGCCGAGCGCGCATTTCGAGCACACCGTGCTCATCACGCACGGGGATCCGGAAGTCCTGACCCCGCGCGCACGACTGACCGAGCCTCTGGCGCCGACGGCCTGATCGGCGCGCCGCCGGGACCCGCCGCGGCGGCGGCCCTGGACGACTTTACCGCAACGCGGCACTCTGACGGTCCGTCTCGGCCCGCAGGTTCGTCAGGTGTGCGGTCTGATCCGGATCGCCGGCGAGGTTGGTTTCTTCCAATGGATCGGCTTCCAGATCGTACAGTTCCTCGACCAGAGGGCTGCTCGCGGTCCATCGGATGTATTTCCATCGCTCGGTGCGGACCCCTTCGCAGGGTGGAATCATGTCCGGCAACGTGACGTGTTCGTAGAAAAAGTCCGTGCGCCAGCCGGCGGGTGTTTCACCGCGCAGCAGCGGGGCCAGGCTGCGGCCCTGCATGGTGGCGGGTGGCGGCACCCCGGCGAGCTCGAGAAGGGTGGGGGCAAAATCGACGTTGAGCGTGATTTGCGGGACCGAACGGCCGCGCTTCTTCCTGGGCAGCCGCGGATCGAAAATGACGGACGGCACGCGTATGTCCTCCTCCCACATGAACCATTTGTCGGCCAGGCCGCGGTCGCCCAGGGCAAAACCGTTGTCCGAGGTCACCATGATGATGGTGTTTTCCGCCCAGCCGCGCCGCCCGAGTTCCTCGCGCAGCCTTCCGACTTCGCGGTCCACGCCGGTGAGCAGGCGGTAGTAGTCCCGCGCGATTTCCTGCGCCTTCTCGGGGGTATGGAACCGCCGCTGCCACCTCACCCGGCCCTCGGAGGTTTTTACGAAAGCCGGGATTTTCTGAAACGCCTCCTCGGTGGCGGTGCGGGGCAGGGGAATCGTGGTGTCTGCGTACAGCTGCGCATCGCGGTCGTCCGGCTGGAATTCGCGCGGCTGGCCGTCGCGGGCGTGCACCGCGGTGAAGCTGATGGACAGGCAGAACGGCTGGTCCGGCGGACAGGATTCCAAAAACTCCAACGCCTCGTTCCCAAACCGGGCCGTCTGGTGCGTCCGGGATGGATCCTTGGGGTTAATGAAATCAGGGCTGCCCTGGCCCATTTCCCCGCGCCAGAAGTCGAATTCCTTGACTGCCTCGGCGATCGCCGCGGCACGTCCAACGCCGAATTTTCCGATGAATCCAGTGCGGTAGCCGTGTGCGCGCAGCAGCGCGGGATACGTGTTGCGCCATTGATCCGGCGTCAGGCCGGTGGCGAAATCCCGGACTCCATGACGCCTCATCCACTGACCGGTGAGGATGCTCGCGCGGCTGACGGCGCAGATGGAGGTGGTGACAAAGCTGTGGTGGAAAACGACGCCCTCGGCCGCGAGGGAGTCGAGGTGGGGCGTCTTGGCCACCGGATCCCCCATGAACCCGGGCACATTCCACCGGAGGTCATCGACCAACAGGAAGAGCAGGTTGGGGCGGCGTGGCGCGGCCGCCGCATCGTCCTCTGCGGGGGCTTCGGTGGCCGCGAGGAGCAGCAGGCAGGCCAGGGTGGCGAACAGTCGGCGCAGCGTCCCGCCGCGGAGGACGGCCGGAAGGGCGTGGTGGAAGCGAATGGGGCTCATTTGCGGAACCATGCCCGGCGGACGGGGATCTGCCGAGACCTTTTCCATGGGGCGCTGCCGGTCCAGGGCTTACGGCATGCGCCGGACCCGGACGAAGGTCAGGGGCGCGGACGAGGGGTCGAGCGCCAGCGTGGTCTGGCTTAAGGTCTGGGCGGCGACGACCTCCTTCACCACATTGCCTTCCTGGTAGGGCTGCCAGGCCGGGGCCAGCGAGGTGGAGATTTCAAAACGATACGTGGCTCCGACCTCGGACGTCCAGGCGAGGGTGAAGCCGGCCGGGCTGGTGCGCTCAAACTGCACGATGCGGAAGTCCGCGGCTGGCGGGGCGGCTGGAGCAGACCAGACCTCGAACTCCGTGATCGCGATTTCGGCCGAGGTCGACTGCAGGCGGACCCGCACTGCCGTCACGTTGCTGATGGCGGGAAAGCGGTAGAGGCGGCGCGTGTCCGCGTCGTCGTTCATTTCGACCACGTCGATGACGGTCCAGGTTTTCGCGGCGACTTCGTCCGGGTTCAGGCCGAGGTCGGCATCTTCGGCGACGCCGGCGAAATCGTCGGTCGTGTATTCGAAGAACAGGACGCCCTGGCGGCGGTTTTGAAACTGGTTTTCCAGGCCGATCCGGTCGATGGTGGCTGGGCTGGAAAGCCGGACGCCAAGAAATGATTCGGTGGTGGCCGCGATCCAGGGTTCGTCAATCGGCGGGGCACCTTCCGGCAGGTCGGCGTAGAAACCATCATTGGCCCGGTAGGCGCGGAAGTCGCGGGGGTTGCCCGGCCCGATGTAGTTCTGCGAGAAGGCGGTGCTGCCATTGGCGGCGAGCGCGACGTTGGTGCGGCCGGTGGTCACCGGTTCCGCGTCGGGGCCGAGGGTGGAGGGTGAGCCTCCCGTGACCTGGCCGGTCTCGACCTGCGTCATGTGGCCGGTCGCATCCGGGTGGGGGAGGACCGCGTCGAGGGCGTATTTGGTGTTGAGGTATCCGTAGACCTGCTGGATTTCGGTCGCGGTCAGGGCCCGCCCGTACACGATGACTTCGGCAATCTGTCCGTCGAAAGCTTCGGCGCGCACCGTGCTCGAAGGGGTGTCGCGATCGAGGTTGCCGACGCGCAGGCCGTTCAGAGTCGCGGCCCCGCCGCCATCAAAGAGGATCCGCTGGTCTTTGTAAAAGCCGATCTCGGTTCCGGCGGAGCTGATCTGATAGCCGAGGAGAAGGAAGTTCTGCGCTCCCAAGCGCTGGGCAAAGCCGGTGTCCACATTGCCTGTGCTGACACCGCTGTAAAACCGGAAGCCGCCGGCTCCCGTGCGGTAGAGTACCGCGTCGGTCGAGTCGCCGTTGATCCCGGAGAGGACGTGGCCGCTGATCGCGGCGTCGTTCGGTTGCACAACGGTGAAGACGGCATAATCGTCCGCGACCAGTAGCGAGGAGGTGTCCATCTTGTCCTCGGAACCACCGGCGAAGTTGACCGCGTGGTGGCCGCCCACCACCCCGAATTGTTTCGTCGGCGCGCCTCCAGTCACCGTCGCGGTGTTGACCCCCTGACCGCTCGATTTGTCGACCCAGTCGATGATGGGCGCGCCGTCCTCGCCGGCATCCGGCGTGCCATTGCCGTCAAAGTCGTCGCCGTCGAGCCAGAGCACGTGGCCGGGAAGATCGAGCGGCGAGCTCAGCGGGCCCCCGCCTCCGCCCCCGTCCGTGAGGGCGAATCGCGTGTCGAGATACGCCACCACGTCGGCCGTCTCCGCCGGGGTCAGGACCCGGTCGTACACGATCACCTGGGCGATGAACCCGCCAAAACCCTCGTTGCGCTCGGGGCTCGACGGATCAGCGCGGTCGAGATTCCCGATGCGGATGCCCTGAAGGTCGGCCGGGCCGTTGCTCTCGAAGGCCGTCGTTCCTTTCTGGAAATACCCCGCATCCGGACCGGTCGATCGGATCTCATACCCCAGCAGAAACGGCCGGAGCGGATCGGCCAGTGGGCTGATCAATACATCGGTGTTCCCGGTTGCCTGGCCGCTGTAGAACCGCAGGTTCGTGCCGTTGCGATACAGCACGGTATCGGTGCCCGCGGTGTTGAGCCCGGAGAGCACGTGGCCCGAACCCGCCGAGCTGTCCACCTGCACCACGGTGAAGACCGTGTAGTCACCCGCTACGACCAGCGCCTCGTTGTCCATCTTGTCCTCCGAGCCGATGACAAAGTGTACGGCCGCCTGAGTTCCGACGGCCGCGGTTTCGACGGTGGGCGCGCCGCCCGTCACGGTCACGGTGTTGACGCCCTGGCCGGGCGACTTGTCGACCCAGTCGGTGATGAAGGACCCGTCCTCGACCGTGTCGGCGGTGCCGTTGCCATCGATGTCGTCGCCGTCCAGCCAGAGCACGTGACCCGGAATGTCGAGCGGGGTGGTGATCTCGGCGGTTGCGGCGGGGGCGAGAAGCAGGAGCGGCAGGGCCCCGGCCAGCAGCCGGGTCGTCAGAGTTTTCATGGCGGGGGTGTCGGGGGTTTCTATCGGCGGGGGCCGCCCATATCCTAATCTACCCGGCTCCGGACGTTTCTGGGCATAGACACGGTCGCAAAGAAGTTATACAATTGCGCCTCATGCATTGCCGCCCCTTCTCCTCATGAGCAGCCAGCCGCGCGTCGCCCTCATTGTCGAAACCTCCAAGGTCTATGGACGGGAGATTCTGCTCGGCATCAGCCGCTATTTGAGCCTGCACGGCCCCTGGAGCATCTTCGCGCAGGAGCGCGGCCAGGATGACGAGGACCCGCCGTGGCTGGCCGGATGGAAGGGGGATGGCATCATCACGCGCAGTCGCGATTTGGCGCTCTGCCGCCGAGCGCAGCGGCGAGGCATCCCCGTGGTCAGCGTGCGCCATCTCTTCGACCAACCGGAATTTCCCACGGTCTTTCCTGATCAGCAACTGATCGGGGAGCGGATCGCGACGCACTTTATTTCACGCGGCTTCAAGCATTTCGGATACTGTGGCGTCGCGGGCGACAAGCAGTGGGAGCGGCGGCGCCATGCCGCCTTCACCGGCCGCGTGGCGGCGGCCGGCGGCGGCTGGGCCGAGTACCAGCCGTCCTACCTTAACCAGGCGGAACGGAACTGGGAGCAGGAGCAGGCGGGCATGGTCGCGTGGCTGCGGGACCTGCCCAAGCCGATCGGGATCATGACCGCGCACGACACCTTGGGCGTGCAGCTGCTGGACGCCTGCCGCCGCGCCGGCGTCCAGGTGCCGGATGACGTGGCCGTGGTCAGCGTGGACAACGACCCGGTGCTCTGCGAGCTGGCCGGCCCGCCCCTCTCGAGTCTGGATCAAAACGCGCAGAAACTCGGCTTCGAGGCGGCGGCGCTGCTGCATCGCATGATGCGCGGGGAAAAAGTGTTGCCGGCGAACCACTTTTTCGAGCCTGGCGAAGTGGTGACCCGGCAGTCGTCCGATGTCGTCGCGGTCAAGGACCCGAACGTCGGCAAGGCGGTGCGCTTCATCCGGGAGAATGCCTGCCGGGAAATCGACGGCCAAGCCATCGCCCGCGCCGCCGGCCAGTCAAGGCGGGCGCTGGAAAAAAAGTTCCGTGTGGTCACCGGCCGCACCCCGATGGAGGAGGTGCATGAAATCCGGCTGCGCCGGGTCAAGCAGTTGCTCGCGGAAACCGACTACATCCTGCCCACGATTGCCGAACAAAGCGGCTTCGCTTACCACGAATACATGTCGCGGTTCTTCAAAAAGCACACCGGCATGACCCCCGGCGAGTACCGCCGGAGGTACGGGAAATGACCGCTGGGCCGGGCAGAAAGGGCGGCCGCCGGGGCGGCTAGCTGACGGCGGGCCGGCGGCGCCGGGTGGCGAGGCCGGGTGGCGAGGCCGGGGAGGCCGGCCACGAGCACGGAGAGCGTCGACGGTTCGGGCACGGCGAACACCTGGATTTCCCGAAAGGTCGGGGTGCCGCAGCAATCGGCGACCACAGTGTCGATGACCAGCCGGTTGGTGGTGACCGGGGAGTTGAAGTTCAGCCAGAAGGAATCGACCCGAGGAAATGGAGGCGGGCCCGCGTGCGTCCGGAAAAACGGCGAAAGACTCGCGACGGGGCCGGTTTCAGTTGGCGATGGCGCGGAAATACCGGGCGGACTGGGTTTCGGTGGAGTAAAAGCGGCTGGTTCGTGCTCCGGTGCCGGGCACGGCCGCTTCGATGATGGTCCACTCCTGGAGGTCGACGGACCCCTCGATCCGGTAGCTGACATTGGGGAGGCCGTAGAATTGAAACTCCACCGCCACCCGGATTCCGGACGAACCCGCCGGCGTACTCGCGGACTGGGTGGGGTTGAATCCGGCTCCGACCTCGACTCCGTCGCTGAAGCCATCCCCATCGGTGTCCGGCGCGAATGGATCGGTGCCGGTGTTGGCGGCATCGACAAAGGTGCCGGTGCGGGTTTCGACGCTGTCGAGGAGTCCGTCGGCGTCGGTGTCGGCCTTCAGGGGGTTGGTGCCGGTGTTCGCGGCATTGACGTAGGTGCCGGTGCCGGTTTCGACCCCGTCGCGCAAGCCATCCTCGTCGGTGTCGGCCAGATTGGCCGCCGTGCCGCGTTGAAACTCCTCGAGATTGGTCAGGCCGTCGCCGTCGAGGTCGGAGGCGGCGTCGTTGACCGAGGGATTGAGGCCGTTGGCGATCTCATAGGCATCCGGGATGCCGTCGCCGTCGGAATCGGTGGACGGGGCGAAGACTTGAATCTCGCGGAAGCTGGGCGTGCCGCAGCAGTCGGCGACCTCCCCATCAATGATGAGCCGGTCGGTGGTGACGGGCGTCTTGAACCTGATCCAGAAGGAATCCACCCCCTCGTTGGTGGCTCCCGGGGTTTCCGCGATCGTCCAGCCGGCGAGGATGTTGCCGTCGCCGTCGCGGAGCACATAGCTGCCGTCGTCGCGGTTGCCGTAGCCGTTGTAAATGGCGATGCTTCCGACCGCGGTGCGTCCGGCCGAGAAGGTCATCTCGACCATGCCGGGGCCGGAGGAGGGGATGGCATAGGTGCCGTCGGAGGCGACGCCTTCGCCGATGTCTCCGTCATTGAGGTTCCCGAGGCCGTAGGTGCCCTCCCTGCCTCCGCAGCAGTCGTAGCCGTTCGCTCCGGTCTCGGTGAAGGCCAGCAGCGGGCCGGCCGGCGCGCCTCCGAGCACGTCCGGATTTTCTGAGACGTCCCCCTCGGTTTCGGTCTGGGTGGCGGCCAGAATGGCGTTGGTTTCGTCGGTCAGAGTGACCGCGGCCGAAGCCGGGCACAACAGCCCGAGTCCCAGCAGGAGGGTCATCGCGAGGGGGCGTCGCGTCGCGGATGGTGGTTTCATGCCGTTGCAGGGGGTTCAGGATGAACGCTGGATGGGAGGCTGGGGGCGCACGGGGGCCGCCTTCAGGCCTTGGTGATTGGAACAGAATATAGAACTCCTGTTTTCCCGGCATTGAACATGCGGGAAAAGAACTTATACTATTGCGCACGCGCTCAGGATGGCGCGCCGCCCAGAAACGCGAGCAGGCCGTCGACCGCCGCGTTCATGGCGCGGTCGACGCTTTCCCGGGTGAACCCGCCGAGGTGCGGCGTGGCGACGACGCGGCCATGCTGCGCCAGACGGGTGTCGGTGGGTGGTTCGGTGTCGAAGACATCGATGGCCAGGCCGGCGAGTTGCCCGGAGTCGAGGGCGGCGAGCGCCGCTTCGGGGTCGAGCAGGTCGTGGCGCGCGGTGTTGACCACGAACGCACCGTGTTTCATCAGGGCCAGCGCGGACGCATCCAGCAGCGGGCTCCCGTCGGGGGTCGGCGGGCAATGCAGGCTGAGGAAATCGGCGGTGCGGAGAACCTCCTCGAGCGGAGCCAGGCGGAAGGCCGGCCCGGGGGCGAAGGCGGCGGGGGGAAAAGGGTCGTGCGCGCAGACGTTCATGCCCAGCCCCAGCGCCAGGTGCGCGACCAGCTGGCCGACGCGGCCGCACCCGGCGAGGCCGAGCGTTTTGCCTTCCAGCTCCACGCCTGCCGCTGGGCGGGTCCAGCTGCCGCTTTTGAGCGCGGCATCGCAGGCGCTCAGCCCGCGGGCGAGGGCCAGCAGCTGACCGATGGCCAGTTCGGCCACGCCCCGGGCGTTGGCTCCTTCGGCCCGGAGCAAGGCGATGCCGAGCCGGGCCGCCGCGGCCAGGTCCACGTTGTCGATCCCGGTGCCGTTGCGGCTGATGACGCGCAGGTCGGCCGCCGTTTCCAGGGCGCGGGCGGTGACCGGCTCCACCCCGGCGAGATAGCCCGCGCAGCCCGGCAGCAGGGCCCGGAGCTCGTCTTCGGACGGCTGCGCGCCGGGCCGGCAGAAAACCACTTCCCAGCCGGCCGCGCGAAGTTTTTCCAGAGACGGGTGCCCGCTGCGGGTGACTGAGCGCGGGGTGACGAGGATGGAGCGGGCCATGTTATTCGACGATGATCTGTCCGCCGCGGCGGAAGACGCGTTGGGGGAATCCTTCGCGTTCGATATCGCCATAGTTGTGCCCCGCGTCCGCGGGATAGACGCAGAAGGAAATGAGTGGTTCGTCGCCGGTGTTGATGCTGCGGTGGCCCCAGTACGGCGGCACATACACCATGCGGCCGGGCGCGAACTCCTCAGAGCGGCACTGTCCGTCGGTCGTTTTCATCATCATGAGGCCCCGCCCGCGGAGCGCGAGGTAGATCTCCCCGGTGTTGAGGCGGGTGTGATAATGGCCCTTGGTCATGAAGCATTCGTCACCCACGAGGCCCGGCCGCAGATCACTGATGCAGTACATGAGGTGGCCGTCTTCGTGCGGCACCGGCGTCTCGAAGACCTCGTAATGGACGGGGTCGCCCGCCGCCACCAGGGCCTCGAAGGCACCGGTGTCCCGGTAGTGGCCGCGCATGTCCGAAACGCGCCGAACGAGGTGGTTTTTCGCGTTTTTCATGACCCCGGCCGCGAGGTCGAAATCGACGGCAAAGGGTTCGATGAGGCTGGTTCCGGGAACAAGGGTGAGGCTCATGAGGGTGGGTGCGGCAGGGGTCATCTGGTGGTGGCGGCCAGGCGTGACAGCTCATCGAAAAGCGGTCCGCGCGAAGGGATCGGCACATCAAAAACGTCCGCGATGACCTGGGTCCAGCCGTGGAGAAAATACACCCACCCGTCCTCGACGCGGAGCTGTCGGGAGGCTTGCTGCGCGCGGGCCTGGTCCAGAAAGACGAGGTTGCCGCGGTAGTTGAATTCCCAGGCGATGCCGCGGTCGGGAAAGACCGCGTTCGCGGTCAGCGGGGAGCCGGGTGCGTCCTTGCCCAGGCCGGTTGCGTTGACGACCAGCGAGCCGGGCGGAAGCCGGGCCAGCAGGGCGTCGGCCATGGCGGGCGTCGGCACGTGGTGGCAGGAGAGCGGCGCGGCCCCGGGCCACGAGGCGTGGAGATCGCGCAGGTGGCCGAGGCGCGGCGTGCTGCGGTTGGCCACGTGGACGCGGGCCGGGCGGTTGTCGCCGTGCTCCGCTTTGGAAAGGTGCCAAGCCAGGGCCATGGCGGATCCGCCCGCGCCCAGGATGAGGGCCTCGGCCCGGGTCGTGCGCCAGTAATCCGCCGGCAGGAAGGCGTCGAGCGAGAGGCCCACCGACCAGGGATCCACGGCACGTCCGTGCAGCTTCCCGTTGCGCTTGTAAATGCTGCTGATTTCCCCCATCGCCGAGGACAGCGGATCGAGCTCATCGAACTGGTCGCGGCTGGCGGCGCAGAGGTCGATTTTGTGCGTGGTCACGAGGGCCCCGCGGGTGAGGGGGTCGTGCTTGATGAACTCGACGGCCTCGCGGTAGCGCGCCGGTTCGTCGTGCAGCCGGAAGTCCAGCCCGCGCAGCGCGCACTCGCCCAGCCCGAGCGCCTCGGCCCAGCGGGGGAAAATGCGGTTGATCGACGACTGGCCGGTCGTCACGCCGATGAAGAACATCGAGGGCTGGGTGGATGGCGTCAGGGTCATGGAAAGTGGGGGACGGGGCGGCCGGGGCGGCGGCCGGTCAGGCGGGCGCGGCGGCCCATCCATGGAGCCTCTCCAGCAGGTCCTGGTAGCGGGCGGCGCGATGGCGGTAATGGTCGGCGAGTGAGGGGTCGGGCGCGAAGCGGCGTCCCAGCCGGACCCAGTGCGCCGCCGTCTCGGGCAGGCTGGGCAGCAGACCGACCCCCGCACCCGCGAGCATGGCCGCTCCCATGGGCGCGCCGCCGCCGCGCTCGATCTGCACGATGGGCATCTGCAGCACGTCGGCCTTGAGCTGATTCCAGACCGCGCTTTTTTCGCCGCCGCCGGTGATGCGGAGCTCCGTGAGCGCGGTCTCCGGGAGCAGCCGCCGCAGCGCTTTTTGGTACAGTGCGTATTCAAGGGCGACTGACTCGAGCATGGCCCGGAACAAAGCGCCGCGCCCGTGGTCCCACGTCACCCCGGTCCAGCCGCCGCGCAGGCTGGGCCAGCCCGGCGACACCCGGCCGCCGAGATGCGGCACAAAAAACGGCAGGGATGCGGCCAGGGGCACGGCGGCGGCCAGGGCGTCGAGTTCCTCCAAACCGACGGGGGCACCGGCCGTTCCACCAAACTCGCGGCGGAACCACTCGAGGTTCATGCCGCCGCCGTTGATGTAGGCGTATGGATGCCACAGGCCGGGCGTGGCCGACGGCCCGCAGCCCAGGGTGCCGCCATGGATGTCCGGAGCGAAGGCACCGGTCGTGGCCGCAAAGACGGAGGCGGTGCCGGCGACATCCACGCAGAGCCCCGGGACGGTCGCGCCGCAGGCGAGAAAACTGGCGGCCGTGTCGCCGCAGCCGGCGACGACCGGCGTGCCGGCGCGCAGCCCGGTGGCCGCCGCCATGGCGGGAATGACCGAGCCCACGGTTGCGGTTGGATCGACGATCCGCGGAAGTTTCGCGGCCGCGATCCCGAAGGCGTCGCACAACCGGGGGTCCCACCGCTTTCCGCAGGTGTCGGCAAAGCCGGAAAAATGCAGATAACTCGTGTCGATGAAGGCGTCCGCGGCGGTCAGCCCGCACAGCCGCATGGCCGCGTAGCCGCCGGGCTGCACAAAGACGGCGATGCGGGCGTAGTCGTCCGGACGCTCGTCCTTCCACCAGAGGATCTTCGGCCCGTGGTTAAAACTCGGCGCATTGCCGGTGGCCCGCAGCACGGCCGCGCCCGCCTCCTGCTGCAGCCGCGTGATCTGCCCGCCGCACCGCGTGTCGAGCCACGAGTCATAAGGGGTGACCGCCCGCCCGTCCGCCCCGATTCCGATGACCCCCGCCATCTGCCCGGCGATGGCCACGGCCGCGACCTCGCCGGCACCGGCCAGTTCGACGCACCGGCGGACCAGCCGGCAGACCGAGGCGAACTGGAATTCGGGATCCTCCTCGACCACCCCGGGCGCGGGCCGGTGCGGCTGTGACGGCTCGAAGGCCTCCGCCCGGCAGTCGCCGTCCACTCCGTAGAGGGCGGCTTTCACGCCCTGGGTGCCGATGTCGATGCCGAGCAGGTTCATCACGCAGCAAAGGACAGCCGGGCTTTCAGTCCGCTCGCGGCCGCCATCGCGGCGATCGCTTTTTCGGTTTCCTCGACGGGGTGGGTCGAGGTCACCAGATCCTCCAGGCGCAGCACGCCATCGCTGACCAGGGCGAGCGTGGCCTGGAATTGGCGCAGGCTCTGCCGGGTGGTTCCGGTGACGATGAGCTGGCGGTAGTGGATGATGTTCGCGTCCAGAGGGACCACGGCCCGGTCCTTGGGCAGGCCGCCAAAGAAGACGATGCGGCCGTTCACCGCGGCCAGTTCCACCGCGAGGGTTTGCACTTCCGGCACCGGGCAGGCGGTGATGATGACGTCGGGGCCCGCCCCGCCGGTCAGGCGGTTGATCTCGCTGCGCAGGTCGCCGCCGACCGTGATGAACGAGGGGTCCAGGTGCCGCGCCATTTCCAGGCGCTCGCTGTTCACATCGTTGATGATCACCTTGCCCGCTCCCGCGAGCCTCGACATCTTGCCGTGCATGACCCCGATCGGGCCGGCACCAATGATCAGCACGGTGTCGCCCGGCCCGGTGCGCGCCTTTTCGTAGGCGTTGTAAACGCAGGCCATGGGCTCGACCAGCGCGGCCTCGGTGAAGGAGACGTGGTCCGGGATCGGAAACACATTGCCCTGCTGCACGGCGAGGGCCGGAATCAGCACGAATTCCGCGAAGGCGCCGTCCTCGTGGATGCCCAGCGCCCGATATCCGGGATCCAGGTGCCCCTCGCCCGCCACGGTCAGGCGGGATGACACGGGATTGTAGTTCGGGGCCACGCACACCCGCTGCCCGGCGTGATGGCCGCGGACCCCGGCGCCCAGCCGCTCAATGGTGCCGGCCATTTCATGGCCGATGACCAGCGGCGTCTGCGGGGTCGCAAAGGCATGGCCGTGCTTGAGCATCCGGATGTCGGTGCCGCAGACGCTGGCGCTGCCGGTGCGCAGCAGGATTGCTCCCGGTCCCGGCTCGGGCACGGGCAGGTCCTGGATGCGGAGGTCATTGGGGCCAAAAAGGCGGGCGGCTTTCATGCGGGTGAGCAGGTACACCCTTCCCTCCGCTCCACCAATGACCGATGCCGTCGGAATATTATACTCCGGCGCAGGGCGGGCGGTCCCGGGCGGGGCCGTCAACGGCCGGTCGCGGCCGCCCGCCGCGTTTCGAGGCCGGCCAGCCGCTGCTTCACCGGCACCCTGAGCTCGGCCTGCTGGTCCCTTGCCGGCTGCAGCGCCGCGGCGGCGTGGGCGGCCCACGAGGGTGCTTCCGGGCGCTGCGGAGCGTTCATTTCGGCGAGCAGGAGCAGGGCCTCGGCATGATCCAGATGCGTGACCATTTTGTCGCTGCGGGCCATGGCGACGCATTCCCGCAGCCGGGAGTGGGCCGAAAAGGCGCAGCGGACGGCCTCTTGAAAACGGCCGCCCTGCTCCATCCAGGCACCATAGCGCTCCCAGGCCTGGGCCACCTCCCGGAGCGGCTGCGCGGTCAGCGACAGGGGAGCTTTCGCCTTGGTGCCGCCGAGCATGGTGCTGGCCTCGGTCAGCCGGCCGAGGGTCCGGGTGTCATCCCCCAGCAGTCGGGCGATGTCCGCTTCCGTGGCCAGCGCCTCGACGAGCAGCCGCACGCTCAATTCGCCATCGCCCGTCAGCCGGCACAAGCGCCGGGCGCAGGCCACGGCCCTGAGGCCGAAGACACGGGCGATGTTCTCATGCTCCAGGGAGGCGGCAATTTCCGCCTCGCGGGCGAAGCGCATCGAGGCCAGGCCGTGCCGCTGCCAGGGGGCCAGAAATTTCAGCGCCACCTCCCGCAGGGTGCCCTCCTGAGTCGCCCGCCACACCGACCCCGAACTTCCCCGCCCAAGAAATTCATGCAGCACGAACCCCGCGGCATCGGGGAACTGTCTGGGGCAGGCATGGGCGTCAGGGGCAGCCGGGCTGACCTGGGTGAATCCTGCCGTTCGCCGGTCTGCTCCGCAAGTCGCGTCGCGGCTTTGGCCGGCGTCCAGCCGCGGCCCGTTCGGGGTGCCGGAATCGCCACGGCCGGCCCCGGCCGAAAAAAACGACGCTGGTTTTGCCATGTTTTGGTGACTTTCGAGTATAACCCCAATGTGGGGACGCCTTGGTGGCCGGTCCCGCGGCACCAATCCTATGAATCCGAGCCCCCAATTTCCTGGAACGCACTGGACCCGCGTTGAGCGGGAGGGCGCAACTCCGAAAGGGCGGGAGTGGTTTTGCGAGACCTACCGGCCGGCGGTGCTGGCCTACCTGCGGATGAAATGCGGACCGGACGAGGCCGAGGACTTGTGCCAGGAATTTTTCGCCAAGGTGATCCTGGACCGGGGGCTGATGGGCAGGGCGGACCGGGAGCGAGGGAGTCTGCGCGGACTGCTCCGCAAAGCGCTGGACCACTTTTTGAGCAGTCAGCGGTGATCAGCCTTGGCGGAGAAGCGCGGCGGCCGGGCGGTCCATCAGAGTCTCGACGGCGATGCCACGACTGGGGCGCGGGCACCGCTTGAGGACCGGTCGGTGGTGGCCCCCGACCGGGCGTTCGACCGGGCCTGGGCGGCGGGCCTTCTGGAGCGGGCGCTGGCGGCCACGGAGGCGGATTGCCGGAAGCGCGGCAAACAGGCACTGTTTGAGGCGGTGCGGCCGATGCTGGATGGCTCCGGACCGGCCCGCTCGCACGCGGAGGTGGCGCAGCCGCTTGGATTGCAGGCGCGCGAGGTGACCGCGGCGCTCTGCCGGCTGCGGCAGCGGATGGCCAAACATCTTTACGAGGAAGTGGCCACCATGGAGGCGGTCGAGGAGGAGTGGGAGACGGTGCGGCAGGTGCTCAAGGACTGCTGAACCCGGGACCGGGTTCACGCACCGGCGTCCGGGCGGGGCGTTTCCGCGGGTCAGGGATGGCCGGCCACCAGGACGCCGGGACCATCCGGCGTGCGCCAGCCGGCGTGGTGAACGGCGGCCAGGCGCAGCTGGCGGGTCACGCTCGCCGAGGGGTCGGCGTCCACCGTCACGGTGAGGCGTTGCACCCGTTCTCGCGGCGATTCGTTCCAGATCTGGCGCAGGGTCTCGCCCACCGCGCTGTCTTTGGGGGCATACGCCCAGAAGGTTTCGTCCGGCCGGTCCGGGCGCGAGAGCTTGAGGCAGATGAGGCCGTCGGCGTCGGCAAAGGCGCGATTGAAGTAGTCGTCGGGGGCCGCTTCGACCCGCCACTTGGCCGTGGTCGAGCCGGCCGGGCGGCCCTTGACCCGGGCCGGCCGCAGCGGCTCGGAGTAGGCGGTGGAGCTTTCCCATTCGATGGCGTCGCCCTGCGGGGCATGCTCGACAAAAAAGGTGCGGCTGGTGCCGTCCGCGAACCGGGCCACCACGGGGCTGACGGGCAGCGGGTTGGCCGGGTCCGCGTAATGGGAGAGCCCGGCCGCCTGGACCACGGCATCGGTCACCGCGCGCTGCAACTCCGGCTGGCGGGCGGCCATGGCGACGAGGAGCGGAGCCACGCGCCGGGGATCGCGAATATAGGCCGCCTTGGCCAGGGGCGTGGGGGCGGCCAGGTAACTCCGAACCAGCGCCACCGCGCGGTCGGCCGCGCCGTCGGCGGGGCCGCGTGGCGTGGCGGCCGGGGCGGCCGGGGCGGCCTGAACCAGGCTCGTCGGCACCCCTCCGCGGGCTTTTTCGAGAGCCTGGGGCACCTCGATCATGAGTAGAATGGTGAAGGGAATCAGCGCTCCCAGGGCGAGGATGAGCACCGGCTCCTTTTCGATCAGGCGCACCCACCGCGGCGCGACCGGGTGGATCGGATTCGAGAATGTCTGAGGGCGCAGCAGGGATTCGATGTCGCGTTCCAGGTTGTGGGCGGACCGCCGGTGGGCCGGGTGGGGGGCCCCCACGGCGGAGTGGCAGTGCGGGCAGCGGATGCGGTGGCCGGCCTGACGGCGGACGACGACGGTCTCGCGCCCGCAGCAGGGGCAGGAAAAATGGAGCGTGCGCCACCGCAGCCGCGTCGGCATCGAGGCAATGGAGGCCAGGCGGGTCAGCGGCGCGTCCGAGCGCGGCGTGTAGGAGCGCTGGGGAGGGGGTGGAGGTTCCCGGTCTCCGTCGATCCGGTCGCCCACCACCTTCTCCAGCAGCTTTTGCAGCAGCATCACCGTCCGCAGTGCCAGTGCGGAATCCGCGGACGGGGTGCCCTCATCCGGCCCCGCCGTTCTGGTCGTGGCTCCGGGCTCGTGTCCGGACCGCGGCGACGGAGGCCGAGGGTCGGCCGTGGCGGAGGGTCGGCCGTGGCGGAGGGTGAAGGGAGGTGAGTGGAGTGACGATTCACAGGGATCATCGGGATGCAGCGCGGTGGGATTGGCGGAAGCGGGAGCGGAAAATAAAGGCGGCCACGCCCAGCGTGACCAAGGCGGCCAGGTCGGGCTCGGGAATTACCGCGGGCGCGGTGGCACCGAGGCGATGCGACTCGAGGTGCGCGGCATCGTCCCCGGGGCAGCTGGACGAGGCGACCTCCTTGAAGGGGGCGTCGTGCCGGGTGCTTTCATCCGTCCCCTCGCCGTCCTTCATGACCAGACGGCTTGTGCCGTGGTCCGCAAAACCTCCCGGCACCGCCCGGTATTCCGTCAACCGCCCGGGCTGCTGCCACCAGGTCGCTGCTTCCAGTACCGGGCCCGTCAGTCCTGTCCAAGCTCCCACGGCCACCACCAAGGCGGGGCAAAAAAAACAGATGGAAATGCGGAAAAACATATAAAATGCGGACAGTCCTCTATTTATTACTTATAAACTGAATACTGCACGACATTTTTATATTTATCATGTTTTTTATCAATATGTTAGTCCTTTCAAGAAAAATCCTGCCTGTGCCTCTCAGCGGTGAGAAGGCAGAAGTCCGCGGTGGCTTCAGAAGGGACCGCAGGCATGGTTTTCCGCCGAACCAATGAATGGCTGAGCTTTGCGGTCGGCGCAGCCGGTACGGTCTCGGCAGCCGGTGCCATCGCGGCAGTAGGGCACCGTCTTGGCGGCTGGCGGTGCGCTCTCTGGCGATTATTGCATTGGCATTGGCACGGCGTAGGCTGGCCGATGTGGAAATCCGTTTTTTCAGGGTGGCTGGTGTGGGTCGGGCTGCAGGGGGTGCCGGGTGTATGGGCGTCGGCCCCGGCGGCGTGGACGACGGCATTTGCTCCGGTGGTTGGTGAGTTTGCCAGTGACGCGCAGGCGGTCGAGCGGGCCTTTGACGTGCCCTGGTCGGATCAGGCCCTGGCCCGCGAGGAGGCGCTTTTGAACGCATGGCGCACGCGGCTGGAGCAGACGGATTTTGATGCGCTCGAGCCCGGGGCCAGGATTGACTGGTTGCTGCTGGCCAATCATCTGACGGCCGAAAAGTCACGCTTGGCGCTTGATCGCGCGCGTTTGGACGAACTGGCCGAGGTGCTGCCGTTTCGCGGGGAGCTCCACCAGTTGGAGACCGGTCGGTGGAAAAACGAGGCCGTCGATCCCCAGGCGGCCGCCTCGGTGCTGGATGCGGCCGACCAGTCCCTGCAGGAGGTGCGGCGCCGCCTGGAAAAAGGCCGGGACACCAAGGACGAGAAGAATCCCGCCACGCCGCTGGTGCTGTCGCCAGTGGTGGCCGTGCGGGCGGCCGCCGTGGTCGAGGCGTTGCGCCAGTCGCTCAAGGAGTGGTTTTCGTTTTACGATGGTTTTGTCCCCGAGTTCTCGTGGTGGGTTCGGCAGCCGTTTCAGGCGCTCGACACCCGGCTGGAGGCGCATGTGAAGTATTTGCGCGCCGAGCTGGCCGGCCTCAAAGGGGATCTGGACGACCCCCTGATCGGGGAACCGGTGGGGGCGGAGGCGCTGGCCCGGCAGATCGCCTCGGAGTTGCTTCCGGCCACGGCGGAGGCGTTGATTGAGGTCGGGGAAAAGGAATTTGCCTGGTGCGAGGCCGAGATGCGGAAGGTGGCCGCGGAGCTGGGATGCGGCGAGGACGTGAAGGCGGCCCTCGCCAAAATGAGGGCGCTGCACGTCACTCCCGGAGGACAGGCCACGGTGGTCGCGGAGGCGGCGGAAAGGGCGATCACCTTCCTCAAGGAGCGCTCCCTGTTGACCATTCCGCCGCTCTGCGAGGAAACCTGGCGCCTGGAAATGCTCAGCCCGGAGGCCCAGCGCACGCTGCCGTACGCGGGCTACAGCGCGCCCAACATGATGGTGGCCTACGCTCACGATGCGATGGGGCACGAGGACAAATTGATGTCGATGCGCGGCAACAACCGGCCTTCGCTTCACATCGTGACTCCGCATGAGGTCATCCCCGGCCATCATCTGCAAGCGTTCATGGCCCGCCGCCACCAGCCGCACCGGCAGATTTTTTCCACCCCCTTTCTCGTCGAAGGGTGGGCACTCTACTGGGAGATGCGCCTGTGGGACCTCGGCTACGGCACCACGCCCGAGGAGCGGGCCGGCATGCTCTTCTGGCGCCTTCATCGCTGCGCCCGCATCATCGTCAGCCTGAAATTCCACCTCGGCCGGATGACGCCGCCGGAAATGATCGACTTCCTCACGTCCCGCGTCGGACATGAAAAAGCCGCCGCCACCAGCGAGGTGCGCCGGTACATCAATGGCAGTTACGGGCCGCTCTACCAGGCCGCTTACATGATCGGCGGCCTGCAGTTGCGCTCGCTGCATGGGGAGACGGTGGGCGCGGGCCGGATGACCGAGCAGCAGTTCCACGACGCCGTGCTCGTCCAGGGGCCGATCCCCATCGCCCTCATCCGCGCCGCCCTGCTGGGCGAGCCGCTGTCCCGCGACTGGCAGCCCCGGCCCTGAGCGCGGATGCCCGCGGCCGTGATCCGCTCAGGCCGTGATCCGCTGCCGCGCCAGCGACTGGGCTCGGGACGCGGGCCTCACGGGGCGACCGGCGTGGTGCGCGCCTTGCCGAGGGTCACCTGGTCAAAGACCTCGCCGCTGCCCGACACGGCCTCGGCCTTCACCGTGCCATCCAGATTCAGGGTCATGTGGAAGAGATGCCGGCGGGGCTCGGCGTAGGCCAGATACCACGCGTCCTTGGGCACGTCGCGGGTGGCCACGCCCCAGGCTCCGTCCCCCAGGTAGGTGATTCCGTTGGCGTCATCGCGTTGGTGGCCGCGCAAGGGGTGGCTGCGTTTGTAATTGTGATGGTCATTTTCAAAGACCGCGGTCACCCCGTGGCGCTCGAAATGCGGGATCCACTGGTTGCGGATCTCAACCGAGCGGGGGTGTTCGCACGGGAGTTTTCCCGCCTCCCCCTTGGTCGTGCCGTAGGCAGGCCAGTGGTACACCGGAAAAAGAAACCGCTGCCGCGCCCGGCTGGCCATCGCCTCGGCCAGCCACTCGGCCTGCGCGCCGGCGATCGGCCGGGTGTGGCCGCTGTCGAGCACAATCAGCGAAAGATAATCGCCGCAATCCAGGGCGTAATATGAGCGGTTTTCCGGCAGGGCAAATAAGCTGTAAAAGTAGGGCGCATCCTCGGGGATCCTGCCGTTGAACCCGCCTTTGACCTCGTGGTTGCCGATGCCGACGATCATCGGGAGGCAGCGGCCGTCCTTGCCCCGCGCATGCATCGACCACGATTGAATCCAGTCGACCCAGCGGGTGGCGTCGACCCCGTTGGCATAGGCGAGATCGCCGCCGAGCAGCGCAAAATCGGGATCGAGCGCCGCCGCGCGCTTGTTCATGATGTCGACGTATTCGCGGTTGTGCATCATGTCGCCGCCGCTCACGAAGCGCAGCGGACGAGTGAGGGTGGCCGGCAGCGTGCGGAAGCGCCGCACGCCGCGGGCCTCCTGGCCGGGTTTTTCGGCGAGCACGAATTCGTGCAGCGTGTCGGGCATCAGCCCGGTCAGCTCGACGCGGCGCACCTGCAACGTCGAGGGCCCGGCCACATGATGGATCCCGGTGGCGCTCTGCCATTCCGCCTCCTTGCCGTCGCGGTACCAGACGGTGGCCGGCGTCTGCGGGTACAAGTTCACCCAGTTGACCGTCATGGTGGTCGTGGGGTCGCGCTGCCAGGTCAAATAGACTCCGATGACGTCGGACTGCGCGAAGGCGGTGGCGGTGTGGAGAACGGCCAGGGCGAGACAGATCAGGTATTTCATGTGAGGTGATGGCGCCGGGAGGACATTAAAATTGAGCGCCCGCCCCCGCGCCCGCAACCCTTAATGACCGCCAGGAAAACCTGAGGGTAGGCCGCTCGGCGGCCGGTCGTCACCGCACCTGTAGCACGCCGCGCATGATGGCGGCATGGCCGGGAAAGGTGCAGAGATACGGGTAATCGCCAGGCTCGGCGGGAGCGTCGAAATGAATCGTCGTCGAGGTCGCCGGTTCGAGCAGCCGGGTGTGGACCAGCACCTCGGGGGCTGGCGGCACGTAATGCATGGAGTAGGCGCGGGGGTCGGCGATGAACTGGTTGGACAGGGCGAACAGACGCTCCATCGCGCCTCGGGTTCCCAGCACCCAATTATGCGGGATCACATCGGGATTGTCGAAGACGAGCGAGATCCGCTCGCCCGCGGCCGCAGTCAGTTCGCGCTGGGCGAACTGCAGCCCCGGGGCGGCCTGGATCCGCACCTCCCGGCCCGGACGGCCCTGCTCCCATTTGACCGGCTGCGGGGCGCTGGCGAGGGCGGCATCTCCGTCCGCCGCGGGCAGCGGGATCTTGGCGATGGCCTGGTGCCCGGGGAACTCCGTGAAGGCGGGGCCGAGACGGTGGAGGGTGAAAAAGAAGTCGCGCGCGACGGCCGCCAGCCCGGTCGCGTGCAGGTGCAGGGTGTGGGTTGGCTGAAGCTGGGGGATTTCCACAAAGACTCTGCGTCCGTCGCCCAGGCGGTGCACTCCCACCACCTCCAGCCAGTCATGCCCCGGCTGCCCGGGTTCGCGCGCCGAGAATTCCGCGCTGCCGTAAGCTCCGCTGTACCGGTAGTTCCACGCCTGCGCGAGCCACCCGGCCAGGCCGGGCGCCGCCGCCTCCACCGGCTCGGCAAAGGTGAGCAGCAGCCCGTTGTCGCGCGCCTCAAAGCGGAGCGGTGCCTGCACCGGCCCTCCGGTATGCCGCAGCCGCTGCAAACAGCCGGGCTCCGGACCGTAGGTGACCCAGCCGGTCATGCCGGTGACCCAGAGCTGCCCGTCGATCGGATGAAACCTGCCCCGGTGCGCCCCCGAGGCCAAGTCGCCCGGAAGCGGCACCACCGCGCCCTGGTCCCGGTGGACCTCGTCCCGCACCACCAGAAAGGCCGCCGCCGCGCCAAAGGACAAATGCACCAGCGTGCCCGGAGGCACCCCCCAGCGCGCGCCTTCGACGAAGACCTGTCCGCCGCAGGAATGATCGAGGCCGCGCGGCAGCCAGACCAGCGGCGGCACATGCCCGAGCGGACCCGGTTTGGGGCCGCCATGACCGTAGTGGCCGCCCGGGATGACCTCCGCGATCATCGATGCCGGCGTCCAGTCGCCCTCCTGCACTGCCACCATCACCTCGCCCCGGGGCCCGAGCCCGAGCCCGTTGGGATTGCGAAAGCCGGTGGCCAGGACCTCGAGGCTCCGGCCGTCGGCCGACACCCGGCACACGCCCTGGTGGGACGACGCGAAATAAAACCGTCCCTCGGCATCGCGCTGCAACCCGGTCGTATAGTCGTGGCCGCCCGTCGAGGTGGCCGCCGCCGTGGAGAAACATTCGTAATAATCGGCCTCGTCATCGCCATTCGCGTCGTGCAGCCGGGTGATCTGGTCACGGCCGCGCACGAAGATTTTTCCATCGGCGATCTTCAGGCCCAGGGCCTGGTGCAGCCCTGCCGCGAAGCGCTTCCAGGTGACCTGCTCCAGCCCGCCGCGCAGCCCGCGGACCAGCCAGACCTCGCCTTCGAAGGTGCAGACGGCCGCGTCCCCGTTGGGGAAAAAATCGTGGTCGCCCAAATGGAAGAGCGAATTCCAGGGGGTGGCGGCCGGCAGCGCGACGGTGTCCACCGCGTAGGGCGAGCCGGTGCCGAGCGAGACGGTGGTGGGGAAGACCTGCGGCCACTGCCCGGCCTCACCCGCGGCCAGCCGCGCCCGCCGCCCTGGTTCAGCCGGTTCGAGGGTCCGCACGAAGCGTCCGTCCTCGCACCAGGCGCTGTCGAGCCACTCGCGGCCGTCCCGCGCGTAATAAAACACCACGCGCGGGCCCTGGCGATAAAATCCATGATAGACGAAAGTCCCGGCGGCCGCCCCCGGCCCGGTTGCGCCGTCGTCCAGCGGCACCCGTTCGCCGGCCGGCCGGCAGCCTTCCAGAAAGCCGAACCGCCCGGTGCCGAACGTCACAAATCCGCCCTTCCAGGCGGCCACCCACCGCAGGGTGTCGGGGTCGAAACACGCCGCCATCTCGCCGGCCGCGCCCAGCCGCACGCACACCGCCCTCGGCACCGTCTGCCCCCACCCCTGGAAAATTTCCGCCTGCACCGTGCCGGGGTCCATCCGGTTCCGGGCGTCGCTGCGCCAGCTTTCCTCGGTCTGGTTGCCCCAATGGCCAAAGGTCCCGCCATCGAGCCCGGGGAAGGGGTCGAGTCGCGCGGGCTGCGGGTTTTGGCCGCGCGCGTGGACTAATTGCTTGGCGTAAAAATCATAAATCCGATCGCGATTGATCGGATGGGCGAGCAGGGAATGATCTTCGGGCCGCAGCGGCGGTCGCGGCGGCCGGTACGACGACCGGGGCCCGGCATCCTCCGGTTTTTCGAACGACCACCAGCCGAGAACCGTGTCGTCAGGGACCGGCGCGGCCTCCGGAAGCCCGGCCGGCGGGTGCGCGCCGGAGCGCAGCCGCACTTCGTCCACCCAGCCACGGCAGCCGATGCCACCCTCGACCAGCTGGCCGATGGCGAGGCCGCCGGCCTGTTCCGACCCCTGCAGCGGCGGCAGCGCGGCGTCTTTCGCCAGCACCCCATCCACATACAGGCGGAGCCGGTTTTCCTCGAGGACCGCGGCCACGTGATGCCACTGCGCATCCGCGATCGCCACGCCACTGCCGTAGTCGCCGCCCCGTCCGGGGAGGAAGATGTGGAGGTGTCCCGTGCCCGCAAACGAATACAGCTCCCAGTGGCCCGCCGAAGCCTTGGGGTCGCTGGCCACCAGAATGTTAAAACCCGTCTTGTCCTCCAGCCGCGCCCAGCAATCGACGGTCAGCGGCCGGACCCGGTACGAGGGCTGGCCGCGATGGACCACGCCGCGCTCGCGCGCATCCAGCGCCTTGCCGAAGCGACCCTCGTTCGAAAGAGCCGCGGTTTTCGGCGGAAACGGCGGCGGGCCGCCGGAGCCGGGCCGGGCCAGCTCCTGGCGCAGCCATTCCAGTCCGCGCAGGTTTTTCTTGAGCGTCTCCCCGGAGTCGGTCTCCGGCAGATGGTCGAGGATGCCCACCGGCCCCTGCCAGCCGCTGTCGCGGATGATCCGCATCATGCCCAGCTCCTGGTCGCCCTCGCCTAGGTGAAGTATTTTCCGCCCGCGCTGGTCGCCGTCCACCTCCATGCCGTTCAAGTTCACGGCCAGGAGATGCGGCATCATCAGCTGCCAGAGCGCGGCAAACCGGCCGAGGTGCGGATGGCCGTGATGGAAGTTGTAGACGATGCCCACATTCTTCACCCCATCGCGGGCCAGCCGCTCAATGATCGCCAGCTGGTTCTCCGGTTCGCCAAACCACCCCCCGTGGTTGTACAAGGCCACCTTGCAGCCGACCGCCTCCGCCGCCTCGGCAATCGGACGGATGCGTGCCGCCTCGGCCTCGACCAGCGCCGCCTGCCCGGCCGCATCCTTCGGCGTCTCGCCGCCGCCCGTGAGCCACAGCTGCGGCGTGATTCGGTGCCGCGCGATCACTTCAAGGATCAGCCGCGCCTCGGCATTCAGCGCGCCCGGAAACCACCACGCCGTCAACTCAATGCCGTGCCGCTTCATCGCCTCGACCTCGGCATCGAACGTCGGCACATGCTCCTCGCGGTAGTCGTAGGCGAGCCGTTTGAGGCCAAGCTCCTTGAGCATCTGCGCCCGCTCCTCGGGGCCGCGCTTCTTCGCATCGAAGGGCACAATGCACCACGCATCCAGGTTCTCGGCCCGGAACACATCTGCGGGGTCGGCGGCCCGCGCGGGCGCGGCCATGGCCATGGCCATGGCCAGGACGGACAATATTAGAGCGATGGGTTTCATGAAGGTGTCGGTCATCATACCCCGTCCCCGCCGGCTGTCAGTGATGCGCGCGGCGCAAAAAATTGCACTTCTGCGCACGGTCGCCTGCCGCGGGCGGTCCGCGGGGCGGAGCCCGGACCGAGGGCGCACCGCTTCTCCGGAGGGTGGCGGTCGAGGCGGTCCGCCGCGCGGCCGTGGGTGGGGTGGCGCTTCGTGATTTCGGAGGGCTCGGCGGACCGGCCGTTCGTTCGGGCGGCCGTCTACAGCGCGTGCGGCTGGAGGCCGAAGACGGTGCTGACGTGATCGAGCGCGGCCAAGTGATGGCCGGTCATCAGCAGGTAGTGGTGCGAGGCCAGGTGCGTCATCAAGCGGTGCCCGTCCGGCACGCGGATGACGCCGCCGTTCAGGCAGTCGGAGCCGGGGTACTGGGCGTAGCCGGTCAGCTCGGCTTCGACCATGGTCATGGTCGTCATGTCCGGATGGAGCTTGGCCAGGGTGACCGGACCGACCGGCAGCCGGGCGTCAATCGCGCTGGCCTGCTCGTCGACGATGGCCAGGACCTTTTTCCGCAGCGTCCACTCGGTGGCGAACGACTGGGGGATGACCCCCATGTACCCGCAGTGGGCGACCAGGATGTAATCGCGCGGGTCGCCCTCGACCTGCGGGAAATCGGCGATGCGTTCGTGTTTGAGCGCGGCCTGGCCCATGAGAAACGGATAGAGATTGGTCATCATGATCGGCGCGCCGAGCGACCGGTGCAGGATGAACTTGGTCAGCATCGCCATGATGTCCGCCTCGCAGCCCCAGATGAACCCGCGCTCCTGATAGAGCATGTTCCAGGCGAGGCACGGCGTGCTGTCGGAAAAGGCGGACTCGTTCAGGCAGTTGATGCCCACGCCCTGCACGGCCGGGTCGTCGCCGATGTCACGGGTGATGGCGAGATACATTTTGACCGCTGCGTTCAGGGCCCGGCTGTCCATGGCGGTGGGAAGTCTCCAGTCTTGCCACGTCTCCACGGCGTCCGCGTCGGTGACCGCTTTGGCCTCGGCCCCCAGTTTGCGAAAGCTCCTCTTTTCAATGGTGATGCCGAATTTTTCCACCATGCGCCGCACGCACTCGTCCTCCCACCAGTAGAAGCGCTTGAAAATCGGCGCCTGCATGCCCTCGCCGGGATTGTCCTGATAGACGACGAATTTGGTGGTGCGCAGCTGCCGCCGCACCGCCAGCGCGCGCAGCACGGTCTTGGTGTGATCGAGGTTGTAGGGGGCGATGATCCGCCCGCCCGCGCCTTCGCCACGCAGATAGGTGATGATTTCCCAATCCCACATCGAGAGCGTGCCGAACTCGGAGGTGATGACCAGCGCCGGCAGCGCCAGCGCCTGGAAATCAGGGACCCGCCGGTAGGCCTCGCCCAGCAGCTGGGGAAACACCACTCCTTCCGCCTCCGGCAGCGCCGACCCGAGCGGCTGCGCCGGCAGGAATTCCGCGTCGTCCGCCAGCAGGGTGGCCAGGTGCGCGAGTTGGGTGTCGAAGCCGCCGTCGCGGCCGGGTTCAAAATACAGCGGGACCAGCCGCGGTTTGAGGGATGAGCCGTGGGTCATAGAAATTCCTTCCGCCCGCTGGCGGCTGATGTCAGGGCCGCTTCCAGCACGCGCACACATTTCAGCCCGTCGTGAAAACTGGGCTCGAGCGGCGTGCGGTGCGCCACCGCCAAGACAAAATCCGCCACGCCGTGGGTGAAGCCGTGCTCGTACCCGATGGTGTGGCCCGGCGGCCACCAATGACTGATGTACGGGTGGCACGACTCCGTGGCCAGGATGGTCCGGAAACCCTGGGCGTGCCCGGGATCGCGGCGCGAGTAATACTGCAGCTCGTTCAGCCGCTCCAGATCGAAAACCAGCGACCCCTCACTTCCGTAAATCTCAAAGGTGTTCCGGTTCTTCCGCCCGGGCGCAAATCGGGTCGCCTCAAACGATCCGACCGCCCCGCTGGCAAACTCCACCATCATCAGCGAGGCGTCCTCCACCGTGACCGGTCCCCGCGCCGCCGCGCCGCCGGCCCCCGCGCTGAAAGTGGCCGCCCCCGCGCCCGGCAGCGGCCGCTCCTTGATGAACTGCGCCGTCAGACAGGAGACCGTCTGGATGTCGCCGACCAGGTAGTGCGCAAGATCGACGCTGTGGGAGTTCAGATCTCCATGCGGCCCGCTGCCGGCCGTCTCCTTGCGCAGATGCCACGTCAGCGGGAATTCGGGATCGACGATCCAGTCCTGCTGATACGCGCCGCGCCAGTGGAAAATCCGGCCGATCCGCCCCTCGTCGATGAGCTGGCGCGCGAGCCGCACCGCCGGCGTGCGCCGGTAGTTGTGGTTGACGTAATGGACCACCCCCGCCGCCTCCGCCGCCGCCAGCATCGCCTCCGCGTTGGCGACGTTCAGCGCCATCGGCTTTTCGCAAAAGAGATGCTTGCCGGCCTGTGCGGCGGCCACCGCCACCTCATGATGCAGATGCTGCGGCAGCGAGATGTCGACCACGTCCACATCGTCGCGCTCGAGCACGCGGCGCCAGTCGGTCTCGACATGACGCCACCCCCAGTTGTCGGCAAAGGCGCGGGCCGCCTCCTCATGCCGCGCGCAGGCGACCTGGAGCACGGGCGTGAGGGGGAGGTCGAAAAACCGCGAGGCTTGGAGCCAGGCGTTGCTGTGCGCCTTGCCCATAAAATTGCAGCCGATGATGGCGATCCGGAGGTCTTTTTTGGCGGCCATGGTCAAAGAGGGCGGGGGGTTAGCGCAGGGCGGCGGCGACACTCTTTAGGTAATGGATGCTCTTTTCGACCATCTCCTCCTCGCGCCCCTCGTAGTCGGGATGCGGCATGTCAGTCTCAAACGCGAGGAATCCCGTGTACCCGGCATCCTTGAGTACCTGCGCGATCTTGTCGATTTCAATCAGCCCCTCGCCCGCCGCCACGCAGGCGAAATAGCACCACTCCTTTGCGTTCACTCCCTTGACCGGCCGGATGTCCTTCACATGCGTGGCGAACACATGTTTGGCGAGTTTGCGCGTGGCCTCCACCGGGTCGTCCAGCACCCGGAGGAAGTTCGCGGTGTCGAGGTTGATGCCGAAATGGTCCGAGCCCACCTGCTCGATCAGCCAGAGGATTTCGTCGGAGTTGTAATCGATGTGGTTTTCGACCGCGAGGCGGATGCCATGCCGGGCCGCCCGGTCGGTCGCCTCCTTGAACCACTCGGCCAGGATTTTGAGCTGCGGCTCATGGGGCTCGAACCGGAACATCAGGCTGCTGCCGACCACCCGCATGACCGGCGCGCCAATCAGCCGGGCGTGCTCGATGTGCGCCAGCATCTCCGCCTTCGCGTTCGCGTTGCCTCCGCCCTCGAGGCCGTCAGGATGGCCCCAGGCGTAAACCCGATCGAATTCCAGGGCGTCCAGTTGGCGGCGCAGGCCGGTCAGGTACCCTTCGCTGAACTCCGGAAAAAAACACGATTCCAGCGAGACGCCGTCACACCCCAGCGCCTTCGCCCGGTCCAGGAACGACTCCATCGTGTAAGGCGTCGCGGCCGGGCGCTGCGTCGGATAGACTTCGCCGAAAAACCGATGGTAGCAGTAGCTGTCGATGCCGATCTTCATGGGGATTTGGAGCGGGTGCGGGGGATTGGGGGCCGGGAGGACCAAAAAAAGCGCAGGCGTGCCGTCACCCCACCTCCATCCTCCAGCCTCTCCCTTCAGCATTACCACAGTCGGACCCGGCCCCGAAATACATTCCCCGGCAAAGAAGTTATACTAACGCGTCGGCAGGCCGCGCCGCGGAGCGCCGGTCCGCCCGCCGGTCCGCCCGCGGGGGCTCTCCAGGGCAGCGGTTTCCCGCCCTCCCGGTCTCCGCACGCCCTGAACCAGCGGCTTGCGCGCGTGCCTTCGTTCCGCTTCCATGCCCCACCCATGAATCCCCCCGCTTTGGTCCGGCGTTTCGCCCTCTTGCTCCTGCTGACCGCCGGTCTGATGCCCGCGGCGGTTCCCGGTGCCGGCCCGCCGCCCAACGTGGTCTTCATCATCTCGGATGACCATCACTGGCGGGATTACGGATTTATGGGGCATGCGCACATCAAGACGCCTCATCTCGATAAGCTCGCCGCGCAGAGCCTGCTCTTTCGCCGCGGGTACGTGCCGTCCAGCCTCTGCTGTCCGAGCCTCGCCACGATGATTTCCGGCCTCTACCCGCACCAGAGCCGCATCACCAGCAACGATCCGCCCCCGCCCGCCAATGGGCGGCAGCCGGCTGCGGCCGATCCCGCCTTCCAGGCCGCCCGCGAGCCGTTCAACCAGCTCATGGACCAACTCCCGACTCTGCCGCGGCTCCTGGCACCCCGGGGATACGTGAGCTTTCAGACCGGCAAATGGTGGCAGGGCGGTTTCTCGCGCGGCGGCTTCACCGCCGGCATGACCACCGGCATCCGCCACGGCGACGAGGGCCTCAAAATCGGCCGTGAAACCATGCAGCCGATGGGGGATTTTATGGACAGCGCCCTGAAGGAGGAAAAGCCGTTTTTCCTCTGGTATGCGCCCTTCCTGCCGCACTCCCCCCACACCCCGCCGGAACGTCTGCTGGCCAAATACCGGGAGACGGCACCCTCCCTCCACGTCGCCCGCTACCAGGCCATGGTCGAGTGGTTCGATGAGACGTGCGGCACCCTGCTCGGCTTTTTGGACGACCGGAAAATCGCCGACCACACCCTGGTCGTCTATATCAGCGACAACGGCTGGATTCAGGATCCCGACAGCCCGCGCTACGCTCCGCGCTCAAAACAAAGCCAGTACGACGGCGGCGTGCGCACGCCGATCATGGTGCGCTGGCCCGCCCGGGTGAAGCCGGCTGACTCGCCCCACCTCGCCAGCTCCATTGACCTTGCGCCCACCGTGCTGCGGGCCGCCGGAGTGCCGGCGGTGCCGGCGGCGATGACGGGCCTCAATCTGCTCGACGCGGACGCCGTCGCCGCCCGTACCGCGATCCACGGGGAGGTCTTCACCCATGATTCCCGGGGAATCGACGCCCCCGCTGCCAGCCTGCGCTGGCGATGGATCATCGACGGCCATTCCAAGCTGATCGTCCCCCATCCGGCCAACGAACCGGACGCCCCCGTTGAACTGTACGACCTCGCCCGCGATGCCGACGAGGTGCGGAATCTCGCCGAAACGCGGCCGGACGAGGTCCGGGCCCTGACCGCGCGGCTGGATGCGTGGTGGAAGCCGTGACCACGGATCCCAATCCGGCCGCAGCCGGAGCGGGTTCGGGGCTTCGGCGGACGCAGCGGAGCCGCGCGTCAACGATTGTATAATTTCTTTACTGGATTGGTCATTGGTGCCGCGGCTGACAAAGCTAGTGGTGGCTGATGGCAACTTTTCCTCTTGGCATCGGCATCATCGGCTCCGGACGCGCGGGCATGATTCACGGCCGCAACTTCGCCCGGCTGGTGCCGGGCGCGTGCGTCGCGGCAGTCACCGATGCCGTCGCGGAGGTCCGTGAGGCGGCCAGCCGGGAACTGGGCGGGGCCACGGCCTTTGCCAGCTATGAGGCGCTGCTCGATGACCCCTCGGTCCATGGCGTCGTCATCGCCGCCCCGACCGCACTTCATTGCGACATCGCCCTGGCCGCCGCCGCCCGGGGCAAACATATCTTCTGCGAAAAACCGATGGCGATGAACCCCGCGGAATGCCGGGCGATGATCGACGCCGCCGGGCAGGCCGGCGTGGTGCTCCAGATCGGCTTCATGCGGCGCTTTGACGACAGCTTTCGTGCGGCGCGCGCGCGGGTCGAGGCCGGCGACATCGGCGACGTGGTGCTGGTCAAGTCCTGCACCCACGGACCGACCTATCCGAAACCATGGATGTTTGACCTGCGGCAGAGCAACGGCCCGCTGGCCGAAGTCTGCAGCCATGACATCGACACCCTCCGCTGGTTCACCGGGGGCGAGTTCACCGAAGTGTATGCCCTGGCCGGAAACTACCGCACCCCGGAGGCCCGCGCCGGATTTCCGGACTTCTACGACCAAGTGCTGTTGAGCGCGCGCTTCTCCAACGGTACCCAGGGCAGCATCACCGGCGCCCAGGGCGTCCAATACGCCTATGACTCCCGCGTGGAAATCGTCGGCACCCACGGCCTGATCAGCATCGGTGGCCTGAGCGCCGGGACGACGGTCCTCTGCACCCGCGACAAGGAACTGCGCCAGCCCTCGGTCGTCTCCTGGACCAGCCTTTACCGCGACGCCTATCTGGCCGAGGACATCGAATTCGTCACCGCCATCCGCGAAGGCCGCCCCGCCGCCGTCACCGGTCATGACGGCCTCGCCGCCGTCGCCGTCGTGAATGCCGGCAACCGGTCCATCGTCGAAGCCCGGCCAATCCCGCTCACTGAAGCCTGACGGGGCCGGGTCAACAGGAAACATCCGCCGCCAGCCCCACCAAGGAGGCCAGCCGGCGGATGTCGGGCCGCAAACGGCGGTTGAGAGGCTAGTGCGACCGGCGGCGGCGCAGCCCCAGCATGCCGATGCCAAGCAGGCTGGTCACGGCGGCGGAGAGAAGTAGTTTCATTCAGTCGGTTGCAGGGTGCAGTGGAGTGACAGGGGTACACCGTTGACGAGTGCCCAAATCCGGCACTGCAAGGATCGATTAAGCATTAATTCATGAACCTGGACCGGGCCTCCGGTCGGCCCAGGCGGCAATGACCTGGGGTGGACCCCGCGGCACGAGGTCCCGTGGACGGGCCGAAGGTTCCGCTTGCAATAGTTTGAGTTTTGGCAAAATAAGAAACATGAAGACTGAGGGCGCACCGGTGACTCGCAAAACCCCGGCGGATTTCCGCAAGGGGGCGGATGTGTTCAAGGCGCTGAGCAATGCGAACCGACTGCTCATCGTGGATGCGCTCAGCGGGGGCGAGCGCTGCGTGGCGGACCTGACCGAACTCGTCGGTCTGGATATGTCGACGGTGTCGAACCACCTGTCGGTGCTGCGCGGCGTGGGATTGGTCGTGGACCAGCGCCGCGGGACCCAGGTGTTTTACACGCTGCGGAATCCCTGCGTGATGAACATCTTCTGCTGCCTCGACGACTTCCATGCGAACCGCGCCGGATGATTTTTTGCCGGTTGCTTTGCCGCTTTCCAAAATCGCCAACCCTGCGCCACGCCATGAAAACCATTCAAGTCTATGATCCGCCGATGTGCTGCTCCACCGGCATCTGCGGCCCTGGGATCGACCCCGACCTGGTCAATTTTGCCGCGATGCTCTCGCAGCTCAGCGGGCAGGGCCTCCGGGTCGAGCGCTTCAACCTGGCCCAGCAGCCGATGGCTTTTGCCCAGAATCTGGCGGTGAAAGCGCTGCTGGCCACGGGCGGGACGGAGGTGCTTCCGCTCATTTTTATGGATGGCCGGCTGCACTTGCAGGGGCGTTATCCATCCCTCGACGAGCGGCCGGCGTTCATCCAGGCGGCCCTGGGGACCGGGGAGGAGGCGGCTTCGTGAACCTGCCTCGCTACCGACCGGATGCCTCCCGGACGACCCGTTTTCTCTTTTTCACCGGCAAGGGGGGGGTGGGCAAGACCTCGCTCTCCTGCGCCACCGCCCTGAAGCTGGCCGAGGCCGGCCGGCGGGTGCTGCTGGTGAGTACGGACCCGGCCTCGAATCTTGACGAGGTGCTGGAGACGCCGCTGCACAATTTACCGACGCCGATCACCGGCGCTCCCGGGTTGCAGGCGTTGAACATCAATCCGGTCCAGGCGGCGTCGGCGTACCGCGAGCGCCTGATCGGCCCGATGCGGGGCCTGCTGCCGGAGGCGGCGCTGCGGAGCATGGAGGAGCAGCTGTCGGGGTCGTGCACCGTCGAGATCGCGGCCTTCGACGAATTCTCCGGGCTGATCGGCAATCCCGCGGCGGTCGAGCATTTCGATCATGTCCTTTTCGACACCGCCCCCACCGGCCACACCCTCCGGCTGATGAGTCTGGCCGGGGCCTGGGATCGGTTTCTCGACGGCAACACCAGCGGCACCTCCTGCCTGGGGCCCCTGGCCGGGCTGGAAAAGCAGCGCGCGATCTACGAAGCCACGGTCAGGACGCTGGCCGATGCCTCGGCCACCACGCTGGTTCTGGTGAGCCGGCCGCAGCTCGCCGCCTTGCGCGAGGCGGAGCGCACCTCAAAGGAGCTTCGGGCGCTCGGGGTGGGCAACCAGCGCCTCGTGATCAACGGCAGTTTCGCCACCGCGTGCCCGGAGGATGCCACCGCCCTGGCCATGCAGGCGCGCGGGGTGGCTGCGATGGCCGCCGCGTCCGCGTTCATCGAGAGCCTGCTCAGCTGCGTCGTGCCGCTGCGGCCGATCAACATCCTCGGCCTCGGCGGACTGCGCGCGCTGCTCGACGACGAGGAGGCCAGCCCCGCCGCTGGCGCGGAGCCCCTCGCCCGCTGGACACCGCCACCCTTGGAGAGCCTGGAGGATCTGGTCGCCTCCATCGAGCAGCAGGGCCACGGGGTCATCATGACGATGGGCAAGGGCGGCGTGGGCAAAACCACCGTCGCCGCCGCCATTGCGGTGAGGCTCGCCCGTCGCGGTCACTCCGTGCATCTGAGCACCACCGACCCCGCCGCGCATGTGGCGCAGACCCTGGCCGGTCAGGTGCAGGGACTCACCCTGAGCCGGATCGATCCCGCGGCCGAAACCGCCGCTTATCAGCAGGAAGTCATGCGCCAGCAGGGAGGCGCGATGGATGAGGCCGGCCGCGCCCTGCTCGAGGAGGACCTGCGCTCGCCCTGCACCGAGGAAATCGCCGTCTTCCGCGCCTTTGCGCGCGAGGTCGGGCAGGGAGTGAACCGCTTTGTCGTGCTCGACACCGCGCCCACCGGTCACACGCTTCTACTCCTGGATGCGAGCGCGGCGTATCAGCGCGAAGTGGAGCGACAGGCGCGCACCACCCAGCCGGAGGAGGTGCTGAAGCTGCTCGAACGGCTGCGCGACCGGGAGTTCACCCGGATCCTGCTGGTCACGCTGGCCGAGTCCACGCCGGTCCATGAGGCCGCCGCCCTGCAGGAGGACCTGCGCCGGGCGCGCATCGAGCCCTTCGCCTGGGTCATCAATCAAAGCCTGCTGCGCAGCGGTTCCTGCGATCCTCTGCTGCAGCGCCGTGAGCAGGCCGAGCACCGCTACCTGCGCGAGGTGGTGGAAAAACACGCCACCCGCACCGCCTGGCTGCCGTGGCAGGCCGAGGAGCCGGCCGGCCCGGAGGCCCTGGCCCGCCTGGCTTCCTCCCGCCTCCAACCCGCCCTGTCATAAGCACCAATGCAAAATCCATGAGTCTTTTCGAACGCCAGCTCACCCTGTGGGTGGGGCTGTGCATCCTCGCCGGAATCGGCCTGGGCACGCTGGCCCCCGATCTGGCTCAGACCCTGGATGGCCTGTCCCTGGAGGTGAACGGCGCGCCCGTCGTTTCCATTCCCATCGCCATCTGCCTCTTCTTCATGATGTACCCGATCATGGTGAAGATCGACTTTGGCGAGGTGCGCAAAGCCGGACGCAATCCGAAGCCGGTGCTGCTCACGCTTCTGGTCAACTGGGGCGTCAAACCGTTCACCATGCTCGGCATTGCCACCCTCTTCCTCGGCGGCCTGTTCAAGGATCTCCTGCCCGGCACCGAGATCGTCAAGGACGGCACGGTCGTCGAACTCTACCGCTCCTACATCGCCGGTGCCATTCTGCTCGGCATCGCCCCCTGCACGGCCATGGTGCTGGTCTGGAGTCATCTCGCCAAAGGGAGCCAGGGCCTCACCCTGGTCATGGTGGCGGTCAATTCGCTGACCATGCTCCTCCTCTACGGCCTGCTGGGCGGCTGGCTGCTCGGCATCAACCAGATGCCGGTCCCCTGGGAGGCCCTGCTGCTGTCCGTGGGCATTTACGTGGCCCTGCCCCTGGTCGCCGGGTATTTCTCCCGCATCTGGATCATGAGGACCAAAGGCCCGGAGTGGTTCGCCACCAAGTTCCTCCACTTTCTCACGCCCGTCTCGATCAGCGCCCTGCTCGCCACCCTGGTCCTGCTCTTCAGCTTCAAGGGCGAAACCATCCTGGCCAATCCGTTGACCATCCTCTGGATCGCCATCCCGCTGACGATCCAGACGCTGCTCATCTTCGGCATGACCTATGCGGCGGCCCGGCTGCTCAACTTCAGCTACGAGGATGCCGCGCCCTCCGCCATGATCGGCGCCTCGAACCATTTCGAGGTGGCCATCGCCACCGCCGTCATGCTCTTCGGCCTCAATTCCGGCGCCGCCCTCGCCACCGTCGTCGGCGTGCTCATCGAAGTGCCGCTCATGCTCCTCCTGGTCCGCGTCTGTACACGCTCCCGCGGCTGGTTCCACCGCGCACAACCTTCCGTCTGACAGGAATTTGCTTTGAGCGGCCGGCGCTGGAGGCGGGTTCGGGGGACATGAGAGGAGGGGGTGCGAAGGGGGCTGGTGGTCGCATGGCGTTGTTCGTCGAGTTCGATGCCGAGAAAACCGAGTCCATCGCAGATGTGGGCGCGGATCCGCGGCGCGTTTTACCGATGCCACCGGCGAAGACCAGAGTGTCCAGTTCTCCCAGCATAGCGGCATGGGTGAGGAAAAATCAGGCGACGGCGGCGGGTTCGTGCCAAGCGAGGAGCCGCAGGGCGTTTAAGACGACGACGATGGTGCTCCCCTCGTGCAGGACCACGGCGACACTCAACGGAATGACGCCAAACCCCGAGGCGATCAGCAGCAAGGCGATGACGCCGAGGGCGATCACGAGGTTCTGGCGGATGATGCGCGCGCTGGCCCGGCTCAGGCCGATGGCAAAGGAGAGCTTGCCGAGATCGTCGCCCATCAACACGACATCGGCCGTCTCCAGCGCGACCGCGGTGCCACCGGCGCCCATCGCCACACCCACCGTGGCCGCAGCCAGGGCGGGCGCGTCGTTCACGCCATCGCCGATCATGGCAATGACGCCACGATCCTGCTCCAGTTCATGAACGATGGTCAGCTTGTGTCCAGGCAGCAACTCCGCGCGGACATCGGTGATGCCAAGCTTTTCCGCCACCCGGTGGGCCACGGAGGTGTTGTCACCGGTAAGCATCACGATGCGTTTGATGCCCTGGGCCCGCAGGCGTTTTATCACCTCTCCAGCCAGGGGCCGGGGCTCGTCGGCGAGGGCGATGACCCCGATGAACTTTCCGGCGCGACGAATGATCACTGTGGTCTGCCCGTCGGCTTCCAGCTTGGCGATGGTTTCCGCCAGCGGTTTCCCTTGCTCAGCCGCAGGATCTCCAGCAAAGGCGCGGATGGCCCCAACCAGAACTTCCGCGTCCTCCACCCGCGCCTGGATGCCTTTGCCCGCGAGGTTTTCGATGTCGGTGGCCGAGGGGAAAGCGATCTTGTGATCGTGGGCCGTCTTCACGATGGCGGTGGCCAGTGGATGGCTGGATTGCTCCTCGACGGCGGCAGCGATGCGCAGGACTTCGTCCTCGGGTGTGCCGTCAAGGCCGATGACTTGCGAGACCGCGAACTTGCCGGTGGTGAGCGTGCCGGTTTTGTCGAGCGCCACGGTGTTCAGGCGTCCTAAATTTTCCAAATGGATCCCGCCTTTGATGAGCACGCCACGGCGGGCCGCCTGCGCGATGCCTGCGAGCACGGCCGCCGGCGTGCCGATGGCCAGGGCGCATGGCGAAGCGGCCACCAGCAACAACATGCCCCGGTAGAAACTCGCGCTCCACGTCCAGCCCAACCCGAGCGGCAGGAGCACGATGACGACAAGCGTGCCGATGAGCACCGCCGGCACGAAGCGGCGCGCGAAGGTTTCGGTGAACCGCTGGGTCGGGCTCTTTTGTTCCTGCGCTTCGGCGACGAGCTGCATCACGCGGGCCAGCGTGTTGTCGCCGGCCAGCCGGGTCATGCGCACGTCGAGCGCGTTGTCCTGATTGATCGTGCCTGCAAACACCTCGTCGCCGGGCTGGCGACTCACCGGCACGCTCTCGCCGGTGATCGCGCTTTGATCGATGCTGCTCTCGCCAGCCGTGATGACGCCATCCACGGGCACGCGCTCGCCGGGTTTGACGACCACGATTTCATCCACGGCGAGTTGTTCCACCGGCACTTCTTCCAGTCGGTCTCCGCGCTTCGTGAAGGCCGTGCGGGGCATGAGTTTGCCGAGAACGCCGACGGCATTGCGCGCCCGGTCCATCGCGTAGTTTTCCCCGGCATGGCCGAGTGAAAAGAGGAACAACAGAAACGCGCCTTCCACCCACTCCCCGAGCACCGCCGCTCCCGCCGCCGCGGCGATCATCAGCAGATCAATGTCGAACTTTCCACGGAAGAGCGCAGGCAAGGCCGCGCGGGCGACATCGTAACCACCCGCCACGTAGGCCAGGATGTAGAACGCAAGGGCGGCGGACGGGGGCAGGCCAAGGAGCTTCTCCCCGATAAATCCGACACCCAGCGCGACGCCAGCCACGGCGACCGTCAACATGGTCCAGCGCTCCTGCATCCAGTGCGGCAGAAAAGACGGCGCAAAACCACGATCATCGTCGGGTGCATCCTTATCACGCTTGGGTTGTTGAGCGGCGCGGTTGGATTTTGTATTCATCGCGAAGTGTTGTTCTTGGTTCGGTTCATGGCCGTGCGGCCATATGGCAGTCAGCAGAATTTTCGTAGCGTTAGGCGCTGCGGATGGCCAAGGATGCGCAGCAATCGCTCGGGATCATGCAGCAGCAAGTTCGGCCGCTTGTAAGTCGCGAGCCGGCGCGCAAAGCCGAGCGTCAGCACATCAGGGTTTAGCCGCTGAGTGGTGCGCTCGATCACGTTGGGCGTGGCTCCGGTGGCGGCCATGTCCCGGGCGACGTGCTCGCAGGCGTCGGCCACCACTTGCCTCCGGCTGGCAGTGGGCAACGCCCACAATCTATCGTCGCTGACCTGCCGGATGTCGTGCTGCAGTTTGTCCGTGGTTCCCAGCCAGCGTTCTTTCGCGCACGCTTCCGTCCAAAGCGCGTCCGCTTCAGCGGAGTCCCAAGGTAGGGCAGTTCCATCAGGGCCTTGAAGGCAGCGTCTGCATTTTCGGCGGCCATAAGTCAGTGTTCGCGGGTTGGCTTCACCACAGCCCTTCAATAATCCTACCCACGCCCATGCTCTGGCCATTGGCAAATTAAACTGTGGCCCATCCGCACAGACCTCGCCGCTTGACCTTCTCCAGACCTTGGACACCGTTGGGTGATGACAACCAAACCCACCCTCCATATTCTGGCCCGAATGGAGCTCGGACTGCGCACAAATGCGACCCGCCTCATGGAACTGGAACAAGATCTTATCGCCACGCTGGCCCGTGCACGTGGCCTGGGGGCCGAGTTCGGCACCCCCGCGGATTGGAACACCGCCTGGTGCCATCATTGGGACCAGATCGAAAACACTCTGGGACGCATCCACGCCCGGGTACAAGAAATTCATGCCGCCATCGACAGTACAGTACCCGATCGACTCAACCAGGCGCTGACGGCCTGGGATGCACTGCAAGCCGAGGATGCGCAGCTCATGCTGACACTAAGCGCCCTGCAGGTCCAGGCGACCGGACTCAAGGTGGATGCGCAACGCGCATGGGACACGCTGGAACCCAAGCTGGCATCCCATCTGGCAACGATCCACGCGTGCGCCGAGGCCCTGCGTCTGAAGATCGAGGTCCTGAAAGAGCACTCGAATGCCGAGGTGGATGAACTGGTTCAGAGATTTCTTGCCCGACTTCCCAACCATTCAGCCGCAGATGCGGTGAATGCCGAAACCTACGAACAGGAGTATCAACACGCCGCAGTCGAACTCGCCCGCGAAAAGCACAAGTTTATGGGATTCATGGACGTCGTGCGTAACATGTTCATGTGGGTGGACACGACTGCGGAACGCACCAAGAAAAATCTGGAAGCGCACTCTGCATGAGACCGGTGGAACCGCTGTCCACAGCGGCAGGTTTCTGATAGGAATTGGCTTGGGGAGGCCGGTTAAGGGAAAGGCAATTTACTGGAAATTTACTGCGGCCCCTCAGGGACGGGCAGTTTACTGACACTGGCCGGTGGCCAGAGCAGGTGATCGTGGAATAGGCAAAGTGGCATTCGACTCGCGCAGGATGGCCGCATATCAATAAGCCAGGGTGGTTCTTGAAGTTGCCCGGGGTCGATCAATTTCCATCCAGCAGGCGGCCGATGCCGCCGAGGACAGAGCCTTCGCCGGTGGACGCCCCGCCGCGGCCGGGGGCGTTGGCGAGAATGCGATCGGCCAGACGGGAAAACGGCAGGCTTTGCAGCCAGACCGTGCCGTGACCGTGAAGGGAGGCGAGGAAGAGCCCCTCGCCACCGAAGACCATGCTTTTCAGGCCGCCGACGCGCTCGATGTCGTAGTTCACTCCGGGGGTGAGGGCCACGAGGCAGCCGGTATCGACCAGCAATTTTTCACCTTTCAGCTCGCGTTTGATGATGGTGCCACCGGCGTGGACAAAGGCGAGGCCGTCCCCGGTCAGCCGCTGCATGATAAAGCCTTCTCCGCCGAAGAGACCGGCTCCGAGTCGTTTGTTGAAGGCGATGCCGACGGCGGTGCCGAGGGCGGCGCAGAGGAAGGCGTCCTTCTGGCAGACGATCTCGCTGCCGAGCTCGCGAAGGTTCATCGGAATGATCTTGCCCGGGTAGGGGGCTCCGAAGGCCACCCTCTTTTTGCCGGCCCCGCGGTTCGTGAAGTGCGTCATGAAGAGCGACTCGCCGGTGAGCACGCGTTTTCCAATGGTTTTGAGGATGCCGCCGAAGCCGCCGGTGGGCGCGGAGCCATCGCCCATCTTGGTCTCGAACTGGATGTCCGAGTCCATGTAATTCATGCCGCCCGCCTCGGCGATAACGGTCTCGCCTGGATCGAGTTCGATCTCCACGATCTGCATTTCGTGGCCGATGATTTCGAAATCGATCTCATGCGAGCGCCGGCCACCGGTGGCTCCGGCCGGCGGGGGAGGTGGGGGCGCAGCGGCGGCCCCGCCCGCGAAGAACTGGGGCAGGGCTTGGGCGGCCGGAACCCAGCCGGCCGCGCCCTGGGTCCACATCATGGTGGCAGCGGTGATGGCACCGCGGGCCATCAATGCGGCCAATTCGGATTCGGGCGCGCTGAGCTGCTGCCGGGCGGAGTCGAGGTAATACCATGTCTGCATGGCGGCTGAAACTCCCCACCTCTGCGCAGAGTGCAAACACTCTCGGAAGCCGACGGGCAGAACGGGAGCCGGTCCGTGAGATCCACAGCTCCCCGTCCGCGCAACGGTTTCCATGGATCATGCCGGCCTTTCCAGCGGGGCATCGCCGGCGGCGAGCCGCCGGCGCAGTCGCTGAGCCAGTTCCGGATTGCCTTCCAGTTCCTCGGTCACGAGGGTGAGAACGCGCAGGGTTTGCGGCGAAATGTGGTGCTCCATGCCCTCCACGTCGCGGTAGATCGTTTCTTCATCGATCCCGAAGTGCCGGAGCAGCCGCGTGAGGATGTCGTGGCGCTCGATGATTTCGCGGGCGAGCTCCCGGCCCTTCGGGGTCAGGACCAGGCCGCGGTAGCGCTCGTGCACGACAAAACCCTCGGCATCCAGCCGCCGCAGCATGGCGGACACGCTCGCCTGGGAGACGCCGAGGTTGCCGGCGATTTCCACCGCCCGCGCATACCCCTTGGCCTCGATCAGATTGTGAATCTGTTCGAGATAATCCTGCACCGCGGTGGTGCTGTCCTGCAAGGCGGTCATGGGGCGGAAAGGATGGAGGGGAGGCGAATCCGCTCGGGCGGGCTCATGAACGGAGACGGTCTAGAATGGACCGGAGACGGAGGTTTTTCAAGGAGGATATAGAAAATTAGTTGCATCTAAGATTCTGCGGCTAAACTGAGTCATGCGATTTTTTGGACTGGTTGGGAGTGCCTTGGTGGCTGCGCTGGCGGTGGGGCTGGCGGTGGGGCTGGCGGTGGGGCTGGCGGGCTGTGGGGGCGGGGCACCGGTCCGCCGGGAGGGCGGGAAGATAAAAATTGTGACCACCTTCACGATCATCGCCGACATGGCGCGCGAGGTCGCAGGGGGGGCGGCCGACGTCGAGAGCATCACGCGGCCGGGGTCCGAAATTCACGGGTACGAGCCCAGCCCGCAGGACATCGTGCGGGCCCAATCGGCCGACTTGGTGCTCTGGAACGGGCTGAATTTGGAGCGGTGGTTCGAAAAGTTTTTTGAAGAGGTGCGCGGCGTACCCGGGGTGGTGCTGACCGAGGGGATCGAGCCGCTGGGCATCGGCTCCGGTCCGTATGCCGGCAAGGCGAACCCGCACGCGTGGATGTCGCCGGCGAATGCGGTCATTTACGTGGAGAACATCCGGAAGGCGCTGGTCGCGCTGGATCCGGCGAACGAGGCCGTGTACACGGCGAATGCGGCGGCTTATTCGGCCCGGCTTAAAGCGTTGGACGAGCCGGTGCGGGCCCGCTTGGCGGCCATCCCTGAGGCGCAGCGCTGGCTGGTGACGAGCGAAGGGGCTTTCTCGTATCTCTGTGAAAACTACGGACTGCGGCAGTTGTACCTGTGGCCCATCAATGCCGATGCCCAGGGCACGCCGCAGCAGGTAAAGGCGGTGATCGACGGGGTGCGGGCGCACCGGATTCCGGTGGTGTTTTCCGAAAGCACGGTGAACGACCAGCCGGCGCGGCAGGTCGCGAAGGAGACCGGGGCGCGGTATGGCGGCGTGCTCTACGTGGATTCGCTGACGGCCGCCGACGGGCCGGCACCGACTTTTTTGAAATTGCTTGAATACAACGCGAACACGATTGTCCGCGGCTTTTTGGGGGAATGATCTGCCATGAACGACTTCTCCAGTGCCGCCGACGCCCCGCTCCTGCTTGAGGTGCGGGACGTGGCGGTGGTATATCCCAACGGCCAGCGGGCGCTTCACGACGCGAGTTTCCGCCTCGTCGGCGGCACGATCTGCGGGTTGGTCGGGGCGAACGGATCCGGCAAGAGCACGCTTTTCAAAAGTATCATGGGTTTCGTGCGGCCGACAGCGGGGGTGGTGGAAATCGACGGCCGTCCGGTGCGGGAGGCGCTGCGGAAGCATCTCGTCGCCTACGTGCCGCAGGCGGAGGAGGTGGACTGGGACTTTCCGGTGAGCGTGTGGGATGTGGTCATGATGGGACGCTACGGGGCGATGAATTTCCTGCGCCGGCCGCGGCCCACCGACCGTTTGGCGGTCGAGCAGAGCCTGCGGCGGGTGGGCATGTGGGACTTTCGCGACCGTCAGATCGGCGAACTTTCCGGAGGGCAGAAAAAGCGGGTGTTTCTGGCGCGGGCGGTGGCGCAGGGCGGCCGGATCATCCTGCTCGACGAACCCTTCACGGGCGTGGATGTGCAGACCGAAGAGGCCATCATCATGCTGCTGCGGGAGCTGCGCGCGGCCGGCTGCATCATTCTGGTCAGCACGCACAACCTGGGGTCGGTGCCGGAGTTCTGTGACCAGGCCGTGCTCATCAACCGGACTGTGCTCGCTTGCGGGCCAATGGCCGAGGTCTTTACCGAACAGAATCTCACCGCCGCCTTCGGCGGGGTGCTCCGCCAGTTCCAATTCGAGCACTCCACCATCCAGTCGCATGACGGGAAATCGGTGAAAATCATGACCGATGACGAGCGTCCGCTGGTCTTCGGCAAGGATGGCCACCTCGAATACAAGGACCGCGCGGGCCGCGAGGACCTGATCGAGGAACGGCGCAACCAAGAGCGGCGCTGACCATGAGTGCGGAATGGTTCACCCCGTTTCAGTACGATTACATGATCCGGGCGATCTGGGTCAGCGGCTTGATCGGGGCGGTGTGCGGGTTTTTGTCGGCTTTTGTCACTTTAAAGGGGTGGTCGTTGCTGGGGGATGCGCTGTCCCATGCGGTGGTGCCGGGGGTGGCGGTGGCGGCCGTGTTCGGCTGGCCCTTTGCGGCGGGCGCTTTTGTGGCCGGGTTGCTGGCGGCGGGCGCGATGGGGTTGATCAAGATGAAGTGCCGGCTGCGGGAGGACGCGGTCATGGGGGTGGTGTTCACGACGTTTTTTGCCGCCGGCCTGCTCCTCATTTCACTGACGCCGAGCGGGGTGGATCGGAAGAGCATCATTTTTGGAAACATCCTCGCGATCGCCGACCGCGACTTGATCCAGGTGCTCGCGATCAGCGGGGTGGCCCTGGTGCTGCTGGCCCTGAAATGGCGTGACCTCATGCTGTTTTGTTTTGACGCGACCCACGCGCGCACGCTCGGGTTGCCGGTCCGCGGACTGCACCTGCTGCTGCTCGCGCTGCTGGCCGCGGTGGCGGTGGCCGCGCTGCAGGCGGTCGGGGCGGTGCTGGTGGTGGCGATGCTGGTGACGCCGGGGGCGGTGGCGCACCTGCTGACCGACCGTTTTGGCCCGATGATGTGGCTGTCCGCGGCCGTGGGTGCCGGGTGCTCGGTGGCCGGGGCGTATGCGAGTTATTTTTTCAACAGTGCGACCGGCGGCTGCATCGTCACGCTGCAGACGCTGGTGTTTGTGGGTGTGTTCGTGCTCGCGCCCAAGCACGGGCTGCTGGCGTCGCGCCGGCGGGCCCGCCGGCGGCGCGGGGAGGAGGTGTCATGAATGCCCTGCTCGAACCGTTTCAGTACGGTTTCATCCGGGAGGCCCTGGTCGTTGGCGCGGTGGTGGCGGCGATGGCGGCGGTGCTCTCGTGTTTCCTCATTCTCAAAGGGTGGTCGCTGATGGGGGACGCGGTCTCGCACGCGGTGCTGCCGGGGATCGTGCTGGCGTACGCGGCCGGGCTGCCACTGGGGGTCGGGGCTTTTGCCGCCGGTCTCGGATGCGCGGTGGCCTCGGGCTTCCTGAAGACGCACACCCGCTTGAAGGAGGACACCGTGCTCGGGGTCGTGTTCACCGGCATGTTCGCGTTCGGACTGGTGCTCTTCAGCCGGGTGCCGTCAGACCTGCATCTCGACCACATTCTCTTCGGCAACATCCTCGGGGTGTCGCGGGCGCAGGTTTGGCAGACCTCCTTGATCGGCCTCGGAGTCCTTGGCGTGGTCCTGGCGCGGCGGCGGGACCTGCTGCTGCTGTGTTTCGATGAAAAGCACGCCCGGGTGCTCGCGCTGCCGGCGACCTTTCTGCACTACCTGCTGCTCAGCCTGCTCGCGCTGGTCATTGTCGTCGCCCTGCAGGCCGTCGGCCTGCTTCTGGTGGTGGCCATGCTGATCACGCCGGGTGCCACCGCGCGACTCTCGACCGATTCCTTCGACCGCATGCTCGCGGTGGCGGCCGCCTCGGCGGTTTTCTCCAGCACCGCCGGCATCCTCATCAGCTATCACCTCGCCGGCTCGACCGCCGCCTGCATCGTGCTGGTGCAGGCGGCACTTTTTCTCGGCTCGCTGGTGGCGTCCCGGTGGCCTGAATGGCGGTCGCGGAACCGGACCGGCTTTCGGTCATAATACGGTGGGTGGCTGTGCTCGATGAACGTCCCTGGCGCCGCACCTCGAGGAAGTCCGGCCATCGTTCCTTCCGGGGGTTGAAACCGCTTGTCACCGGAATGCCGAGCACGTTAGTGGGCAGGAATGCTCATTCGCCTTCTCGCGCCCTGGATTCTGCTGACGGCGGCGGCTTGGCTTTCGGCGTGGCTGTTCCGCCGGCCCCAGGCGGCCGCGTTGCGGGACGGGGTGTGGCGTTCCTGGGTTGATCCCGAAAGTGAAGGCCTGTTCAAGAAAGGGGCGTGGGCCTACGCGTTCGAGAACGCCGGCGCTGGCACCTCGCTGGTCAGCCTGCTGGTCAGTGCCAGCTACTATTTGTTCAATGACCCGACCAAGGCGGCTGTTTTCGCCTGGTTGGCCGTCCTCCTGGCCGGCCTGTGCTGGCCGATAACCATCCGCCGCCCGTGGCTTCGGCTGACTCCGGATGCCATCACCTGGAAGCCGATCCAAGGATCCGCGGTTCAGGAAATGGCCTGGAACGAAGTGGGTTCCATCGGTCTGGCCTGGCCTGCGCGCGTCAGCGGTCAGGTGGTGGTCGACAGCCGGCGGTCGACGCGCAAACCACTCCGCATCAAAGCGCGGCACCTCAATGTATCGCCCGAAGCGCTGGCCCGGTTGCTCCAGGAGCGGGCCGCGGCCGCGCGTTCCGGTGTCCGCAGCAAGGGGCTGGCGTCGTTACAGGATCATCGGTCAGAAAACGAAAATGGGCCATGCCCTGGGCACCGAGGGCGAGGCGGGAAATCGTAGGGCGTTCGCCTGCCGCCTGGAAGAAAAATTTCCGGAGGAGTCTTGGTTGGGCAGGGTTTCCGCATTTGATAAAGACGGATGAAATCAGGTGCTGATGGTTGATGATTCGGACGGCGCCCGACTTGTTGGCGGCGAAGTCCTCTGTGGCCTGGGTAAGGCTGTGGTGTCCGGCCTTGCGCACCGGGGCGAGCAAGGCTGTGCGGTGGTGGCTGGTGATGAACCAGCGCATGGCGGTCACTTCCTTGCCTGTGGCCTTGTGTGTTACCTTGCGCTCGATGGCCAGGACCTGCGCGCCCAGCGCGAAGCCGCTCTTCATCGGCTCGATGCTCGCGCTCTTGATGCGCCGTTCGATGACCTGGCTGTTGCGGCTTTCCGCTTCGCCTAGGGCAAAAAGGGGGCGTCCTTGTTCCCGCAACCAATTTGGATTCGGATCGTCGACGCCAACAGACGACCAGTCGCCACGCGTCGTTCCCGGGAGTTCATCGCCTCGTCGTGGCCTGTCCGCGAAATGTCGCAGCACTGTTAAATCAGTCATCGACAATTGTTCGAGATGATGGATCAAATCTATGCGTTCAGCTGGAGTCGTGCCCCGCGGGTCGCTCAGAAAGCTGCTGTAGATTCTAGAGAATGGGGACCTCTTGACTGCCTTCGTCTCCCGCCTTGGTGCTTCCACCGCCAGCTCTAAAACCCCTGCCGCATCTGCAATCTCGGTGACCCTCTGGTTCAGGTCGCTGAATTTCTCGAGAAGTGCCCTCAACTCTGCCGTCAATTGCTCGAAGAATTCCTCGGTTCGCGCCTGCTGTTTGCGCCCCTCATATTCGGACCAAGCCTGAGCTACCTACGCCAGGTACGGCTGAGGCCAAAGTTCGGAGTCCACTCGTGATCCACTCATCTGGGGCTGCCATCGAATGATACTTCTCCAACTTGGTTTGCCGGGTTGAGACGGTGCGTCTGCCGTCAGCATAACGCATTGATTATGAGATTGGCGACCCCACGGGGAATCGAACCCCGGTTTCGGTCGTCCATAAGGGAAGATGCTGGAACCCTTATAGAATAAGGCTTACGCGACTTCGCTAAACCTCAAATACCTTGACGACGTTGAGACTGGCGTTGAGACTCCGCCTTATGGCCAGCCTTCGAAAATTTCCCCGCAGCCCGTACTGGTACGCCTGCTTCACCGACCCCACCGGACGGCGCCTCCAACGCTCGACCATGGAGAAGAAGCGTAAGGAGGCCCAGGCGAAAGCGGACGAATGGGAAAAGCTGGCAAGGGAGAAGGCCAAGGCGCGGCAATTCCACCGCGTGTTGGCTGACATTTACCGCGCTGCCCACCAGGAGGAGTTGCCCTCCTCGACGCTGGAAACGTATTTGAAGGCGTGGTTGGAGCGCAGGAAGGCCGAGATTGCGCCCGCTTCTCATGAAGCCTACGCCGGGCGCATCAAGGATTTCTTAAAGTTGCTGGGGCCGAAGGCGGGCGATGTCCTTAGCGCCCTGGAGAAAAAGGATTTTATCGAGTACCGGGACGCCCTGGCCAAGCGGGTGAGCGCATCGACCGCCAACCAGGGGATCAAGCTGCTCCGCGTTCCTTTCGAAGACGCCCGTCGCGACGGGCTGCTGCCGGAAAATCCCGCCAAGGACTGCCCGATTCTGAAGGTCGCCAAAGGCACCCGGCGCCGGCCCTTCACGGTGGAGGAAGTCGCATCCATCCTCGCGGTGGCCGATGACGAATGGCGATCGATGATTCTCTTTGGGGTATACACTGGCCAGCGCCTCACCGACATTGCACGCCTCACTTGGGCGAACGTGGACACGACGGCGAAGGAAGTTCACGTCCGCACGCGCAAAACCGGCCGCATGGTCCGGATACCTATTTGCGTTCCCCTGGCAGCCCACCTGGAGAATCTCAAGGCAGGAGACGACCCGATCGCGCCGATCCATCCGCGCGGCGCTGTCGCGAAAAACAGCGCCACACTCTCGCGCCAATTCAGTGAGATCCTCGCCGCCGTCGGACTGGCGCCCAAGCGCGACCACAAAGGACGGGAAAAGGGAAGGGACGTGAAGCGCGAGACTTCAGAACTCAGCTTCCACAGCCTGCGGCACACGGCCACCAGCCTCATGAAGAACGCCGGCGTTTCGCCGGCCATCGTCCAAGACATCATCGGACATGACACCGCGGAAATGTCCACTCACTACACCAAAATCGAGTCCGCCGCGAAACTGGAAGCACTCAACAAGCTTCCTGATTTGCGCGCACCCATTTCCCTACTCGAAACCCAAAATACCATCATCCAATGAGCGCCACAAAGAAGCGTCGGTCTATAGAAGACGCCCCCCTTACGACGGAGGACGCCCCCTCTCCACCGAGACGTTATCCAGAACATAAGGGCACACCACTCCGTCCAGAGCAATTCCCGACGGTGGAACAATTGGCCAACCTTGCCGCCGTTTGGGCTCGCACGCTGCCTGGGAATCCAGAGCAGGCTGCAGGGCTTTGCGACGCCGCTTTTAGGGTGTGGCGGGCAGCTAGGGACACCATCAACGAGCAGAGGGCGCAGGCTGCCAGCTACTGGCAGGAAATGGATACAAGCCAGCAAATGCTCGAGAAAGGATACGATCAGGTTAAGGCGCGATTAGAGAAACTGTATGCCACCGAATACTTCCGCCGCGAAAGGGTTTCGTGGCTGGAAGCTGGGAAGATTCTTTTTCCGGATGGCGAAGAAGAGGCACGGGTCGGACAGCTTCATGATTTGGTTCGCGAGGCCTTATTAGGGGAAACTTGGTGGGCAGATTTGCAGCCAGAGTATTTTCGCAAATCTGGCTTCGACCACTACGCGTTCATAACGTTGATTCAGTGCTTTGATTTGAAGGAAATCGAACGCGAAGCCAGCGAAATGACCGCCAGAAACCAGGAACGTGGCACGAAATTAACGAAGGCAAGACTAGCGAAAAAGGAGGCGGATATAAAGCAACAACAGGAACGGAAAAAGTGGAAGAGTCGCCCGAGCGAGGATCCATAATAGCCCTTGGCTATTTTATAGAAAAAAAATACTTGCACAGCCCTTCACAACGGGCGCGCAACGAGAATCGTCCGTTTTTTAACGAGCGCGCAACGGAAACCGTGTCACTCCCAAAGGAGGGAGGCGACGAGGTGCGGCTGAGGGCGGGTGTATCTTGTACCCATGCCCAGAACCACTACTAACCCACCCTCAATCGAGATCGAATGGCTCCGCGTCAGCGAAGCCTGTGCTTTCGCCCGCGTGTCGAAGCCAGTCCTTTATGATTGGATGAATCGCGGATTGATTAAAAACTTCTCCGCCAAAGAGAAGGGGCAAATCAAGGGCGCGCGCTTGATCTCCTTTCGCTTGCTACGCCATTTCCTCGAATCTCGCTCAACTGGTGGGACGACCAACGAGTCAGCCACCGTTTGAAACAGCCGCGCCCCCCGAAAGGAACAGCGGCCGGCTCACTACCGAATCCTGATCCAACTTCGGCATTTAGCGCGGTGCATCCACGCACCCGATGACCAAACAACATACTTCTTACCGAATCGAACGCGGAGATTTGATCGGCCGCGCGGCAAAATATCTGCTACAGATGCCCCGGTCGATTTCTGGCCAGAGGGGACACGATGCTGCCTTGGCCGCGGCGGTGGTCTTGAAAAAAGGCTTTATGCTGTCTGATGGTGAGTCCTTGAACTTGCTTGAAGAGTGGAACTTCTCGTGCGCTCCTCCTTGGAGCGAGTCCGAACTGCGGCACAAATTGAAGCAGGCCGGACTGCCTCATTCAAGAGACAGTCAGCGCCCTCCGGGTTGGCTGCTCAATACAGTGTCGCCGCGCCTGCGCGGGATACACCAAATGACTGCCGTGACCGAGAAAGTCAGTCCGATTGTCTCTGCACCACCGCCGCTCCCAAAACTTGATTACGACCCAACCACCCTCTCCCAATTCGCCTCGAAGTGCGAAACAGCTATCACGCCAGAGTTGCTGCGGGAAGTTTCGTTCGTCGAGCTGCCTCTGGAGTCAGACCGCGAGGCCAGCGCTCGAACTTTCCTGGAAACCGTCTTCGAGCCTGGAGACAAGGTTCTGCTCTTCGACGAATTCCGGTCTCAAGGCGCATACCTTTTCGTGGTCGGCACTGGATGTTTCCGACTCGGAAAGGATCCAGACGCCGATCCCAAGCCGAGCAAGCTGCCGCTGATTGGCGCGCAAGGCGTCTGGTACCTCGCGAACCCCGTTGATGGTGAGTGGCGATTGAACGATTGCGGGAAGCCCAGCCGCCGGAGCCATCAGAACGTCACCGCTTGGCGACACCTGATTTTGGAATCCGACGAAGCGCCGGCGAATCAATGGCTGAAAGCGCTGGTGAAACTGCCCTTCCCGGTAGCAAGTATTTACTCATCCGGCGGAAAAAGTGTGCACGCCCTCATCCGACTCGACGCCAGCAGCAAAACCGAGCTCGACGAAGCCATTGCCGTACTCAAACCCCTTGTCTGCCCCATCGGCGCCGATGTCCGCGCGCTGACCAGTGTCCGCCTGAGCCGGTTACCTGGTGCCCTGCGCTGCGGCACCGAGGACAGAACAGAAAATTTTATCTCCTACGAAACCCCGCGCTTGCAGCGGCTCCTGTGGCTCAGCGATGGGGGACAGGAATTCAAATCAATAATTTCACATCTCAGACCATTTTAAGATGAAACTCACTGACCAAATCAAAGCCGCAGCTGCCAAGGCAGGGCTGTCGCCAAGTTGTAACGAGACTCAGCCCAAGCAGGCCACGGACTCAGTGCCAGCCGATCCGCCACGGAGCAAAGACCACCGCGCATTCCTAGAATATACGCCACCTCTCAAAAAAGATGCTCTGCACATCTGGGACTACCCCCAATCGGACGACGGCATCGCGGCCTGTTACATGGAACATTTCGGGAGCATCGTCAGATATTGCCCCGAGCTTGACCGTTGGCGAATCTGGCACGGTCACCGCTGGCACACTGACACCACCGGAAGGATGGGTCACTACGCGCAGTTATTGAGCCGCGCCGAAATTCAGGCAGCCGAAGACCTACGGAAGGTGGCTAAAAACGAAGAAGCCATAGAACGCGCTAAGGGATTGAGCCGCCGGGCTGAGAAACTGGGAAACGAAGCCACGATTCGCTCGACCTTGGCAGCCGCCGCCCGCAACCCCAAAGTGATCGTGCCACTCGAACAATGGGACGCCCACCCCTGGCTGGTTGGTGTGGAAAACGGCGTGATTGATCTCAAAACACGCCAGTTACTCCCAGGCCGGCCTAATGATCACATGACCAAAGCCTTGAACGTAGTTTTGGATTCGCAAGCCACCTGCCCACGCTTCGAACAATTTATCACCCGAATTCTTCCGGGCGACCGCGGGCTGTACGTCCAGCGGCTCGCCGGGTATTCCCTCTCGGGAAACGTGGACGACGGCGCGTTCTACTTCTGTCACGGCTCAGGCAAGAACGGAAAATCCATACTACTGGAGACCTTGGCCTACATTTATGGCGACTATGCCGGCCACGCCCGAGCCGAACTCATCGAAGAGCCGCGGCATGGTGGGAGCGCTAAACATGACCTCGCCAGCCTTCCTGGAGTCCGGTTTCTGCACTCTGAGGAGACGACCGACGGGGCCCGGTTTCGGGCTGGTACGCTGAAAAGCATCGCCACCGGGGAAACTCTCACGGGAGAGAGAAAGTACCAAGAACCCTTCGCGTTTCGGCCACAGGCAAAATTGTGGATTGGGGGGAACCACAAGCCCAGACTGGATGGGGCAGACTTTGGACTGACGCGTCGGCTCCGGCTGATTCCGTTCTCGGAGAAAATTTCACCCGAAGAGGAAATCCCGCGCGAAGAATTCCTGGCCATCCTACGCGCCGAAGGTTCGGGAATCCTGAATTGGATGCTGGAAGGGTTGGCTACCCACCGGCCGGGACTGCGACACGCCCCCGCGGAAGTGCGCGAAGCATCGGCCGAGTACGCCAAGAGCGAAGACGAGCTTGGCGACTTCATCGAACAGTGCACACAAGATTCCCAATCAGACTATAAGGGCACAACGAAGAGGGAGGTTTATGACGCCTACTGCCGCTGGGCCGAGCTTGAGGGAAACAAATATCCGCTCGGTCTAAAAACATTCACTCGCCGGTTGGGCGACAAGGGATGGATGCTGGATGGGAGTCGCCGCTACTGGCGCGGGAAATCCATTCGCCGCGAGGATGATTGGGGTGAAGCCACCAGCTAAACATCATGAACGTTCGATTGTGCATGAATTCCGGAATTTCTGTCCACCAGAAAAGCCGAAGTGTGCGATTGCGTGATTTCAAGTCCTTTTCCCGTAAACTCTCACAAGAAAAGGAGAAAAACTAATTTATAAGAAGGGTTTAGGGAAATCGCCCTTAAGTCGCGCAATCGCGCAACGCCCTGCCAATCTCACAACCACAACACCACATCCACCCTATGGCATCATCCCAACGTGTCCCCCTTCTCCGTGGCTTCCTCTCAGCCGACCGTCGTACCATCGACGTTTGGTGCCCGTATTGCGAGCAAATGCACGTTCACGGCTGGACCTCCGAAGGCACCCGCCCCTCGGGCCGCGTTGAGCATTGCCATGTCAGCGGCTCAGCGTTCCGGCTCACCGGTTATCGCATCGTACCGTGGCGCGGAACGGACTTGCCGCCAGAGCTGAAACGCAGAACCCGAAGGCAATGATCAAAAATCGTCCATGGTTTCCGCATCGGGATATCGAGCGCCTGGGCGACGATGAACGCCGGGCGAGCTCCCCCGTTCCCTGACCGAGTGATCCCTCGAATCACTGTGGATAGACCTGCATCGTAAGTGGCAGTGGTAAGGCTGCCAGATGGGAGCGTACCCGAACCGAAGGAGGCGGATGGCCTCGATCAGGGGCGCGATTAGGCAATAAAGACCAACTGAGTAGCGACGCGAATCCTTGAAAAGTGATGCTGTAGTGGTATTTTCGGGGATGCCCATTCTGAAGAACTCCAGAAACGAAATTTTCGCTTTGGCGGTCGCCCGCGGGGAATCCGCGAGTGCGGCCTACAGGATGGCCGGTTACTCGACACACCGGCAAAATGCGTCGCGATTGATGACAAATGGTGACATCAAGGCCCGCGTGAGGGAGATCCAGAAGGCGGCGGCGACTGCCACGACGCTGACGATTCAGGAGAAGCGAGAATATCTGGCCCGGGTGGTACGGGCCAAGCTGACCGACCTGCCGGACGATTCCGACCTGTGGCAGGAGATCACGAGAAGCATGGACAGCGTGAAGCGCAAGCTGCCCGACAAGCTACGGGCGATCGCGATGGACAACGACCTGTCCGGCGAGGGAAGCGAGGCGAACCGTGAGGGCGTGACGGTGGTGGTGAGGATCGGGGGACAGGACAATGGTGAGGCATCATTCACCCCTGGCAGACCGGATTTCGCGTGATTTTGGCCAACCGGGTGCAAGGTCCGAGGTGCCGCTCGGAGGTGGGGACATGTCCATGAGCCGGACAGCAGGGCACGCGGTACAGATTCTCAAGACACGAAGCGCCGGCCAAGGGAAGGCCGTACACACTGATCGAGCTCACTCCGCAACCTGCCTCCATCCCCCCGCTGTTGTGACACCCTGTCAAACTGCCGATTGCCAATTATGCTTTTTTGAACACTTTATGGCGTGGCATCCTCCCCCGCCATCTACCACCCCCGCCGCCCCCGCGCCTCGCCTCTCTGGCAGATCGTGCACTCGGCATGGGATGATTTCCTGGCCGGTTACGAAAAAAGCTACCGCCCCTCCATGGGTCCGCTCCGGCCCGAGTCCATCGCCGCCATGCAGGCCTTCGCCCGCTGCGGCGACCTCGCCGCCGGCTTCACCCGTCTCCGCTGCCCCGAGTGCGGCCACGAACGCCTGCTTGCTTTCACCTGCAAGGCCCGCCACCTCTGCCCCGCCTGCCACCAACGCCGCACCCTCCAGTCAGCCCGCTGGATCGCGAACCACGTCTGCCTCCCCGTCCCCCACCGCCAGTTCGTCTTTACCATCCCCAAAATCCTCCGCCCGATTTTCCGCAAGCGCCGCCACCTGCTCACCCACCTCTTCCACGCCGCGACCACCTGCCTGCGCGACACCTTCCGTACCCTCCTCCACCTGCCCAACGGCCGCTTCGCCGCCGCTGCCGCTGTCCACACCTTTGGCGATTACCTCGTCTTTCACCCGCACCTCCACATCCTAGCCGCCCATGGGCTCTTCGATGACCAGGGCCGCTTCCATTGCCTGCCACACCACTCCCTCGCGCAACTCACCGAACTTTTCCGCCACCGCTTCCTCTACGCTCTCCATACCGCCAAACTCGTCAGCGACCACAAAATCGCCGACCTCCTATCCTGGAAACACAGCGGCTTCCATGTCCACGCCGACGCCGATCTCGTCCGCCCCGCCGACCTCAAGGGCCGTCAGCGCCTCGCCGAGTACTTGCTGCGCGCTCCCTTCTCGCTCCAAAAAACCACCTGGAACGCGGACACCAAAACAGTCATCTACCGCTCCCACCGCTCCTACCACACCAAGGCCAATTTCCAGGTCTTCACCGCCACCGACTTCCTCGCCGCCGTGGTCGACCACATCCCGCCCAAAGGTCAGCAAACGATCCGATACTACGGACTGTATTCCAACCGCTCCCGCGGCTGCCCCCGCCCCGCACACCCAGTCGTCGTCCCGCCACCCCGCACCAAGAAGCCCCCAGCCGAAAAACCCCCGGCGACAGCCGTCCAAATCCTCCTCATCCCCACGCCCGAAAAAACCACCGCCCGCGCCATGCGCCCTCTCTGGCGGGACCTGATCCAATCCGTCTGGGCCACCGACCCCCTCCAATGCCCATGCTGCCGCGGCTCTCTCCGCCGCATCGAATCCATCAGCCGTCCCGAAGCCGTCGAGTTCTTCCTCCGACTCCACGGACTCTGGGAGGGTCTCGTGAACCTCCCCCCACCTCCCGATCCCCCATTCGACATCGACACCTTTGAGCCGATCAATCCTCCCTGGCCCGCCATCCGCGAGTGGATCCCCGCCGACGACACCGATCCACAGGCGGTTTACCCAGAAGACATTCTCTCCACCCACTGGGTCCCAAAGGAAATTCGCCTCGACGACGAACGCACCCTCGTTCTCGACCCTTCTTGAGGCTCCTCGCCCCCGGCCCATCAGCCAAACTCCGCTGCCAGAAAAACCTTGGCACCGCGGAACGAATCCCTATTGTACCTCCAACAGAAATTTCTCCCCCAATCGCACGTTCCTCCGCGCAGCACACCCCAAAACCCCGGAAAATTCCCTCCCCAACCCCGTTCTCCCGCCCCTTTCACCCCCGCCCTCCCCCCCGCCCTCCCCCAGACCCCTTCCCAAAGCCGGCCCCTGGAAGCAAATTCCTATCAGAAAAATTCCTGTAAGATGCGTGTTCGGTCAGCCAATCCAAGGATAATGAATCCATTATATTTTTTGGCGGGTGTTACCTTGGCTTTCGCGGCGACCACTCACGCGGCCATCGATTTGCATACTGCGGATGTCGCGAAGCACGCGGTTTCCAACCTGACTCCGGCCCAGGGCGGGACTTTTGTGGTGTCGTTTGAGGTGGGCAACCGCGGCACGCAGGATGCCACTGCTGCCACGGTTTCGTTTTACCTCTCCACCAATGCCACGTGGCAGGCGACGGATCCGGCACTGGCCACGAGGCTGCCACTGCCCGTCATCGGAGCGGGCCGGGCGGTGAATTTCAGCAGCCCCCTGACGATGTCGCAGGCCGGCGGGCCGTGGTATCTCATTTGGGTGCTGGATGACCGGGGTGAAAGCAATCCCGGTGACAACACGGTGGTTTATGCGAGAACGCTGACCGCCGGGCCGCCTCCCGCGTTTGATTTATCCGACGCGGGCCTGTCCTACCGCAATCTGAGTTCGCGCAATGTGCTGCCGGGCGGGAGTTTCGATATGATGGCCTCGGTGGAGAATGCGGGCACAGCGTCTTCCGGGATTTTCCGGATCAGCTACCGGCTTTCCCCCAACGCCACGCTCGGCGACGCGGATGATATTCAGCTTGCCGCGCGCAATTTCAACGCGCTGCCGGCTCCGGCACCACGCCTGCCGTCCATCGGAGCGATCGACCGCACCCTGACGGTGCCGGCCGGCACCGCGCCGGGGACGTATCGTTTTGGCTACATCATTGAGGCCGCTGCGGACAGCAACCAATCCAACAACACCCAGCTTTTCGGCGGCAACTTCACCGTGGACCCGCCGCCAACCAGCGCGGTGGATCTGGTGGATGCCGGCGCGGGATGGTGGAGCGTGGTGCCTAACCAGTATGTCTTCGCGCAGCAGCCTTTAATGGTTTCCGGGGCGGTCCGTAATGCCGGCACGTCCCCCTCAGGCCCCTTCACGCTGACCTTTTTTGCCTCTACCGACGCCATCACGGGCGACGCCGACGACATCGTGCTGAAAACGGAGAACTTTCCTGCTCTGGCCGCCTATGTGCCAGGTTTCAACCTGCGGACGTTTCAGGTGCAGGTGCCCAGCACGCTGCTGACCGCCGGCACCTACTACCGCATTGGCTGGACTATCAGTGGAGGCAACGATGGCAATACCGCCAACAATGTCACCCTGACCACCGGCTCCATCCTGCCCATCCCGCCGCCCGCCATCCAGTTCGCCGGCACATGGATCGTGGGCGGCGAGCTGAATAATCACTGGCAGGCGCAAATCCGTTTCACCGGGCTGCTCCGCAATAACGGCAGCACTGAACGGAAGGTCACTGTGGAAGCCGAATTCCGCCGGGAAAACGAAGTGGATCCGGTTTGGAAAGGCAGGCTGTGGAATGGATTCGATGAAAATGGACGCGAAGTCGAGTATGAGGATGCCCACTTCACTCTTCCCGCGAATGAGACGATCACTTTTGATGAATGGATACCCTCAGAGAGGTTCAGAAATCACAACTGGCTGTTCGGCGGTTTTATCAAGCCGCTCCAATTCACTCTTCCTGCGGATTTTTTGGATGTCACGCTGCGGATTTATGATTTCGAGACCGATACGCTGCTCGCCACTCAGGAAGTGGCCCAGCCAAAGCGCATTATCGAGGCCTCGAAGGCTGACCTCGCGGCCGAATTGGGCAGGGACCGGGACGGTTTATCTGGCGCGGATTTCCCGGCCTTGAGCTTCAGCACCGGGGCGGTCCAGCCAGGTGGTTCCTTCACGGTCCGCGATGTGGTCATCCACAACCTGGGCAAAGTAGATGCCCCGGCTTCCCATGCGCGCTTTTACGCTAACGATACCCCCATCAGCCCGCATCTCCCCGTCGCGGAGATCGGGCGCTGGCGTAGACCCACCGTGTGGGCCAGCGAACAGCTGAATGAAAATCCGCCGTTCATCATCCCGGACACCGAGGTGACAGTGCCCGCCAGTGTCGGCACCGGGGAGGTAGTGATCTACGTGGTGACCGATTCGTTGGGGGTCATCGAAGAAGACTCGGAGCAGAATAACAGAAGGCCGATCGGCACGGTCGCGGTCGGCTTCCAGCCTGATCTCAAGGACGAAGGCCTCGCGCACCGCGAAATTCCGGAAGCCCTGTTGCCAGGCGTCGCAGCCACTTTCAAAGTGAGGGTGCGCAATTTTGGGGTCGGCGCGGCGGGTTCCTTCAATGTGCAGGCGCATTTGCTCCTTGGCAGGACGGCCGCCGCTCTTCCCGCCAATCTGCTCAACACGGTCACGGTCCCGAGCCTCGCCCCTCTGGGCACGGTGGACACCCGGTTCAATTTCACTATCCCCTCCGGCACGGCGCACGGTGACTACTATCTGGCATGGAATATTGATGCCGGCGGGACGGTGATCGAGACTACGGAAACTAACAATTTCTACACCTCCGGTCCGGTGCGCATCGGCCCGGCGGTAAATCTCAAAGCTGGCTCCATGCCCTTCACCCTGGACAAAATCGAGGTCACTCAGGGCGGCACCGTGCAGCTCACCGGATCGCGCGCCAACTCCGGCACTTCCGCCGCTACCACCCACCGCAACTGGATCCTCTTTTCCCAGGATTTTCAGGTGACCTCCGGTGACCTCGTCGTGGCTAACACAACTTACGAGCCCGCCGCCACGCCCGCCCATTCGGACCTCAATTTCGCGCAGGCCATCAATATCGGCACCTCCTTTGCGCCAGGGCTGTATTATGTTGGCTATTTGTTTGATTCCGGAAACCAGGTCGGCGAGATTGATGAACTGGACAACCTCGTCCGCCTGCCCGGGGCGCTCCTTGTCGTGGCCCCCCTGCCGCCCACCGGGCCGCCGCCCCTGCCGGAGATCCTCGAGATTTCGCGCGAAAAACGGGGCGTCTGGCTGCTCTGGACTTCCCGCAAGGATTTGGAATACGGGATTGCCTACAGTGAAAACGGAAGCCGCTGGGAGCCCCTGCTCACCCAGGTAGGAAGCCCGCTCACCACCGGCATTTACGTTCCCGACGATCCGGCCGCCCGCCGCCGCCTCTTCCGCATTGAGGCCAAACGACCGTGATTCCGGGGTGTCCACCGGTAGCGGCCACGACGGAAGACGGCACGCCCTTTGGCACGCTGACGACGGTTGGATCCCCGCTTGGTCCGCTCCTTCCACCCCATGATTGCGGGCACTCCTCCTGGGGTGCGCATCCTATCCATGACGATCAATGAACCCCTGTTGCCGGCCAGCCTCGTGAAAATTCCTCTTCTTATCCTAACCTTGTTATCATCCGCGTCCGCGCAGGACGGTGTCCTCCCGGTCAAATCTGAAACCCCGGCCGCCTACCCGCCGGGGACTAAAGGCGTGGTCGTTACGGTAGATGCTGCCTTCACCACCAAACATGAAAACACTGCCCCGCCGGTGCCTTTCCAAATCACTGCTCCCAAGGCCAATAACATCCGCGTCATGGCCGGTGGGAAAAAGACCGGCGTGCCGGAACTGCTGCGGCTGACCCTGCCGGCTGCCGATGGAAAAAAGGCGGCGGAGATTCTCCGTTTTGGCCCGCTCCAGCTTC
>Ga0209702_10000063_pt1 | contig 171687 bp, 141 predicted proteins | sample FRY01_FD_187210 | JGI IMG/M metagenome (GOLD analysis project Ga0209702, IMG submission 187210) | Freshwater microbial communities from Lake Fryxell liftoff mats and glacier meltwater in Antarctica - FRY-01 (SPAdes) (version 2) | ecosystem: Environmental > Aquatic > Freshwater > Ice > Glacier...
CCTCGCGGGCGTCCAAAACGCGATGCGTTTAGTCGAACTGGGGAGTTCTCACTAACCAGATACTACAAACAAAAAAAGGGCCCGCATAAAGCGGACCCTTTGTTTGTTTGGTGCACCCGGAGAGATTCGAACTCCCGACCAAGTGGTTCGAAGCCTCTACTAAAAAATTCATCTAATTGATTTTGTTGATATTAATGGTGCGCCCGTTGCGGGATTTTGCACTATAAAGCATAACAATGCAGTACCAAACCCCGCAAAAGTCCCGCAGGCTTTTTGGTAGGATTATAACCAGATGCTGAATTGAGTCGGATTAGAAGTCTAGAAATAGGTAATTGCGCAGCATTACTAATTTTCACGCGCTGTTCTTCTCAAGAATTTTTTGATCTCGCTCGCTGGGAGAGCGACTCCTGCGCTATGGGTTTCTACTACAGACTGCGACCGAGCTCCGCCGGGTGATCTGCATTTGACAGGAAAGCCATATCGAGTTCGCTGACAGATGGTTCCCTCTCAGCAACTGGAAGCATCGACTTTAACCCTGGAAACGCATATAGTTTATGACACAAAAAGATAGGCTTATTTGTGTCAGGACTACCAATGGGAAAACAATCAAAAACAGTTGATGAACAAATACTTAGCCGAATATATGGCAATAGGAGGGGTTGGGTTTTTACTCCCGACCATTTCAAGCATCTAGGCAGTCGTGACAGCATAGCTTCCGCGCTCAAGCGCCACAAGCAATCTGGCTTGATAAGACAACTCGCCAGAGGCTTATATGACTACCCCAAAACCGATCCTGAGCTGGGAACCCTGGAGCCATCCTCCGAGGATATTGCTAGAGCCTTGGCTGGTCGGGATGCGACCCGGCTACAGCCCTCCGGCGCCTATGCTGCTAATTTGCTGGGACTGTCGACACAGGTGCCGATGAGAGTCGTCTATCTTACTGATGGCCGGTCACGCACTGTTCAGATAGGCAGGAGACAGATCATCCTGAAAAACACTACCCCTCGCAATATGGCGACAGCCAACAAGATCAGCGGACTCGTCATACAAGCTCTGCGACACCTGGGCAAAGAACAGATGACCCAAGAAGAGATAGACAAATTGAAAACGCGACTGAGCACAGCAGACCGCAAGCGACTGATGACAGATATCCGTTATGCGCCAGAATGGATAGCCGAAATTTTCCGCAAGCTGGCACAGGACGAGATTGAACAATTCTGATGAAAACTTTGCTTGGAATGGATCGCAATAGACGCAGGCAGATATTCGAGCAAACGGCTGTGAGAATGAACTTGACCGCTGTCTCGGTAGAAAAGGATTTTTGGGTTTGTTGGACTCTTGATCAGCTGTTCAAGCTGACTTGTGGAGAACATCTCACCTTCAAAGGCGGAACCTCGCTGTCCAAAGCGTGGAATCTAATCGAGCGCTTTTCTGAAGACATCGATATTACCATTCACCGCGACCTGCTGGGCTTTGATGGTGACAACGCACCACATGCCGCATCTAGCAAAAGCCAGAACAAAAAGCGTTTGAACGCACTTAAAGCTGAATGCGAAAAATACATTGCGGGGCCACTGTTCACAGAGATGGACACAAATATAGCGAGTGAATTGCCTGAACGGGACGCATGGTCACTGAGACCTGATCCTGAAGATAGCCAAACCCTGCTGTTTGAATACCCCAGTGTGTTCCCTACTCAGGCTGAGTACCTGCACCGTTGGGTCAAAATCGAAATGGGTGGACGTGCTGATGGAGTGCCGTCAGATCAAGTGACTATACGTCCATACATAGTTGAAGCTTTTCCTGGAGTATTTCCTGATGCAAAGGTGGTTGTCCGCGCCATCCTCCCGATACGCACCTTCTGGGAAAAAGCCATGCTACTGCACGAAGAAGGTTTTCGGCCCGCAAACAAGCAACGCAAAAACTCCTTGGCTCGTCACTACTACGACATCTATCGCATGATACACGCGGGGATTGGTAACGAAGCTCTGGCTGATTTGACTCTGTTTTTCGATATCGCAGCACAGCGTGAACAATATTTTCGGTATACCTGGGTCGATTACAAAACCTATCAACCTGGACAATTGCGTATATTGCCAGCTGATGAGGATATATCGAGGTGGCAAACTGATTACAGCAGTATGCAGCGCGAAATGTTCTTCGGAGAGGTTCCAGAATTCCGTGAGGTCCTGGAAGAAGTCAAAATATTTCAGGACAAATTCAATGGCCTGGCGTCATAGCTCATGCATTAGCCCCTCGCGGGCGTCCAAAACGCGATGCGTTTAGTCGAACTGGGGAGTTCTCACTAACCAGATACTACAAACAAAAAAAGGGCCCGCATAAAGCGGACCCTTTGTTTGTTTGGTGCACCCGGAGAGATTGATTCGGCATTTGGCTTAGCCAAATACCTCACCCCTGCGGGGCGCCCTCGCGGGCGTCCAAAACGCGATGCGTTTAGTCGAACTGGGGAGTTCTCACTAACCAGATACTACAAACAAAAAAAGGGCCCGCATAAAGCGGACCCCTTTGTTTGTTTGGTGCACCCGGAGAGATTCGAACTCCCGACCAAGTGGTTCGAAGCCACCTACTCTATCCAACTGAGCTACGGATGCGCGGGTGGGGATTATATAGAACTCTTTTTGGCAGGTCACTTTATAAATCGGCCAGAAAGAAAGCCTTGAGTATGTCGTACCATCCGGAGAGATTGATTCGAAATCTGGCTGAGCCAGATCTCTCACCCTTCGGGCAGCCTGCGGCTGTCCTGCGCGCTGCGCGCTTGTCGAACTCCCGACCAGGTGGTTCGAAGATCGCCTGCTCTATCCAACTGAGCTACGGATGCGCGGGTGGGGATTATATAGAACTCTTTTTGGCAGGTCACTTTATAAATCGGCCAGAAAGAAAGCCTTGAGTATGTCGTACCATCCGGAGAGATTGATTCGAAATCTGGCTGAGCCAGATCTCTCACCCTTCGGGCAGCCTGCGGCTGTCCTGCGCGCTGCGCGCTTGTCGCCTACGCATAAATCCGATAAGCATTCCGTCCAGCACGCTTAACTTCATACAAAGAGGTATCGGCATTCTTGAGCAGACCCTGCGCGGTGTCGTCGCTGGCGGGGTCGAACACGGCAATGCCGATGCTTAGAGTGATGATTTGCTCGCCGACGTTAGTAAGCATCGGGATCAGCATGGTCTGGGCGATTGCGGTGGCCACTCTGCTGACGTCCTGGGGAGAGGCGATTTCAGTAAGGACGGCAACAAATTCGTCGCCGCCCTGGCGGGCCAGGGTGTCGGTTGCGCGGATGCACTGCTGCAGTCTCATGGAGGTTTGCCGCAACACCTCATCACCGCAATCGTGACCGAAGGTGTCGTTAATACTTTTAAAATGATCGATGTCGATAAACATCACCGCCATGAATCGCTTATAACGCCGACATTGGTTGATGGACTGGAATAGCCGGTCATAGAGCAGTCTTCGGTTAGGCAGGCCGGTGAGTTCGTCGTGGGTGGCCTGATGCTGTACCTGCTGTTCAAGGCGTTTGCGATCGGAGATGTCCTGGACCTGTAACACATAATGCAGTGGCTGTTCCTGCAGGTCCCTGACCAGCGAAACGCTGATCAGGGTATTGATGACTTCGCGATCTTTGCGAAAGTAGCGCTTTTCCATGTGGTAATGATCAATCTCACCGATGTAGAGTTTGCGGGTGAATTCGGTATCCAAGTGCAGATCATCCGGATGCGTCATTTCCTGGAAAGTTTTGCTCAGCAACTCGGACTCACTGTAGCCGGACATCTGACACAGGGCTTTATTCACCTGCATCCAGCGTCCATTCATATCCATCAGTGCCATGCCAACGGCGGTATGCTCAAAAGCGCCGCGGAATCTGCGATCGCTTTCCAGCAATGCCAGTTCAATATGTTTTTGGGTACTTATATCGGTGTTGGTGCCGATCACACGCAGGGCTCGGTCATCGGGATTTCTGCTTACAGCGGCGCCGCGCAGCAGTATCCAGTGCCAGTCACCAGTGCTAGCCAGCAGGCGCATCTCAAGATTGAGACTGTTGGTTTTGCCACTGACATAATCATCTGCAGCTTTGAGTGCCTCTGCTTTGTCTTCAGGGTGCAGCAGGCGGTGCCACTCAGATAATTTATTGCTGATCTCATCATCCTGGTACTGCAGCATTTCTTTCCAGCGTTTCGAGTAGATCACTTCATCGGTCTGGGTATCCCAATCCCAGACTCCGTCGCCAGCACCTTCCAGTGCAGACTTCCAGCGAAATTCAGTTTTGATCAGTTCTGCAGCCACGGTGTCCAATCGGGCATTGGCAAAGCTTCGACCCGCTGCCAGGCTCCAAACCAGCAGAGTCAGCAGCAGGCTGCCAGCGAGACCTGCAACCAGCAGGTTATCGCGGTACGTATTCTGCCATAGCAACAAAGTGGCCGAGAGCGTGACAGCCAGCACGAAGCCAATCAGTAACCATGAATCGTTAGTCTTTTTTTGTTGTTTCACTGGTTCTTAGTCCGGCTTCCCCTACCTCTCTGTCAGTTCGCGCTGTTAGTCAGTCCTTAGACTTCGCAGGCCTACCGCCAGTTGATTTGCTGCCAGAACCGCTCCTGCTGGCAGTGCTATTGTTGAGTCGATATCTGCTGTCTGACCAGCGGCCAGACGAGACACCGTTACAGCTCGGGTGACCTGTTGTCCGCCCACCACAGCCCGGAACTCTATCACCACCTGGCCGACCTCCATAGGTGCCCGGTTAGTGATTCTGGCGCCAACGCGTCCTTCCGATACGAAAGGTTGGATCTCGACGTAACGCGCTGGGTTTTCAGTAATATCCAATCGCGCATAGGCTGCCCTCGCTTGCTCACCGGCCGCGCCGGGGGCTGATGCAGCTACTTCGTAATAACCCATGGCCGCGGCACGGTCATTGCGCTGCAGGGCCAGCGCACCCAGCTCATTCATCGCGGCTGCAGTGGGCAGTAATTCGACGCTGGCCTGCAGATCCGCTTCCGCCCTGCGCTGATCACCCTGGCGCACATAAGTCAGCCCACGGCCAAGGTAGTAAGCAAAATAATTAGGGTCATAATTGATCGCCTGATTAAAATGTTCAATAGCGGCACCATAATTGCGCTGAAAAAGATTGATGTCACCTTTTAATCCATGAAATCTTGCCTCACGGGGTAGTATCGATATGGCGGTATCCAGTTTGGCCTGGGCATCTTATATGCGATCATTCTGCGCTAAAGTGAGCGCTTCATCAAACGCATCATAAGCGGGTTTAGTCTCCCGCAGAAAAGCCAGATTACTCTGATAACGCTCAGCCCCAAGATCTCCGCCAGTGAAACCCTGTGCGCGGATTTCCTGCAGCAGAGCCCGATTATTCTCAACTCGCTCCATGGACGGCGGATGACTGGCAAACAGCCCTTCCAGCCAGCCGAGGTTTCTGCCTTCTGATAAACGGACAAAGGTCTCTTGCAGACTTACCGCGGCTTCAGGATTGTAGCCCGCCTCAACCATATAACGAATACCATAGGCATCGGCTTCACGCTCAGCGTCACGGCCATAACGCTGGCTGACCAACTGTGCACCCAGCTGTGCGCCGCCGACTATCAGACCGGCATACTGAGTATCACTGGCAGCAATAGCGGTGGCGACCATCGCGCCCTGCAGCAACATGCCTCGCTCCATGGCCTGGGCGCCATGACGTGCCGCAGCATGCACAATCTCGTGCCCCAGCACCGCAGCCAGTTCTGCTTCATTATTTAACTCCAGCAGCAAACCGCGGTTGATTGCCAGTTTTCCGCCAGGCAGTGCCCATGCGTTTGGTACCGAGCTGTTTATCACCACAAATTCATAAGGCAGGTCACGATCACTGACCGCAGCCAGGCGTTGCCCGACCTGATTCACGTATTCACTAAGACCGGGATCAACCTCGTATTCGCCGCCCTGACTTTGCGTGGTCGGTCCATAGTGCTGCTCACCCAGCGCTACTTCCTGCTGTGCAGAGACCAGCCCCAGTTCACGCTGTCCTGTCACTGGATTGGTGGAACAGGTAAGAAGTAAAACGGATAAGAAAGAAAGCGAAAGAAATTTCAAGCAGGCTTTGGAATTCAGTACATCCAAAATACGTATCTGATCGTAATTCATGTCTGCCAACCTCAAAGAGTGACACGGTTACTGAGTATAGGCCAATTGTTACGCTGAAAGTGAAAAAAGCTATTAGTTGGGGGTTTGTTGGAAAAAAGTCTATTGGAAACAGGTATGTTGTAAAAGGGTCTGTTGCAATTCGTGACGATGTTGCCTTGGCAGCAACTTCCTTTGCCAAGGGCAGAAAGGATACCATCGCTGAAGTCTAAACTATCTTTAACTCTGAAGGAGATCTCGTGTGATCAGATCAACCCTTGTGCTGGTTTTTGGCATCTTATTGTCATTTACTGCAGTTGCACAGAATAGCAGTATCGAGCGCGGTGCCGCGGTATTCCAAAATGAGTGTGCACGTTGCCATATTCCTGCTGAGATGCAGATTCGCCTGTCTTCGCGCTGGCTTGGGCAGCCAGCCAGTGCCCTGTTCAATGAGATCAGAGCAACCATGCCCGCCGAGACTCCAGGCTCCCTGCGTGATGCACAATACCTTGATGTCACTGCCTATATTATGCAGGTTGGCAATGTCGTCGCGCCTGAAGGCAACGTCACGGAAGCCAGTCTTGCCGACCTGACGATCAGCGCTGCAGGCAGCGTCGTGAGCAGCGAGCGCAATGTGGGTTGGGAGCATTTCAATGGCAATGTTCAGGCTCAGCGGTATTCCCCGCTTGAACAGATCAATGCATCCAATGTTGATGAATTAGAGGTCGCCTGGCGCTGGAGTGGCGCTAACTATGGTCCGCGCGCAGAGTCACTGAGCGTGACTACCCCGCTGGTGAAAAACGGCCGCATGTTCCTGACCGCTGGCAATACCCGCAATGTTGTTGCCGTTGATCCGGCCAGTGGAGAAACGCTGTGGATGTGGCGTCCGGCGGAAGGCCAGCGCTTCATTGATGCTCCGCGCAAAGGCTCTGGGAAAGGCCTGGCCTACTGGAGCGATGGCGATCAGGAAATCATTTATGTAGTGACACCGGGCTACCATCTGGTCGCATTGGACGCAGTTACCGGCGTGCAGGTTGCCGGCTTCGCTGATAATGGCATCCTCGACATGCACCAGGGTCTGCGCCTGAGTGAAGGCCGTGACGATATCGACATTACCCTGACCTTCCCGCCGCTGGTGTCCAATGATGTCGTGGTCGTTGGCGCTGCGCATCTGGTCAGCATGCGGCCACCGTCTGCAGACAATGTGAAGGGTGATATCCGCGCTTACGACCCGCGCACGGGCGAGCTGCTATGGACCTTCAAGACCATTCCCGAGCCAGGCGAGTACGGCTACGACACCTGGCTTAATAACTCCGCCGAGTTTACCGGCAATACCGGCGTCTGGGCGCCGATGTCGGCAGACCCGGAGCTGGGCATTGTTTATCTGCCGGTTGAAGCGCCTACCGGAGACCGCTTTGGTGGCGACCGCCCCGGCAATAATCTGTTTGGCAATTCACTGGTGGCTCTGGACATCAGAACCGGTGAAATGCTCTGGTACTACCAGCTGATTCACCACGATATCTGGGACTGGGATAACCCCGCCGCGCCGATTCTGGCGGATCTGCCGGATGGCCGCAAAGTAGTGGTGCAACTGACCAAGCAGTCATTCGCCTATGTGTTTGACCGTGTCACTGGCGAGCCGATCTGGGATATGGTTGAGACCCCGGTACCTGCCAGCGATGTGCCAGGTGAGTGGAGCGCGGCGACTCAGCCTTTCCCGGTAAAACCTGCGGCTTATGATCGTCAGGGATTCTCTGAAGATGATCTGATCGATTTCACGCCGGAGATTCTCTCTAAAGCAAAGCAGGCGATTAAGCCTTTTCGCATCGGCCCCCTGTTTACGCCTGCTTCGGTGATTGATGCGCCTGACGGAACTAAAGGCACGCTGAGTCTGCCCAACACCACTGGTGGTGCCAACTGGGAAGGCGGAGCGATGGATCCGGAAACCGGCATCGTTTATGTGCCATCACGGACCGAAGTAGCGGTGCTTGCACTGGTGCCTGGCGGCAAGGTGTCGAGTGTGGCATGGATACAGGGACCGGCACGTCCGCCCTCAGTGGATGGCCTGCCGATAGTGAAGCCGCCTTATGGTCGCATCACCGCTATTGATCTGACTTCGGGCGAGCATGTATTTCAGATTGCAAATGCCGATACGCCCGATTACATAAAGAATCACCCCTTGCTGGAGGGTGTTGATCTGCCCAGAACCGGTATTCCGACGCGTTCAGGGTTACTGCTGACCAAATCTCTGTTATTTGCGGGTGAAGGCAGTGGCGGTGGACCGATATTCCGGGCTCACGACAAGGCTACCGGCAAGATCATCGCAGAGATTATTTTACCTGCGACGCAAACCGGTCAACCGATGACCTATATGCATGAGGGCAAGCAGTACATCGTGATGGCGGTGAGCGGCAACAATCAACCGGCAGAAATCGTAGCGTTGGCGCTGCCCGATTGATTGTGCGGGGCTTCTCTGCAGACAGGGTTCGGCGGGGATAGCTCAAAACTTCTGAGAAAGCCGGGGCAGCTGATTGTCTCGGCTTTTTTCCTTATGGCTGGCTGTTTGTTTCGACGCTCGGAACGGACTCGACCTGAACATCGCTGCGATCAAGATTGCCGATATCCAGCATGGGCGACGCGTCCAGATGCGCCGCATCCATCATTTGCGCAACCCGCTGCAGAGAGGCCAGAATCATCGTCTGCTCCCAGCTCTCAAGCTGCTCAAACTGACGAATGAAGGTTTCCTGTAAAGGTTGCGGAGCATTCGCCAGGGTATTGCGCCCCTCAGCGGTTAAATGCACATAGACCCGCCGCTTGTCTGCACTGTCCCGCTCCCGCAGCACCAGACCCTTGCTCTGCAGGCGGTCCAATATCGTGGTTACCGTTGCCTGGCTCAGACTGATGCGCTGGGCGATCTCGCCGGCAGTGGTATCACCCTGCGTCTCGATAGATTTAAGCAGCACCAGTTGCGACGAGGTCAAACCCGCGTTCCTGGTGATCTTTTTTGAATGCAGATCGGTCGCCCTGATAACCCGCCGGATTGCCACCAGTACCTGCTCGATGATTTCCACTTTGCTTCCTCTCGTGCTTACCCACCAGACATAATTTAGACATCTAAGTTATATCTGCGTATAATACGCCTCAGTTAAATTATTAATAGTCAATTAATATAGCAGAATCTCTCAATTCCCAATACATTAATTAATTAGGTAACAAATTAATATTATGAATCGCTTTCAAGAGGCCGTCGGACTTCAAGAAAACTTTCCACATATCCACCCTGCCGCACCCGCCCTGCTGGAACTTCCCAGCGGTACCGATGGTGTCGCTATCCACAATCTTATTCGCTGCAGCCCCTTTCTTGATGACAACTCTTTGTATTGTTATCTGATGGTGTGCAGCCATTTTTCAGAAACCAGTGTCGTCGCCAGAATCGATGGTGAACTGGCTGGCGTGATAACCGCTTATATACCACCGGAACAACCCGACACCTTGTTTGTCTGGCAGGTGGCGGTAGCCAAAACTGCACAGCGTCGTGGCCTGGCCAGAGCCATGCTCGAGCACATCTTACAGCGCAATACGCTGCAGCACATAAACTGGCTTGAAACCACAGTGACACTGGATAACCAGGCGTCGCGTGGACTGTTTGATTCGCTGGCAAAACGGATGCAATGCGATCTGCACGAATCAATCATGTTTGATCGTAAGGAACACTTTAATAATCTGCACGATTCGGAATACCGACTGCGTATTGGCCCACTGGGCCGCAAGTCAGATTCCGCAAGCGCAGTAAACCCACACAGGAGAAAAACATGAGCAATATTTTTGCAGACATTGAATCAGAAGTACAAAGTTATGCCCGCGCCTTTCCGGTCGTGTTCAACCGTGCCAAAGACTCATGGTTGTATGACACCGATGGTAAAGCCTATCTGGATTTTCTGGCTGGAGCCGGAACCCTGAACTATGGGCATAACAATCCCGTATTGAAGGAAAAACTGCTGGCCTATATTGAGCAGGACGGCATCACTCATGGCCTTGATCTGCACACAAGTGCCAAGCAGCTTTTTTTAGAAACACTCAATGAATTGATCTTCAAACCACGCCATCTTAACTACATGGTGCAGTTCACCGGCCCTACCGGCACCAACGCTGTGGAAGCGGCAATGAAGATTGCCCGCAATGTCACCGGTCGCTCGAATATTGTTGCCTTCACGAATGGCTTTCATGGTGTGACTCTTGGCGCCATGGCTGCCACCGGCAATTCGCATCATCGTAACGCTGCCGGCATACCCTTGAGCGGAGTCACTCATCTGCCTTATGACAATTACATGGGCGACAGCGTCGATACCCTGAAGCTGCTGGAAAGCCTGTTGGAAGATTCCTCAAGTGGTCTGGATCTGCCCGCTGCTGTGATGGTTGAAACCGTGCAGGGCGAAGGTGGACTTAATGTTGCCAGCCCCAAATGGCTGCGTGGTCTGGAGAAAATTTGTCGCAAGCATGACATTTTGCTGATTGTCGACGATATCCAATCCGGATGTGGCCGCACCGGGCACTTCTTCAGCTTTGAGGAGTCAGGCATCAAACCGGATCTGGTGACTTTGTCCAAATCCTTGAGCGGCTACGGGTTGCCCTTTGCGGTCACCTTGATCAAGCCGGAATACGATACCTGGAAGCCGGGCGAGCACAATGGCACTTTTCGCGGCAACAACCACGCCTTTGTCACGGCCGCCGCTGCACTGCAACACTTCTGGTCGGATTCGAAGTTCCAGGAACAAGTGCAGATGAAAATCGCGCATCTTTCCAAAGCCCTGCAGCAGATCGCCAGCTCTTATGACCGATCGCTGTTGAAAGCCAAAGGACGCGGATTCATGCAGGGTCTTGAATGTCGTGACGGCGAACTGGCTGGAAAAATCTGCCAGGCGGCGTTTCGAGACGGACTTATTATTGAAACCAGTGGCGCTGATTCACAAGTCGTGAAATGCCTGTGCCCGCTTACCATCACGCTGGAAGACCTGGATAAGGGTCTGAAAATTCTGCGCAAGGCGGTCAATTCGGTGTTGCAGCAGGAAGTCAGTGTTGCTTCTTAAGCCGCCGTTTCTGAAGCGCCGCGTCTTGAACCAGCGCTTCAGAAGCAAGCTGCAGAATCACTGCTTTAGAACCTTTTTGTAAACGAGGAAAACTATGATAGTCCGTACTCTGAAGGATTGTGAACACTCCGAGCGCAGCGTCAAATCAACGACCTGGCAGAGCGTCCGCATGTTATTAAACGATGACAAAATGGGTTTCTCATTCCATATCACTACCATCTACGCTGACACCGAAACACCCATGCATTATCAGCAGCATCTTGAATCTGTGTACTGCATGGCGGGAACCGGTGAGATCAAGGATCTGGCAACGGGTCAGGTTCATGCCATTTCGCCAGGCACGCTTTATATTCTGGATAAGCATGATAAGCATATCCTGTATGCACATACTGAACTCAGTCTGGCCTGCGTGTTCAACCCTCCCGTGACCGGTCAGGAAGTCCACAATAAAGAAGGCTCTTATCCACTCGCCACCGCCAGCTGATTTTCAGGTCTTCAATGAAACAGAAAAGTTGAGGAAGGAGGGAAGTAATTGGTTGCAGGACCGCCGGCCGCCAGGGATGGCGGACAACGAGCCCACACGGACGTATTCACGGCGAGCCTACACGGACGTATTCACGGCGAGTCCTGCGGCCAGTTGCTTCCCTCCTGACCCTTTTTCAGGTCTTCAATGAAGCCATTATCTTCAATGAAACAGAAAAGTTGAGGAAGGAGGGAAGTAATTGGTTGCAGGACCGCCGGCCGCCAGGGATGGCGGACGACGAGCCTACACGGACGTATTCACGGCGAGTCCTGCGGCCAGTTGCTTCCCTCCTGACCCTTTTTCAGGTCTTCAATGAAGCATTGTCTTCAATGAAGCAGAAAAATTGAGCAAGGATTTTCTGATGATAAGCAGTTTCATTATATTTCTACTTATATTTGTCGGAATTGGTCTCAGCTCGGCGCTGAAGGCACGCAAAACCAGCCAGGATTACTACCTTGCCAGCCGCAGCGTCGCCCCCTGGCTGGTAGGGCTTTCTGCTGCCGCCACCAACAACAGCGGCTATATGTTTATAGGCGCAATCGGCTATACCTATGTGGCCGGACTCTCTTCAATCTGGCTGATGATTGGCTGGATAAGCGGCGACTTTATCGCCTCTCTGTATGTTCACAAACGCCTGCGGGAAGCGGCAGCGAGCTCCAATGCATCAAGTTATGCGGGCATCCTCAGCAACTGGTGGGGCGTCAATAAGGACAGCAGCGCTCACTACACTTCTTTACGCCGGCTGGCTGCAATAATTACCCTGCTGTTTCTGCTTACCTATGCGAGTGCTCAGCTGCTGGCGGGCAGCAAAGCGCTGTCGGTCTTGTTCGACTGGCCATTGTGGGCAGGGTCGGTTACCGGCGCGGTACTCGTGGCACTTTATTGTTTCGCAGGCGGTATACGCGCCTCCATCTGGACTGATGCCGCACAGTCCATCGTGATGATGTTCGCGATGGCAATAATTTTGCTGGTTGCCGTATCCGCGCTTGGGGGTGCCGGCAATGCCTGGATTCAACTAAACGAAATCGATGGCTATATGGACTGGTTTCCGCAGGATGTAGCGCTTCCCGGTGTCGCCGGTGGTCTGCTGTTCGCCGCCAGCTGGCTGTTTGCCGGCTTATCAGTCATTGGTCAGCCGCATATCATGATCCGGTTTGTTACTCTGGATAAGCCCTCTAATATGCTAACGGCACGCCTGTATTATTACCTTTGGTTCACGTCGTTTTATGCCATGGCGATTGGCGTGGGTCTGCTGGCCAGAATTTATCTGACTGATACCGTCAACTTCGATCAGGAACTGGCCCTGCCCTTGATGGCACAGCAATTGTTGCCACCGGCGCTGGTGGGTCTGGTGCTGGCCGGAATCTTTGCCGCCACCATGTCAACGGCCGACTCCTTGATTCTCAGCTGCTCGTCTGCGCTCAGTAACGATCTGCTGCCGCGTCGCTTTGAGTCCACCACCATCATCAAACTCTCGACCCTCGGCATCACCGCTGTTGCGCTGGCCTTGACCTTCAGCAGCCAGCAGAGCGTGTTTGCACTGGTGATACTGGCATGGTCAGGCCTGGCCAGTGCGTTTGCTCCCCTGCTGCTGATCCTGTGCATGGGCCAGCGTCCAACGCAGCGTACTGCCATCATCATGGTACTCACGGGTATCAGCGTGGCGATTTTATGGCGCCTGGCAGGACTGCACGATGCTGTTTACGAGGGCATGCCTGGAATTATCAGCGGTCTGCTGGCTTATGCAGCGATCAGCTATGTCAGCAATCCTGTTGCCGTCCGAAGGCCTGCGATTAAGTGAGGAAGGAGGGAAGTAACTGCTTGCAGGACCGCCTCCGCCAAGGATGGTGGACGACGAGCCTGCACAGATGTATTCACGGCGAGTCCTGCGGCCAGTTGCTTCCCTCCTGACCCATTAAAGTTCAACAAGAGCATCACAGATTCCGGACATTGAGCGAGTAGCTTGACCAGAACAGCAGAAAAAGATTGAAGAACAACACGCCATAATGGACGCGTTTGTTCTTTGTAAATAACAGGACAGCGAGCGAAGGAACGATCATCAGCGTACCCACGATACGCAGAAACCAGGTTTCCTGATAGTCCGGTAATAAGGGATCTGAGGCACGCGCCAGCAGAAAGAACAGGATCACCATCACAAAGAACCAATTCTTAATCTTAAAATAATGCTGCTCAAGGTCCAGCTTCTGGTAATGGCGTACTTCCGGCGTAAATACGAAGGTCACCAGCACCAGCATGATCGGAGCGGCAAGAAACAGCATCATTTGCGCTGCAGTTCGAAAATTCACCAGGCCGTATTCCCAGAAACCCAGGTAATGGAAGTTAGTGACTGCCAGTAACCAGACTGACCAGCCCACCATGAAAAAAGGTTTCGATATCCGCTCGCGCGCCCGCACCAGCCGGCCCCAGCCCACCAGCAGTTCGGACATGGCGAAGGCAACCACCACGGACACGAACATCATAATGAATTCAAACTTTGACATGAAACGCCACCGCTCTGCTGCTCAGGATTGTGCTGTTAAGATCTCTATTCGGCGGCTTCCTGCTCCAGACTGCCAAGCTCACGCTGGAACTCAACAAGCGACTGTTGATTCAATTCTTCAGCGCGCTCCTCAAACACAATTTTATGCAGCATTGCGGTCAGAAACTCTTTAAAGGTATCGCGATGCAGATAGGCTGACACTGCGCCTTCACTGGTGTTTAGCGCTCGTTGTTTCAGATCGGCACGATGGTCCTCAGTGATGATTATCACCGGTGTTGCGCCCCTTAAGGGACTGACGGCTTCCTGCTGTCGAAGACGATAAAGAAATTGATCGCTGGGCTTTTTATGGGTATTCCAGCCCGTAATCACGCAGGACAATTTATTCGTCAGCAGACCAAAGCCACGATTGTATTGCCGGATTACATCCATGGCATTGGCTTCGTTATAGGTGTTTATCGAGGTATACAATCCCGCGGCACCAATCTCTGCCGCTATTTCATCTACCAGCGAATTATCAAGATCATAAATTAAAACTACCGGTTTAAAACTCATACCTGCCTCTGACTTTTATTTTTCTTTTAGTAACTTTTAAATACCACATTGGCCGAAAGATCCTCTCTGTCAATGCGGGTGCGGTTGGCGGGGACTGATGTATCTTCATAGCCGACAGCAATGCCGAATAATATTTTAGTACCATCCTGCACATCAAATGCGTTGCGGATCAGATCCGGGTAATTGCGCATACTTCCCATCGGGCAGCTGTGCAGCCCATAGGCGACCAGTGCCAGCATCAGGTTCTCAGCATACATGCCGACATCAAGCGCTACCGTGGTTCCAAACTTTGGGTCCATGCCGAGGAATACAATACAGGGCGCATCAAAAAACTCAAAGTTTCTCAACAGTGCCCACATGCGACCGTCTTTGTCTCCGCGCTCGATGCCCATTTCTGAATACAATGCGACTGCGCAATCGATCTGGCGCTTTCGATACTCATCTACAAAATTGCCCGGATAATCATAGTCCGAATTTGGTTGAACCCCGGCCTTGACCATACTGACCATTTGCGCACGCAGACTGTCACACAGCGCACCGGTGGCAACATAGGCCTTCCAGGGCTGAATATTGCAATTAGAGGGTGCCAGCTGCGCCATTTCAAACACCTGGCGAAGGATGTCCTCGGGCACTGGCTTATCTAAAAAACCGCGCACTGATCTTCGTTGCTTGATCGCCTCTACCAAAGTCATTTCCGAATGCTGTTGGGTCACGTATCTGAATCTCCCTGCTCTTAGCACATATCAAAATATTGAAAATCGCTTAACGCAACAGCTGGCCGCCATCCACATCGACGGTGGTGCCAGTAGCGTACCGGTTTTGCATCAGATAAATAAGTGCGCTGGCCACTTCCTGGGGCTTTCCAATGCGCTCCACCAGCTGACCTTTAGTCATTGCAGCAACACGCTCCGCTTTCTCGGCACCCATCCAGTCGAACAAGGCGGTGTCAATAATACCAGGGGCAACCACATTGACTCGTATCGGCGCCATTTCCACTGCCAGTGCACGCACCAGGTTCTCCACGGCGCCACCAACACAACTGAGTGCTGATGTATTCGGTTTGATCTTACGTGCAGGAGCGCCGCTGACCAGGGTGATTGATCCGTCCGTGGCCATGAATGGAGCGCCGATGCGAACCACTAAGGCATAGCCCCATAATTTGCCAAAGGCTTCTTTAAACTGCTCGCCAGTCTGCTGCACGAAGGGCTTCAGGGTGCGGTTGGCCCCGGTCGCCGCCGAGACCAGATGATCAATCCGACCTATGTTACTGAACAAGGTCTTCAGGCCTTCCTCGTCATGCGTATCCACAGTAACGAGTGTTACTTTTCCCGCTGTCGCGGCGCGGGCTTTCTCAATATGTTCCGCTGAACGTCCTGCCGCCCAGACGTTGGCGCCCAGATCACTGGCCGCAATTGCCGTTGCCAGACCAATCCCGGAGGTTCCTCCGATGATCACGATATTTTTTCCGGCCAGTGCAGATTCCTGCTTGCTCATAGTTACTCCATTTTTATTTAGTCGATGCCTGTCTATTCGATGTCTGTGGTGCTACCGCAGAGACCAGCCCGGTCATGCCGTTGATCACCCTTTGGTGATGAACTTCTGGCACTTAAATTCAGGCGGAGATATTAGCACAATCCCCTGCTGTGTCCCGTGCCCGACATAAATCAATCAGCAAGCTGACGGTTGATTGTTGCTGTCATTCGGTGATAATAGCTGGCATCGTCATCCAGAGGTTTACTATGTTTAAATTACCCGTTAAGTCATTTCCCAGGCTCGTCAGCATTTCCGCTCTTTCCGCACTCATGCTGGGCTGTGGCGCCAGTAACTGGGTTCAGTTGACCGCGCCGGCCCGGCAGGTAAGTCTGGCTTTACCAGCCCAGGTCAGTAGCTGCACGCGCATCGGTACCAGCACAGCAAACGCGCTGGACAAAGTTGCATTTTTGCAACGTGGCTCTCAGAAATTGCAGGAAGAACTTGTTACGCTGGCCCGCAATGAGGCCGCAGATATGGGTGGCAATCGCGTAGTTGCAGAATCTGTAATTGCGGAAGGGCGTCAGACCTTTGGCGTTTTTCGCTGTTAAGCAACGTTTTTGCTGTTAATGACAAGGGCGCAAGACCGTTAAGCGAGCGCATCAGGGAATTCCGCGCTCGTAAAGCACCACAGGAAAAATCAACAGGGTATATCAATAACAAACCTGAATTAGCGAAACCAGGACTCGCTGGAGTAAATCCATGGAAAATAAGCTTGTGGCAGTCAGTCACTTTTTTGCCTGCTTGCCGGAAAAAGTTTTACGCTTTAAATGGCATATCCTCGCCAGCTTGATTATTGGCACACTATTCATGATTCAAGGCATGCTTAGCCGCACCAGCCTTGATATGACTATCGATAGCTTTATCGATCAGGAAGATCCTGCGATAGCGGCACTGAACGAGTTCCGCAATCAGTTCGGCAGCGATGACTCAGTATTCATGGTGTACCGCGCCAAAGACGGTGATGTGTTCTCCGCACAGTCTCTGCGCGCCGTGCAGAGACTGACCGAACAGTATCAAAATTGGCGCGATCTCGATCCCTCCCTGTTCCCTGCTCAGATTGACGGCATGCCGGTTGATTTCCAGGAACTGACTAATATCCGTCGTGTCCAGTCGCTCGCTAATCTGCGGGTGCAGAGCAGTGAAGGCGATACCCTGCGTTCTGAGCGCCTGGTGCCACTCATTATCCCTGATGATCCTGCTGAGCTTGCCGCGATACGTGCGCGTGCTATGGCCGAAGATGACTTTAAGCTGGCCTTCTATTCCGCCGATGGCCAGTATGGCGCGCTGATGATACAAACCTACTTCGGCGCCCAGCCAGTCGATGACTTTGTTCCTGCTATTAACAGTGATGCGGTGTCATTGAGCGATAGCTTCGGTGACTTCGCCCTTGATGATAACTTCGATCTCGCTTTTGATGAATCGGCTGTCATTGAAGAGACGCCTTATCAGACTGTTGGCATGTTCAGCTACAGCAGCTTTTTTAATGCGATGCGATCGGTGTATTCAGTCCACGAAGACAGGCTCGAATTCTATCCGGTAGGCAATCCTTCCATGATGGACTTTATATATCGGGCTCTGCAGCAAATGCTCGGCTTAGCGGTGGGCATGATCGCAATTTTTGTGCTGTTGCTGTGGATTTTATTCCGCTCGTTCAGCGCTGTGGTCTGGCCAATACTGACTATCGCGCTGAGTGTGATCTGGACCTGGGGACTGACGGTCTGGCTTGGCGCCCCTTTATCCACGATGATCTCCTTGACCTGTCTGTTAATTTTCTCGGTTGGCATTGCCGATTGTGTGCATGTGCTCAGCGCCTACTTCGATAGTCGCAGCAAGGCAGAAACACATGAGCAGGCTCTTAGCCATGCCTACGGCAAAACCGGGCTGGCGCTATTTGTCACTACGCTGACCACCATGGCTGGCGTTGCAGCGTTAACCTACTCCGACCTGATTCCAATCAAAATATTCGGGGTGATGTCTGCTCTTGGTGTATTGATGGCGTTTATATTTACCATCTTTTTGCTGCCAATCCTGCTCAGTCTCTGGCATCCGGATGGTTCGGAATCGCGCAGCCGGTTTTCCGTTGCGCTGCTCGCCAGATGGCAGTCGCTCTCAGCCCGGCAGCAGGTCTTACTCTTTGCGATATGGTTTGTGTTGTTGTATCTGTTGCTGGGCGCAACAGTTGGAGTCTATGCCTGGGCGGTATCAGTACTAACCTATATAGTGGTGAACTGGCAGGAAAAAATACTCGAAAATGTGCCGGCAATAGTGAACCGCAGTCCCTATACCGTGCTGGCAGTATTTGCCGTAATTTTTGCCGGTTGCCTGTATGGAACCAGCCTGGTGCGCATCGACAGTAATCTGTCCGAGCTGACCCGTGAAGGCAGCAGTCTGCGGGTCGCATACAGCGTAGTGGATGAGAACATGGCCGGCGCTCAGAATCTTGAGATCATGATCAACACCGGTGTTGCCGATGGTTTGCTAAAACCGGAACTGCTGCATGCTGTCAGCCGTCTGCAGGAGCGCATCATAGAGCGTTACCCGCATCAGGTCTCCAGAACCTACTCGCTGGTGAACGTCGTCAAGAATACCAACCGCATCATGAACAATGACGATCCGGCGTTCTACCGCATCCCGGACTCAGAAGTCATGGTGTCGCAACTGCTGTACCTGTTCAACAGCGCCAATCCGGAGGACCGCAGAAGTCTGGTGTCCGATGATTACAGTCGCTCGCACATCACCATCAATGCCTATAACGCCGGTTCTTATCAGTACCAGCAATTCTTTGATGAGTTAAGTGTGGACATCGATGATACCTTCGGACCGCTGCGCACTACTTTCCCGGAGCTTGAGGTCCGTGTCACTGGTTCTATTCCGCTGATGATGCGCGCCACTGATGAAATTGCCCGCTCGCAGTACAGCAGTTTCCTGCTGGCACTGGCGGTGATCAGCATCATTATGATTGTGACTCTTGGCTCGGTGCAGGCCGGTCTCATCTCGATAGTGCCTAATCTGATTCCCCCGCTACTGGTGTTCGGACTGCTGGGCTTGCTCAATATTCCGCTGGACACAGACACGCTGCTGGTCGCTCCGGTGATTATCGGGATTGCAGTGGATGACACCATCCATTTCATGACGCACTACCGCCTGGAACTTATTAGAACCGGTGATGCCAACCGGGCGTTGCGCAGCACTGTTAATGACGTAGGTAAAGCGGTAATGTTCACTACCATGATTCTTGGTCTTGGCTTCGCCATCCTGAGTTTCTCAGATTATCTGGGCATGGCTAAGATTGGTTTCTTCGGATCACTGGCAATATTTGTAGCGCTGATTTGCGATCTGTTTCTACTGCCAGCGATGATCATAATTTTCAAACCGCGCTTCGGTATGAAAGAAGTCGACACTGAATTTGCTACACCGGGAGACGCACGATGAAATTGATGTCGGTATTTTTTCTGTCTGTCAGCAGCATGGTGTTCGCAGCCAGCCCCACCACTGCCCAGAGCACGCAGATTGCCGAAAGTGCCGAGTCCCGGAGCGCCCGCGAGATCATGAGCACGGTTGAAGATTATCAGCGCGTCATCTCGGACTCTGCGTTCAATCGCATTCAATTATCAAGCTGCCGATTCGGCCTGCAGGACAATCAGATCACCTGCGCAGAAAGACCTCGTGTTAAGGCTCTGGAATCAGTAGCAATCAATCTGGGCGATGATAAGCGCGACACCAAGGCAGTTACCATCGTACTGGAACCAGCCTCAGAACGCGGCATTGGTATGCTGAATTTCTCCTATGATGATGCGCAGCTTGATAACGAAACCTGGCTTTATCTGTCCGCTCTCGGCACAGTAAAACGTATTGCCAGCGGAAACTCCGATGACGATACTGAGCCGGCATCCGTGTTCGGTTCTGAATTTACCACCGAGGACCAGGATACCGGCAAACTGGAAGAGTATGAAATTACGATGCTGGAAGAAGCCACCGAAAGCGGTCGCGAAGTCTGGAAAATTCAGACCGTTCCTAATGCCGAAAGGGCTCGAAAAACCCGTTACGGCCGCACTGTCCAATACATTGATAAAGAGCGCTACGTGGCGCTGCGTGTCGATATGTATGATCGCCATGACCGGGAAGTAAAACGACTTATGGCTTCGCGTGTGGAACAGATCAATGGGGTCTGGGTAGCTCGTTCCCTGACCATGATGAATCTGGTAACCAACCGCTTATCAAATATGGCGATTCTGGAGATCAACACCGGCATCGACGTGCCAGAAAACTTCCTGACCCAGCGCACGCTCACCGACGTTGCCTTTCGCGAAGCTGAGCTGGAGAAACTGCGGGCGCAGATCGACTGATGTCAGCTCTGACCCGAACCTTGCTTACAGTCCTGCTCCTGCCCGCAATGGCGCATGCCCAGGACAGCGTCGATTTTAATTTCGACAGCAGTATTTTTGATGACAGCAGTCTGTTCGATGCCACGGTGCGCAGCCCTCGTTTGTTCACGTTTAAACTCAGCCAGCAGACTTACGGGCATATCAACAAACACGGCGGTTTTGATATCAGTAGCCAGCCGGACAACCAGAGCCGCGGCACCGAAATAAACCGCACCGGACTGCTGGTCAAATATCAAAATCCCTTTGCTCAGGGCTGGTTGCTGCAAGGCAGTGCTCAGGCTAAAGGCTACTGGTCAGGCGACTATGAATATGAAGCCAATGGCGAATCCATCGATACCGAGCTGCGCATCAATGAACTGTTTGTGCAGCGCAGCAGTGAGCGCCACAGCATCAGCTTCGGCAGACAGACAATCGTGTGGGGAGAGACAGAAGGCAATTCGGTGCTGGATATTATCAACACCAGCGAGTTCCGCGATCTGACCATCATCAATATTGAAGATGCGCGGCGTAATCAGTGGCTGCTGGTATGGGATTATTTTGGTGATGCCAGCGACGGTAACCGCAGCGATGCCCAGAGCAAGGGCAACTGGTCTACCTTCCTGAACCTTTATCCCGAATTCAATCCCGCCCCGGTGCGTGGCAGCCCCTTCTTTTTTGAACCGCAGTTCAATCTGAGCGACTATCGCCGCGACCAGCCGCTGTTTGAAGCCGGAACTCGCTGGAGCCGTTCCTTTACCGGCAGTGATATCGCGCTGATGGGCGCTTATCTTTATGAAAATCAGCTGCGTTATTCCGCGCCTGCAGATGGCGTGGGCGATGCGCTGGCGGAAAATAATGGCTTCTGGCTGCTCGGCTTCAGCGCAAACCGTGCCATCGGGAAATTGTTGCTGAAATTTGATATTGCGTATAACCATGATCTGCTGGCGGATACTGCAGTTTTTCAGCAGGGAGTACTGCCGGAAGCCCAGCTGCCACGTATCTCAACCCGCAAAAAGAGTCAGTTGGGTACTTCATTCGGTTTTGAATATGCCATCAGCAATGAGCAGAACATCAGTATTGGTGTACTTGCACAGCGTTTGCTGAATGCTGACGAAGGGCTGGCAGTCAATGAGATACTGCTCAATGATGATGTCACAGGCAATATTCTGCTGCGTTACAGCAACAGCATGAGCAATAATAATTTATTACTCATGGTCACGGCTCAGAGCGCATTGGATGGGGCGAGCCAGCTGCTCAGTCTGGCAGCCAATTATAATCTCAACGATAACTGGGCGGTGATGACCCAGTTGATTGCGACCCGCGCCAGCAAAGACTCACCGCTGCAGTTCCTTGACCAGGATGTGAGACTGGGCGCTACTGTGTCTTATTCCTTTTGATTTTCAGTAAATGATGCATCAGGGCTTCGTGTGACCGGAGCGAGATCTGTTGAGTTATCAAACATTTCTCGATCGAACTCATCATCCCAGACCGCAACCGCAGTGGCCACCGCCAGATCACCGGTCACGTTCACACTGGTGCGCAGCATATCCAAGGGCCGGTCAAAAGGCAGAATGAAGCCAATCACCATGGCAATCTGCTCAGGACTCAAACCAATAGTACCCATCACCGCAGCCATCAAAAATATTGATGCGCCAGGAACAGCAGCAGTGCCGACCGAAACCAGGGTGGTACTTGCCGCAATCAGCAGGTAATCAGTGAGCCCCAGTTCAACACCGAATGCCTGGGCCGCGAATACCGAAACGATGCCCACATACAAAGCAGTACCGTCCATATTAATGGTTGCACCCAGGGGTAAAACGGTCGATGCCACGACTGGATTCACCCCCAGTCGGGTCTCCGCAACTGACATGCTCACCGGTAGCGTCGCCGAACTGGAGGATGTAGAAAATGCGACCAGCATGGCTTCTTTGGCATTGCGGAAAAATCGCAGCGGCGACAGACCCAGCATGAACTTGACCAGGCCGCCGTGGGTGAGAACAACATGCAGAATACAGGCTACCAATACCGTAAGTGCCAGGTTAATAACATCAAACAAGGCTCTAACGCCCTGAGTGCCGGCAACCCATGCGATCAGTGCGAACACTCCAAACGGCGCAACTTCCATTACCCAGTGCGTAATTTTCAACATAACCGCAGCGGTTGAATGCATCACTTCAGCGACTGGCTTAGCCTTTTCACCGGCGGTCAGCACAGCTATTCCGAACAGGACCGCGAAGAAAATCACCGCCAGAATATTGGCTTCGGCCAGCGCTGCCACCGGATTATCGGGGACGATACTCATCAAACGTTCAGTTAATGGAATAGCGGCCTGCAGCTCGCCCGGCGTAGTGTTGGAAAAATCCACACCAATTCCGGGCTGGGTAATGACCGCCAGAACCAGGCCAATCAGAATGGCGAGAGCCGTCGTCAGAAGATAAAGCCCTATGGTCTTGCTGCCCAGCGATCCCAGTTTCGTGGGATCACCCATTGCAGCTATTCCGGAGATAATCGTCACAAATACCAACGGCACCACCACCATGCGGATCAGCCGGACGAACAGGTCGCCAATCCATTTAATGGATACCGCCCCTTCTCCCCAGAGTGCACCGACAATAACGCCGAGCACCAGCGCCAGAAGTATTCGTTTCCAAAGTGGTATATCAAACCAGGTGCGCACCATGCTGCCAACCATACCCGCCTCACTCCTGCAATCTCGATAAGTATCCAGCTGCGCTGACTCCCATCAACTTCGGTGCCATCTGCAGATAAACTGTGCAACAGCCTATCGAAATTCCTCTGCCCGCGCCACAGTTTAAAAGGATGTGGCATAATGCGCCCACTTTGACCAGGAGCCGACTTGATGAATGAATGGATTAAGGGTGTAGTTGCTGCTAATACCCACTGGACTGAAAATTTGTTTTCACTGCAGATTGATGCCGATCTGCAACACTTTGTTGCTGGCCAATATACCAGTCTCAGGCTGGTTTCAGCTGACGATGGTAAGGCACAACCTTATTCTATTCTGAGCAGTCCTTTGCGCCGTCCCTGCGAGTTTTTTTTCTATACCAATCTTGATGGTGAATTATCTACTGAACTGGCCCGACTGAAGAGCGGAGATGAGCTGTGGATACAGAGTAAGCCAGAAGGTCTGTTCACGCTTGAGCAGGTTGCGCCGGCAAATGATCTTTGGCTGCTTGCCACCGGTACCGGAGTCGCGCCATTTTTTTCCATGCTGCAGACGCCAGAAATATGGCAGCGTTATAAACATGTGGTTCTGGCTTATGCGGTCCGCACCATGGCCGATATCTGCTACACAAGTCTGATTGAGGAACTGCAGAAGAGTAATCCGCAGCAATTCAGTTACGCGCCATTCGTCAGCCGTGAAGTCTGCGTCAATACCATTCACGGTCATATACCCCTGGCAATAAAGAGCGGCGAATTGGAGACGTTTGCAAAGCGCCAGCTGCATCCGGAAACATCACAGATTATGCTGTGCGGTAATCCAGGCATGGTGCAGGATGCCAATGCGGCGTTAAAACTCAGAGGATTCACCGAAAACCGAAACAACTGCTCCGGTCAGATTACTTTTGAAGCCTATTGGTAGGCCTTATTCATGTCGCAGTGCTTCCACAGGATCCATATCGGCTGCGCGCATGGAGGGATAAATCCCGAATGCCACGCCAATCACAGCTGAGATGGAAAAGGCCAGCAGGGGCGCGCCAAACGTAACGATAGTGGTCATGCCCCAGAACAGCGATAGCAGCAGCGGCACCGTAATACCGAGTATTACACCAATCAATCCGCCGACCCCCGACAGAATCACTGCCTCAATCAAAAACTGCATGACGATGTCTTTCTTTTTTGCTCCCAGAGCGCGGCGAATACCAATTTCACGCGTCCGTTCAGTAACACTGGCCAGCATGATATTCATAATTCCGATACCACCAACCAGCAGGGAGATGCCCGCAATTGCCGCAGCCTGAAGCTGATCACGCAATGCGCTCTGTTCTGCCTGACGTATAAGCGCCAGGGGCACCTCTACCGCATAATCGACTTTGCGATGACGGCGGGCCAGTATCTGCTCAATAATCTGGCCGACTTCCTCAACACTATCCTGATCCTCAAGCTGGATGATCGCCTCATGCAACTGCACCGTTTCTGATTCAATACCGCCGGAAGTCTGTCGCACCAGAGTTTCGCCGAAGCGGTAGCGCGCCGCGGACATGGGAATGAAAATACGGGTCGGTGCGGCGTTGGAACTGCCTGCCTGGCTTCTGCCTAAATTGGAAAATCCTTCCGATTCCATAATGCCGATAACATTATAGTAATAGCCATCTATGCGAATGCTGTCGCCGATCGGATTGGTGAGCGGAAATAAGGCGGTCGCGACTTCCTGACTGAGCACGACCACATTCCTCTGACCATCCACTTCGTCCTGAGTAAAAAACCGGCCCTCTCTGAGGTTGTAGTTGCGCGATATCGGATAATCAACCGTGGTGCCGACCACATCAGTACTCATGGTATTGTCGAGATAACGGACGTTCTTCTTAACGATGCGTGAAGGAATTACATTGGTGATTCCTGGAATCGTCATTTCTATCGTTGCAATGTCTTCATAAGTCAGCCCGTAGACCACTGCCTGCGGACGGAAACCGCCACCGCCGCCCTGCACTTCCACAGGTTTGACACTTTTCACGATAATGTTATTGCTGCCCAGGGCGCGAAACTGCTGCTGGGCTTCAAAACTGCGCCCCTCGCTGACTGCCAGCATCGAAATTACCGCTGCCACACCAATCACGATACCCAGCACCGTCAACAAAGAGCGCAGACCGTGGGCGTAGATACTCTTTAAACCCACGGCTGCGGTTTTTTTCAGCCGCGTCCAGTTTGCCGCCATACCCCTTGGAATAGCGAAGCGCTGCTTCACAGCCTCGGCAATTTTGAGAATTCCTGATTTCCTAAGGGCTTCGTTCATCGCTTTCCACCAGACCGTCACGCAGTCGAATCTGCCGTTCTGAGCGTTCAGCCAGCTCATCTGAGTGGGTGACCATAATCAGCGTTTTGCCCTGCTGATGCAGTTCATCGAACAATTCCAGAATTTCCGCGCCAGATCTGGAATCCAGATTACCGGTCGGTTCATCAGCAAGAATAATCAGCGGATCATTGGACAGTGCCCGGGCAATGGCGACCCGCTGCTGCTGGCCGCCGGAGAGCTCAAAAGGTCTATGATCCATGCGGGTATCGAGGCCAACCCGGCGCGCCAGGTCAATGGCGATCTGACGACTCTCTTCTTCCGGATGCCCTTGATAGAACAAAGGCAGTTCGATGTTCTCAACCACGGTCAGTTGCTGAATCAGATTATAGGATTGGAAAATAAAACCCAGTCTGGCCCCGCGAATGGTAGACAGCTCATCATCCGCCATTTTTGACGTATCTTCTTCACCAAGGAAGTATTTCCCCGAGGTAGGCTGGTCCAGGCAGCCAAGGATATTCATCAGCGTCGACTTCCCGCAGCCCGATGGGCCCATGATGCTGATGTAGTCACCGCGGTAAAAATTTATCGAGATGCCATGCAAAACCTGCTCGGACAAGGCACCCATATAATAGGTCTTCTTAATGTCCTCCAATCGGGCAACGATGTTTCGGCCGAGAGACGGGCCGCTTATAGAGGGGCTGCCGATGACGGCTGGCCCATGCTGGACCGGCGCTGTCCCTGCGCTATTCACGAACTGCTCATCATTGCTGGTCTCTTAACGCTCATGCAGCGGTTCAACTGCCGGAAGAAAGCTGTCTGGGCGGCAGTAACATAACCTGTTCACCCTGCCTGAGCCCCGAAACTATTTCAATGAACTGCTCAGAGAAGGTACCCACTTCTACTTCCCGGGCCACACCACGACCACCCTGTGCAACGTAAACCACCTGCTTGTCATCGATATAGGTAACTGCCTGCAGCGGCACGTAGACGGCGTTACTTAAAGAATCCACCAGAATCTCCACCTCAGCACTCATACCAGGGCGCAACCAGTCATGAATGCCGTCGATCTTCACCATGGTGGGATAAACTTTCATATCAGGGTTCATAAAGGCATTGCCCGAATCCGCAACTACTGCGACTTTGGTGACTACACCGGTGAGCAGAACATTCGGAAACGCATCAATACGCACAGTTACCTTCTGGCCCTCACCCACTCTCTGCACCGCGCTCTCATGAATATTGACCCGGACTGCCATTTCGGTCATGTCAGGAATCGTCAGTATCGGCTGCCGCTCACGTACTGTCGCGCCTTCAGCAATGGGTTCCTGATTGCTGCCGCCACGAAATGGCGAACCCGATTGATCGGCTGATCCGTACACCACCAGGCCAGGACGTTGCGCCCGAATGACGGTCAATACCAGCTGCTCGTTGATATCAGCCAGGCGTTCAGCTTCCAGATTCAGTTTGCGTTCGGCGGATTTAAAACGAGCCTCCGCCTGCGCCAGTTCAGAGTCGCCTTCCGCTTTGGTGCGCTGGAAGCTCATGATCGCATCTTCATAATTAGCCAGTTGCTGCTCGGCATCTTTTGGAAAGGTGTACTGCGTATAGAGGGCCATTTCAGTGCGGGTCTGATCGAGTTTGGACTCCGCCTGCAGCAGCCGTGACTCTTCCACTTCCAGGTCATTAGGGGTAATGAACTCACGTGCCGCCAGTCTGCGCTGACCTTCCAGACGCGCCAGCGCCTGCAGATAGTTTTCTTCAGCGACCCGCACATTTTCCTGCAGGGTGCGCAAACGCTGTTTGGCTTCGCCATCTTCAAGCCTGGACTCGTCCGCATAGATTCTGAAATCGAGGGTTGCCCGTATTGCCAGATAACTGGCATCCATCAACATAGTCGGCATCTCTGGCGTGAAGTCAATTTCCGCCAACTCAACTTCGGCCAGTTGTTCAGGCTCGGCAGTATCACCAGCGGCTTGAAAATCGTCCCGCTGTTGTGGCTCCACAGTATCTGCAACGGTGTCCTGGTTGCTAGCCGCTTGAAAACCACCGTTACGAGCGGCCCCGTCCGGTCTGCCACCACCGCCACTTCGCATGCGTTGCAGAATTTCCGGAGGAATCTCGCCACCATTCTCCGCTATCATTTGCTCCATGCGCTCACGGAACTGGGCGGGCATCTGACTCAGATCGGCTGCGTCAACAGATGCCGCTGCCCCGCTGTCCGGTCTGCGTCCCTGCTGACGCGCCTGCCGGGTTTGTGTAATCTGCTCCAGACGGTTATCCATCGGGGCACCCAGGGTTGGAGCTTCGCGTTGTTCGCTGCGCGCCAGCCGCTCTTCAATACTCAATCGCTTAACCATATCTGCGACCACGTTGGCGCCAAGGAAGCGTTCAAAATCCAGCCGTGCAAACTTCATTTTCTGGGTTGCCGAATTCAGGCTGGAAACGTTCTGATTGATTCTGATCTCAAGCTGGGCTTTGCGTTCGATATACTGAGATTCAGCAGTTTCATAAGCGATTTCCTGATTGAGCTTCTGCTCTTCAAGCGATGACGAATCGAGCTCGACCAGAATTTTTTGGTTAATGACATCTTCGGGAGTTACCCGGTAGCCTTCCTCAACAATAGCAAGAATCTTAACGCCCTGATTACCGCGCACTGATGAGCGAATCTGCTGTGACTGCAGCGCTTCAATATTGCCGCCCTCGCGGACAATCACATCGAATGCACCCTGCCTGACCTCAAACACCGTACCGACACCACCGCCTCCGCCAGCACTACCGACCACAGAAATCAGTGCAATCACCAGAACACCGGCAGCCGCCATCAGCCCGATCTGCACTTTTTTGTCGGCAGCCTTGTAACGGCTCTGCGCGTCAGCGATCAGTCGCTTAATTTTCATAGCTACCTCATCCTGCCTGGAACGGCGGGTCTCTTTCTGGATATTGTCTGAATCAGCGCTCATTGCTGCCCTCCTGCCATTGCCCCTGTTCGTCAACATACAGCATGCCAATATCTCTCCATAGCGCAAGTTTGGCCACATTATGATCCACAAGGGCACCGGATAATGCGGTTCGAGCATTAATCAGGTCGTTTTGCGCATCAACTGTGTCCTGAATATTTCCAAGCCCCAGCTCCGCACGCAGCTCCGCCTCTTCAACTCGGCGATCGTTAATCTGCACGCTGGTAAGACTTATTTCATAGTTCTTTTCGGCTTCCTGCATTGCACGCCAAGCATCCAGCACCTGCAGCTTCACAGTATCTACGGTCGATTCATAGCCACGGATTGCCGCTTCGTAATCGATAAGCGAACGCCGATAGTTAGTGCGCTCCAGCATTTGGTCCACCGGCACATCAAGAGCTAAGCCAGCGCTGTAGTCCGTGCGACGGAAGTCCAGATCGCCGATGGCCGAACTGCTGCCGGGTACCGAGGCATCCACCAGCAGATTCAAATCCGGCAAAAAGGCATTGGCAGCCACATCTACTTTGCGAGCCCGGTCCTGAATGCGGTCAACCTGGGTGAACAGGTCCAGACGACTGGACATTGCCAGCTCAATTGCCAGGTCCAGAGTCATATCCGGATTGACCATGCCGGCTTCGGCTACCCGCATCATTTCGCTGTCATCCAGCACAACCTTGTCATCGGCATTCAAACCGAGCAGGATTTTCAGATTATCCAGACTGTTGCTGTAGCGCGTAATTGAGCGCGTCCATGCCAGATCGCGCTGCAGTGCGGACTGCTCCAGACGGCCAACCTGACCGGGGGTACGCAGGCCTTCTGCCTGGAATGCCCGTTCACGCTCCAGACTTAACAGCACCGCGCTTAAGCCCTGAAAGTTATTACGCACCACATCGCGGGCCTGTAGCACGGTGTAATACTGGGTCGCCACCCGCACCGACAATTGTTGCCGGTAGCGGGTGAAATCGCGCAGTTGATACAGCAGATCGCGTTCAGCCTGCATCAGGGTTTCCGATGCAACGCGACTGCCGGCGCCGCGCAGCAGTGGCTGGGTAAAGGAGCCGATCAAGGCTGAGGAAGTACTCTCCTCCAGGTTGCCGGTCATAAAGCGGGTAAAGTTTGAGGTCAGATTAAGTGCGATAGCGCCGCCGCTGCGCAGCAGCAGACGGGTACCCAGCGTTGCTCTGGCAGCAAGGGTTTCTTGCGTGACAATATCGCCGGTTGGAACATTTATCAGCGTGTCGGCATCCCGGACAAATTCATCATTGGCATCCCAGTCGTAAACGCCGCTGACGGTGCTTGAAAAGATGGGAGTGTAGCGGTAGCGATCAAGCGTCAGTGATAAGGCCTGCAGATACAGCCGCTCTCGTTGCAGCTGATAATCCTTATTATGGGTAAAGGTCAGGTCCAGCGCACCTTCCAAAGGAATAATCCGGGCGTTCAATTCACTGTCTGTGGCAGCGCCCAGAAACTCGAAGGATTGCGTGTTAAACGGCCAGGCATCGAGCAACACAGCTTGTTGTTGATCGATAAGCACATCGCGTGACATGCCCGGAACCTGATCCGATTTTTCAGCGATTGCCCCGTAGCTGGCATTATCCGCGGCCTGTTTATTCCATGCAGCCGTGCAACCGGCCGTCGCACAGGCGATCAAACCGGTGAGCAAGAATCTTGAAATAGAAGATCCGGAAAAAATGTGCATAAACCTCGTTAACCACAAAAGACAAAGCAAGAAACTAGTAATTTCCCGGATTGAACAAGTCATTCGAATTATACGGTCTTAAGCCAGCATTGCAGCACAAAAGCGATAAAAGGCACTTTTAGCAAGAGGGACGGCACTATGCACAAGCGTTGTTGCAGCTACTTCTACGTGCGCTCGGGAAATTCCCGTCGCGGCTGCTCCCGTCCGGCACTGCAACGGAGCGGTGGATTGTATCGGTAGAATTCTATACATTAGCTCCTTTAATATTCTGTCCAACCCTTTAATATTCTGTTCAACCCTATCCATATTTCCACCACGGAGAGCTTATGTCCACGCTGTTGTCCACACTAATGGTCCGGGAACTGACCAGCAGAATACTGGTGTCCCTGCTGCTGATCAGCACCTTCACGCTGACTGCCTGCACACAGGATACGCCTGACACCAGCGCCCGCGAACCTTATACCGAACCTGCTTACAGTCGCATTAATCCCCATCACCCGGATGACTTGATGGATACCCATATCTATCAACTCAATAACGGCCTGCAGGTTTACCTGACAGCCAATCCGGAAGAGCCACGCTTTTATGCGGAGATAGCCGTTAAGGCTGGCAGCAAGCACGACCCTGCTAACGCCACCGGCCTGGCACATTATCTGGAACATCTGTTATTCAAGGGCAATCAGCAGCTGGGAACACTCGATTATGCCGCTGAAAAACCCTATCTGGATAAAATTGAAGAGTTGTATGAACAGCATTTCAATGAAACCGACGAAGCCGTTCGCGCCAGCATTTATGCAGAAATAAATCGTAATGCCCAGCTGGCTGCTGAATATGCAGTGCCCAATGAAATTGACAAGCTCTACAGCAATATGGGCGGTTCAGATCTTAATGCACATACCTGGCACGAAGAGACGGTTTACAAAGTGGGCCTGCCTTCGAATCGCCTGCAACACTGGGCAGAAATTGAAGCTGACCGGTTTATCAATCCCGTGTTTCGACTGTTCCATACTGAGCTGGAAACTGTTTATGAAGAACTGAACCGATCGCTTGATAACAAGGACCGCATCTCAGCTTATGCTCTGCAGGACCTGCTGTACAAAAAACACCCTTACGGTCAACAGCCCACCATCGGTATTCCAGAACATCTGAAGAACCCCTCCCTGGTCTATATTCAGAATTATTTCGACACTTACTATGTGCCGAATAATATGGCGATCTTTATCAGTGGCGACATCGATATTGAGGAAACCATTGAGCTGATCAGCGAGAATTTTTCAGACTGGGAGCAGAAACCTGTGCCAGTTACAGGCCCCTGGGTCGAGGATGATATCCGCACGGTTGAGCGCACTACGGTGAAGTACCTCGGTGAAGAGGAAGTTCAAATCGCGTTTCGCACGGTAGCGAATGATCATCCGGATAAGGAAGCTTTAATGCTGCTGGACATGATTCTGGATAATCGCACCGCCGGCCTGATCAATTTGAACCTCACTCAGAGTCAACGCGTACAGGCAGCCGGTTCCTCGCCGCAGTTTCTTAATGACTATGGCTCTCAGACCCTGTGGGGCGTGCCCAAACAAGACCAGACCCTGGAAGAAGTGGAGCAATTGCTGCTGGAGCAGATTGAAATTATCAAACGGGGTGAATTTGAAGACTGGATAATTCCGGCTATCGTTAATGATTTCAAGAAAGGTGAAAAGCGCGCGCTGGAATCCAATACTGCGCGCGTCAGTATGATGCGTACAGCGTTTCTTGCTGAGCATGACTGGGCTCACCAGGTGACTGAGATGCGGCGTTTGGAGAGTGTCCGCAAGCAGCAGGTTGTCGATGTGGCGAACAAGTACTTCCACCAGAATTATGTTGCGGTGTATCGCATCAATGAGCAGCAGGAAATCCCAGTAGTCAGTAAACCACAGATTGATCCTGTGGTGATCGACGCAAGCAGACAGTCGCAGTTTGCCAGCAGGATTCTGGCCCTGCCTGTGGAAGAAATAGAACCCACTTATGTCGAGCTGGATACCGACTATCAGGTGATTGAATACGCGCCTGGCGTGCCACTTTATTACGCGCCTAATCCCTTGAACGATCTGTTTTCGTTCTCCATCACCATCGAAACCGGGACTCTGGAAGATGATCACCTGAGTCTTGCCACCGCCCTGCTTAACAAATCAGGCGCGGGTGAACTCAGCGCCGAAGAGCTGCAAAAGCAGTGGTACCGCCTGGGCAGCGAGTTCTCAATAGGTGCCGGCGAAAATGAGTCAGCGATGGCGGTGTCGGGTCTGGACGAACATTTTGCTGACTCTGTGGCCTTGATGCTTGAAGCGGTTCGCAATCCGACTGTGGACGAGCAGACCCTGGAAGAATTGAAAGGCATTATCCTCAAGTCCCGTGAAGATCAAAAGCAGGATCCTGCAGCGATCAGTCAGGCACTGTATCTGTACAATCGCTATGGAGAGGAATCGCCGATGCTCAAATCATTGAGCAGCAGTCAGATTCGATCCGCAACCGTCGGCGAACTGCAGGACTTAACCCGGGACCTGCTCAACTACAAGCATACCTTGAGTTACACCGGCTCACTGCCGCTGGATGAAGTAGTCGCGATTCTCAAGGAAAAATATCCCGTTGCTGGTGAGTTGCTGGACACGCCACCCTACCAGTTCAGAACGGCTCGAGCGTTTGAGAACACTGAAATCTATGTGGTAGATCGAGAAACTGCGCAGGCACAGATTCGCATCGAGTTCGCAGACGGAAATCTGGACGAAAGCCTGGTGGTCCCCGCATCGATCTTCAACACTTACTTCGGCAGCGGTATGTCCAGTGTGGTATTCCAGGAAATGCGCGAAGCACGCGCCCTTGCCTACTCAGCGCAGGCACAATACGCCCAGGGCTCACGGCTGAATGCGGAGAATATGATGCTGGGAGTCATTGGCTCACAGAACGACAAGGCGATTGACGCAACTTCAGCGTTTATTGATTTATTCGACAATATGCCACGCTCAACTGAACGGTTTGAAGAGGCCAGAAACTCACTGATCAACCGCTACCGCACCTCAACTATCGGCTTCAGATCAGTGAACGGAACAGTGCGAAGCTGGGAGCGTCAGGGCTTAACCGGCGATCCTCGCCGCGAGCGCTTTGCTGCACTGCAGTCCAGCACTGTGGAAGATCTGCTGACCTTCCAGCTTGAGCACGTTGCCAACCGGCCAAAGCTTATTTCTATTGTGGGAGACATGTCCCGCATAGATGCTGATGCGCTGGCGGAATTTGGCACGGTGAAAGAGCTGAGTGTTGATGAACTATTTGTGGATTGATGAGTCTACGCTTCACATTGATTAGCGATGCGGTGGAATTGCTGCTGCAACAACAAAAAAGGGTTTAGCAGATATGAGCAACACTCATGCACCATTGACGGTGAGTAATCTGAATAAACACTATGGCAGTTTTGCAGTACTGAACCAGTTGAACCTGGAAGTCGTCGAAGGCGCCGTACATGGACTGGTGGGTTTAAATGGCTCAGGAAAAACCACCACGCTTGAATGCATACTCGGCATGCAGTCTTTCGATAGCGGGATGATTAAAGTACTGGGGCATAAACCTGCGCAGCTGTATGAGGCCAAAGGCGGGATTGTCAGCATTTTTGACAGCCCCAGCCTGAACCCGAATCTTAGCGTGCGCCAGGTGCTGGAGCATGCACGGATTCTGTGTGACAAGCCCACCCGCAGCCCCGAGGAAGTTGAGCAGATGCTCGGCATTCGTCAGTACAGCAAATTTCGGATTCAACACTTATCGCTGGGTAACCGCCGCCGCGCATCTATCGCCCAGGCCCTGATCGGCAGACCGGCTTTCATCATTCTCGATGAACCCTTTAACGGACTGGATGCCGGTGGCGTTGACGATGTGCTGGCCTTGATCAGCCGTCTTAATCGCGAAGAAGGCACTGCATTTTTGCTATCCAGTCATCAGCTGCCTTATCTGGAACAGATCTGTTCACATATGGCCATTCTGCACAAGGGACAAATAGCTGTCAGTGATAAGGTAGATACCTTATTCAAAATTCGTCAGACCAGCGTCATAATCCGTTGTGATCAACAGCAAAAAGCGCGGCAGCTGCTGTCAGCAAACTCTGACCTGAAGATCATTTCACCGCCCGAAAATGGCGCGGAAATCCGCGTGCACCCGGGCCAACTCAGCTCTGCTGACATAAACAGACTATTAATGGAGAACGGTATCGCGGTATCGGAATTAATCATTGAGCGCCCCTCTCTCACTTCCCTGTTCCACGAGATCACTGGCACTGATACGGCGACTGGCGAAGTTATCGGAGCGGCGGCATGATGCGTGGTTTTGGTAAGGCTTTTAAAGCAGAGCTGTATGTCGCTGTGCGCACGATGCCAGCCCGGCTGATTATTATCGTGCCCGCGCTGATCGTGTTTGCCCGCCTGCTGGTCGAGAAGATTACCCAGTCCGGCACCGAGGCACGTGAGGCGTTGATGGGCCAGTCCACTGGCTTCGATGGCAGCACAGCAGGCAGCAACGCTTATGGTCATTTTGTTGATGGGCTCAGCACCGGACTGACGGTTCTCAGCCTGACCCTGGTCGCTTATGCCGCCTGGTCTTTTGCGTCGGATCGCGATACCGGTGCCTTGCGTCATGTCTTAATCCGCCAGGCCAGCAGACGGGCATTGATTGTCGCAAAACTGGCCATGGTGCATCTGGTGGCACTGCTGGCACTGCTGCTGATAATTCTGACAGTAACTATGACCACCGGGATGCTCTGGGAATTTGGTCCAATTGTCGAGGATGGCTACGAATTGATTGGCACAGAGGAAATACACCGGGAAATTCAACTCGGCCTGCAGCTGGCTTTACTGCCGCTGCCTGCTGCGATCGCGTTCGGGATGCTGGTGTCATTACTGACCAACAGCGCCACCCAGGCGGTCACTGCCGCACTGGGAGCGACGCTGGCGCTGGATATTTTCAAGGACCTGCTGGGCAGTGCTTCGCATTATCTGTATGTCAGCTTTCAGCCCTCCCTGATTGATCAATCCTATCTAAAAGATGTCGGCCGCCTGGTCAGAGGCTATTCCGACGTGCTGGTTGATGAGCGCATCCTCACGCTGAACCAGTGGGTGCCGCTGCCGCAAATGCTGCTGCTGGCGGCTCTCGCGCTGTTAATCGTACCGTGGAGAAAACTGTAAATGTCGATCAACTCTGTGCTGCGCAGCAGCCTGATTCTGCTTTTTGCCGGGCTTTCAGCCTGTATCAGCCACGAAGCACGGCAACTGGTGCCAAGCCTTACTCTGTCCCCCGAGGTCGTCACGCTGAGTGGCGAAAGCAGTCGCTCAACCCCAGGCCAGGGAGTGAACTTCGGCATGGTGACCGCAATTAACGAAAGCGATTCACTCACCAACATCACCGTGCTGCCCGGTGTGCGGGTGCGTTCCGTGACCCCGGGTGCTGCGGTTGCGGTTGCCGGCATCCGTGCGGGTGATGTCATTCTGGCCATCGACGGACGGGAAACCAATCATCCGGATCTGATTGATGCCATCGCGATGGAGACAGCCTCTGCACAGACCTTTCAATTCCAGGTTCGCCGCAATACCACCGTCTTTGACGCCACCGTGAACGCGCGTCCAATACTTGATGAGCGGGTCGCCCCGGTTGAACTGTATCGCGCTGATCCGATCGCAACCCGCGCCGGCTTCAGCACCGTTTTATTGGAAAGTGCAGACCAGCAGTCATTATCCGGTGCGCGTATTGTTGAAATTTTTGAAGACAGCCCGCTGCCTGAGCACGGCTTTGCAGTCGGTGACATCATTCTGGCAATCAATGGCCAGCGGGTGGAATCAGCTCAGGGTTTCATTAACAGCGTACATAACGAATTTGCATTGGGTGATACCATCACTTTAAATTCAGCCCGCGATGGTCGAGTCAGCGAGAGTCGCCTGACCTTGTGGGATCCGGGTCGCAGGATCAGCAAGATAAACTTGTGGCCGCTGCTGAGCTATGAGTCAACACTGAGCCCTGAACGCACCAGATTGTCGATCGTCGATCTGTGGCTGTTCTCGTTATTTTCATACCAGCGCGTCGACGGCGAAAAGGAAGTTCAGTTGTTCAGTCTGTTTCGTTTCGCCACGGGTTACGGGGAATTGCAGGAGGAGGATCGATGAAAGCCCTCGCATTGCCGCTGCCGCCTCCGGGCATCCGGCCCGGTATTGCCGAAACCATGGCAGCAACCATTGCAGCGACTATTAGAGTGAGCATTGCAACCGCCACTCTGGCAGCCAGCACTGCCAGTGCCCAGCCAAATTATGTCGTGTCCGAAATACCTGTGCCCGAATGGCCCGACCGGATAGTGCGCGCTGATATGGATGGCAGTGGACGCCAGGATTTGATTGTACCGCAATGGTCGCAGGAGGCGGGACGTGAGCTGTTGGTGTATCTGCAACGCCCCAATGGCAGCTATGAGCAGCAGGTGTCGCGACAGATCGAGATCAAACCCGAGATAGTAGCGGTGGCATTTGCCGATGTGCGCGATGAACCGGGCCAGGAATTACTGCTGTTTTCAAACTCCTCAGTGTTCAGCCTGACTTCAGAGATCGCCAGTTACAGCGGCAATCTGCAGCAGTTGTTCGACTGGAATCTGATTGCGTCAGTACCGGACAAACGGCAAATCCTGTTTTTGAATCCGGTAACGAACCCGAACAGCAGGCAGTTTGATCTGTTACTGCCCGGACGCGACACCTACGCTTACTTTCGTGGCGCTGCTGATGGCAGTTTCACAAAGACTCATGAATTTAGCACGATAAACACGGAACTGGATCCAGCCGATATTCCCCTGGGCCGTGGCCGTTTTTCCACGGATATTCAGATTAATGAACGCGATGGCATCGTGTTGAATGTGCGAGCCAGCGTCATCTCCAGCTTCAGCGGTATTGTCAAGGAATGGAGCGACCGAAGCGAGGATGACACCTTGCTGAGCAGCAGCACCTGGATGCCAGCAGCCACCATTGCCAGCATGAGTGCCAAGGCAGCGACAGACATTGTCTACATGAATATCGGTAACGATCTGCTCGGCCAGATAAATATTGTGCGCCAGAATGCTGATGGCAGCTACCCTGCAACACCGAGCTGGCAGGGATCAATTGATACCAGTGGCGATATCCGCCTGCTTGATTTCAACGATGACGGGCAGACAGATATTATCCGCATCATCGATAGTTCCAATGAATGGAACGTGCATTTTTACCGCAACCGGGGCGGTCGCTTCGAATTCGACAGACCCGATCAGATCATGAAATTCTCTGGCTACGATCTGAATCTATCGATCTCCGACATCAACCAGGATGGCCGCCCACAACTGAGCATCACGTATTACACCATTCCAATTGTCGGTGCTATCCGCAACTCCAGCATTGTACGCACGCAGTTGATTTATGGCAGCAGCCCCGGTGGCAACCAGATCTTTAACAGCCGACCGGATTTTAAGCTGGACGAAACTTTTTCTGCCAGTTCAATAAGGGGTTTGTCCGAGCAGATTTATCTGCAGGCAGATCTGAGCGGCAACGGTCGCATTGATGCCCTGTACCTGACCAGTGAGGGCATTCTGGCCGCGAAAGCTATTGACGCTGCTCTGCGCTTTGCGGATCAGCCGTTCTGGCAGTACGTGCCGACTCGCACTATTACTTCGTTTGAAGTGACTGATCTGAATAATGATGAAGTGCCAGACATCATTCTTTATCATTCGAACACCGCAAGCATACTGGTATCTGCACCATGATTTTTCCTAAATCTTTGGGAGCGGCGCTGGTCCTGTCAGCTTTCATTCAGACCACGCAAGCGCAGACAGCTGACGACATCGCGCTACCCGGCTATGCCCGCCATGCTTTCAGCTTCCCGGCGGAAACCAGCCGCTTACTGTTGGTGGACGCCGATAAAGATGGATTGAAAGACATCATTGCGGTTAACGAAACACTCATCAGTATTTATTTCCAGCGTCGGAACGGTGGTTTTGATTTTACTCAGGCTGACACCAGTCTGAGCCTGCCCGGCGAGGCCACTGGCTGGGATCTCAGTGAAAATTATGGCAGTCGACCACAGCAGGAGTATTCCCTGCTGGCACTGATTGATGGCCGTCAGATTCAGGCCTGGCCAATCCAGAATCGCAGTTTTGGCCAGCCACAGGAAATCATCAGCGGTCTTAGCGGATTCCTGGGCAAAGGCAGCTATCAGCTGAATTTTTCCCGGGATATCAATAATGATGGCTTGGATGATCTGATCATTCCTGGCTCAGGGGAAATGATGCTGCATATCCGCAATCAGGATGGCAGTTATCAAAATGCGCTCAGCGTGCTATCGGATATGCAGATCCGCACCAATCTCAATGCTGATGGGGATCTGGAACGGGATCTGGGGCAATCGCTGATTATCCCGATGATGGAATTACGCGATGTTAACGGCGATGGCCTGCCGGATCTGATCTCTGACACCAGCGAACGCTTCGATGTGTTCCTGGCCAGCAACGGCAGCAGCGAACAGTACTTCCCGCCACTGCCCACTTATACCATTGACCGTCTGGAAATCCGCGAACGGCTGGGTGATTTTGATGTCGATCAGCTGGATTTCTCCAATCTGACTGGCGTGCTGGCACTGACTCATGAGGAGGTGCTGGACGACGTTAACGGGGATGGCATAGATGATCTGCTGCTGCGTGAAGCTGGCAAGGTATCGCTTTTCCTGGGTCGCAAAGATGGCATCACTTTTGGGCAGCCGCAGCAGGTGCTGCGCTCCGGCGGCAATGTGCTCACCACGTTTTTGTATGATGAGAATGAAGATGGTTTAAAAGACCTGTGGCTGTGGCGTGTCGAACCGATTTCAGTAGGCGATCTGTTTGTGTGGCTGGCTATTTCAGGCAGCATCAATGTGGAAGCGTTCGTCTACCGTAATGAGGGGCAGCGCTTTGCCAGCCGGCCTGCTCGCAAAGTGACCGTAGCACTTAAGTTCCCCTCAGCCGTAAGGATGATCAGCTCAGTGCTCGATGTGCGCGAGCGCGCCCGTTCAATGTCCGATGTCGTGGTCCCCACTGCACTGGCCAGCGTCAATGGCATGAGCAACAATCATGATCTACTGGTGTTGCTGGAGGATCAGGTGCAGGTATTCTTCGACTCCATTCAGAAAGATCCACCGGTCAGTGATGATCGGTTTCTGGCCTCGTTGAATTACAGCCGCAGCCGCGACAATTATGAAATTGATATTCGAAGTATCATCGATAATTTCGAGATCGAACAGAACCGGGAGTTACGTCAGGTGCAGGGTCGCGAACCTGATGTTTCGGTAGCGCTGAATGGCGCCATGCGCAATGGTGACATCATCACCAGTGATCTTAACGGCAATGGACTGGATGATGTGTTTGTATTCATGGCGCGCGACAAAGACGTCATAACGGGTATTCTCTTGTTATCTGAGCGTCGCGAAGGTGACTTCTAACTGATCAACGGAAAGACTTTATGAGGAGAGACTTTATGAAGAAGACAGTTTTGATTACCTTTGTTGTAGCACTGGTCGTTGTGAATCTGGCTGGCTGGGCGATTCAAACTTACACCGAGGTCAATTTTGGCATGGCAATTCGTATTCCAGTAATTCTGGGCATCACCTTTATAGCCGCCATTTTTGGTTTCGCTGGCGCGCTGGTCAGCAAGGCCACTAAAGAAAAACCATAATTGCGCAGCGAGCAGCACAGGCAACAACTTACAAAGGCACCAGCTTACGAGTAAGTCGAGGGAGCACGGAGCGCATGTATTACGGTGAGAAATTCAACAGCATCAGCCATCTGGTCGGCGCTGCACTCGCACTGGTCGGTCTGGGCGCACTGCTCACGGTCAGCATTCAGTCGGGCGACATGGCCACCATCGCCAGCTTCAGCGTGTTTGGTTTCACCCTGGTGTTGCTGTATACCATGTCCACGCTGTATCACAGCTTCCATCCTCCGGCATTAAAAATCCTGTTCCGCAAACTGGATCATGTCACTATCTACCTGTTGATTGCGGGCACCTACACGCCGTATCTTACCGTATCTCTGGGCGATCAGACCGGCTATAGCATGCTGCTCATTATCTGGCTGCTGGCATTACTGGGCCTGCTGATCGACATACTCAGTCCGCGCCGTCTGATCGCATTGCAGATAGTCATCTACCTGTTCATGGGTTGGATTGTGATGTTCCGCTACTCCTCCTTTTCCAGCGCAATCCCAGCTACCGGGATGTTGCTGCTCACGCTGGGTGGGGTGGCTTACACCGTGGGCGTCATTTTTTACGTGCTCGATAAAATGCGTCTGCTGCCCCATGCACATGGCATCTGGCATGTGTTTGTGCTGGTCGGTTCCGGGCTGCATTTCGCATCTATTTTCGGCTACGTGCGCTGAGCAGAGTTGATGCGCGAGGGGCCTGTATGGATGAATTTATGACCCAGGACCAGTTCACTATCGTCGCCATTCTGATTGCCACCATGGGGATGTTCCTGTGGGGGCGCTGGCGTCATGATATGGTGGCCCTGGGCGCATTGCTGGCCTGTGTATTCACCGGCCTGCTGCCAGCTGCTGATGCCTTTATTGGATTCAGTCATCCTGCCGTGATCACGGTTGCCTGTGTACTGGTGCTCAGCCATGGCCTGCAGATTTCCGGCGCAATCAATTTCGTCACCCGTCGGATACTGCCGCTGGCAACCGGGCCAGCCACCAGCATCTTTGTACTAACCATGCTGGCTGCAGTACTGTCGGGATTTATGAACAATATCGGCGCACTTGCGCTGTTGATGCCAATGGCTCTGCAGATCGCCAATAAGCAGAATCTGCCGCCGGGCCGGGTATTAATGCCACTGGCATTTGGTTCAATCCTGGGTGGCACTACTACTCTGATCGGCACACCTCCCAATCTGGTCGTTTCCGGCTTCCGTGCAGAGGCCGGTATGGGTCAGTACGCCATGTTTGATTTCTCTTCAGTCGGGGTAATCATCGCAGTGGCCGGTGTGCTGTTTGTCGGCCTGCTGGGCTGGCGGTTGGTACCTACACGCAAACAATCGGGTGCAGCTGGTTTTGAAACCGGCATCTATCTGACCGAAGTGCGGATTCTTCCCGACAGCAAAGCAGTGGGTAAGACGCTGCGTGAAGTCGAAGTCATTCTCGATAAAGCGGATGCTCAGATTGTCGGCCTGGTCAGAGGTGAAATTAAGGTGATTGCGCCGTATTGGCGACGCATATTGCGTGACAATGACATTCTGGTGATTGAAGCGGATCCCAGTTCGATGGGCGATGCGCTGACCAGTCTTGGACTCAAGCTGGAGGAAGCGGAGTCTTTAGAAACGGAGGATTCGGAAGACGCTCCCAAATCAAAGAATCGACGTGACGACGAAGATCCATTGATACAGGAACTGGTGGTCATGCCTGGCTCGGTGCTGGTCGGGCGATCAGCCAGTGATATCGAGCTTCGCACCCGCTATAGCATCAACCTGCTGGCCATTTCCCGGCAAGGTCGACGTTCCGTGAAGCGTCTGCGCTATACTGACGTGCGGGCGGGCGATGTGCTGTTGATGCAGGGCGTTCCGGAAGCGGTCAACAGCTTCTCCAGTGACTACAATTGCGTGCCGCTGGCCGAACGTGACCTCCAGGTGCCGGTGACCGACTCGCAGCCGCTGCTGGCCGGTTTGATTTTCCTCTCAGCGGTGCTGCTCACGGGTGCCGGTCTGTTGCCCGTGGCTATCTCCTTTGCAGCCGCAGTGCTGGCCTATATGGCCTTGCGTATCGTGCCGCCACGCTCAGTTTATCAAACCATTGACTGGTCGGTGATCGTTCTGCTGGGGGCACTGCTGCCGGTTGCCACGGTGTTTGCCGACACCGGTGCAGCAGATATTCTGGCCTCAGGCCTGCTGGCATCGGTCAGCCAGGGCAACCCGATTATTGCGCTGGTTCTGGTCATGGTCATTACCATGAGCCTGTCCGACTTCATGAACAATGTGGCTACCGCAGCGATGATGTGCCCGCTGGCGCTGAGTGTCGCCCTGCAACTTGAAGTTAATCCTGATACCTTTTTAATGGCCGTCGCTATCGGTGCATCGTGTGCTTTCCTGACCCCTATCGGGCACCAGAATAATACCCTTATACTGGGGCCTGGCGGTTTTCGATTTGGTGATTACTGGCGCTTGGGGCTGCCTCTGGAAATAGTGATTATCGCAACTGGCATCCCGGCGCTGTTATGGGCATGGCCTTTATGAGCACATTTTTCGGGCTGATCCTGCTGCTGATGATGGTCGGTCCTTATCTGCTGCCACTTCCCGAACTGACGGACGTGGCCCCTGCGCAAACCCTGGCCCGCCCTGCTGGTAAGTTCTTGCGTCTGCCCTGGCCTGGCACTGATGGCATCCAGTTTTACTATGAACACGATGAATATACCGGCGCACAAGCCACGCCTCCGGTGTTTATATTAATGCATGGGTTTGCAGCCAATCTGAGCAGTTGGGATTCCATCCGTCCGTGGCTTGCCAGGCAGGGTCACGTTATCGCCTATGACCGCATCCCTTTTGGCCTGAGTGAGCGCGTATTGCCGGAGCAATGGGAGGAAGATAACCCGTATACTGACCAGGCCGCCGTGGCACAGCTGAGCAGTCTGCTGGATACCTTGAAGGTGGAGCAGGCAATTCTGGTGGGTAACTCTGCGGGCGGCAACCTGGCGATGCAGTTGGCACTGACTCAGCCGGAGCGCGTGCAGGCGCTGCTGCTGTTGAGCCCGTCGGTATACACTGGCAGCCCGGCAATACTGAGTATGGTTGCGGCTATCCCGCCCCTGCGCCGGGCCGGCCTGTTGCTCAGTCGGCGACTGGCCAGCAGCGGTAAACTGCTGGAAATGGCGTTTCATGATCCGAGCCTGATCACCCAGCAACAACGAGATAATACGGCGCTGATTGCCAAAGTGGACAACTGGGACACCGCATTCTGGGAATTTGTGCGCGCCTCGCGGATGCGCAACATCAACGTCAGTGAACGTTTAGATGAGCTGCGGATGCCGCTGCTGCTGATCAGCGGGGACAACGACAGAATTGTGGCGACCCGGGAAACTATCCGACTGGCGGCAGCACTGCCCGATGCCACGCTGGAGATACTGCCTGACTGCGGACACCTGCCGCAGCAAGAGTGTCCTGAAGCAGTCATCAATGCCATCGGCCAATGGCTCGTAACTCAGCAACCGACATTATTTCCAGCCACATCTCAGGGGCTAAAAAAGGAGACTGACCAGAAACTTAACCAAGGACTTTAACCAGAGACTTTAACCAGGGACTTTAATCAGTGGACTTCACCGAAGCCATCAAGGAGCACAGTCATGAACAGCAAACAATTCGACATTGTCGTATTTGGGGCCAGCAGTTTCGTCGGTCAAATTCTCTGCCGTTACTTGCATCAACACCTGGCGGGTACTGTTACTGCCTGGGCAATGGCAGGCCGCTCCGAAAGCAAACTGAAACACTTCCGGGCGGAATTGGGCAAAGGAGCTGAGTCCATAGAGATTATTGTTGCGGACGCTAAGGATGAGGCAGCGCTTGCCAGAATGTGTCAGCAAACCCGGGTGGTCGTGTCCACTGTGGGTCCGTATGCACTGTACGGCGAGCCCCTGGTGAAAGTCTGCGTGGAGACTGGCACCGATTATTGTGACCTGACCGGTGAAGTGCAATGGATTCGACGCATGATCGCTCGTTATGAACAGGCTGCCAAAGAATCAGGTGCCCGCATTGTCCATTGCTGCGGGTTTGACTCGATACCCTCTGATATGGGCGTGTATTTTCTGCAGCAGCAGGCAGATCAGCAGTTCGGTTCTCACTGCAGCAAAGTGAAAATGCGGGTTAAAAGTCTGAAAGGCGGTGCCTCCGGTGGCACCATCGCCAGCATGATCAATGTGGTCAAAGAAGCTGCTGCCGATCCTGATCTGCGCACAGAGCTGGCTGACCCCTACTCTATCTGCCCCCCCGATCATCAGTTAAAGGCAAAGCAGCATGCCATTACGGTTGAATATGATGAGGATCTTAAAAGCTGGGTAGCACCGTTCATCATGTCAGGCATTAATACCCGGGTAGTGCATCGCTCTAATGCGCTGCTGACCGCGGCATACGGAACAGATTTTAGTTATGACGAAGGGTTGCTGACGGGCGATAGCAAAAAGGGCCGGGGCCGCGCACGGCGCCTGGCATGGGCGCTGGACATGTTCATGCTCGGGGTAGCCTTGCGACCCAGCCGCTGGTTACTGCAGAAATTCCTGCCCAAACCTGGCCAGGGACCCAGTCCACAGGCTCAGGAGAAGGGTTATTTTGATCTGCTGTTTGTGGGCAGGACCGCCAGCGGACAAACGCTGCACACGAAAGTCCATGGGGACCGCGACCCCGGCTATGGAGCGACCGGCAGAATGCTCGGGCAAGCGGCGCTGTGCCTGGCGCAGGATGTTTCCAAATCGGAAAAGGCAGGCGGATTCTGGACTCCATCCACCATCTTTGCAGACAAACTGATCGCCAGACTGGAACAACACGCTGATTTACGTTTCGAGGTGCTGGGTTGAGCGTCGCTGCTGTACGCCAGTGTGGCTGAATCGAGAATCAGCTGAGGGATTTGACTAGTTAATGGCTGGTTTGCCCAGATTATGACGCCACCCTTCACCTTCTCGCTATCGAATTTTTTAAAGCCATGAAATTTAAGGAATTAATTTCTGGCACGCGACTTGCTAAATCCACTGTGGAAGATAGTACAGGCGCTCTTTACACGTAGGGAGCAGATTTCAGCAATAAACCGTAAGGAAACTAAAATGCTTACCAGATACCAGGTTATTACCACTCTTGTCCTGCTCGCCATGACTACCGCACTGGCTACTGCCGAAGAGAAGGTAGTACGCGTTCACCAGTTCGATGCCGCCGAATTTGACAGCTTACATATCGACTATCGCGTCGGAACTCTGACCCTGGAGGAAAGTCTCAACAATATGGTGGAAGTAGAACTGACCATCAAAGATGAGCACGGCAAACGCTGGTTTTCACGCAGCCCTGATCTGCAGAGCATGGACCTTGACAGCCGCAGCAGTGGCAAGCAATTGAGACTCGAATTCAGTGAAAACAAGGTCATTACCAACTGGGTCGTGCGGGTGCCCGTGCTGCAACACTTAAATATTAATGCCGGGGTCGGCGTTATCCAGGGTAATCTGCCCGCAGCAGCAGCCGATATCGACCTTGGCGTCGGCACTATTGAATTAGTAGCCAGACGGGACAGCACCGGTGCCGTTGACCTGAACTCCGGGGTCGGAGAAACTGTAATCAGAGGTGCCAGCAGTAATGAGCGGCGCAGCGCCCTGGTCAGCAGTGAATCCAGTGCACATGGCGACGGAGCACACATGCTCAAAGCTAATGTGGGCGTCGGTGAGGTTTCGGTTCAACTTAATTAGCGGGTCTCTCAGGTTCAGATAATAAGTGTTTACGCATATCTTCAGCTTTCCGCCACTATCTGATGCCCAGGCAAGCAGACTGATACTGGGATCAATGCCAGGCAAGGTTTCGCTGGCCGCGAATCAGTACTATGCGCATCCACGCAATTATTTCTGGCGAATGATGGAAGCAGTATTTGGCGTAGATGCAAATCTGCCCTATGAGCAGCGTTGCCAACAATTGCTGGAGAGCCGGGTGGCGCTGTGGGATGTATTGAAAACCTGCACCCGCTCCAGCAGTCTGGACTCAGACATCGTCAGCTCATCAATCATTCCGAATGATTTCCAGCATTTTCTGCACGCTCATCCTGATATCCAGACTATTTATTTTAACGGCGCCAAGGCTGAACAGGTTTTTTGCAGCCATGTTCTGCCGACACTGTCTGACGACCAGGCGCTCATTCAGCTGTACAGATTACCCTCGACCAGTCCAGCCAACGCGTCTGTTGGCTGGACTCAAAAACTCCAGCAATGGCAAGCCATCACCCGTTAACAGGCATAAGCGTGCGCTTTCTTATCGTGTCCGCGGCTGACTCGCAAGTGGCTGACTGTCTTCCGCTAGACTGTAGCGAAATACATACTGTACGTTCTCAACCGCAACAGGCTGGCCATTGACGACTCTGGGTTTAAAGGTGAATTGTGCGGTAGCTCTGCGGGCACTGGCATCAAATATCTCTGCCGGAACAGCATCCACGATGCTGATGGATTCGACAGGAACGGTGCCGGCCGAGCTCACGGTAAATTTAACCTGTACCCAGCCTTCAATTTTTTGCTCCGCTGCGGCGGTCGGATATTGTGGGGTTACCGTTACCAGCGGCAACATCTCGCCGTCCTCAATTGCGAGCGATAGTGCACCCTGCGCTGACGCCAGTTGTGTAATGCCAGCCGCGCCAAGGATAGCGGTGGATATCAACAGAAAAAATACTGCAGCTCTGCTCAGTTCATTGGGCACTTTCATGGTGTTCTCCTTAAGTATGCGATTAATTCGAAATGACAGGGTGTTCTGGTCCAGCATGGTTTGTGCCAGCGCAGGCTGACGCGTCAGACTGCGATGAGCACAGGCTTTGGCTATCAGCAACAGATTTTGCGCGTATTCAGTATCACTGCGACCACAGCGCACAACTTCTGCGTCACAACTGTTCTCACTTTCTTCTTTGAGTTTTTGCAGCGCAACCCACACCAACGGGTTAGGCCAGTAAACGGCAGTTAAAAGACAGGCAGCTATCAGACTCAGCCAGTCAAACCTGCGGATATGGCAGAGTTCATGGGTCAGCACATCCGCAACAATTGGCGCAGACCAGGTTCTGGCCTGCACGGGCAGAACAATCTGAGGCCGCAGTAAACCAAAAGACACCGGAGAATTAACCTGATTGCTGTAGCGCAGAATAACCCTGCGCCTTACACCAAGCTGCTGGCGAATCTTCTGTAATTGATCAACCTGTTCAGAATTATCAACAATTTCTGAATTGCTGCGGATTCTTCCAAGCCGCATCAGTGCCATCACGGTGCGAGTGCTTAGCAACACAGCGGGCAATAGATACAGGCCGAGTAACAATAATCCCCAGTTCATGCCGCCCGTGCTCAACTGCTGGACTGGCAGCACGGTAAAACTCAGCAAGGCAAGTGGTGGAGAATACTGTGGCGCAGAGACATTTATCAGCATTGGCAACAGGGGCATAAGTGCAAGACAGGCCAGCGCATTCAGCCAAAGCAAATGTCTGCTGCTACTGTTCAGCCGGTTTCTGAACAAGACATCCAATACGAAAAAAATCGCTAATATCGCCAACGATTTAATCAACAGATCGAAGATAAAAATCAATGCAGGTGTTTCATTCAGCAGGTTGGTGAGTAATACGGAGTGATTCATTTTGAATTCCCCTCGTCTATTAGAAAAGTTCTTATATGTTTGATTTCTGTTGTTTTTTCTTTGCTTTAATCAATTGATCCAGTCGCTCTAACTCAGTATCAGTCAGATCATTGATCGACATATCCAGCAAGGAGTTAACCGCGAGTAAAGGTGAGTCGCTGAAAAAGGTTCTCACCAGATTGGAGAGCGCGGAATGAGACGCTGTCTCGCGCTCAACCAGCGGAAAGTAGACGTATTTAAGGCCGCTCTCACGATGATCTACATGCCCCTTTTCCACCAGTTTCCCCAGTAGTGTGCGCACGGAAGAGTAGCCAGGCGCATCTTCCATATTTTCCATCACCTCTTTAGCACTGGCGCTGCCCAAGCGATAAAGTACGTCCATAATCTGCCGTTCTCTGCGGCTGAGTTGATCAGTGCTGCTCATTTAATATTTCCTTTTAATCACCAATTCGCTGCATTTTTTACGACCGTGTTACAGCATATGCGAATAAATTAACACAATGCTAATAATTTAGCACCTGTAATTTTTATGTCAACATTATTTTGAAAAGAAACTGCTGGACTTGGCAAAAAAGGAAACCTGTTGTTGATAGACACTCAGCATTTCGAGGTGTTTATGGCGTCCCGTGCGATTTGGAAAGGTCAGTTGCGCCTTTCCCTGGCATCTATCGGCGTAGAATTGCATTCCGCGCAAAAGTCTGGCGAGAAAATCTCTTTTCGCCAGATTCATGAACTTGGCGGCAAGCCCATCTATTATGAAAAATCCGTAGCGGGTATCGGACCGGTAGAGTCCTCTGAAATCGTAAAAGGCTATGAGTACGAAAAAATAATTTTGTGCTGCTTGATCCGGACGAGCTTGAGTCAATCAAACTGGAAAGCAAAAAACCTTTGAACTGGTTCAGTTTGTTGGCGCCTCTGCAATATCACTGCTGTATTTTGACAAACCCTATTATCTGGTCCCCACCGATGAACTGGCTGAGGATGCCTATCGTGTGGTGAGCGATGCCCTGCGCCGGTGGCAGCGCCGGTGAGCTGGGCCGAACTGGATAAGCTCAACTCTGCTGATGGTTTTACGGTCAGGAATAGGCAGCAGCGTCTGCGTAAACCCTGTCCCTGCCTGGCTGCGCTGGCAAGGCCACAAACCCTGGGCAGCGCTGTGCTAACCCGATTACAACTGCTCGTCAATCGTCCATCTTAAATCAGCTTTATGTACGCTATCGCATAGAGACTGCTAACCGGCGACAACTATATTGAAGCTCAACGTTTCTGGCCAGAACGGTGAGAAGCCTGTCATTTAACATCCTCATAATACTGAGAGGACTTTTTTAGCTTTTTCAATTCTTTTTTCAGCTTTTTCAGTTTTTTCGACACCAGGCCCCTGAAACTCTTTCTCTGTTATTTCCTGTTGAGATCATTATGGCAACCACAATCGGTAATGAAGACAATCTGGACACCCTGCTACGGCATCTGGTCGAGCTTGATTATGACGCGATAGAAGCTTATGAAGCTGCCGTCCAGCGCCTCGATAATCCTGCGTATAAACAAACCCTGGAACGATTTTGTCAGGATCACATCAACCATACGCTAAATCTGAGTCAGGTTCTGCGTGCGCGCGGTGAAACGCCTCCTGATGGCCCTTCCGCGAAACGGATTCTGACCAAAGGCAAAGTCATATTGGCTGACCTGATGGGCGACAAAGCCATTCTTAAAGCCATGCTTTCCAATGAAGTGGATACCAACACCGCCTATGACCGCGCCACCAGCAATATGTCGGTGCCACCTGAAACCCTGGAAGTGCTGCTACTCAATCATGCAGACGAACAGAAACATAAACGCTGGCTGGAAAGTGCGCTACAGCAGATAAGTGAAACTGAGTCGAAGACCACCTCCGGCAATGAGCCTCCCCGCTCCCGTGCAGGCCGTCGCGGCGAGCATCCACCGCCCTCGTAACCAGTGTTTGCAGGTCGCCACTAAGGACAGCGTCTTCAATAACATCAGCGAGAACACCAACCCAATCACAAGACCTGCCCAGGAACAGTTATGAAGCGTTCAGATATGCAAGCGCAGCCGCCACAACATCAGCATCGTCAACCCGGATTTACTGCAGAGATGTACCCGGCACCTCAGGACCGGATGGAGGATTATAAAGCGGCCGGTAAACTGGAGGGCAAAGTTGCGATTGTTACGGGTGGTGACAGCGGCATTGGGCGTGCTGTTGCAATCGGCTTTGCGATGGAGGGCGCTGATGTTGCGATTGTGTACCTGAACGAGGACAGCGATGCAGAAACAACCTGTGAGTGTGTGCAATACCAGGGCCGCCGCTGTCTGCTTATCAAAGGTGATCTCGGCGATCAGAAATTCTGCAACAATGTCGTCGCAAAAACTGTCAGCAAGCTCGGGAAACTCGACATTCTGGTCAATAATGCGGGCGAGCAGCATGTACAGAATGAACTCGCTGACATCTCTTCAGAGCAGTTGCAGCGCACCTTTCGCACCAATATCTTTTCGATGTTTTATATGACGCAGGCAGCGCTGAAACATATGCATGGGGATGCCAGCATCATCAATACTACCTCTGTGACGGCCTACAAGGATAAGCAGCAACTGATCGACTACGCTGCCACCAAAGGCGCGATTGTCGCGTTTACACGCTCGCTTTCGCAGCAACTGGCAAGCCGGAATATCCGCGTTAATGCCGTGGCACCAGGTCCGATCTGGACACCGTTGATTCCAGCCAGCTTCTCGGCTGAAGAGGTTGAGGAGTTCGGCAGGTCTTCACCACTCGGTCGCCCGGGCCAGCCAGATGAGGTGGCACCGAGCTATATATTTCTTGCCTCCAGCGATGCTTCTTATATGACGGGCCAGGTGTTACATCCCAATGGCGGGACTATTGTTAACGGCTGATTGGTGCGCAACGGGCGATTATTCTGTTAAGGACTGATTAATTGTCAGCCGCTAAGTATGCTAAGGAGCCTCTGAATAACTCTATGACCACTCTGGCCTTCAGCCGATTTCGCTGGCAAGGCGAACTTGCGCCGGCATGCGTCCGCCTGTCAAGCAAGGGCAACGCAGCCAGCGGGATCGGCTGAAGGCCCCTTCGGGCGGGCGTCTGCGCCGCTTCTGCCGCGTTGTCGTGCTTGCCAGGGGCTACGGCCATTGCCGGCGCACGACGCCTTGCAGCAGCGGGCGCAGTCACCCGCAGAGTGGTCATAGAGTTATTCAGAGGCTCCCTAAGTCCATTTTCCGATACAAAGAGCGCACACTGATGTTTGCCATCTTTGCCGCTCGCGCCTTATCACACCCGCAGTCAGTCAGCAGTTTTTCCAGATAAAGTCGTTCATTGGCCTGATCACAGGGAACCTCGTATCCATGGGAGATCCGGTAGCAGTGTGCCGGTTTGCTGTTATCAATCTGGCCAAAACTGTCACGGTAAAGCTGGTTAGTTGCGCACTCCTTATCAAGCAGCAAAAACAAGGCTATGATCGCAGCATAACCAAGGAGCACCAGCAAATGAGCACAACATTGCCGTTCACCCCGGAAACCAGCGTAAAGCCCGAGGTTTTTCCATTTTTTGATGAGCAAACCGCCACCTTTTCCTACGTAGTCAAAGATCCGGCATCAAACTCATGTGCGGTTATTGATTCGGTAATGAATCTTAACTACCACTCGGGCAGGATTTCTTACGAAGGCGCAGACGAAATAATTGCATGGATCAAAAAGCACGGGCTTAAGCTGGAATGGATTGTCGAAACCCATGTTCATGCTGATCATTTATCGGCTGCCCCTTACATCCAAGAACAATTGGGTGGCAAACTCGGCATCGGCGACCAGATTGTGGTGGTGCAGGAACTGTTTGGAAAAGTCTTTAATGCCGGCACTGATTTTCAGCGCGATGGTTCGCAATTTGATCGCTTATTCAAAGACGGTGATACTTATCAGATTGGCGGCCTGAGCGCACATGCGCTGCACACGCCAGGGCATACGCCGGCCTGTATGACTCATGTCATTGGCGATGCAGCCTTTGTCGGTGATACTCTGTTCATGCCCGATGTGGGTACAGCAAGGGCGGACTTTCCAGGCGGCAATGCGCATACGCTTTATCAGTCGATCACCCGGCTGCTGAGTCTGCCTGCGGAAACTCGTCTATTCATGTGCCACGACTATCCACCCAACGACCGTGAAGTGGAATATGAAACCACAGTCGCTAAAGAACGCGCTGGGAATATCCATGTACATCAGGGCATCAGGGAGGATGAGTTTGTGAAAATGCGCCAGGCACGGGATGCTACATTAGACATGCCCGTGCTGATTCTGCCCTCTCTGCAGGTGAATATGAGAGCCGGACGCTTACCCCCTCCGGAAGATAATAATCAGATTTACCTTAAGGTTCCTATTAACGCACTTTAAAGATTAGCTTCGGAGGCAATTATGAACAACAGTAAATCTGCGACTGATGTCGCCTTTCAGATTGTCATAGTGGGCGGAGGTGCCGCTGGCATTGCGGTGGCTTCCAGCCTGCTGTCGCGTAACAACGATCTACAGATAGCGATTATCGATCCGGCTGATTATCACTATTATCAGCCTGGCTTCACCATGGTTGGTGCCGGTGTCTTCACCCCCGAAGAACCGCGTCGCACCATGAAATCGGTCATGCCCCGCAAGGTCACCTGGATCAAAAAAGCGGTCACCAGCTTCGAGCCTGATGCCGCCGCTGTGGTGCTGGATGACGATACCCGCGTGTCCTATGAACGCCTGATTGTCTGCCCGGGTTTGAAACTGAACTGGGAGGGCATCGAAGGTCTGACTGAAACGCTCGGTAAGAATTCAGTAACCTCAAACTATCGCGCGGATCTTGCCCCGTATACCTGGCAACTGGTTCAGAAATTGAAGTCCGGCAAAGCACTGTTCACCCAGCCTCCGATGCCAATCAAATGCGCCGGGGCACCTCAGAAAGTCCTTTATCTGTCGGCCGACCACTGGATGCGCCAGGGCTTAATCGAAAGATTCGATATCCGTTTTTATAATGCCGGTGCGGTGCTGTTTGGCGTTAAAGAGTACGTCCCGGCACTGCAGTCTTATCTCGAAAAATATCGGGCCTCACTGTTGTTATCGCATAATCTGATAAAAGTTAACGGCGAGACCAAAACCGCCTGGTTTAAAAAAACTGATGCGGATGGCACGGTCAGCGAGGTTGAAACAGACTTCGATATGCTGCATGTCTGTCCGCCGCAGACTGCACCAGATTTTATCCGCAGCAGCCCCTTGACCGATGCCGCTGGCTGGGTCGATGTTGACCAGTACACCCTGCAGCACAAACGTTATCCCAATATCTGGGGCCTGGGTGACGTGACCAATACGCCAAATGCTAAAACCGCTGCAGCCGTGCGTAAGCAGGCACCGATTGTGGCCAGCAATATCATCTCGGATATGCAGGGTAAACATGATTTCTATGCCTACGACGGCTATGGCTCCTGCCCGCTGACCGTAGAGCGCGGCAAAATAGTGCTGGCCGAATTTGGCTATGGTGGTGAACTGCAGCCAACCTTTCCGAAATGGGTCATTAATGGTTCAGAACCAACTGCTGCAGCCTGGTTTCTGAAAAAAAGCATCCTGCCCGCGGTGTACTGGCATGGCATGCTGAAGGGCCATGAGTGGATGGTAAAGCCTTCCAAAAAAGCTCAACCATAAGCCTGACCATCAGGAGCGGGGAAAACGCGCATGAAGCTGAGCAGCATCTTTCCCTGCCTGCTGTGGGCCAGAGAGTATCGCAGTGATTATCTAAGCAGCGACCTGATTGCGGCGGTCATCGTGACCATCATGCTGATCCCGCAATCGCTGGCTTATGCGCTGCTGGCGGGCCTACCTCCGGAAACCGGTCTTTACGCCAGCATCCTGCCCCTGATGGCCTACACGGTCTTTGGCACCAGTCGCACGCTGTCGGTGGGGCCGGTAGCAGTCGCCTCCTTGATGACCGCTGCCGCGATTGAAAAACTGAATATTCAAAGTGGTGTTGAGTACGCCCAGGCCGCCATTATTCTGGCCCTGCTCTCCGGCACTTTCCTGATATTGATGGGTGTGCTGCGCGCGGGATTTCTGGCCAATTTTCTTTCTCACCCGGTGGTCTCCGGCTTCATCACAGCCTCAGGCATTATCATCGCGCTCAGCCAGTTGAAGTATATTCTGGGAATCTCAGGCTCCGGCGACAATGTGCCGGCCCTTTTATACAGCATGTCACAAAACCTGGCTGATATTAATGTGCCTACCATTATCCTCGGCACGGCAACGGTATTGTTTCTGTTCTGGGCCCGCAGCGGGCTGCCGACGCTGTTGCTGAAAACCGGTCTGAGCGCATCAAGCGCTAGCATATTGTCTAAAACAGCGCCAGTAATTGGGGTGATTGCGACCTCTGTACTTGCCTGGTCACTGGATCTGCAGGCGCTTGGTGTCGCGCTGACTGGCCAGCTTGCCGGCGGTTTGCCAGTCCTGTCTGTACCGGAATTTGCGCCTCAACTCTGGCTGGACCTGCTGATGCCTGCAATCCTGATCTCTATAATCGGCTATGTTGAATCGGTATCAGTTGGCCGAACGCTGGCCGCAAAACGTCGGCAGCGCATTGATTCCGACCAGGAGTTGATCGGCCTGGGCAGCGCTAATCTGGCTGCAGGTTTCTCAGGTGGATTTCCTGTGACTGGCGGCTTTTCGCGCTCTGTGGTGAACTTTGATGCCGGTGCCCAGACTCCTGCTGCGGGCTTTTTCACCGCTATCGGTATCGCGCTGGCTGCCCTGTATCTGACTGATCTGCTGGCCTGGCTGCCAAGCGTCACACTTGCCGCTACCATCATTGTTGCGGTTCTGGGCCTGGTGGATTTTTCAATCCTGAAAAAAACCCTGCACTACTCCCGCTCAGATTTTATCGCGGTAGCCATCACCATGCTGACCACTCTGCTGGCGGGTGTTGAGGCCGGTGTGCTGCTTGGGGTTGCCGCCTCTATTGCGCTGCATCTTTACAAAACCTCCAGACCGCATATGGCTGAAGTAGGACAGATAGACGGCACCGAACATTTCCGCAATATCAAACGCCATAAGGTGATAACCGATCCAGCCATTCTGTCCTTGCGCGTTGATGAAAGTCTGTATTTCCCCAATGCGGCCTTTCTGGAAGACACGATCTATAAAAATATCGCCGAAAAGCCTCAGCTTCGCCATATCATTTTGATGTGTACTGCCGTGAATGAGATCGATTACAGCGCGCTGGAAGTATTGGAGGCAATCAATCATCGCCTGCTGGAGTTGCATATCGGCTTTCATCTTTCTGAGGTCAAAGGGCCGGTGATGGATGCACTGCAGAACAGCGATTTTCTTGAACACCTGAACGGCCAGGTATTTCTGACTCAGCACCAGGCCTTTACTGCGCTCAGTGCGGCAAAAACAATACAACCTGATCCTGTTGCTGCGGGTTGATCAACAAAGGTTTATCAGCAACGCTTATCGACAACGTAATCGACCGACATGGATCAAAGTGGCCAAACGATCGGTAATAAAATTGCCGCCACGATAAAAATAATCAAAGTCAGTGGCAAACCCAGTTTTAGAAAATCACTGAAGCGATAAGCACCTGGCCCCATCACCAGCACATTGGACGGATGCGCAACCGGACTGGCAACCGAAGCGGCAGCAGCCAGTGCAATCGCAATCATTGCCGCCTGCGGCTGCACACCCATCGCAACCGCGCTGGATAATGCAATCGGCGCCATCAGCACCACCAGCACGACGGTTGGCACCACCAGCGTGCCCAGTACAGTGACGAAGTACAAGCCCGCAATTACCGCCCACGGCCCGTAGGGTCCAATCAAGTTCAGCAAGCCATCAGCCAGATACACCGCCGCACCGCTGTCATGCATTGCAGCGCCCAGCGGCAGCATGCCAGCGACCAGAAAGACTGAGCGCCAGTGAATTGCCTTATACGCATCCTCCATGCTCAGACAGCCGGTCAGCACCATCAACGTAGCCCCGATGATTGCAGCCACTGAAATCGGCAGCAGACCGGACAGTGCGATAGCGACCACCAGCAGCATCAGGCTGATCGCCAGCGGCGCTTTGTTTTTATCGACCGGTTTAGCGGTAATCGGGTTCAATATAATCAGATCCGGGTTTGCGCTCAGCCGTGCCAGCTGTTTAATCGGTCCGACCAGCAGCAGCGCATCACCGCGTTGCAGAGGCATTTCACCCAGACCTGATCGATACGGTTTGCCACCGCGCCAGATAGCCGCCACTTCTACCTGATAAGTTTCCGGCAATTTAAGATCCATTACGGTGCGACCGTTAAGCGAGGTATGCGGATGAATAGTTGCCTCCACCATTCCCAGCTCGCCCTGCTCAAACACCCGCATATAAGGGGTCGCATCATCCAGAATATTCAGTTGCTGCAGACCCCGCAGCAGATTGAAGTCTTCCAGACGCCCCTGCACCAGCAGCAGGTCAGCCCCTTTGATCAACTCATCAGCAGGCAGTGGACGCAGATATTCGCCAGCGCGGAAGATGGCCAGCAGACGGAAATCGAAGGCTTTGCCGAGTCGCGACTCGCCAACTGTCCTGCCCGCCATCGCCGCATCGGCTGCCACCTTTAATACCAGCAGGCGCTCGTCCAGATGGTAGCGTGCCAGCACAGCGCTTTTATCCATGTTTACCGGATCCGGCAGACGATATTTCTGCTGCAGCGTTTTCAGCGCTGCTTCTTCCCCCTGCAGCAGCAGATGATCACCAGCAAGCGGTATCCAGTCAGCAAGACGGGTCCGACGTATCATTTTGTCGCGTCGCATTGCCAGCAACCAGATACCATGCCGTTCGAAAAAATCTGCCGGCACAATTCTGTCACCCAGCAATGCTGAATCAACGTTCAACTCCACTTCATAAAGCCCGGTATCCTCCAGCAGCTTATCGTGCAGCAGCGGTGCTTCGCGCTCAATGGTCAACTCAGACCACTGCCGCAGACGATTGAAACGATCGAGCTGCCCCTGTGCCAGCAGAATATCGCCCGCCCGCAGACGCACTCGTGATGCGGGCAGCGCCTGCGTCTGACCGGCACGTGTCAGCGCAATGATCATCAGTCCAGCCGCTGACGACAGCCCCGATTCGCTGATGCTTCTGCCTATTAACAGAGAGTCTTCGGGCACCTGCACCGCAAAGATTCGCTCTTGCAGACTGTAGAGCTTACGCAGATCACGGCTGTCGCCAATCTGACTGAGGGTATCGGTGCGCGGCAGCAGGTGCCGACCGATAAACGCGACAAACAAGGTGCCTGCCAGCAGCACCGGAATCGCCACCGGCGCGAAATCAAAAAACCCGAACTCTTCAAAGCCGGCTTCTAACAAGGCCGTGCTTACCAGCAGGTTAGGCGGTGTACCAATCAAGGTGATGGCACCACCCAGCAGGCAACCAAAGGCCATGGGCATCAGCAGACGGGAAGGGAAAATATTTACTTTATGGGCGATGCCGACCACCACCGGCAGCAACAGTGCCGTTACCCCCACATTATTCATCACGCTGGAAAGGGTACCCGCCAGCAGCATCAGGCAGAGAATCTGTTTGATCTCGCTGTCGCCGGCAATACGGATTACGCGCCTGCCAATTGCATCGGCAATGCCGGCACGAGTCAGCCCCTCGCTCAGGATAAACATCGCCCAGATGGTAATTACCGCAGGATGACTAAAACCGGCCAGCGCCTGGTCCGCACTGACCAGACCGGTTAAGGCCAGCAGCGACAGCACCATCAATGCCGTAACGTCCATCCGGATCCAATTGGATGCGAACAGCAGCACAGCCAGCGCCAGAATCAGCAGAACCAGCAATATATCCAGGGTCACTCAGCTCTCCGCCTCTGTTAACGGTTTCTGAACTACCATATCATAGATGTCGAAGTCTGCAGTTCTCTCACTTAAAGCGCGGTTGACCACTTCGTTCTGGGACCGCTTGTGAGATACTGCTGCCCCGTTTGGAAATGACGGACCGTTTGGAGTTGTCCCGTTTGGAAGTGACAACACCTTAGGAATTAATCAATAACACAGGAGCAGTATTTATGAAAAAGGCACTTATCAGCAGTATCGCAGCCCTTGCGGCTGTCGCCGGCAGCACCCTTGCTTTGGCACAGACAGAAACTTTCAGCGTTGGCGAACCATTGGGCACTATTAACGAAGCCGGTGTCGCTACGCGCATGTCTGACAATGTCCGCGTATTTGGCAGCTTCCGCTTTGCTGAAAGCTGCACCTTCGACCCCGAACGCAATCTGATTGTGGCGATGAATGCCGGTGTCGCAGAAACCATGGAACCCAACGATGGCTATGTCTCGTTGATCAATCCTGACGGCAGCGTTCATACCAGCAAGTGGATTGGCGCAAACCGCGGCGGTCTCACCCTGAATCATCCACTCGGCAGTGCGATACAAAATGGCGTTTTATACGCGGTTGACATGACTGTTGTGCGTCGCTTCGATCTGGCCACGGGTCGCCCGCTGGGTGCGGTTGAAGTTAGCGATGCCACCCTGCTCAACGGCGTTGCAGTCAGTTCTGATGGCACCGTCTATGCCACCAACACCCGCGATCCACAACGCGTTTTCAAGATCAGCCCGGATGGTGACACTTCAATCCTGGTTGAAGGCGCGCCGCTCAGTTCCCCCAATGGCATTGCAATTGATAATGACGGCAATATCGTGGTGGTAAACATTGGTGATAACGCAGTGCTGACCTTCAACCCGGAAGGCGAGTTAGTCAACACTGAGCGTGCCGCCGAAAGTGGTAACGATGGCTTGGTTATTCTGGAAGATGGTACTAAATACGTCAGCAGTGTGCGTTTCGGCAGCGTGTCACGCATCCGGCCAGGTGAGCAAACCGAAGTCATCGCATCCGGCATTCCAAGTGCCGCATCCATGTGCTACGACTCCGTGCAAAACCAACTGGTCATTCCAATGAATAACCACAACGCGATGGCGTTTATTGCACTGGATTAGAAACCTGAGCTGCAGATAATCCAGAGAGTAATCAACTGGTGTACAATCGCGACGCCTCTGGTCTCGCGTTGCGCACTTTATGTTGAATATTCTCTGGCTTGGTTTTTTCCTGTGGGGCTTTGTTGCCGCCCTCTGGCAATGGCTGGTGCTCGGCGATCAGCAGATATTCACCCGCATCATTGCCTCAACTTTCGAGATGGCCGGTCTCTCTGTGGAGATCGCCATCGGTTTAATCGGGGTGATGGCGTTGTGGCTGGGTCTGTTCCGTATTGCCGAATACGGCGGTCTGATCGCACTGCTGGCCAGAGGCATGGGGCCACTGTTCCGACGGCTGATGCCAGGGGTGCCTGATAAACATCCGGCATTGGGTTCAGTGACGATGAATCTGGCCGCCAACTTCCTGGGCCTGGATAATGCCGCTACCCCGCTTGGCCTGAAAGCGATGAGCGATCTGCACGAGCTTAATCCCGAAAAAGACACCGCTTCCAATGCCCAGATTCTGTTTCTGGTGCTGAACACGTCCTCGGTCACGCTGCTGCCAGTGACCATCTTCCTTTACCGAGCTCAACAAGGTTCCAGCGAACCCGCCGCGGTATTCCTGCCGATTCTGATGGCGACCTCAGCGTCTACCCTGGCCGGCCTGCTCAGTGTGGCCTGGATACAGAAATTGAAACTGCGTGACCCGGTGGTGTTTGCCTATTTTGCTGGCTTTGCGCTGTTGATGGCCATCATGCTGAGCTCGGTTGTCGGTCTGCCCGCAGACGCGCTGGCCAACCGCTCTGCCTTAATCGGCAATCTGCTGCTGTTTTCGGTGATTACCCTGTTTCTGCTCTCAGGCATTCGCCGTAATCTCGATTGCTACTCCCTGTTCGTTGAAGGCGCCAAAGAAGGATTCAATGTGGCGGTGCGGATAATTCCGTTTCTGCTGGCAATGCTGGTTGCTATCGGCGTGTTCCGGGCCAGCGGCGGTCTTGATCTGCTGCTGACCGGTGCGCGCAGCATGTTTTCAATGTTGCGCGTGGATACTGCCTTTGTAGACGCGCTGCCAACGGCATTCATGAAACCGCTCAGTGGCAGCGGCGCGCGGGCCATGATGCTGGAAACCATGAATACCTTCGGCGTGGACTCGTTCGCCGGGCGGGTGGCAGCAACTGTGCAGGGCAGCACCGAAACGACTTTTTATGTACTGGCCGTTTATTTTGGCAGTGTCGGTATCCGCAAAGCCCGGCATGCCATTGCCTGCGGGCTGTTTGCTGATTTTGTTGGAATTACTGTGGCAATCATGGCCAGCTACTGGTTTTTCGCTTGATCTGAATCATTGCTGCATTCTTGAATCCTGATTACAATCCGGACCAATAATAACAAGCTGGCAACAACCACAGGCCTTGGAAAAAAACTGATGCAACGCCCCTCATTTACGCTCGGCCTTACGCTGAGCACTGCCCTGATCTGCAATTGCTACGCTCACGCCGCTGAGTGGACGATGCCACGTACCGAGCATGACCACCCGGACCTGCAGGGGTTCTGGACCAACACCACCCAGACACCGATCGAGCGCCCGGCACCGCTGGGTATGCAACAAGCCTATACCGAAGCCGAAGCGCTGGCGCTGGAAGCGGCTGTCCGTCAGGCGGATCAGGAAAAAGCCATGCCGCTTGATGGCGATCGCAGTGCACCTTCCGCTGGCGGTTCCATCGGTCAGGAAGCCGACATTAATTTCAACGACAGCTATATCAATGTACTGCGCGTGAAAGGGGAATATCGCACCTCCATGATCGTAGATCCTCCCGATGGCCGATTCCCCTTTACCGCAGATGCACGACAGAAAGATGTGATCGCTGGCTGGCGCGCTGCCGGGCATGGCACTCTCGACGGTCCGGAAATCCGTCCCGCAGCAGAACGCTGCCTGTCCCGCGGCATCCCGCCGATGGTAGTTCCCCCCTACAACGCCAATTATCAGATTGTCCAAACTCGCAACTATGTGATGATTCAAGGTGAGATGATCAACGACGCCCGCATCATCCGCCTCAACGCTCAACATTTTCCCGGCGAAATCAAAACCTGGCTGGGCGATTCAATCGGTCACTGGGAAGACGACGCCTTGATCGTACAGACCAGGAATTTTCGGCCGGAGATCTCTCACTTCCGTCTGCTGTCCACCGATCAGATGACGCTGAGCGAACGCTTCGAAATAGTCAGCGAAGATGAGATTTTCTACTCATTTACAGTCACTGATCCAGCTGTCTATACCCGCCCCTTCACCGAAGAACTGACTCTGCGCCGCCATGGCCCGGGTGAGCATCTGTACGAGTATTCCTGCCATGAAGGGAATTACTCCCTGCCGGGCATACTGGCGGGAGCCAGGCGCCAGGAACAGGATGCGCCGGAGACTAAATTGCAGCAACCTGCACCTGAGTAAATTGAGCTTTGGCCGGAAGTATGTTTAGATCAGCGGCCACATTGCCCTTCTGCGGTCGTGCTGACGCATCATCAGCAGAGAGCGGGGCAATATAATAACCAGAAGATGGCCTCCTTTTATGAAACACCTTGTGCTATGGTTTTTGACAGCAGCATTGTTCCTTTCCTGCTCCGACGAACTCTCCAACAACCGCCCCTATATCCTGACCACAGCTACTACCGGTGGCGCTTACTATCCCATCGGCGTAGCCATCGCCACCATCGCCAAATCTCAGTTGCAGGACGAACATAATATCTCCTTGTCCGCGATCAGCTCCGCGGGCTCACTCGAAAATGTCAAACTGCTGCGCGACAATCAGGCCCAGTTTGGGTTGCTGCAGGGCGTTTTCGGCGCCTGGGCCTGGCATGGCGAAGGCCCGGTCAGTCGACCGCAGACCGGACTGCGCTCAATAGGCGCCATGTGGCAGAACGTCGAACATTTTGTGCTGCTGAGCAGCCTGGTGACGGATGGCACCATTCGCGATCTGGGTAAACTCAACGGCGATCGGTATGTGCTGGGGGCTCGCAATTCCGGCGCAGAACAGACCGGCCGCTTTATCCTTGAAACCCTGGGTGTTGATTACGAGAACAGCATGAACCTGGCTTATATGGGCTATGGCGGCGCAGCCAATGCGATGCAGGATGGTAATGTGGTTGGCATGAATGTGCCGGCCGGTGTACCAACCAGCGCCATCACCCAGGCCTTTGCACAACTCGGTGACCGCTTGACGATTCTGGATTTTTCGGAAGAAGAACTGGCCACCATCAACGCTAGATATAATTTGTGGGACTGGTATGAACTGCCGCCCGGCACATACCCTGGTCAGCAGACAACCGTGCGTTCCGTGGGCAGTCCCAATGTACTGGTGGTACGCTCCGATGTGCCCGATGAGGTGGTTTATCAGGTAACCCGGGTAATCTGGGAAAATCTGGGTGCGCTGCAGGATATTCACAGCGCCACCAAAGACATGGATCTGGATATCGCCTTAAAAGGACTGGGCGCGCCGCTGCACCCTGGCGCCATCCGCTTTTACCGCGAAAAGGGAATGGAAATACCCGCTAACCTGTTACCGCCGGAAGCCTGAGAATGAAATCACCCCTGTTGAAATGGGCCGCCTTTCTGTTCGCCCTGTTCCATGTGTACGTCAATGTTTTCGCTTCTATTTCCGAGCTGTGGTTCGCCTCGATTCACTTTGGCGGCTTCTGCGCTTTGTGTGCACTGGCCAGCAATGAATCCGACAGTGCCCGGGTTGCCGGAACCAATCGCTTCAATTATGCGCTGAATATCCTGCTGGCCGTGCTTGCGGTTGGTGTACCCGTGTATCTGATGCTGTTTGAAAACGCACTCTATGTCCGCGAAGCCGAGTTTATTCTCAGCGACTACCTGGTCAGTGGAATCGCAGTATTACTGGCGATTGAATTTACCCGCCGCACCACTGGCTGGTTCATGCCCATACTGATCCTGATCTCGCTGGCCTATATCCTGTTTCTGGGCAGATATATCTCCGGTGTATTTTCCTTTCCGGGACTCAGTCTGGAAACCGTGCTCTACCGCAGCTATTTCAGCTCTGAGGGCATGTTCGGTCAAACCGCAGAAATCTCAGCTACTTATGTGTTCATGTTTATTCTGTTTGGCTCCTTCCTGCTCAAGTCAGGAGCGGGTGATTTCATTGTTAACTTAGCGCGTTGCCTGGCAGGACGCTTCACCGGCGGCGCCGGCATCGTCGCCGTAATTGGCTCAGGCCTGATGGGTTCGGTTACCGGCTCGGCGGTAGCCAATACGGTATCCACAGGCGTGATCACTATTCCGATGATGAATCGCTCGGGCTTCAATTCGCAGTTTTCTGCTGGTGTGGTCGCTGCGGCCTCAACTGGTGGCGCGCTGATGCCCCCGATTATGGGTGCTGGCGCCTTCGTGTTGGCCAGTTACACACAGATTCCTTACCTCCACATCATCGCGGTGTCGGTGCTGCCCGCTCTGCTCTACTATCTGACGGTCATCTACTTCGTGCGCATCGAGGCCATTCGGGTTGGACTGGTGCCGGACAAAGAAGGCGAACATGAAAGCATCTCCTCGGTATTAAAAACCGGCTGGCACTTCATTATTCCGCTGGGCATACTGGTAGGCTTACTGGTGTTCGGCTATACCCCGATAAAATCTGCTGCATTCGCGATTCTCGCTGTGATTGCGTCTTCCTGGCTGTCGCCAACGCCAATGAAATGGCCGGGCATTTTCGACGCCACTGTCGACGGCGTGCGCACCATGATGTCCACTGCCTTGCTGCTGGTTGCGGTCGGGCTGATCATCAACGTGGTAACCACCACCGGTGTTGGCAATGGGTTCTCGCTGATGATTGTCGAATGGGCTCAGGGCAGTCTGCTGATTTCCCTGCTGCTGGTTGCGCTGGCATCTTTAATTCTCGGTATGGGTCTTCCGGTTACTGCGTCCTACATTGTGTTGGCGACGCTTTCTGCACCGATTCTGTTTGACCTGATCAGCCAGGAACAATTACTGATTGCCCTGCAGGCCCCTGATCTGCCTGCCAGTGTAGTGGCAACCATCAATCTGTTCGGCGGCGATGCCTTGACGGCACTGCGCGAAATGCCGCTGGAAATGAAGCAACTGATCCGCGCCGAACTGCTCAGCCCGGAATTGTTGATGGGCATGCTGCTTAGCGCTCACCTGATCATTTTCTGGCTGTCCCAGGACAGCAATGTGACACCACCAGTCTGCCTCGCTGCCTTCGCTGCCGCAGGTATCGCGGGAACACCGCCGATGGCAACCGGCCTCACCTCCTGGAAAATCGCCAAAGGCCTGTATCTGGTGCCACTGCTGTTTGCTTATTCGCCGCTGATTTCCGGCACCTGGCCGGAGCGCATCAATGTGTTTGTGTGGGCCTGTATGGGCTTGTACGCAATGGCCGGCCTGCTGCAATGGCGGCTCGAAAAGTCTCTGAATATTATTTCCGCGACAGCACTGGCCGTCAGTGCAGCATTGCTGATGTGGGCGCCCTTCGACACAATTTTTCATATATTCGGGGCGGCGATCCTGTTCGCCGTCGTTTTCTGGCAAAAGAGGTTTCAAAAATGAGTCAATACAGCGCACGTCAAATCCACCTGCTTACACGTCCTGTAGGCATGCCAACTGCTGAGAACTTTGCGCTGCGCGAAGTGGAGTTAGCGCCGCCAGCCGCCGACGAGGTGCTGGTGCAGAATCTGTACATGTCCGTCGACCCTTATATGCGCGGCCGTATGCGTGCAGAAAAAAGCTATGCCGAACCGTTTAAAACCGGTGAAGTAATGGTTGGCGGTGCGATTGGCCGCGTGCTCGAATCCGGCAGTGAGAAGCTAAAACCAGGTGACATCGTATTGAATGGCTGTGCCTGGCAGGACAAATTCGTGGCCAAAGCCTCCGCCGTTAATAAAATTACGCCCTTTGATCCTGAAAGACTGTCCGTGTATCTGGGTACCCTGGGCATGCCAGGGTTGACCTCCTATGTCGGCCTGCTGCGTTTCGGCGAGCCCAAAGCCGGAGAAACGGTGTTCGTTTCGGCAGCGGCTGGAGCGGTCGGGGCCAATGTCTGCCAGATCGCTCATCTCAAAGGCTGTAAGGTTATTGCCAGCGTAGGCTCCGATGAAAAGGCCGCCTGGCTGAAGCAGGAGTGTGGCGTGGATGAGGTGATCAACTACAAAACCTGTGGCGATCTCACTGCGGCACTGGCTGCCGCCGCGCCACAGGGCATTGATGTGTATTTTGAAAACGTCGGCGGCGATCATTTGCAGGCTGCCATTGCCAATATGAATCCGTTCGGGCGCATTGCTGCCTGCGGCATGATCCAGTCCTATAACGATGCCCAGCCCACGCCCGGACCGAATAATCTGATGCTGATTGTTGGCCGCAAGATTCGTATCAATGGCTTCATTGTGTCTGATCACATGGACATGCGACCACAGTTCCTCACCGATATGGAACAGTGGCTCCGCGCGGGCGACATCAGCTATCGGGAAACCGTGATTGATGGTCTGGACCACGCCGTTGAAGCTTTTCTGGGCTTGTTTAGCGGACGCAATTTCGGCAAGATGGTGGTCAGAATTTAGATCACAGGTCAGACCATGTTCTCGGAAAAAGAGCTGAATCTGGAAGAGACTGAACTGCGGGACCGGGTCCGGAATCTTCCTGTTGCTCAACGTACCCGTTACGATGAGTTGGAACGGCATCTGCTGAAGGATCCCGGCACCTATCTTAAGCTGAACTGGTTATTCCTGTTTGGCGCTCATCACTTCTACCTGCGACGCTGGTTACGGGGGGTGCTCAATCTGACACTCACACTCGCAGCCCTGTATCTGATAGTTTATCTCGACAATCCGGTCTATGGAGTACTGGTGCTGCTTGCCTTGTTTATTATTGAGATACCGCAACTGCTAAACGCCAGGCACTTGGTGCATGCGTTTAATATACGAGCTATGCGGCGATGTCTGAAACGTGTCGCCCGCGTTAGCCAGGAACCCTCAGCCTCGCTGTAATTCAGAGATTGTCCTGCCGAGATCAGCAAAACCAATTGAAAAGGGTTGAAATGCCGAAAAACTCAAGCACTGAACGACTGATGCAGACGGTTGCCATGCAACTGAAGGCTGTGCTGGTATGGCTGCAGGAGCGTTTCCCGCTGACCGTGCAGGGCTGTGCCGTGCTGATTATTGCGCTGGCCGCTTTGGAGATATTCGGCTACGGCAGCATGGATCTGGTGGTGTTTGCGCTGGCCGTATGCGCCCTTGCAATCGTCGGCTTCAGTCTGCTGGCGGTTCTGCTCGCCGGCCTGATTCTGCGCTACCGCCTGCGTGTGTCTCTGGAGGCGAAACCTGCTGCCAGCCAGACTATTACCGTGGAAGCCGGCTATCCGAACGAAACCGGTTTCACCCTGCCTGCCCTCGCCTGGCTGCCCTTGATCAGCCTGGACTGGCAGATTGTCTATCCGGACTATATCGAATCACGAAAACGTCTTAATGCCGACGCCACCGCCTGGGAAGAGAGCATGGTGCCGCTGCGCCGCTGCAGAACGGCCTCAGTCACCCGCCGCTACACCGTCAGCGATGTGTTGGGTTTCTGCCGTTTTTCCTGGCGGGTAAGCCAGCAGCAGACGGTGGTGGCGCTGCCGCAGACCGGTCATGTGCGCAATCTGCCGCTGCTGCGCTCGCTGACTGCCGAAGATGGTATTTCCAGTCCTTCCGGTACACCACAGGGTGATCGCATGGATATCCGGCGCTATGTGGCGGGGGATTCGGTGCGTAATATCATGTGGAGGGTCTATGCCCGCAATCGACATTTGAATGTGCGTCTGGCTGAGAAAAGTGTTCACCACAGCAATCGTACCCTGGCCTATCTGCTATCTGGACCTGATGATGAGGCGGCGGCTGCAGTCGCGCGGGTGGCGGTGGAATCCGGTGCGCTGGGCGAGGACTGGGTATTTGCTGCCGATGGCTCTGCGGAATTCGCAACCACGGCACCAGCGGCGCTGGTCCTGATTGCCGGCTCGCGGGCTTTGGGCGAACCGCTGCCCTGCGGTCTCGACAATTTTCTGCAGCAGATGCAGAGCGCGCAGACTGATTCGCACTGTATCGTGTTCGCCAGCGCCAGCGCGGGCCCCTGGGTGCAGGCTTTGCGCAGCAGCGTGAGCCGCTTTGGTGGACGCTTCTCCATCGTGCTGGCCACTGACGGTCTGGCTGATGAGCAGTCAGCAGCCTGGTGGCAGCGACTGCTGTTCCGCGCGGATGCCGAACGCCGTGCGGCACGACAAGGTCCGTCGATTGCGGACAGGAATGCGGTGCCCCGGCTGAGTATGTTGCTGGCCGAATTAAATCAGTTTGCTGAATCAAGTCTTATAGTGGACCGCCATACCGGCCTCAGTTTCGACCAGCGTTTACAGCGCTTGTAGTCAGAGGCTGGTCGCTAAAGGCAGACAGACTGTAACAAACAGCTGCAATAAATGCGTGTCCGCGCTGGTTTCATCATGATACCGTCATCGTGAGATCGTTACGGGACATTATTACGTAAGAACGTTAAGTAAGAGCGTTTTGTAAGAATGGGTTGTAAGTACGTTCTGTAAAATTGTTGCCCGAGCCCTTAAGTGAGCCCTGTGCGAAAAATGCGTTAATTCCTGGAGTAATGAGTCACCCACATGACCAACCAGCAAATTCAGACCAGTCAGTTTCTACCCGGAAGCCTGCGTGCGTTTATTATCGCCATCAGTTACTGGGTATTGAGCGTTCCAGTAAGCACGGTCAATGGATCCGCCGCCGCCTTCATTGGCGCGCTGCTGGCCTGCTATGGCATTGATGCCGGCATTCGACGTTTTCCACTGCGCGACATGCGCCTGCCCGCTATAGCCCTGAGTGCGCTGCTGATTCTGGTGACGGCGATACTGATCAGCAACACCCTGAAGCAAAGTCCGCTGCTGGTCAGCATGCTGGGGCCAATGCTCAGTTTTGAATTGGGTGAAGTGATTCTCTGGCTGTTTATTGCCGCCCTCTCTGCAGGCCTGATGCGAACCCTGGCACATCGCAGCAGTTACGGTCGGGTCGTGGAAATTCTGTTTGTTGCCTGCGCCTTTGTTATTACCCTGTCTGCGCATCGCCAGGGAATGATCCACCGCCCGTTCTTTATTGGCGATTTTGCGCTGGTACGCGGCATCGATCCTTCCTCCATACTGCTGGCGATTGGTTGTGCTGCAGTGCTGTCGATGGCTGCACTGCTGGTGATGGAAAAGAATCATCGGCGCCTGCCCTACCACTTTACTGTGCTCGGTCTGCTGTGCTTCTCGCTGATTGCTTACATTCAGCTGTTTGGTTTGCCAACGCCGCGGGTCACCGATGATCTGGGTTTGACCGGACAGGCTGGAAACGCGGGTTCCTCGCAGAACGAGAATCCCTTCAATGATGGGGCAAACAGTAATAACGACAGAGAAGCGCCAGTCGCTATTGTGCTGTTCCGTGATGATTATGAACCGGATTCCGGTGCCTATTATTTTCGTGAATCTGCCTACTCGCAGTTCAACGGCAAGGTGCTGAGTATCGCCAGCCGCGATGATCTGGATCGCGATCTGGTTGAGCATTTCACCAGCAGCCGCGTTGATGTCAGCGAACCTTTGCCGGCTCCGGATCTGCGTAAGAGCGTTCGTACCACTATCGGTCTGCTGACCGCGCACAAGAGTCCTTTTGGTCTGGATTCCCCGGTTGCCTATGCCAATGCGCCCAACCCAAATAACCTGCGCTTTAAGCAGACCTACGATGCATGGTCGCAGGTGCCCCAGTATCAGTTCCCGGATTTGATCGATAAGAAGCCAGGCTCTGCAAGCTGGACGGTAGCGCAATGGCAGGAATACCTGGAGCTGCCCGATGACCCTCGCTATGGAGAGCTTGCCAATACACTTCTGCAGGATCTGCGTCCTGAATTTGCTGATGATCCTTACGCCAAAGCTTTGATAGTAAAAGCCTATCTTGATGAGAAAGGCATCTACAGTTTAAAAAATGTTCATGCCTATGAAGCGGATCCAGCGGCCTCTTTTCTTTTTGGCGACATGACTGGCTACTGTATGCACTTCGCGTTCGCGGCAACCTATATGTACCGCAGTATCGGCATTCCCGCCCGCGTTGGCATTGGCTATTCGGTTCCCGCCAGCAACCGTGCCGGTGGCTCAGCCTTGCTGGTGCAGGCCATTCATGGCCACGCATGGCCGGAAATATACCTGCAGGACGTGGGCTGGGTAATTGTTGATCCGGCACCTTCGCGTACCCTGGTAGATATGTCCGTAGATCCCCAGAACAGCCTGCAGCAGTTGCTGGGCGATATGCTGCGGGACGAAGCCGCATTCCAGCAGTTCCTGGACGCACAGCAGACCTCCTGGTTGCCACTTGCTGCAATATTGCGCGTTATTTACCTGCTGTTGGTGGCAGTGATTGTGCTGGCCTACCTGATCAAGGTGTATCGCCTGCGCCTGCCCTACCACGCCCGTGCTGAACAGCTCTATCGCGTCGGCTACCGCGCAGCGCTGGATTCGCTGGCTGCCCTGGGGCTGCGACGTAACTACGGTGAGAGCCGCGAAGCCTTTGCCCATAGAATAAGTCCCCTGGCACCCTCGTTCAGCGAGATGACCCGTTCACACCTGCACTATGCGATGCGCCCTGCGCTACAGGCCTCAGCGCAAACATCTGCGCAGCCGCAGGCACAGTCAACTAATGACAGACAGCAATGGATTCTGCTCAACGCCAGAGTTAAACAGGAACTGCAGCAACAGCTGCCCTGGTGGCGACGCCTGCTGGCGATCATCAATCCTTTTTCATGGCTGCGCACACATTGATGCTGGCAGCCCTGACACCAACAACCCCGCGACAGTCTGGAGATAAAATATGAGAGTGGATCCAATTGATGCCAGCGGCGCCTATGCCACAACCAGTGCCACCGCCGATGAAGCAGTTGCTGAGCAGCATCATGCCGACCCAAGACAGAGCCCTGCAGTGACAACGGACGGTCGCAGCGCCCTGACCAGTGCAATGGAGGTTCTGAACAGGCTGCGCAGTGCTGTTAAAACTCAGGTGTTGGGCCGTGACGATGTTATTGAGCTGGCCATCATTGCGCTGATTGCTGATGGTCATGTGTTGCTGGAGGATTTTCCAGGTTCCGGCAAAACCACACTGGCGAAAGCGCTGGGTGAAGCGATTGTGGCCGATGAAACCAACCGTGCTCAGGATTTTATTGCACCGTTTCGCCGTATCCAGTTCACCCCCGATCTGCTGCCCTCCGATGTCACCGGTGGCTCAGTGTTTGATACCAGCACCAACAGTTTCCATTTCCGTCATGGGCCGATTTTTGCACATGTGGTGCTGGCTGATGAAATCAATCGCACCTCTCCCAAAGTACAATCGGCGATGCTGGAAGCGATGGGTGAAAAACAGGTGACCGCGGATAATGTGACTTACGCGCTGGATCGTCTGTTCTTCGTAATTGCGACCCAGAACCCGCTTGATCTGGCTGGCACCTATCCCCTGCCAACGCCGCAACTGGACCGGTTTTTATTCAAACTGACTATGGATCATATTGACCGCCAATCTGAACTGGATGTTCTGGAAACTTACCGGGAACGTCGCGATGGCGCCGGCCGAGGGATCACCGTCAGCCGCAGCGATGTGCTGGCTGCGCGCGCCACTATTGATCAGGAAATCTTTATCGCTCCCTCGGTAAAGACCGCGCTGGTAGATATATCGCGCAATCTGCGCAGCGACGAGCGGGTGTTGCAGGGCAATTCAACCCGCAGCATGGTATTGATGTTGCCGGCGCTACAGGTTCATGCCGCTTTACGTGGTCGCGACTATGTCAGTGCCGAAGATATCGAAGCGCTGCTGCCGCATGTGCTGCAGCACCGGGTTGAACTGGCGCCGGGTGTCGCAGATTTCCGCCGGGTACTGAGGGATTGTATGCGTGAGCCGATGGAACAGCTGGCACGTACGACTCTTAAGCCACACTGAGCTGCAGGTCCTGGGTTTAAACCCAGGGCTCAAAAAGACCCGAATTAAACCTGACCCTGAAAATTGAGGCTTCACAGACATTGAGCTTGATCAGATTGAAGATGCAATCAACCCTTACATCACTGCCAAAGATTCTCAGCCTGGCACGGAACCTGAGCGCAGGCCTGGTTGCTGGCCTGGGCTTAGACGAGGGCTCAGACGAGGGCTTAGGCGTGGGCTCTGGCATGAGTGTCCGCATGAGTGCAGGCCTGGTCTTAAGTCTGGTCTTATTCACCAGTCTGGAAAGCTCCGCTCAGGCGCAGGAGCTGGGTGGCATCGAGATTCCGTTCAGCTCGCAGCAGCCATGCTTTGGCATGGTAGGGATTACAGACAGCAATGCGCTGGCGATCTGCGATGCGCTGGCGCTGCGTGAAAATGTTAAAGCCCGAGAGCTGGCCCAGCAGTGGATCTACAGCGAACCAGACTCCCCCGCTGCGCAGTTTGCGCTCGCTGAAGTGCTCTCGCAGGTAGAAGGCAATCTACCGCGTGCGCTGTTTCATCTCAAGCGGGCCGAGGAGTTGACCAATTACACCTCTCTGGGCCGTGCTATCGAGATGGGCAATGTGGAGTGGCATTACCTGACCCTGACACAGCTGTCCTTCATTCATCAGATGATGGGTAATCAACAGGCTTCCCTGGACTATCTGGATAAGATTTACGAAATTTACGGCCAGGAAACTGAATCCTTTCGGGGCTGGCCGCTGATAAAACTCAAACAATACAACGAAGCGCGCGCCAGCGCTGAGAAGGTTCTGGCCAGCAGCGACAATCAGCGGGATCGCAGCAGGGCATGGAATACCCTGTGTGCGGTAGAACTTGCCGATCTGCGTCCCAATGAATCTCTGGCTGCCTGCGAGCGCGCCATGAGTGAAGATGAGGACTTCGCGCTCAGCTCCGCCGGTTCGCTGGATACTGTTCATCTGCTCAATGCCTCAGAAGTGTCGATGAATCTGCTGCGCATGGAAGAGGCTGAGGAATATCTCAACAGAGCAGTCCAAACCATTAACCCCGACAGTGTCGGCAATCCCTGGATTTACATGATGTACCTGACTCTGGCTCAGGGACGTTTTGATGAGGCGCGCGCGGCGCTGGATAATATGCTGGTCTGGCGCGAAGCACAGTCGCCACTGGTGGGCGTGATGAACCGCGCCGAACACTTTATGGTCAGCGCGATGTTTCTGCTGCTGGCCGGTTATCCCGAAGACGCGGCACGGCTCAGCGCCACCGCCTTGAATCAACCTGACCGCACCGGCTCCTACAGCGCGGATGAATCTCAGAAAGATTCCATAGCCGCTCTGGTTAACAAAATGGCGAACGAAAGCGCGGCAGAACTTAAACGCGAAGAAATTGCGACGCTGGGATTTTTTGCCTCTCTGCGTCCGCGCGTGGACGTGCTCCTGTTTCGCTTTAAAGCCTGGCGCTCAGCCCGTCATGCAGCCTCCCTGTTCGCTGACCTGGAGACCCTGCAGAACCGTCTGCGCCCGTACTCGCCGCTGGACGTCCACATTCCAGAATGGGTGGAACCGGAGCTGATTGGTCTGATGGGCACCGGGGTCATGTCTTCCATTCTGGAGCAGACTCACCGCGAAGGAGCTTTCAGCCTGAACGAAGGATACTACTATGCCTACCGGACCGAAGCGGCGGCGCTCAATTCTCAACATGAACTGACCATCGAAATCGGACAGCGCGCGATGGAACTGCTGCCAGAGCGGGAGATAATGCCGCGTGCCCGCATCGCTGCACGAATTGCCGCCGCCGCAATGCGCCTGGGTCGCTACGAGCAGGCACTGCAGCATTACGCGCTGGCACTGCAGTGGGACCCCAGTATTATTCGCCGCCTGAACATGGCATTGCCGGTAAGCTTTGTCAGCGATGACAGCGACTTTGCTAAGGAAGCAGAGGGCTATCTGGCACGTTCGCCGCGCTTCCAGCGCAATGACAACGGTTTCCTGCTGGATATTTCAGACAGTGCTGCATTGCGCCTGTGCCTGAACCAGCGCAACGGGGCACCGGTGTCCTGTCATCAGTTGCAAAGCGTTGAAGAATCCATAGAGGACTCTGATGCGGCTCAACTGGTCAGGCAGTTTCATCAAGCCACCTTCAGCCTGGGTTACGACATCAACCAGAGTCAGCGTTTGGCTTTGCTGGGTTCCAGTGTCATACTCAGCGGCCGCAACAACACTGGCCAGCAGCAAAGCCGGGATGCTGTTATACAACGTTAAGCCTGCTGCAAAATACCGCTGCAAGCCATTCAGAATCTGAACACACTATGTCCACTGAACATCACCGCCTTAGCCGCGGCATTATTATTTTGCTGGCCGCCGCCTCGGCACTCGGACCGGTGGCGATGCAGATTCTGCTGCCAGCGATACCGGTGCTTAAAGAAAGCTTCCAGGTCAGCACCAGCACGGCACAATTGACGCTGAGTCTGTCGATGGCCTCCATTGCGCTGGCCACACTTGCCTACGGGCCGCTGTCAGATCGCTTCGGGCGCAAACCCGTATTACTGCTGGGCATGCTGATCGCCATTGTCGGGTCAGTGCTGTGCATTGTGGCACCCACCATCGAACTGCTGATTGCCGGGCGTATTGTGCAGGCTGCCGGTGCCGCAGTCGGACTGGTTATTGCGCGCGCTATCGTTCGCGACATTTACGGTGCCAAAGAAGCCGCATCCGTGATCGCGACTCTGGTGATGGTGATGGTGGCAATGCCAATGATCTCACCCGCCGTGGGCGGTGAAATGATGGTCCTGTTTGGCTGGCGCTCAGTGTTCTATCTGGTCGCTGCGGTCAGTGCATTGTTGCTGGTGATTCTGTATCTGCGTCTGCCGGAAACCATCAAGGAACCGATTCCCTTTACTGGCGTCGGCAATATGATTGGCAGTTTCTCAAGTCTGTTGCGAGCTCGGGTTTTCTGCGGCTACGCCTTTAATGTCGCGTTCGTGTCGGTGGTGTTTTTCAGCTTCATTGCGGCGGCACCAGAAATCATGGTGACTGTTCTGCAGCGTCCCGCCACCGAATATGGCTATTATTTCATGATGGTTCCTGCTGGCTTCATGGCGGGCAACTATGTCGCAAGGCATTACTCTTCCAGCAAAGGCATTCACACCCTGATTGACTACGGCACCCGCATCAGCATCATTGGCATCGTGTTGGCGCTGTTGCTGCAATGGTTTGGTTTTCGTCATCCGCTGGCCTTGTTTCTACCGATAAGCCTGGCGATCTTTGGCAATGGCATCACCCTGCCCAATGCCCAGGCGGGCGCCATTAATGAATTCCCCGCCATGGCTGGAACCGCCTCTGGTTTGACAGGATTTTTACAGATGAGTTTTTCTGCGATAGCAGCGCAAGTGGTCGCCATTATTTTTAATGGCACGCTCTATCCGATGCTGTTTCTGATGTTGTTTGCGGCGACTGTTTCGCTGCTGTCGTTCCGATTGTTTGTGCCCTATGTCCGAGCTGTGCCGTGAGCTGCGAAAAGCTGAGCCCTCGCAGTGGAATACAGCGCTTCAAGAAAGAGCAGGGGCACTAAAGAACCGGGATTGAGATAAGTGCCTGGGGTAAGCTTACGGAATGCCTGCGTATGTCTGCAGGAAATTCAAGGTGTGATTTTTGATGTGCTTCAGGGTCACAAACATATCGCTGTAATTCTGTGCCGGAATTGACTGACAGGTACCCGCCTTGAGCCGATCCATATGCTGATCACGCAGTCGTTTTGCCACTTTATTCAGCTTTCTTGAGTCACTGAGCAGCACCTCAACCTTCACAATACCCACGCGTTTTCTGCGCGCATCCACAACATTATCAAAGAATCTGGTGACCTCATCATAGAAGAAGATGATGTCCTGCCAGGCCTCTGCGCTGAAGTCCTCTTTGCGCTTAAATAATCTACTGCGGTAAATACTCAGCGACTGCAGAGAGTCAGCAATACTTTCGAGTTCATCCGCCATCCGAATCAGCGTGTAGGAACGGCTGGATTGCCCCTGAGTAACCGGACTGGTGAGCAGCGCAGTTATAAAGTTGATCATCTCCTCTTCGATATTATCGGTAATATCTTCCAGATGACTGATGCGCTCAAACAGCTTTTTATCATGACCCTGAGCCGTGTTATAAACACGGGTGATCTCGAACATCTCCCGGGTTATTTCCACCATGTTGTCCATCTCCAGATCGGCCTGCTGCAACGCAACTTCGGGTGCCATAGTCGCGCGGGTACCCAGATACTTTAATTTATGAACTTCCTTGCCTTCTTTCTGTGGAACCAGCCAGATCACAAAGCTGGTGAGATAACCGATCAGCGGAATCCAGAACAACACGTTCAAAACATTGAACATGGTATGAGCAACGGCAATATGCCAGGCAATATTGGGTCGTGTGCCATCAGCTTCCTGGAGGTCCGCGACGCCACCAACAATTGCATCAACAAACTGCACATAGAAAGGGAAGATCGAAACGATTAACACTGCACCGAGTATATTGAAGATTGCATGCGCGCGAGCCGCTCGCACCGCTGAGGTATTCGCCCCAATAGCAGCGAGCTGCGCGGTAATTGTGGTGCCGATGTTCTCGCCGATGATCAGCGCTACCGCCGTATTGAAATCGATAACACCGGTAGAGGCCAGAGTCATGGTGATGCCCAGCATGGCCGAGCTGCTTTGCACAATAACAGTGAGCAGACAGCCGATGAGCACACAGGCAAGCAGGCTGGGCAGGCTCTCTGCGTCAAACAGATGAAGATAGGAGACAAAAGTTGGATCACTGCGCAGCGGAGCAAATGCGCCGCTCATCAGCTCCAGTCCAGTGAAGATCAATCCGAGGGCAACCAGAGTCTTACCCAGCCCACTGAGCCAAAGCGTATTGGCCGCCAGCATCGGGAAAATACCCAGACCAATAAACAACAGCCCGTATTTTCCCACTTTAATGGAGATGATCCAGCCAGTAACTGTGGTGCCAATATTGGCACCCAGAATAACGCCAATAGCCTGTTTAAGCTCCATCAGGCCGGCATTCACCAGGCTGACCGTCATTACGGTTGAGATACTGCTGGATTGAACAAAGACGGTAATTAAGATGCCAGCTAAAACTGCGAGGAAGCGGTTTCTGGTAAGAGTTGCCAGGATATTCTTAATAGCTTCCTTGCCGCCGGATTGCAGCGCTTCGGAAAGGTATTTGAGGCCAAGGAAAAACAACCCCAGACCGCCAATAGCCGTATATGAAATCTCAAAGTAGTTCATGTGGGGCGCAGTCTAGTCAAAGCACCCAAATATTTCAATTTCTTTACAGCCTTTTTCCTGGTCGATTAACACTCACATCGGCATTTCGGGACCCACCACAGTCGTCAGCCAGGCAGTAAGCGACAGGATAAAAACCACCAGCAACATCTCCACCGCGATAGCTCGACGCAAAGGCTGCACGACAGCATTTCGTTGCAGAGCAGGTACCAGACGAAATTTGTTAGCGGCTCCCAAGGCCAGCAGACCCGCAACCAGCAGTATCTTGGCCAGCAAAGCCAGGCCATAGGCCGTACTGATCAGCTCGTATACTGAATTCAGCAGGCGGCTTGCCAGATAAACACCGGCTATCAGCAACGCCAAAATAATCAGCCAGGCAAACTGCCCAAACCGATGTAATAAGGGAGCGAGTACGGTCACCGGTTCAGTGTCACAAAGTTTGTACAAGGGATACAGGGAGCCGGCCCACAAGGAGATAGCAATAACATGAACAGCTACCGCAAGTCTGGACAGCGGGTCGAGATTGGCAACATGACCCAACACCGAAAAGGACCAGGCCAGCAAGCCAGCGCCCGCAGCGCTGATCAGTACAGCCAGATAACGATTGGATTTTCGCTTGCGAGGCGGCACTGGAATATACGCAATAATTGCAGCGGCTGCGGCGCACATGAAACCGGCTGCTTTCAGACGCAATCCCTCGCCAATGCTGGAAGCGGCAATCACCGACGCCATGGCCGGGTCGAACATTCCCGCGATGCCCTGCTGATTAATCACGCCAACCTGCAGCAGGAAAAATACCGACAGCGCCAGCAGGCCAACCAATGCCGCCCATCCCTGCTGACTCGATACTTTACGTGAAAAAGACGGAAACTCGCTGCCGCTGACCTGCTGCCCCAGCCACGACACCCAGGCCGTTCCTATGGCAGCAGCCATGGCCGCGTAGATAATAACTTTTGCGACTACTGTTGATACATCCCAGAGACTGAGCTCTGCGAACATCAGTGCTGATGTTCCGCTGCCGGTGCCGCTGTTGCAGCAGGCGCTGCGTGGTGATCGCCATGGCTGGCATCGTCCGTATGGGTGGCATGATCAGCATGGGTGGCATGATCAGCGTGATTTTCATGATCAGCCTGTGCCGCCATAGCCGGATCCACGTTGAAGCTGAATTTATCGCCAACAGTGTGGCTATCAGCACCGATCAGGGTCCAGTTAACGGTGTACATCCCTGCACTCAAGGCAGGTAACGCCAGATCATACTGCTGTTTCGCATCCGTGCTCGGGCTGAAACCCAGCGCTGTTTCTTTCATATCAGCACCCGTCATGGTGAGGCGCACCAGGCGAACTGGTGCATTAAAGCCAAGTTTCAATTCAGAAGCTGACGCCACCGTAGCCTCGTTGGCCGGAACTGAACTGACCAGTGCGCTGTGCGCATAACCTTTGCCGGTCAACAGCATAAACAGGACAGCTACCGCTAAAAATCCGTTGAAGTGACTGTTGCTCATCGATATAACCCTCATAAAATTAACTTCACAGGAAGGAAGTAAAGGCTGGCAGTTTACGCTCATTTTGAATGGATTGCCTTTGCTCGGATAATTGCGTTGCATAATGCCGTTTTTAAAACAGAGCAATTATCAGCCGTGCTGCATGAATGCACACTGAACCGGATCAGAAACCCACCCTTGAACCACATGGCGCGCACCCGGTAGAATGAATAATCTTACAATTTTCCACCCATCGCATTATCAGGAAGTAGCTATGAATCTGACGAATATCTTCAAAGTCTCATTGTTGGCACTGGCGGTTTCAAGCGCCGCCACTGCGCAGGAGCAAAGCGGGTTCACGCTGGAAAAAGTTGTCGAGGGTATTGCAGTACCGTGGGGCATGACCTGGCTACCCGATGGCGACATGCTGGTGACTAACCGCGCCGGCGAGATGCACCGGGTCAGTGATGGCGTTGCAGGCATGCCGCTGCAGGGACTGCCGAAGATTCATGCTAATGGTCAGGGCGGCCTGCTCGACATTCAACTACACCCGGATTATGCCAATAATGGCTGGATCTATTTCAGCTACTCCAGCCCGGAAGGCGAAGGGGATGGCAGCCATACCGCCATCACGCGCGCAAAACTGCAGGGCACCAGCCTGGTTGAACAGGAAGTGATTTACAAAGGCGAAGGCAATACCGATCGCCGCCAGCATTACGGCAGCCGCATTGCATTCGACGATGAGGGTTATCTGTATTTCTCCATCGGTGACCGTGGCGCGCATTTCGAAAACGTTCAGGACCTCAGCCGCGATGGCGGCAAAATCTACCGTCTGCATGATGATGGTCGCGTCCCCAGCGATAATCCTTTCGTTGATAATGCTGAGGCCAAACCCGCGATCTATTCCTACGGTCATCGTAATCCTCAGGGCATGGCAAAAAATCCAGTCACTGGACAGATCTGGGCGCATGAACATGGCCCTCAGGGCGGTGACGAAGTCAACATCATCCACCCTGGCAAAAACTACGGCTGGCCAATCATCGGCTATGGCGTTAACTACGGCGGCGCACCGCTGGCAGTTGCCACCGAGCGTGAGGGCTTTGAACAACCCATACATTACTGGGATCCTTCAATCGCGCCTTCAGGCATGACCTTTGTCACCAGCGATAAATACCCGGACTGGCAGGGCGATCTGCTGGTTGGCTCATTAAAGTTTGCTTACATCGTCAAACTGGATATAGACGGCAATGAAGTCAGCGGCACCGAAACCCTGTTTGAGGGCATTGGCCGGGTCAGAAATCTGCGCGAAGGCCCCGACGGCTTCATTTACGTAGCTACTGAGGGTAATGGCATCCTGCGTATCGTTCCCGAGTGAAACTGAAGTTTTTGTTGGCAGCGCGCAAGCAGATTAAGGCCCGGAACAGGGTCCCGGAACAGGAACAAAGATCGACATGAGTGATAAATTGCTGGAAGGCTATCAGCGCTTCAAGAATGGATATTTTGCTGACCATCGCGAAGAACTGCGGGCCCTGGCGCAGTCACAAAATCGACCGTATGCACTGATCACCTGCTGCGATGCACGTCTGGAGCCTTCGCGGATTTTTGATACCAGCCCTGGTGAATTGTTCGTGATCCGTAATGTTGCCAATCTGGTGCCGCCCTACGAGCTTGAAGGCTCTTATCATGGCACCAGTGCCGCACTGGAGTTTGCCGTTACCGTACTGGAAGTCCCGGAGATTATTGTGCTGGGACACTCGCGCTGTGGCGGCATTCGTTCATTGATACTGGATACTTACAGGATGAAACAGGACTCGTTTATCGGCAAATGGATGTCTATCGTGGCGCCGGTCGCAAGGCTGGCAGATCCCGACAAGCTCAATGAAATAGAGACCTTTAATATCTGCGAACAGGCCGCGGTGGGTTATTCACTGGTGAACCTGATGACTTACCCGTGGATCAGGAGCCGGGTCGAAGCTGGAACGCTCAACCTCAAAGGATGGCACTACAACATCTTCACCGGCGCTCTGAAACAGATCCACGATCAGGACAATATCTCCACTATTGTTGAGGCTGCCCAGGACCAGGCCAGTCAGTATCACAATAAGTGGTGTCATCCAGTCGCTTAACATAGTTGTTGAGTATGCGCATGCCTTCGGCAGGTTTGACAATTCCAGCAGTTATCTGCTGCTTGATCAGCTCGGACATCCTCCGGTCCAGATCATTCGGGAAATACTGCATCTGCGACAGCATCTCTTTGACACTGATGCCTTTTATCATCTCCTCGATCCAGAAATTACCCGGCTCATCCGCGCTGGCATAGACATGAACCTCCCCTACCCGACCCATCAGATTATGCGAGTCGCCCAGGATTTCCTGGTAGGCACCCACCAGAAAGATTCCCAGACTGTAGGGTTCATCCTGCCTGTAATCATGCAGTGGCAGCCAGCTGCGGTTGATATTGGAAGACACATACTCGCTGATCTTGCCATCCGAATCACAGGTCAGGTCGACCAGTTGTGCACGCCGTCGCGGCTCCTCTTCGAGTCTGTCCAAAGGCATGATCGGGAACACCTGACCGATCGCCCAGTGATCAGGAATCGAGTGGAATACGGAGAAATTGCACAGATACACATCGGTGAGCAGACTCTCCAACTCCAGCAACTCGTTAGGCGGCGGACTCAGATCCTGTTCTTTAAGCTGGCGCATGACTTCCCGGCAGGTCGTCCAGTACAGACTGTCGGTCTGCGCTAACTGATCCAGCGGCAGATAACCCAGACGCGCCAGTTGCTCGGATTCCTCACGGATCTCCTGCGCATCATGAAAGGACTCCAGCAGCATACCGGTATTTTTGGCTGCTTTGGCATCATCCAGCGTGCGCTCCATGCGCTCAACCTGTGCATGAGGCTTGCCCGAATTTTGTGATACCGGCGGACTGTCCGGCCGATGCACACCCAGCACCGGCACCACCAGCACCGAATGATGCGCCGTTAAGGCGCGACCACTTTCAGAGAGCAGCACCGGATTTTTTACGCCCCGCTCCTCGCAGATTTCCTGCACCGCATATACCACGATATTGGCGTATTCGCGCAGACCATAATTTATGCAGGATTCAGAATTATCCGCATCCCCCCCATAATTAACGCCAAGGCCACCGCCTACGTCCAGGAACTTGACCGACAGGCCGCGCAGACTTAAATCCGCATACATCTGGGTTATTTCTCTGACTGCCGAGCGCAATACCTGGATGTCTGAGATCTGGCTGCCGAGATGGAAGTGCAGCAACTCCAGTTTATCGGCGATGCCACGCTTCTCCAGTTCGTGCACCAGATGCATCAATTCAGGAATAGTCAGTCCGAATTTTGAACTTGAACCGCCGGATTCAAACCAGCGCCCGGATCCCTTAGTCGACAGCTTCACGCGCACGCCCATCACCGGCGTCATGCCACGTTTATCGGCCAGCTCCATCAACTGCTCGAACTCAGTATATTTTTCGATCACCGGCAAGACCTGCTGACCGAGCTGCTGCGCGTTGAGCATCAGCGTGAGCATGGTGCGATCTTTCACTCCATTGCACAGCAGCAAATGCTTATCGCCAGCCAGCGGCAGTGCCGCAACCAGCTCTGCGCGTGAACCACATTCCAGACCGAGATTAAACTCCCGTCCGGCTTCCATAATTTCAGCGACCACTTCGTGCAGCTGATTGACCTTGATCGGATAAATAACCCGGTATTCACCATCGTAACCGGCCTCGGCAATCGCATCACGGAACTTCCGGTTCAGCCGCTGTACCCGTGCGCTGATAATATCCTGGAAGCGAATCAACAAGGGCAGCGTGGCACCTTCCGACTGCGCCTCAGCAATCACATCAGTGATATCAATACTCAGATCGCCATCAATCATCGGCCTGACCGCGACATGACCTTTTTCATTGACAAAGAAGAAGCCATCACTCCATGAATCCATGGCATAGAGTTCCTGGGCGTCAGCGGGGGTCCAGGCGGGTCTAGTTTCTTCGGTCACGTGATTTTTCCTTTTCTGATGCTTTTTGAATCTGAATACAGGCACAGCAATTCAATTGCTACCTGTGCGGCTGCCAGTGCAGTAATCTCTGCGTGATCGTACGCAGGTGCCACTTCTACTACATCCATGCCGACCAGGTTGATGCCGGTCAGACCACGAATAATATCCAGGGCCTGAAAGGAGGATAGTCCACCTGGCACCGGCGTGCCAGTGCCAGGCGCGAACGCAGGATCCAGACAATCGATATCGAAGGTTAAATACACCGGCGTATCGCCCACGCGTTTTTTAATCTGCTCGATCACACTATCCGCAGACCGCCTGTGGACGTCGGCGGCAGAGATAATCTCATAGCCAAGAGGCTCATCGTTGGTAGTACGAATGCCGATCTGCACGGAGCTCTCCGGTCGCACCAGGCCTTCTTTGGCTGCTTTGTAAAACATGGTGCCATGATTAATGCCTGCACCCGAGGATGGCCAGGTGTCGGTATGCGCATCAAAATGAATCAGGCTCAAAGGACCATGGACTTTGGCATGGGCACAGATGCTCGGATAAGCAATAAAGTGGTCGCCGCCCAGCAGCAAAGCTGCAGTGCCATTCTCCAGAATTTGCGCGATAAACGACTCAATGTGAGCGACGCTGGTCAACCCGCCACCGGAGTGGTTCTCACAATCGCCATAATCGATGATGGCCAGCTCCTGCATAGGATCGGTTTTCCACGGCCACGGTCGCTCCCAGGCCAGCGATAACGAAGCGTTGCGGATAGCACGTGGCCCCAGCCTGGCACCGGGGCGATTGGTGGTCGCAATATCCAGCGGTATGCCAGCCACCGCAATATCAATACCTGTCAGATCGCGCTGATAGGGAATCCTAAAAAAACTGGTGGCTCCAGCGAAGCTGTGGGCATTGACGAGGCCGCCTTTTGGCTTGCCGGTAAATGCATTATCCCAATCACTCATTCATTGTGCTCCTGTGGTATGCCGGCCTGTTATGGGCTGGCCGATGGTACTACCCGTCCTCTTTAGCCGCAAGTTTGCGCGCCAGGCTTGTTAGTAACACATGACCTGAACAGCCTGTGGGCAGGGCCTGAACAGCGTCTGGAAAGTACTTGAAAAGCATCGGGAATAAGCCCGAAAGAACCTGCGCGACTGTATACGCAAGATGAGAGCGAAAAGACCGTAAGACAGGACGTTCTATTCTTCAGGCAGAACTTTTTTTTCACTCTGGTCTGCTGCTGCTTCCTGAGCTATTCTGGCCCGAACCAATCCGGACCGAACGGCGTGGCCCTGCAGCTGCCATCACACAAGCGCTTTGTCTTGGATAGCTCTGCACAAAAAGTTCTGCAAAAACAGTTCTGTAGATACAGTTCTGTAAAAACAAAAAAACAGATGCTTAAAGGGGAATCCGCTATGTACCGTCAAATCCTGCTCTTGATATTAGCCTGCTTTACCCTGCTCAGTGCAAATGCTGCCGAAGATGAGCGTCAGGCAATGAACGCCGCCTATCGGGAATACCAGGAAATTATGGCTAAAGGGGTCAGCGCCCGCACCGAAGCCATCGAACCTGCCGGCAGAGCCTATGAGCTCGCCAAACGGGTGTACGGTAATGCTCATCAAACTACCGCAGCGCTGGCTATCAATTATGGCAATGTGCTGCAGAACAGAGCCCAGGCTGCTCAGGTTTTGAGCGAAGGTCTGGCAATAAGCGAGACCGTACATGGCAAAGACGCTATCGATCTGATCGACCCGCTGATGGCACTGGCAGATGCCAGCACGGATCTGCGCGATCTGGAAGCAGCCCGCAAATATTACAGCCGGGCGCTGCAGATAGCACTCAAACATGAGGGAAAGGACTCGTTTCTTGAAGGTGTTATTACATTGAGCCTGGGTGTCACTAATTACAATGACAATAAGCGTCTTGAATCAATCAAGCAGTTCCGTGCGGCTCGCGACATTCTGGCGAAGCATGACACCACCATCGCAAAAATCCGCCTGGCCACTGCTGATCTGTGGATAGGCACTCACCAGGTTGTCAGCGGCCGCCATAAAGAAGCCATTGAGCCACTGCTGGCCTCGCTGGCCGTCTTTAATTCTTTCCCTGAGACCCAGTTTTCTTCGCTGACCAACTACAAACTGTTGGTTGAGGCATACGAGTCACTGGGCATGCGTGATGAGGCAACTCCTCATGCGTTGGCTCTGGGCAAAATAACGCAAAGTGAACCTGTGCTTCTCTATGATGTGCAGCCGACGCTGTCGCGTGTACGCACGCCAGGTATGGCCGTGGTAAGTTTCACGGTGGATGCAGAGGGCTATCCGCGCGATCCCACAGTCGTATCAGCGGGTGACGATCGCTTTGGCGAGACCGCGCTGGCGACGATCACTAAGATGCGCTATGCACCTCGGTTTGTGGATGGTGTGGCGGTTGCAACGCCGGGGGTGACGCATCGGTTTGGTTTCAGGCCTTCGCGGTGATGTGAGGGCTGGGGTCTGCAGGTATGCCCGGGACACGATCTCAGTGTAAGAGCTGGGTCCTGCAGGTATGCCCGGGACACGATCTCAGTGTAAGAGCTGGGTCCTGCAGGTATGCCCGGGACACGCCCGTGAACCCATCCATGGGGGGCTCGATCGCGCCATCCCTGGCGCTCAACGGTCCCGATCATACCTGCAGGACCCAGCTCCTCTTGATGCGGTTGTGTCCCGATCATATCTGCAGGACCTAGCTCCTCTTGATGTATGTCGTGGCCCGATCATACCTGCAGGACCCAGCTCCTCTTGATGTGTGTCGTGTCCCGATCATACCTGCAGGACCTAGCTCCTCTTGATGTGTGTCGTGTCCCGATCATACCTGCAGGACCCAGCTCCTCTTGATGTACGCCAGTGCGCGGAGTCAATTTTAATTATGCTGTATGTGCCTCGCTGTGATGATGGTGAGGCGGTGGAACTTCGAAGATCGGTGATCCAATCTGCCACAAAGAACGCGGCACACCGCACAAGGAGCGGGGTTCAGTCAGTGTGATCGGGACCGTTGAGCGCCAGGGATGGCGCGATCGAGCCCCCCATGGGCGGGTTCACGGGCGTGTCCCGGGCGCACTGACTGAACCCGGCTCCTACACTGACATCAAGCCCCGATAACACCTGCAGGACCCAGCTCACGTTATTGGCCTGATCCGTTCAATCGCAAAGTAAGAGCTCAGACTGATCTATGGCCCAACAAAGAACGCGGCACACCTCACAAAGAGCGGGGTCCAGTCAGTGTGATCGGGACCGTTGAGCGCCAGGGATGGCGCGATCGAGCCCCCCATGGACGGGTTCACGGGCGTGTCCCGGGCGCACTGACTGAACCCGGCTCCTGCACTGACATCAAGCCCCGAGCCCCGATAACACCTGCAGGACCCAGCTCCTTTTATCACACTGACATCCAGCCCCGGATCTTGATCTTACCTCCATGGATCAGGAACCACTTTTGTGCGAAGTCAGCTGTTACCCCGCGCTTCAGTAAAATCAACGAACCAGTCGATCGACTCAGGATTCCCCATCGAATCACGATTAACAGCTTTCTTCACATCATGTCCCAGCAGAATCTTCTTAACCGGAATCTCCAGCTTCTTCCCCGACAGAGTGCGCGGCACCGCCGGAATGGCGAAGATTTCGTTGGGCAAATGCCGTGCCGAAAGCTTCTCCCGAATCGCGTCCATCAAGCGCGCGCGTAGTTCGGAGGAGACGCCGGTTTCAGCAGAACTCAACTTGCCCGATTGCCTTGACGCACGGCCAGCAACAGTGCCTTCGGGTGCCGGTCCTTTAGCGCCGACTTCCGCGCTGCCCGCTGGAGCGCGCAGCACGATGAACAGAGCCATGTAGGACTCACGCTGCAGGTATTCCAGATCGATAATCAAAGAGTCCATCACCTCGTCCAGCTCTTCCACCACACGATAAATCTCGCTGGTACCCATGCGGATGCCGTGGCGGTTGATGGTGGAATCTGAGCGGCCGTAAATGATGCCGGTGACGGACTCCTCGCGCTGAATCAGGCGCATCCAGTCACCGTGTACCCAGACGCCGGGCCAGGTGGTGAAGTAGCTGTCGAAATAACGGGAACCGTCAGTGTCGCCCCAGAAGAACAGAGGCATCGAGGGAATCGGCTGGGTCATCACCAGTTCGCCGACCTCATCCATTACCGGCTTGCCGTCATCGTTAAAGGCATAGGCAGCAACGCCAAGTTCGCGGCACTGCATCTCGCCGGGGTAGACCGGCAGAATTGAACAGGTGGTAAGAAAACAGGCGCCGGGATCGGTGCCGCCGGAGATGCAACTCAAGCGCACGTCAGGGCTGACATGCGAGTAGACCCAGTAATAACCCTCCTCGGTCAGCGGCGCCCCGGTGCAGCCGACTGAGCGCAGTGAACTCAGGTCGAACTGCTGGCCAGGATTAATGCCGGATTTGATGCACAGACTGATAAACGCCGGGCTGGTGCCAAAAGAATTTGCCCGCTCGCGTTCGGCGTAGCGCCACAGGGTGCTGACATCCGGGTAGCCCGGGTTGCCGTCGAATAACATGATGGTCACGCCATTGATCAGACCATTTAGCACCGAGTTCCACATGATCCAGTTGGTCGATGAAAACCAGAAGCTGCGATCACCAGGGCGCTGATCGCCGTGCAGCAGGCCGGTCTTCAAGGTCTGAATCACTACGCCACCATGACCGTGCACAATCGGCTTGGGCATGCCGGTGGTGCCGGAGGAATAAACGATCCACAGCGGATGCGAAAAAGGCAGAGGTATAAAATTAACCGGCTGCGGATTGGCGATCGCGTCATTGAATGGGACAACCGTTACCTTGCGATCAGGCGATTCGGCGAATTCAAATTCAATGCTGGCATCAGGATTAAGATAGGGTACAAAAATAACGGCTTCCAGAGTGGGCAGTTGTCGCACCAGTTCGCGCACGATGTCGCGGCGGTCGAAATCGCGGCCACCGTAACGGTAACCATCCACCGCGAAAAGTACTTTGGGTTCAATCTGCCGAAAACGATCGAGCACGCCGACTGCACCCATATCGGGTGCAGTGACCGACCAGATTGCGCCCTGGCTGACCACCGCCAGCATCGCTGCTGCGGTCTGTGGAATATTGGGCATATACGCAACTGCCAGATCCCCCTGCTGCACGCCCAGTTGCTTCAGGGTTGCGGCAATGGAGCCAACCTGCCCGGTGAGAGTCTGCCAGGAAACTTCCGCGCGCGGCTGCAGTTCAGATTGGAACAGGATGGCCGGCTGAGCAGCGGATTCAGGATTCTTGCCATAGGCCAGACTGTGCTCAGCATAGTTAAGCATGGCACCTTCGAACCATTTTGCACCTGGCATTTTGCGCTCGCTCAATACAAGCTCATAGGGCTGATGCGCAATCACCCCGCCCAGATCCCAGATGCTCGCCCAGAAATCTTCTATATTCGTAACTGACCATTCCCATAATGACTCGTAATCCGCAAAGTCCAGCCCTCGATTCTCTTTCAGCCAGCTGCGGTAACGGGTAATCCCAGCTTCCGCGATGCGTTCTTCCGAGGGCCGCCACAGTGCCTGGGGACTTGTGCTTTCTACGTCTTTTACTGACTGATTCATAGCAACCTGCTTATCGATTAAAGGACTGGGGACAGTTCATGATACCGGCGATGGCTTTAGTTCACGCGCTACGCTCGCTCGTTAAACATCGCAATCCTGCCGCCATCCACAACCAGATCGTGACAGTTAATGTACGTGCTCTCATCGCTGGCCAGAAACAGCGCCGCGTTGGCAATATCCTCGGCCAACCCGGAGCGCGGAATCGGTGTGGCTTTGGCCAGATTACTCTGCAGCTTTGCCATCTTCTGCTCATTCTCCGCAGCGCTTAACTGTTGTGCTCTTGTAGAGCCGCCCCAGAAAATTGGTGTTGCAATAGCGCCCGGTGATATCGCATTGACGCGGATATTGTGCGCGCCCAGCTCCAGCCCTGCCAGGCGGGTCAGGTGACTGACGGCGGCCTTCGCGCCCGAGTACAGATACCCGCCCTGCCCGCTGCGGTGCGCTGCGATGCTGGCATTATTGATGATGCTGCCACCACCGTTGTGCTTCATCACCCGTGCCGCATGCTTCATGCCGAACACGACACTGCCCACCAGCAGACGCATCACCTCTGCAAACTGCTCCTCAGTCACCGATTCAACGCTGCTTCGCTCACCGGCGCCGGCATTGTTGAAAAGGCAGTCGAGCCGCCCGAACCTCCCCACTGTGATGTCGATCAGAGCGGCAATATCCGCCTCCTTCATCACATCGGTCTGATGGTAGATGCACGGGATGCCGGTAGCGCTCAACTCTTTGGCCAACGCTTCGCCCTTATCGACGCTGCGTCCTGCGATCACTAAAGCGGCTCCCTGGGCGGCGAAAACCCGCGCTGTCGCCTCACCGATACCGCTGGTTCCGCCCGTTATGATCACAACCTTGTTCTTTAGACGATCTGACATCCGCTTTATCCTTTTCTTGTGCTGATAGTGATATGGCAATGGTTGCAGGACTGCGCTCTGTTTCCATCATTAAAGCAGGCAGAATATTTCAGCTCAGCCGAAGATTCCAGTGCGGTGTTGGCTGATGCTCCCAATAACTTGAATGATGGGGTCTGAATGAGATGGGCTGAAAGAGGTAACTCGAGTCAGCTGTCCGGCAACGCAAATAAATTTAAGGTTGACCTGGTTTTTTCTTTGTTCTTAGAATGAACCCCAGCTCTGGGTCCTCCGCCCAGGCATTCGACCATCCACTGCCTATGATCAATGGCTGACTGATGGCATTCAAAGGGACCTTATGAACAACTATCAAAACCTGGAACAGCATTTCCGAAAAATTGCCAACCTGCAGCACCTGGAAGCCATCAGCAGCTGGGATCAGGCGACGATGATGCCCTCCGGCGGCAACAGCGCCCGCGGTGACGCCATGGCTGCGCTGGCGGTATTAATTCATCAGCAGACCACCAGTCCGCAGCTGGGTGAATGGTTTGAACTGGCCGCCCAGGAATCGCTGGAACCGCTGCTGCAGGCAAGCCTGCGGGAAATGCACCGGGTCTGGCAGAACGCCACCGCACTGCCCGAGGATCTGGTGCAGGCAAGGGCTCTGGCCACATCGCAATGCGAACATGCATGGCGCACTCAGCGTGCCAATAATGACTGGCAGGGCTTTGCTCCGAATCTGGCAAAAGTAGTTGATCTGGCACGTCAGGAAGCACAGGTGCGCAGTGCTCAAAACGGACTGCGACCCTATGATGCGCTGCTGGCGCTGTATGAGCCGGATATGAGCTGTGCGCAAATTGACACCTTGTTTGACGATGTGAAAAGCTGGCTGCCAGGGCTGATTCGCGATGTCGAAGCGAAGCAAGCCAGTAATGGCACATTAGTGCCACAAGGCCCCTTCCCGATTGCACAGCAACAGAGCCTCGGTCTGGAAGTCATGAAACTGCTGGGCTTTGATTTCGAACATGGGCGTCTGGATATCAGCACGCATCCCTTCTGCGGCGGCGTCCCCACGGATGTGCGCATCACCACCCGCTATGACGAAAGCGATTTTATGACGGCAATGCTTGGTGTGATTCATGAAACCGGTCACGGTCGCTACGAGCAGAATCTGCCAAAGGATTACGCCGGTCTGCCAGTGGCACACGCGCGCTCCATGGGTGTGCATGAATCGCAGAGTCTGTTCTTTGAGATGCAGCTGGCCCGTGGCGCGGAATTTACGCAAGTGCTGGCACCGATGGCCGCACGCTGTTTAGGCCGTGAAGCAGACCCCGCCTTCAGCATCAGCAATATGCATGCATTCAACACGCGTATGAAGCGTGGCTATATCCGCGTCAACGCTGATGAGATCACCTACCCTGCTCATGTGATTCTGCGCTATGAAATAGAACAGGCACTGATAGAAGGAAAAATTGAATTAGATGACATCCCCGCGCTGTGGGACGAAAAAATGCAGTCGCTGCTGGGACTCTCTACCGAAGCCAATTATCGCGATGGCTGCATGCAGGACATTCACTGGAGCATTGGTCTGTTCGGATATTTCCCCACCTACACCCTGGGTGCCATGTATGCCGCGCAGCAATTCCGCGCTGTGGAGAAGGCGGTTCCGCAATTGCGAGAGAAAATTGCGCGCGGCGATTTAACGGAAATGTTCGCCTGGTTGCAGAAAAATATCTGGAGCAAGGCCAGCTTCCTCAGCACAGGAGAGCTGCTGACTTCAGCTACCGGAGAGCCGCTTAATGCTGCGTATTTCAGACAGCATCTTGAGCGGCGGTATCTGGGGTGATGATGCAAGCAGTTTAATGGTGTAATAGGACTGATGGCCTGTGCGGCGTCAGTTCTATTCCTCATATCCGATAATAAGCGCTCTATACAATCTCAATCATTGGATTGCCTGCACGCGTTCTTAAAGTGGCACCGGCAATCACCTGGTAGCGCTTTTCAGTCACTGTGGAGACAAACTGCCAGAGCGCGTTGACCTGTTGCGGGGTGATCTCCAGCTCTACCCAGCCGCGGCCATTGGCCTTGAAATACTTCAGTTCCGGGCTGGCCTGCAGGGTCGCCTGCTCCAGTCTGTCCTGAGGTACGGCCAGGAAGTTTTCAAACCCTGGCGAAGTAATACTGGGTGTGCCGAATTCAACCGCAACCGCTTCGCCGTTATCTTTCTTTAGATCGAATGCCCAGGAGCTGTGCGTATCGCCGGCAAGCACCACCACATTATTCGCATACTCCTGAATCGCATTGAACATCCGTTCCCGATTAGCAGGGTAACCGTCCCAGGCATCCAGATTAAGAGGCAGTCCCTGCTGACCGCGGGTTCGCAGCATGCCATAGCGACCACTGATGATTGACTCGCGTTGTTCGGGCGCAAACTCTTCGTCAGTAATCTGCGGTGTAAACAACTTACCCACCAATAACTGCTGGCCGATGATCTGCCAGGGAATACCTGCACGTGCGGAACGGCGCAGCTCCCGTTCAAGCCACTCTTCCTGCTCAGCGCCCATGATCGAGCGCTGCGGATCTGCCAACGCGCTGCGTAAAGCGTCGATGTTCATGTCATGCGAAAGCTGCTCATCTCTGCCTACCAGGCGCGTGTCCAGCATAATCAGAGAGGCCAGATTACCGAAGTCGAACGTGCGGTAAATAATGCCTTCGTCAATGGAGCTTTGCTCGCGGATTGGCAGCCATTCATAGTAAGCCTGAATTGCAGCTCGACGCCGGGCGTCAAAAGGCCCCTCGCCTTCATTATGATTCTGTGCGCCGGTTTTCCAGGTGTTGTTGGTGATCTCGTGGTCGTCCCAGATACAGATAAACGGATGCGCCTGATGCACCGCCTGCAGATCCTCATCAGTACGATAGAGGCCATAGCGCATGCGGTAATCTTCCAGGCTGACTATCTCGTGCGCTGGCTGCACGTTACGTCCCTGCTCGAGCATCAGCGGGTTGGCGTAACCGCCCTCGGCATACTCGTAAATATAATCACCCAGATGCAGCACCGCATTAAATGGGCGGCTGGCGACTTCTTTGTACACATTGAAATAACCATGGGGATAATTTGAGCAGGACACCACCGCAAGACGCACATTCTCAACACCGACAGCAGGAAGCGTGCGAGTACGCCCAACCGGACTTTGCACATCAAGCGCCTTGAAACGATAGAAGTACTGCTGATCCGCGCTTAAACCGGTGGCGTCTACTTTCACGGTGTAGTCACGCTCTGCGCCCGTTCGCATCAGACCGCTGGCTACAATGTTGGAGAACCCCTCATCCACAGCCACTTCCCAGTTCACCGTCACACGTTCCGCAATACCGCTGCCTGGCAGCACACGTGTCCATAGAATAACGCGATCAAGCAAGGGATCGCCGCTGGCAACGCCATGAGTGAAATGCGCCGCAGCAGCAGCGAGAGCTGGATAGCCACGCAGTGCCAATACCCCAAGCGTAGCGCTGGCAGATCCTAAAAAACGACGACGGGTGATTGTTGAATGATTGAGAGGCATACGCGCGGCTCCTGATTTCTGATTTCTGATTTCTGGTTTCTGGTTTCTGATTTCTGATTTCTGATTAACTTATTCCACAGGATGATGAATTTAGCAATTCAACACGACATTTTTGTTACATGCATATCAACAATCTGACTTCATCAGAATGTCATACAAAGCCTTCTGCCAACTGGATCCAGCTGCTTATGACCTGATCATCATCGTGTTTGAACCTTTATCCTGAACTGGCTGTCAGCAGGATCTGCATGATAGCGCCGGCAATGGACAAGCCGTTCATTCAGAGCGTGTGGGCAACTGTTAATGCGTCGCGGGTTTAATTTGGATTGTCAAGAAACTGAAATAATACAGTCGCATTACCGCAACATTCTCGCTTTAGGATGGGCCAGACAAACGATCAGCACCCAAATAATTTACAGAAAGTACTTAACCTCTCAGGAGATGAAAATGAACTACAAGGTAAACAAATTGGCTTCTGCCATCGCTGCCGCAACACTGGGCTTCAGCTCACTGACTGTTTTAGCTGCTCCAGAGCCTGCCCTGACTCCGATAAGCTTGAACGGCTCGCCCACAACAGCAACTTTCTCCGGTGGAGCAAGCACCGATGGCGGTAATAGTTTCGAGACCCTCTTTCCTGCGGCCGCTTCATTTGATGTCGTTGGAACTATTAACGTAGCCACTGCCGATGTAGGCAAACCGGGCTCAATTGTAATCGTGGTTGCGGTTCCTGGTCTGGGTGAGTTTCAAATGCTGTCGGGCGGATTCTTTCTCCCCTGGTATGGCGATGCCTCTACTTTGATTCCTTTTGCTCAGAAATCCCTGCCTGCGCAGCAAAAATTGACGATATTCAATGATCTGGTTGGTCAGTACTCAAACCTGCAAGGTCTGGATTTCTATGTTTATATGGGCTACTACACCAATAGCCTGAATGATCTGGTCTATACCGATATGCCAATTAACTTCAGCATCGCAAACACTCCCATTGTTCAGCCCAATGCGCCTTGCCCCAGCACAACAACAACCGCTGCCGCTAAATTTGAGAATAAAACAGTATGTGTTCTTCGTGGCGTAATCACTGCGGATACCCATCTTACTGCCAACAATGTTTATCTGCTTGATGGCGGTGTATTTATCGGAAACGATAACACTAACAAGTCCACATTGAGTATTGATGCCGGCACAAAAATCATCGCGCCAACCGGCCTGAACTTCCTGGTAATCAATCGTGGTTCAAAAATCCAGGCCAATGGCACTTCAGCAGCACCAATTGTCTTTACCTACGATGACGAAGCTAATGCCACCGTAACAACTACCGGTAAATGGGGCGGCATCATCATCAACGGCAATGCACCAGTCAATGGCTGTGCAGTCGGCACGGTGCTTTGTGAGCTTGAAGGTGAAGGATCCACAGGAAAATATGGTGGCAATCAGCCAACAGACAACAGCGGTGTGTTGAACTACGTGATTGTGAAATATCCGGGACAGAACATCACTCCAACCAACGAGCTGAATGGCATCGCCTTCCAAGGCGTGGGCAGCGGTACAGTAGTCACTAACGTACAGGTTCACGGCAGCTCTGACGATGCCATAGAATTCTTCGGCGGTACTGTCAATGCTAAGAATCTGGTGTTGACCAACAACGAAGATGATTCCTTCGACTGGACGTTTGGATGGAACGGCAAAGTGCAAAACGTGATCATTTCCCAGCGTACCGGTTTCGGCGATCGCGGTATCGAAGCAGACAATAATGAATTTAACTTTGACTCCCTGCCAAGATCCAGGCCCACATTGGCTAACTTCACCATGATTGGCAAAGGCGCCAGTGGACGTGGTATGGAGTTGCGTCGGGGTACCGGCGCTAACATCTCAAACTTTGTGGTCACCGGCTTCAACAACTACTGTCTGGATATTAACGACAATGCGACCTTCCTGAACGGCGGCTCCTCCGCGACCAGTCTCACCGGTCAGTTAACCATGTCCAATTCAAGACTGAACTGCGCAATAACCTTTGCTGAATCTGGCACAGATCCGTGGTCAATCGCAGCATGGTTTGCTGGTCAGGCTGGCAATACTACAGGCAGCGTGGATTTGACAGGTTTCATCAATGGCCCTGTGCTGAATGCCCTGCCAGCAGCGACCTTTACTGACTCGTTCTTTAATCAGGTCGATCACATTGGCGCGATCAAGAATACTCAGTCTGACTGGGCTTCAGGCTGGATTTACCGAGATTGATTACGTAGTGCACCAGAGGGTATGGTTTTTTTAGGGGGCACCTCAGGGTGCCCCCTTTTTTTGTACATCAGAAAGCCACTGTCATATTAAAGTAAAGAAACTGAAACATTTCTGTCATGTTTGACCGCTACACTGTCTGCAGTTTTTAACGACCCTCTACTTTCTCTGGACTTCTAAAATGATGATCAAACGCACGCTTTCAGTAGCGATCGCACTTGCAATCAGCACTCACGCAGCAACCGCCCAGGAAACAGCAGCTTCCAGTATCACCAGACTTGACCTGCCTAAGATCGAAGAGATCGCCGTCATAGGCCGTTTTGTACCCGATGAAAAACGCAGCACTTCCGCCTTAAACAGCGTGCTTGGCGCTGAACAATTTGCGCGCTCGGGTGACAGCAATATCGCAGAAGGCCTCAAACGGGTCGCAGGACTCAGCCTTGTAGGCGGAAAATTCATCTATGTGCGCGGGCTCGGTGAGCGCTACTCATCGGCATTGCTTAATGGCTCCAGCATGCCCAGCCCCGAACCGATGAACCGCGTTGTCCCGTTGGATCTGTTTCCAAGCGCGATGATGGACAGTGTAGTCGTACAAAAAACCTATTCCGCACAGTTACCCAGTGAATTTGGCGGCGGTGTTCTGCTGATGCGCACAAAAAAATCCAGTGATGATTTCTTCTTTAATATATCCACCTCCGCAGGATTTACCGAGAATTCTAATTTCAGCGGCGGCCTGCAGGCTGATACCGGCGGCAAAGACTGGCTTGGCTATGACGATGGCAGTCGGGAAATTCCTGGCTTATTAAAGCAAGCCACTGAAAATGGTCAACGCCTGCAACGGCGCAGCTCATTTCTCAATAATGGTGGCTATACCGCACAGGAATTGCAGGAAATTGGTCGCAGCCTCCCGGTCAGCTATGGGTTGAACGACAAATCGGTGCCCGCCGACATCGGCGTGACAACATCGATTGGAAACTACCATGATATTGGCAACTATCGCCTGAACTATATGGCCGCAATCGATTATAAAAACGGCTGGGAGATTGATGAAGTCGAGCGCAATTCCTATAAAGTCGGTGGCGGAGAGCTGGTAAGAGAAAACGCATTCATGAATAACAAAACCAGCAATAATGTCGACATCAGCGCGATACTTTCTACCAGCCTTGATCTTTCTGAGAATCATAATATCCGTGCAACAAATATCATGTTACGACAATCAGACAACAGTGCTGCCGAGCTGGTCGGCTTCTTCGGTGACGAGCGTATCAACAGCCGAATGACTGAAATTGAATTCATAGAACGCGAAATGATTTCCAATCAATTGCAGGGTGATCATTACTTCCCCGCAGCCAACGAATTGACCATCAACTGGCGCTATAATCTTTCGGATGCCCGACGCGATACCCCGGACACCCGTAGCTATCGTTATGATCTGGTTGACGACGAATACCAGTTTAATCTTCGTTCCGACGGTAATGCCCGCAATTACAGTGAGCTTGATGAAACCAGTACTGATTATGCAGTCGATTCCTCGATGGTGTTCTACGGACCGGGCGGCGCTGATATCACTGTGTCTCTGGGCTACTCAAATCAGGACAGCGAACGGGATTATCAGATCCGCCGCTTCACCTTCTTTGAACTGGGTGATGTTGCCAACAGCCCCGGCTTTCTGAATCAGCCACTGGAGCAGATTCTGGGCAATGAAAACATCGGACCCAACGGCTTCGAGCTGCGTGAAACCACAAGGCCCACTGATACATACAGCGCCAATCGCCAACTGGAATCTTTCTACGCGCAGGCTGAACTGAATATTTCCGATCGTATTCAGCTGCTGGCTGGCATGCGTCAGGAAGACTATCTGCAAAGCGTTGACACCTTCGATCTGTTCCGGCCAGATTCGGTAGTCAATGCTGAGCTCGCCCATAAAGATCTCTTGCCTGGCGTAACGGCAACCTACATTCTAGGCAACCATCAGTTCCGTCTGGGATACAGTGAAACAACCTCGCGCCCGGATTTTAGAGAACTCTCGCCCGCTACATTTACCAATGCTTTGACTGGCAATGAAGTAGTCGGTAATCCGGATCTGCGCGTGGCCTACATCAAGAATTACGATATGCGCTGGGAATGGTACTTCAGCGCCGGAGACAGCATGTCCGTGGGAATTTTCCAGAAGAATTTTGATTCACCGATCGAATCCGTAGTGGAACCTGGTGCAAACAGCGCGCGCAGTTTTGTTAACGCGGAGTCTGCTGAGAATCGCGGTATAGAAGTCGAAATGCGCAAACAACTCGATTTTCTGGGTGATCGCTGGTCAAACTTTTATCTCGCCGGCAACGCTTCATTTATTGATTCTGAAGTCACAATAGGCGTCCGTGAGCAGAGCATTCTTACTAACAGCTCACGTGCCCTGCAAGGACAGTCGGACTGGCTGTTCAATGCCCAGCTTGGATATGACGGCTACAATGGCACCACTGCTACGCTGTTGTACAATTATGTCGGCGACCGTATTTTTGAAGTGGGTATACTTGGCGCCCCTGATCTTATCGAAGAAGGACGCGCTGAACTGGATCTGGTGTTGATCAAGGAATTCACCAACAACTGGAAAATGAGCCTGAAAGCGCAGAATCTGCTTGATGCCCGTAAAGATATTACCCAGGGTGGATTTATCACCACGGGATACACGGAAGGTCGATCTGTGAGCATGAAGATTGAATATCGGCTGTAGTAGTCGATAGCGTTCCCTTAGAAATAAATCTGCGCAATTGTTCCTGAATACTCGGGGAACAATTGCGTTTTTATTTCCAGCATTTTCTTTACCTCCTCACCCACTGATAACAGCTGTCACAAAACCTTCAAATTCCCGCCACAATCCCGTCACAAACTCTCTTTACTCTCCTGCACATTAATTAAATTAAATAAGCCCTGTCAGGAGACATTATGAAAACCAGCCGAACCCTTCTTTCCCTTGCCATCTCAGCCGCATTGATGTCAGCCGCTACCCAGACACTTGCCCAGCAAAGTGTTGGCAGCAACGCTGCAGTAACAACGCAGACTATTGCTGCGCCTGCTGTTCGTGGTCAGATTGCTGATCAGCGCGGGGACTTCATGGCATCTGTACTGGTTCAGTTACAGGGCAGCAACCGACAGGTAGCTACAGACAGCCAGGGACGCTTTCGCTTTGATGGACTTGAAGCAGGTACTTACCAGATCAACATCAACTACCTCGGGTTTCAGCAACAGACACTTTCAGCTGCAGTTACCGCACAGCAAGGTCAGGAACTGGCTATCGTCATGCAACCAGTGATGGCGCAGGATTTGGAAACCATTCTGGTTGTAGGTGTTCGCGATGGTCAATCCAAAGCCCTGAATGCACAGCGCTCCGCCAACAACATCAAATCAGTGGTCTCTGCCGACTACCTGGGTCGCTTTCCTGATGGCAACGTGGCGGAATCCATGCAGCGTCTGCCTGGCGCTGCGGTACAACGCGATCAGGGTGAAGGCAAATATGTGAACGTCCGCGGAGCGCCGCGCGAATTCGCCAATGTCTCTGTTGATAATGTCATTCTGCCATCTCCTGATGGCGGCTCGCGCGCCATTGATCTGGATACTATTCCATCCGACATTATCTCCTCACTGGAACTGACCAAAGCGCTGACGCCCAATATGGACGCCGATGCAATTGCCGGTACCATCAATATTGTGACACGCGGCGCGCTCGACAGCCGTGGCCGAATCTTTCGCGCCAATGCGTCTGGTGGTCGCAATCAGCAAGGCGGTGGTGATGTCTACAAACTGGGTTTGATGTACGGTGACAGACTGCCAGGCAACGATGATATTGGCTTTATCGTCTCCGCCAACCACAGTGAAACCAACCGGGCAACAGACAACGTTGAAAACGAGTGGGAGCAGACATCCGGCGGTGCTTATGTGCCCGTTGAAACTCAGTTCAAGGACTACGAATTGAAGAGAATCCGCACCGGCATTACAGCACGGCTAGACATGCGGCCCAGCGATAACACCCATCTTTACCTGTCACATAATTACTCGCGCTTTGAAGATAACGAGTTTCGCGACAATCTTGCAGTCAGCTGGGATCGCCTGACTGCCGCGTCCAACGAACAGTCTGGTGTGTCCGGCCGTGCCACTTTCGATAAAGAACTGCGTCACCGCACGTTTATCAACACCATTAACTCGACGGTGTTTGGTGGTAATCATTTCTTTGATGCCTTCGAACTGGACTACTCAGTTGCCTATTCCACCGCATCACAGGAATATCCGGACCGCGACTATTTGATTTACCGAGCGCGCACCCGCCCAGCAGTGGCTTACGACTTCGCCGATCCTGATCTGCCGACATTCCAGGTACTTGCCGCCAACGGCAGCGTGCTGCGTTCGGACTTTGATTTCCCTGCCAGCGACTATGCGTTCCGCCGCTATGAACGCAGACTGGGCGACGCAGAAGATCAAGAGCAGGCTTACACCATCAATGCCACCGTACCGGTTCAGTTCAGCAATTTCTACGCCAGCACCATGTTCGGTGCCAAGGTAAGACTGAGAGAAAAATTCGATGACGAAGACCGTTTGCGTAACAGTGTTGGTAATGGCGCCCCCGCTTTCGCCGATGTCACTATCAACACACAATCCCGGCCTTTCGATGGCACCTATAATAATGGTCCTAAACTGAATCGCAATTTTGTCAGTCAGTATGGCCCGGCACTGGAGAGTGCCAATTTCCTGCCGCTGCTGGAAGCCTCTACCACTTCAGATTACAAAGCCTCTGAAGACACTTATGCGGTCTATGCCATGAGCACCCTGGAGTTCTCCTCCACCACGGTCTTGCTTGGCCTGCGAGCAGAACGCACCAGCACGGCTGGCACGGCCGCCGAATTCGACGGTGACAGCGGGGCCGTCACTCTGCTCAACGCTGACAACTCCTATACCCGCCTGTTTCCAAGCGCCCACCTGCGCTACGAGATGGATAATGGTGTGATACTGCGTACCTCTTACACCACCGGTATAAGTCGGCCGAACTTTACTGATCTGGTGCCCTACCAGATAGTTGAAGACCGTGCCAGCGGCCGCGGCAGTGTTGAGATTGGCAATATCGATCTGGACCCCACTTATGCACATAATTTTGATGTGATGGGTGAGTACTACGTTGAACCGCTGGGCCTTATCTCCGGTGGCCTGTTTTACAAGTCACTGAAAGATCCTATCTTCAAAGCACGCAGCACTTTTGTGGGCGGCCAGTTTGATGGCTTCAGTATGGAGCGCCCCGAGAATGCCGATTCCGGCAAACTGTATGGCTTTGAAGTGAACTGGCAGCAAACCCTGGATTTCCTGCCTGGCTACTGGGGCGGTCTCGGATTTGCAGCGAACTACACCCGCACCAATTCCTCAGCTGACCTGCCGTTCAATATCGGCAGCACGGATCTGCCTGGCACCAGCAAAAACACCCTGAACCTGGTTCTGCAGTACGATATCGCGGCACTCAGCGCCCAGCTCTCCTACAACAAGCGCTCTGAATGGATAGATTCAGTGAATACGTCTGATCCCAGCCTGAGCACGTACTGGGATGGCCGCGCCACTGTCGATTTCACCGTCAGCTATAAAGTCAATGACAGTCTTTCCGTGTTTACCGAAGCCAGCAATCTGAGCGATACTAAAGGCATCCGCTACCAGGGTTCCCGCTCACGCGTGTTTGAGCATGAGCAGTTTGGTCGCGTCTGGCAAGTGGGTGTACGTGGCACATTTTAAGGCTGGAGAGCAAGGGAGACTGTTATGAAAAAGAAATTACAGATAGTGCTGACGGCACTGCTGGTGATCGGATACTTCGTCATCGGGGTCAGCCCGCAGGCTCAGACACTGGTGCCTGAAGGAGAATCCCGTTACGAGGCAACCGCGTTTCCTGACCGGATTGTACTGGTTCCCGCGGCAACGCCGGAGAGCAGTCAGACCGTGAACTGGCGAACCCGTGCTGACGTGACCGTGGCTGCTGCTGAGATCAGCCTGGCCAAATCCACACCAGGGCTGCATCTGACTGCAAGCCGTCAACAGGCGACGACCGTTGCGCTGAGCACACAAAATGGCATCAGCCATCACCACAGCGTTACCTTCACCGATCTGCAGCCAGACACGCTGTATGCCTACCGTGTGATGGGTGCTGGCACCTGGAGCGAGTGGTTCCAGTTCCGCACCGCCAGCGCTGGTTTCGTGCCCTACTCCGCGATTTATTTCGGCGATGCGCAGAACGCGGTCAAATCCCTTTTCTCTCGCGTAGTGCGTGCAGCCTTTACCACCAATGCCCATGCCAGAGTGATGATTCACGCCGGAGATCTGGTCAATTCGCGTGACGGCAATCACGATGATGAGTGGGGCGAGTGGTTTGAGGCTGGCGGCTGGCTCAATGGCATGATCAATAACGTAGTCGCTGCCGGCAATCACGAGCATATTGAAGACGAGAATGACTGGTACACACTGGCACCGCACTGGGCACCTCAATTCGGGACGCCTGATAACGGTCCGGCTCCCTTGCAGGACACCGTCTACTACACCGACTACCAGGGCGTGCGCTACATTGTGCTTGATTCTATTCAGGCACTGCAGAGCGAGGAGATGGCGAAACTGCAGGCAAACTGGCTACGCGATGTACTCGGCAACAACCCGTCACTGTGGACTGTAGTCACCTATCACCATCCGATGTTCTCAGTCTCTCTGGGCCGCGATAATCCGGAGCTGCGCAAGCACTGGCAGCCGGTGTTTGAAGAGTTCAAGGTCGACATCGTGCTGCAGGGGCATGATCACGCCTACGGCCGTGGGCAGAATGTTGCCACTGGCACCTCCGGTCAGCAGATCAGCAATGGCCCGATGTATGTTGTGTCCGTGGCCGGGCCAAAAATGTATCTGGTTTCTGAGCAGGCCGAAGAAAATATGGACCGCACCGCCGAGGATATGCAGTTGTTTCAGACCCTGGATTTCGAGCAGGACCGCCTGGTGTATGCCGCCCGCACGGTGACCGGTGAACTCTACGATGCCTTTGATATTGTGCGTGAGGCAGATGGCAGCACGCGCATTGAAGATCGGCGCCCAGCCGGGTCCGATAACCGCTGCGCCAATCCGACGCCGATGCGGGTGGATCGCTGCTGGGATGGCGCGGAATTCAGTCAGTAAAAGGTTCGACCCGGCTCTGTAAGCTGGCTGATTCTCAATATGTCCCTGTTGAGCAGAAGCCGGATTACGGAGCCACCCACTGCCGATAGCTGACCTGGAAAATCAGGGTCAGGGACAGATTTACAGGATGTGAAATATTTAAATCTGTCCCTGACCCTGATTTCTCTGATTTCTCCTTTAAATCTGTCCGTGACCCTGATTTCTCTCTCTGCTGTAAATCTGTCCCTGACCCTGATTTCTCCTCCTGATTTCTCTCCTGCGTGCCTGTATCAACGCTTCCCAGAACGCTGCCCTAAGGGGAAGTTCAGCATTGGGCAAGATCTCCTGGAACGATTTTTTTCATCATAGCTTATTAAGCGTTTTCCAATTCCTTGAACTTACCAGCCAGGCCACTGTTGCCTTCTATAACGATGCGTTCCAGTACCTCTACCCGTTCACGCAGCGCTGCAATTTCCTGCTCCAGTCTGGGATTAGTCTGCGTCTCCAGCACCTTCATCTTGCGCTGATGTGAGGTCCAGATCGCCAGCAATGGGATACCGAAAATCATGATGGGAATTAATATTGATTCCACTTAATGCTCCTTATAAGCTTTGTTCAGGGCAAGTTTATGAGCTTGCGAATGCGAATGATAGTAGCCGCTAATTTAAGAACCTATCCATTATTGCTTAAACGACCAGATAATTCTTAGCTTCATGATTAAACACAGCAATTTGCAGGCCAGGCACTAATTCATATTTAACTCAATGACTTACATATAAATACCCAAAGCTTAGCGGCAACCACCGCTAAATTGTGGCAAATCTGCTCAATTACTGGATTAATTATGCAAATTGACCAGTGTCTGGTGGAAAAACCCAGCTAACGCTTTCTACCAGACTGAGGAAATACTAATTTTTAATTTAATAATCAATATCTTACTAGCAATTTCAAGATATGGCCCGGCATTTGCTACACACTGACAATCAAACCCAAAGTATGCAAGGAGCTAAACTATGAAAACACTCGCAAGTCTGACCCTGATCGCTGTAATGATGTCCCCGCTGACCTCCCCGCTGACTCTGGCTCAGGACTGTCGCCATGAGAAAGATCTGAGCTTTTCTGTCGATGCCGATGGCATTAAACAAATTCTGATGGATGTGGGCGCTGGTTATCTGCGGATAAGCGGCGATGAAAATGCTACTCAGATTCAAGTCAACGCGCGCGCCTGCGCCAATCCAAAGGAGCAACTGGAAGGGCTGGATCTTGAACACCGCCAGCGCACAGGTGAACTGCAAATCGAAACCACAGCAGAAGCCTTTGTCGGCTTTAACCTGATCGGTTCAAACTACGCTCGTATCGATATGGACATTGTCATTCCCCAAAGCATGGCGCTGTCCATCGAAGACGGCAGTGGCGACATTGACATCCGCAACCTGGTCGGCAACGTGCAGATCAACGACGGTTCCGGGGGTATTGAACTGACGGCCATAGAGGGTGACATTGATATCAATGACGGCTCCGGCGATATACAGGTTGTTGACGTCACTGGCTCGGCACGGGTCACCGACGGATCAGGCGACATCTCCATAAGGCAGATTACTGGCGATGCTGTTATTCCCGATGACGGCTCAGGGTCTGTCCGAATCGACGATGTCGGCGGCAATGTCCTTATCGAGAACGATGGTTCAGGCAGTATTCGTGTGGACAATGTTGAGGGCGATTTCACCGCGCTTGATACTGGATCGGGCAGTGTTAATTACGGCGGTATTGGTGGGCGGGTTGAGGTACGGGATTAAGCAACTGCTATGCTTAGTTCAGGTAAATATCGACCTTCGCCTTGCGCGTTTGCGGCCCGCAGGTGGATACTGCCGAACTGAATGAGCTTACCTACCTCCTTGAGTCGGGCTCGGATCGCATTGGCGCATTGGATTTCCAGCATAGTGCTACTGAATACATTCCCCGCCTCAGCCAATACGCCACGATAGATCAGTTGCTGCAGGTGGCAGATCTCATCCAGACAGGAGAGATCATGCCCGCAACCACGCGGCATTTTGGGATGAACACATGCTCTCATTGACACCCGCCTACGACATACAGGGTGACTTTGATGACAGCACAATAACCGCTCTCATGAGAATGCATAAAAGAGTTTAACACTCCTTTCAGATCGCTAAATTGTTCGCGCTGGGTTTAAATTGACCATCTGTGCTGGTTTAAAATCGCCCAGAGCGCTGCTTTGGACGCCGCCATGGACGCCACGCAGCCCATGCCCTCATCTATTCAGCCGAGCCAGGATGCGGTTGTTCAGCTTATGCAGGGGCGAAGTCTATCCCCCGCGATTGCCCCGCAAATCACCGAGTCCCTCCAGGCGCTGGTAAATCCCAACGGGGTCGATATTAATGGCTACAGTGCGAGCACAGCGCTTTATGCAACATTAACCGGCGGCCCACTGAATCAGCCGGGATATCGCGTGGAGATAGATCCGGTTACCTTCGTTGTGGAAGTTCGCACACCGATCGAACGCTACCTCACAGCAATATCATCTATTCGCCAGGTGCCCGCAAGTCTGACGGAAGGTATCTACTTTGGCCGTGACGGCCCGGCGATAGTTGTGAATGAAGGCTTTGCCACAGAACTCGCGCCTACTGCATCGGATATCGTCAGTTTCATGGTCGCCTTGTCGCAAGCTGGCCTGCAGGGCAGATTGCGCAACAATGCCACTTTTGAAATACCCTTGGGTAACGGTCAACGCTTCTCCGGAGCTTTCGGCTACGATAACCAGATTAACTTTGAGTGTGCCTGTGGGGGTGCCTCATTTGCTGAACCGACCGGTGCTCCGAACAGTCCTCAGCACACCTACAAGATCAATTACGCCAACGGGTCGCAGCAAACCATCGTTCCCTTCCTGGATAATCCCGCTGTATACACGACCCTGCGTGCAACGAACCTGCCGGTGAGCACCGACAGGAATACGGGAGTTATCACCATAGTCGGCGTAGGGGCATTGCGACCCTCCTACTACGTACGTGCTCTCAGCGCAGCTGACTCCACCTTTCTTAGCCAGTTCGGTGATGCCAACGGCATTGCGGTCCGAGCCCTCAATGCGAACAATGATGGGATCGCGGACTACGAGATCATTTCATCCACCGGGGTACAGGTAGTCTACGGCTTGTAGGTCTCCATACCGATTACAAGACGCGGAAGCTTGCGGAGCCTCAAATCGAGTGCTTAAATACATTGTAGTCAATAGTATTTGAGGAGGCCTCGCAATGGGCGTTACGACCGTAAGATTGCCGCCTGAGACGGAAGAGGAACTGGACGCATTGGCGCAGAAGCTTGAGCGCAGCAAGGGATGGTTGATTAATCAGGCACTTAAAGAGTATTTGGATCGTCAGAGGTTGGAACAGGTGCGGTGGCACGAGACATTGGAAGCCATGGAGGCGGTGGCACAAGGGCGTGTTATCGCAGCAGACCAGGTTCATGATTGGCTACGGAGCTGGGGCACCAGGGACGAACTGCCCCCCCGGAGTTTATCGATTTCCGGGTAAGCAACGGGCAGATAAATCCGGTGCTGGTAGAGGCGTCGCAGAAAGGCGCATTCATTTCCATCAATCATCCCGGATTACCCTCGGGAGAGGTATGCATGGGTTGTGGCTGGATTGCTGAAACAGACTACTCGTTAATTGATGCTGTAGAGATTGTCAACGGCAGCGTGATTGACAGTGGCGCCGGCTTGCTGAAGAGTCCGCTCTCAGGTATTCCTTTCTGGGAGCAATTGTTGAATGCGGGACATCGGGTAACCGCGGTAGCAGGCACAGATAATCACAACGCGGATTTACGCAGTGACAGCGAACGACTTACAGCCATTGGTGCAGTGACAACCGTGATTTTTGCTGACTCTTTAGCGCAAAATGACCTGTTGGATGGGCTTCGTAATGGTCGTGCTTTTATTGATCTTGAAGGCTCAACGGATCGTCTGCTCGAATTGCACGCAGTTGCCGGGAGCAGCCGGGCCATGATGGGCGAATCATTGATTACTCCTGCAGGCAGTACAATCAGTTTGACCGTATCATCAAGGTTTACACCTGAAGCTACTATAGAGTTGTACCGTAATGGTGAACTTGTCAGCACTGAACTTGACTATGTGCGTGATGGCGAGCTGCTGGAAACCACAATGACTTTCCAGGCTGCTGGTGAACCTGAATGGGTGCGCGTAGAGGTTGTCTCAGCAACAGGTAAAGTGTTGTTAATTTCCAATCCGGTCTATATCAATTTTCAGCATTAAATCACCCTATCGAAGTGCCCCCCTAATTCAGGGTCTATTGCTCAAACCCGGAACGTGGGCACATCGATACACAGAGTGACCGAGGATAACTCTGTCTTAAATTATCGAACAACCCCACTCATAGGTTCCGCCAACACCGCATCCCATGCAATCTGCTGCAGCAACTGCTCACGTTGCCCGGATGTCGGGTCCTGTGGATTGACCAGCGCCGTCAACCCGACCGGGCTCTCTTTGTACATCGCAGCAAACCAGACATAAGTCACCAGATTGATGCCTGGCTCTGTGACGTGACCCAGACCATCGCGAAACAGATCACTTTGTTTCTCGATGCCAGCCACCCGCCCTTCAATCACAGCCTTACGCAATTCGTATACGGCCGTGGCCGATGGCACTACATACGTCACGGTGTGACCCGCTCTTGCGTTGATGCCCTGCAACTGGAGACGCATCCGCTCCAGGTATCCGCCCGGAGCTTCCAGCGCCGCCAACCAGCCATCTATGGTGGCAATGTCGGCGTTGTCATGATCCTCATTGGTGAAATCTGGTCGCGGCGGACGCTCACGACTGCCTTCCACGGCCACGGTTGACCCGTTACCATCCCAGGCCGACCATGAATTCTGTACCATGATGCGTGCATCAGGATTAGTCTCGATAACCAGGTCGCCAAACAGGTCTATTGCCGGTTCCGGCATGATGGCGTTGGGCGACATCGTGAACACATCGACGCCCCCCAGCCGCAAAGCCACTTTGGCGATATTTTCGGCATCCTCCCCATTACCCTGATTCCAGTGCTGCATCGGCGTGGAGCCGCCAATCATTTGCACAGCCAACGCCTGATGTCCTGTCTTGCCGCGCTCAGCCGCCAACAATGCCAATGGCCCAGACGCCGGTCCGTCTGCGGGATCCGCTGAACGGCCGGGGCCGATGAACACGTTGAAAGAATGCGTGGCCATCACAAATTTCTGGCCCTGCTCGATAGGTTCGGCAACTGCAAATGCCGACAGCAACAACACAATGGCGCCAAGTGTCAGCGCCTGGGAACAGTTTCTTAACTGGTGCAGAAAGGGGATGTTCATGAGTACCTCCGGATGCATTTTTGTTTTTGGACGGGATTGAAGGGAGAATAGCATAGCTTGTGATGCGGGGCAGCGCTGAAGGTTACTTTGGAGCCTGCCTTCGGTTCAAGGAGTTGACGACGGCAACAGGGTTGCAGTCCAATAGCCGTTCGTGAGCGTTAAAGTTATGCTCCCGCGCCAGAAGAGCCCCCCTTTACGTTCTTTAAGATATAGCCTGCCTGAGTGATTGAGTGGTGTTGTCAACCTGGGTGACAAAATTGTCGTAAAGTGTTTGGTAAATGTCGTCTGATGTTGCGTTTCGTTTGTCGCGCAGCGTTTGCGCCAGATCCTGTTCTGCTTTCAGTCGTTGCTCCAACACGTCCCGGCTCTGATCGGTGGTAAACCAGGCGTGCAGTCGGTGAATCAGCTGTTCACCTGCTTCCCGGTCGGCGTCCGGTGCGGCCGGCAGATCACCGGTGTCGCGTATAGCCTGTGCCAGCTTTTGTACCAGTTGTAACCGCTCAGCCGCGATGTGCTTGAACAGCTGAGTGGCAACTTCATTGTCGACAAACTCCGCTGAGTCCTGGTAATGATCGACAGACTCCTGCGCCAGGACGTGGAGCTGTTGCAAGGCCACCTGTTGCTCTGAGCGTAAAATCTGCATCTTTCACTGACTCCCCTGATTGTTCTCGTCAATTGCTGGCACGACAACCTCCAGCGCCCTGGGCAAAACACGGAAGCGGGCTGGGGTGTGGGTTACCGGCTCCCCATCGGCATGAATTTCCATCCGCTTACCGGTGCTGATTTCAATTTCGTTGGCCTGTGAGCAAAACACGCGCCGATGCTGGCTCTGGTGTCCGTTACGCAGCAACGGCGCCAGCTTCACAAATTCCCAGGCTTGCAGCGGTCGCAGGCTATAAAGTGACAGTGTACCATCGTCGATACGGGCGTTTTCACTGATTACATTACCACCACCGTAGAAGCGCCCGTTTCCCACCGCCAGATGCATGGAGTGCTGGCGATACTTTTCCCCATCCAGTGTCATGCGAACATGGAATTGATCTTGACGCTTCAAGGCTGCAATCAGCGCACCTATGTAACTGAAAACACCCCAACGCTTCTTCACTGCGCTGCTCAGCTCTTCTGTGACATGAACGCCGAGTCCCATATTGGCCGCATTGAAAAAATAATGCCCATTGACTTCACCCAGGTCGATGCGTTGGCGATGATTGGCAGCGATGACCTCGAAAGCCAGATCAAGCTTGTCCGGGACACACAAGGAACGTGCCAGGTCGTTTGCGGTTCCCAGCGGCAGAATGGCAAGTGGCAGGTTGCACTCCAGCAGAATTCTGGCCATGGAGCTGATGGTGCCGTCCCCACCACCGACAATGACCAGGTCAATGTCTGCTTTGCGTTTTTGCACGGCTTCGCAACTTTCTTCAGGACTGTGCGAGACCAGGTATTCGACGTCCATGCCACTCATCTGCAATCGTTTTAGCCCTTCATCCAATTCTGCCTCGGCGCCCTGGCGGCTTTTGGGATTGACTATAAGCAAGGCGCGAATGCCCTGATTCTTGCAGAGAGAAGAAGGCTGCGTCATATGCGTTGTCCTCGCAACATTATATCGTGAGCTTAGAAACTTTCAGAAAGCGGGTCTGTGCAGCTGCACTCTTAAAGGCTGGATTGCCGGACTGGCTCTATGCGGATTACAGCGCCATTCTTTTCTTCTGTTAGAAGATAGAATAAAGCCGTCAGGAACCTGGCCTTGCAATCGAGATTAAACTACTCTATCGAACAGCCCCCTGATTCAGGGGCTACTGCCTAAAACCGAACGTGGGCACATCAATACCACTGATGACCGAGGATAACTCTGATGTTCAAGAAGTTTTTTGTAATTGTTACGCTGCTCTTCAGTGCGGTGTCCTCCAGTTTTGCAGACGAGGAAATGTACAGAGCTTGTACCAATCTCGTGGTTGCTTATGCTTATCATCGCGATCAGTTCAATGCGGACGAGTTCTCAAACTTGTTTACCGAAAATGCTGCATTGACAGTGGTTGGCCAAACCTGGGTGGGGCGTACGGACATTCGTCAACGTATCGAAGGTTTGAAAACGGGATCCACTATTCGTCACGAAATGAGCACCATTCGAATCGTCCCGATTGATGCTGACCATGCTACCGGAATCAGTTATGTCACGATCTACAGTGCCCCGGTTGGCGAAACGTCTGTGAGTGGTTTTTCTCTGATGGGGGAGTACCATGACGACTTCGTGCGCACCGCTGAGGGCTGGAGAATCAGTAAACGCATATTGGTGCAGAAGTATTCGTTGCAACGCTGATCTGAGCAGCTGTCGTCGTCGCGCAGCAAAAAAGCCGCATGGTTCACCCGCACAGAGACGATCAAGACAGTCACCCGCCTCGTTCACCAGGATGGGCAGGTTGCGATTATTTCGACAAATTCTATTGGCTAAATCACCAACAAAGGATGCCTTCATGAAAACCGCCTTTGCCCTGCTGGCGCTTACGCTCTCATCGTCATTACTTCCAGGCCCGGTTCATGCCGCCGACAACCTCCTCCTGATTACCCTGGATGGCTTGCGCTGGCAGGAGCTATACCGTGGCATTGATCGAACCCTGGCTACGCACGAAGCGTATTCCCCCCGCAGTGAAGAGTTGCTGGGAGAGTTCTGGCGCGAGGATCCGCAGGAGCGAGCGCGAGCACTGATGCCCTTCATGCACGATGTCGTTTTTGCGCAAGGCGTCCACGCTGGCAATCGCGATGCAGGCTCCTGTGCCCGCATCAGCAATCCCTGGCACTTTTCATTCCCGGGTTATAGCGAAATCCTCAGCGGTGTCGTCAATCCGGACATCAACACCAATAGCAAGATAGATAACCCCGAGAAGACTTTGCTGGAGCTGTTGGAAACTAAAGACGAGTACCGTGATCGCACCGCGGCCTTTGCATCCTGGGATGTTTTCCCCTGGATATTCAATGTCGAACGCAGCGGAGTGCATGTAAATGCACTTGGCACCCACATCACGCCGACAGACGATTTCGAGAAAACCCTGCTGCAGTTGAGCGATGACATTCCTGCTCCCTGGCCGACCGTGCGGCACGATGCTTTTACGCATCACTACGCCAGGTCGTACCTGAAGACGCAAACGCCGCGCGTTGTTTTCGTCAGCTATGGAGAGACTGATGATTTCGCCCACGATGGACGTTATGACGAATATGTTTTCGCTGCCCAGCGCACCGATCGATTCCTTCGGGAGCTGTGGGAGCTGGTGCAGAGTCTGGATGGTTACCGCAACAACACGGTCATGTTCATCACCGTCGATCACGGTCGTGGCGAGCAGCCCATCGAAACCTGGCAGCATCACGCCAGCAAGCAGTCAGTCTCTGGTTACATGCAGGCGCTGGCGCAGTATGAGGAAGGTATCGTTGGTTCGGAGAATGTCTGGATGGCGGCTATAGGGCCAGATGTCCCCGCTTCGGGTTTGCTCGCGGTTGGCGAAGAAAATTGCCTGACCTCCAATCGTATCGCGGCAACTGTGCTGCAGTTGCTGGGTGAAGATTACCGCACACTCAATCCTGCCATGGGGGCGCCCATGCCGGAGTTCCTGCGGTGAGAAGTGCGGTGAGAAGGCAGTTACTGAAGGCTGCCCTGCTGTCCTCGGCATTGCTGCTGCCCGCTTCCACTTCCTTCGCCCAGCAGAGAACCCGTATCGCCTTCGGTTCCTGCGCCAACCAGAACAAACCACAACCGATCTGGGCTCCGATTCTGATAGACCATCCTGATCTGTTCATCTTTCTTGGCGACAACATCTACGCAGACACGGATGATCCGACCGGGATACAGGCCTGCTACGACCGACTGGCGCAGGTGCCAGGGTTTCAGCAACTGCGGGCAAGCGCGCCCGTGCTCGCCACCTGGGACGATCATGATTATGGGCAGAACGACATTGGGCGCGACTACGTGGCCAAGGATGCCTCGCGTCGGATTATGTTGGACTTCTTCGGTGAACCGCCAGACTCCGAGCGTCGCATGCGGCCGGGTGGCATCTATACGTCGTATGTTCATGGCGCGCCGGGCCAGCGCGTGCAGATTATCCTGCTCGACCTGCGCTGGAACCGTTCGACCCTGGTAGAGTTGACCGACCCGGCACAGCGCGCCTCGCGTGTCGCGATGCAGATGGGTCCGTATGACGTCAACCTGGCACCGGATGCAGGTTTGATGGGGGAGGCACAGTGGCAGTGGCTGGAAGCACAATTGCAGGTCGAAGCGGATCTGCGCATCATCGGTTCGAGCATTCAACTGTTGGCAGAATTCACTGGCTGGGAAACCTGGGCCAACTACCCGCAGGAACGCTTGCGGCTGTTCCAATTGCTGGGTCGATACCAGCGCGAACCCGTGGTGATTATTTCAGGGGATGTGCACTGGTGTGAGTACAGCGAGATTCGCGATAGTGGTCTGCCCTGGCCCCTGATAGAGCTTACTTCTTCGGGATTGACGGAAGTCTGGACAGCAATAAGCCCCAACCGCCACCGTGTGGGTGAGGCATTTGCCGTGGCGAACTATGGATTGATCGACATTGATTGGTCAGGCGCATTGCCGGCTGTGACTCTGCAGGTAAAGGATACGAGCGGCGCGATCCTGATTGATCGCGTCGCCCGCTTTTCCAACTAGAACGACGCCTTTAGTGAGAAGAACAACTGACGCGGAGCACCCGGCAGCAAAGTCTGAGCCGTACCGGCCAGATCGGAGTTGCCAAAACCACCGCTACCTACAGTCGAGATATAGTCCTTGTCCAGCAGGTTGGCGACGTCCACCTGCGCTGTGACTGCTTTGAGCATGCCGATATTACCGAAGTGGTAACCGGCGCTGAGATTAACGACTGAAAAGGCATCTACGTTGCCCTGACTGCCGAGGCAGTTCCATCTGCTCGCCCAGTGCTATCGCGCATTCCCAGGCAAGCCTCGCGATTGTGCGGGAGATATATTTCAGCCCTCCTACATCCATGTGACAGTTTCAATGCAGATTTCTTACAGCCGGGATCCTGAAATACAGATCAACGCAACTGCCTCGTTGGCGGGCGATTAAACGGCTGACTACCCGCCAACTAGCGTGATCAAAATAGACTGAAAGAGTAAACTTGAAGATCAAAGTCTTGTTGAATTATAGTTCACGAATAAAATCGGTCCCAATACCACTATTACCGAGCGATTTACTCGCCTGTCAGAAAATGAACTGAATTATTACTTTACCGTCAGCGACGATGAGCTTTATGCACGGTCCTTTTCGGGTGAATTCTCGTTGTTTAACCACCAAGGACCACTTTATGAAAACGGCTGCCATGAAGGCAATTACAGCCTGCCAGGGATTCTTACAGGGGGACAATTTCAAAGTGCTCATAATGGGCAATAGGTAAGTGTTCTAACAGACGCCAATTCAAGTCTCGCTTGATAGCCATTTACTCACAGCAACGTTGCAGATGTGTCCCTGCAAGCTCCGTTAAAACAGGGTTAATCCCTGCTGGCTGCTCGCTGCAAGCGGTCATTGACATCACTCCACTCGGGCGTTTGTGGCGGCCGCTCTATCCAGATAGCATCGATATTCAGTGCATCCAGCTCGTGCAGGGTACTGTAGAGCGCCTGGGCGTAGCCGGCTTTATCGCGTGGTGCATGACGATACACAAAACTGGAATGAGCGTTTGCAGCGGCCTGTTGCTCAATAGCTTGCTTTGTTAGCCTCGACTGTAAGCGCTGGCTGTGAAAGACCAGTGCGACGCGCTGGCTGGTCTGCCTGAGTTGGCTAAGAAGCTGTTCAGTATCGAGGATGCGCAGCGGTTTGCGCGGTTGATAGTGCTGTTGTTTATTGCCTGAAATGGCCACAGTATGTTGCTGGGGCTGGGCAATATCCTGCCCCAGACACCGGGCAATAGTGGAGGCAGTAATCGGGCCTGTGCGGAGAATCCGTGCTTGGCTGTGGGTGAGATCGAGAATGGTGGATTCCATACCAATCGAACAACTGCCGCCATCAAGAATGGCATCTATTTTTTCGTTAAGTCCGGCCGCGACATGTTTGGCCTGGGTAGGGCTAAGTTGCTGGTAAGGGTTGGCCGAGGGGGCTGCCAGACCGAGTTTGGTCATGCGCAAGAGTGTTTGCATGATCGGGTGTGCGGGAATCCGCAGGGCGATATTGGGCTCGCCGCCGGTGACACTGGCGTTTACATGAGCGGCTTTTTTCAGCAGCAGCGTGAGTGGACCCGGCCAAAAGTGTTCGGCGAGCTTGAAGGCGGCCGTTGGTATTTGCTCTGCCCATTTGTGCATGTCATCCGGGTGTGCAATATGGACGATCAATGGGTGATTGGCTGGCCGGCCTTTCGCCTTAAAAATCCGGGCAACAGCCTCAGGATTACTGGCATCTGCCGCCAGGCCATAAACAGTTTCCGTGGGTACCGCTACCAGCTTGCCAGCAATGAGTAATTGCGCGGCGCGCTCCAGTTGCAGGGGTTGGTCGGCCAGGAGATATTCAGTATTCATGGGGCACTGCTCTGAAGGTGACAGAGCGGGCAGCGGCCTCTGTTTTGGCGACTGGGCATGTCATTGTCTAAGCCTGCGATAAAAACGATGCCGGATTGTAGCATGAGCTTCCAGCGCTCAATCTCACGTTCAGACCTCAGGGTGCCATAGCTAGCCTTGAGGGCAGCTCCGATGCAGAGATGGAGCGCCTTCGCAGACATCAGCGCCGTTAACTTACAGCTTGCTTTCCACCCAATGAAGCGTCCGGGCAAACCGCGTACCCGCCAGCAACCAGCCGACGACTATGCCGCTGGCATTGGCCGCCATGTCTGCCCACTCGAACATCCGGTAGCCCGAAAACCACTGCAGGATCTCAACGAGCATGCCCAGCGCAAGCAGCAGGCCGACAATCCGATAATGCGCATTTCGCTCATAGACCAGACAGAACCAGAATGTCAGTGTCAGGTAGGCCAGAAAGTGCACTGCCTTGTCGCTGGCCAGGAAACCCGCGTTCGGGACCGATATATTGGGTAACAGGCTCAGTGTGACAAAGAATGCCAACAGCCCCCAGCCGATCCCGAGCCAGACTTTATGATGCAACAGATTCCGAACTGACAACCGCCTCTCCCGCAAATGCATGCCAAACGAACCCATTACCTTATCATGAACCCCTGCCGCCGCCAGGGCGACAAACCCTCATCAGATCGATGGAATTGCCCAGCATGTGTTTGTCAACGGCGAGGCGGTTGCTCAACGGCCAGATGACGGGCGCAAAACCGGGGATTGTGCTGCGATCCACAGCCTACCATTAAGGTTTTGTTCAAATGTTCGGTCAGGGGGTGCTGGGAATCGCTTCCCTGGCTATGTCGATGGCATCGGCCAGAATTCTTGTCGCTTCGCGGGATGCGTGAAAGCCTTTAGACGCATCGGCATCAATAAAATCCCAGCGTAATTGTGCTCGTCTGTGCGCATACCTGGCTGCCTGCAAATCGCTGTCATTGGCGCCTGCGTTATGCGCGGATTCGATACTGTCCATTAAATCAGACAGAGCCGTTTCGGCGCTCGACAACAATGCTTCGGTATTCTGCTGGATGCGCTGCGTACGTTCGGCAATGCGCTCAGGTGTTCCCCGATGGCATCCCATACAGGCTTCCTGCACCTGATTCATCGGGCTGCCCATTGCGTGATCCCGTATCATCATGCCTCCCACCTGGATGGCAGGCATGTGGCAATCCACACAAGTGGCATTCTCGGCTGCGTGCACACTCTGGCTGTGTAATTCAAAATTGGGGTGTTGTATTTTTATCAGTTTCGCACCCGTCTGCTCGTGGGTCCAGTCACTGAAATCTGCTTCGTCAAAGTGTTGCTCAATCTGCTCCACCAACAGCCCTGTGACAAGTGGCAATACCAGATTGTTGCCGGGCTGAGAAAAATAATATTCCACATGGCACTGTGCACAGACATAGTTGCGCATATCCTGTCTGCTGAGGATATTGATGTCGATACCCTGCTGGCTCAAGGCAGTGATCAGCGCCGGACGAGTAACCTGCAATGCCATGGTATCGGGACGGTGACAATCGGCACAGCTGCTGCCGTGATGCAGGCGCTCCCTGATATCATCATAGGCCATGGCGTTCAGAGCTTCCCAGCCTTACAGCTCAACCAGTCCAGGTGCTTCGGCCGCATGACAATGAACACACGAAGCGGGCTGATTGCGTTCCAGTGTGCGTCGACTCTGCTGCTGATCGATCTGAGAATAATAGTGCGAGCGTGGCGCGTTGTACTCCAGTGCAAAAGCATTGCCTGCCCAGGCACGCTGGCGGAAAGGATTGGCAGCAAGGCGATCATAATTGGTATCGGCGAGATCCTCGGCACCCTGCATGAATGAAGCCACATGCAGCGGGTAAAGTGTGGCCCAGTCCATAGGGTCCAATGTATCAGCCATCTGCTGTCGTTGTTGATGTTGAACCCAGGCAAACAATAATACGGCAGCAATCATAAGAAGGCCTGTTGTCAGGGCGATCAGTCTTGCCAGTTGCTCACGCATATCTGTTTCTCCTGATGATACGGATTGCTTATGGATCTGTTCAAACCATGTCGAACAATTCGCTGTGTATGTGTGAGCGCGGCACACCCAGTTGTGTCAGTTGTCGCTTGACAGCCTTCAGCATCACGTCTGGCCCACACAGGAAATATTCATAGTCCTTGTACTGCTCAGGGAGGTAATGAAGAAGCATATCACTGGTGATATAGCCACTTTCCCCTTGCCAGTCAGCAGGCGGTTCTTCAAGGACAGGTACCGTTTTCAGATTCATTTGTGTCGCGATGCTGACCAGTTCCTCCCGTCGCGGGATCCGATCCCAGTGACTGTGTGCTGCGAACAGCACATGTGGGCGTTTGTCCTCGCATTGCGCCAGTGTCTGCAGCAAGGAAAAAATCGGCGCGATACCTATGCCGCCGCCAATAAATACATAACCCGGAGCCTCGGGGTGAAGGTCTGTCGAGAAAATGCCATAGGGCGCATCAACATACGCCGTGGTCCCTATCTGGGTATTGCCAATGCAGCGGGTAAAATCACCCAGTTCTTTTATGGTAAATTGCAGCGACCCATCAGTTGCAGGCGCGGATGCGATGGAGAAGGGATGTTCTTTCATGGCGAAAGGCGAGCTTCGCAGACTGAGCCAGGCAAACTGTCCTGCCCTGAACGTCAGACCTGTGTGACCATCCGGCGTCAGCGTCAGCGTCCAGCAGTCGCCTCGTTCCTGGGTGACCGAAGTGACCTTCCAGGGTTTTCTCATCAACCGCCAGGGGCGTAACAGGCGTACCTGCAGTACCAGCACTGTCAGACAGCCTGCAATCACTATCCAAAGCCACTTGATGGGTGGTGCGGCGCTGTAATAGTCGATTGCCCACATGTGGAGAAAGGCCAGAGCAACGGCGCCGACTGACAGTAATAAATGCATCAGCCGCCATTTATCGTAAGCAATGCCGATTTGCTTGCGCCATATCGAGCTCACCATAACCAGCAGTATCAGTAATAGCGAACCAGCGCCGCTGAGTATAGCCCATGACAGCGATTGTAATCCAAACTCGGCCAGAATGGCGGGATTGCCGGCCAGCAACAACAGCGGGTGGCTCAGTAATATGAACAGCATGGTATAGGCGAGATAGCGATGGAAGTAATAGATCACATCCATACCGAAGGGCGCGGCTGGTATCTTCAAACGGGACGTGATGAAAAATTGCATCATCAGCATGATCAGTCCGGAAAACCCCAGCCCGATGCCGACATCCCACCAGAAACCAGCCTTTGCAGGCGTGGGTATCGCCAGCATCAGCAGCAGGGGGGGCAACACCAGAATAAGATAACTGCCCAGCCAGAACCAAGCCTGGTATTTCTGCTTGTTTACCATCGCCATAAGGTCACGCAATTGTCTAATGCTCCGGTTTCCATCCGCTGATATAACCCTACCACCATTTGTCGGCCCTTACATCCGCTGTACAGGACGACCATCGACATCGGTCCGATCCTCAAAGGTCATGACGCCCCTGACCCACGCTAAATCCGACCGGACTGCACAGATCCTTAGTCATGCTAGTATTGCCTGTCGACCACCGACCACCATTCAAAGGACACTCATGCTGATTGCTTCACGACGACGACCTTGCCCCCGCCTCTCATTGCGCGGAGTCATGGCGCTCATCCTCCTTCTGGTCATGAGTCTGGGACTCAACAGGCCCGCTGATGCCGCAGATCCGGTAGCCTTCCCGCCCGTCGATGAAAGCCTGGTTCTACAGCGCGGTATCTATCTACAGGCGCGCGATGCACTCAATCGTGGCCGCAACGCTGACTATGACGCCCTGCGAGAGCAATTGGCGGGATACCCCCTGTTGCCTTATTTGGAGTACGCAGCAATCAGCTCGATCCTTAGCCGCCTGCCGCAGCGGGAAGTCGATATCTTTCTTCAAACCTATGCTGGCTCCTACCTGGCCAACCTCCTTGAGCGCCAATGGGTAGGTCTTCTGGCACAACAGGAGCGCTGGTCGGATATCGTGCGCTACCCAGATGCCGGCGCTACCACCGTGCTGCGCTGCCAGGTACTGCGCGCCCGCATTGAGACAGGAGATACCAGTGCGCTGGATGAGGTGGCCCCGCTCTGGAACGTGGCCCGATCGCAGCCCAATGAATGTGACCCTGTCTTTTCCGCCTGGACCAGCCAAAACCTGCTGACCACCGATATCGCCTGGGCACGATTCAGCAGCGCCATTCGTGCCGGGGAACAAGGCCTGGCGCGCTTCATCACGCGCTCAATGGGCGTCCGGGAACGGGAACTTGCGGATCTGTATCTGTTGATCGATCGCCAGCCCGAACGCCTCAAGACGCTGGATGCCCTGCAGGCCCGCAACCCGGAAACCCAGGAAATTGTGATGCATGGCGTGCGACGCCTGGCGATGATAGACGCTCCCCAGGCCATGCAGCTATTGGATAGCCATCAGCAGCACCAGAGTTTCGATGAGGCCGAGTATTTCGCACTGCAGCGCTTCATTGCACAAAGGCTCTTGTCGCAGGGTTTCGTCGGCGAGACCGAGTCGCTGATTCAGGTTACGCCGCAACTGGCTACAGAAACACTGGTCGGCTGGCTGCTGCGGGATGCCCTGAAAGCGCAGGACTGGCCTCGCCTGGAGGCTCTGCTGGAGCGCCTTCCAAGCGACGCAAAGGAGTCGGAACGCTGGCGATATTGGCGGGCACGCGCCCTGGAGCAACACGAGGATGCGGAGTCACTGGCCCAGGCTCAGGCAATCTACGAGAGCCTCATTCGAACACGCAGTTTCTATGGCTTCCTGGCCGCTGATCGGCAGGAAGAAAGTTACACCCTGGTAGATCAACCCGTGGCTGTCGATAGCGCGCAGATACTGGCTCTTTACGAACTGCCTGCCATCATGCGTGCTTACGAGCTGTACCAGACGGGCGATGAAGTCGCTGCGCGCAATGAATGGCAACATGCCACTCGCAGCATGAGTCCTGAGCAGGTTCTGAGCAGCGGCAAGCTGGCTGACAGTTGGGGATGGCATCGCAACAGCATCCAGGCCATGATTCAGGCTGGCCACTGGGATGACCTGCAGCTGCGCTTTCCGCTGGCCTACAGCGACCTGTTCACTACTGTCGCCACAACAGAAAAATTGTCGCCTCATTTTCTGCTGGCACTGACCCGACAGGAAAGCGCCTTCATGCACGACGTGCGCTCACCAGCAGGCGCGCGCGGCTTGATGCAGCTGATGCCTGCGACTGCCCGGCAGACTGCTGGCCGTCTGGGCCTGCAGATTTCAGACCAGGATCTGTACCAACCAGACATCAATATCCGTCTCGGCAGCCGTTACATGGCCGAGCTGATGCAGGATTTCAACGGCAATCGCGTTCTCGCGGCGGCGGCTTACAACGCCGGACCGAACCGGGTGAAGCAGTGGCTACGCAACAGTAACGGCACCCTGCCCGTCGATATCTGGATTGAAACCATACCGTTTGCCGAAACGCGTGGTTATGTGCAGAATGTTCTGGCCTATTCGGTCATTTACGGATACCGGATGGGAGAGTACACCCGCTTTCTTTCGCGCGAGGAACTTGACGCTATGCTTTGAGCGCAGTGCCACGAATGGGAAAACACACAAATTTTTGCGTATCTGGCACCTCTATTTTATTGCTGAACCTCCGGCTATTGAAAGTTCACGCCGCCACTTAGCAATTGTCGTTTCAAGCAACTTCTCGACGCCGCATCATCTCCAAGTTCAGGGCGGACAGAACTCCGGCCGCATCCACGCAATCAGTTTACGCCACGTAACTTTCCTGACCAAAAGGGTTCGCGCAGCTTGAACTTCTGCATTTTGCCCGTTGCCGTGCGAGGCAGCGACTCGCGTATCTCGATCGAAGTCGGGCATTTGAAGTGCGCCATCCTGCTGCGCGTGAAATCAATGAGTTCGTTCTCAGTCGCCGTCTGGCCTGGTCTACAGACCACCAGCGCCTTTATTGTCTCGCCCCATTTCTCGCTCGGCACACCGATGACGGCCACCTCTGCCACCGCGGGATGCTGGAACAGACAGTCCTCAACCTCGATCGACGACACGTTCTCACCGCCCGTGATGATGACGTCCTTCTTACGATCAGCGATTACCACGTAAGCCCCGTCCTGATGCCCGCCATCACCGGTATGGAACCAGCCACCTTCGAGCGCTCTGGCGGTCTCATCCGGCTGTTGCCAGTAGCCCCTGAACACATTGTTGCTGCGCGCGAGTATCTCCCCCGCCTCGTCAACATCTATCTGTACACCGATGGCCGGTACACCTGCACGCGACAGACGCCTGGCACGCTCGGCGGTATCGAGTTCGTCCCATTCCTGCGGGCTGCGATTTACGGTGAGCAGCGGCGAAGTTTCGGTGAGGCCGTAAATCTGGATGAACTCCCAGTTCAGCTCGGTTTCCACGCGCTCTATTGTTTTAGAAGGCGGCGGTGCGCCGGCCACCACTACGCGCACCAGTCCAGGACGCGGGAGCGACTTGCCTGCCCGGGTGCGCTCAACGGCTGCATCGAGCACCGCGCTTATTACCGCCGGCGCACAATTGAAGATGGTGACGCCTTCGGATTCAATGCGGCGCAATATCTCCTCCCCATCAATCTTGCGAATAATCACCTGCTTCACGCCCATGGCTGTGAGTCCATAAGGCATGCCCCAGCCATTGCAGTGAAAGGTGGGCAGTGTATGCAGGTAGACATCGCGGTCGGACACGCCGGCATGCCAGCCGAAAGTGACCGCGTTCAGCCAGCAGCCGCGATGCGTAAGCTCGACACCCTTGGGCCGCGCAGTGGTACCCGAGGTGTAGTTGATCGACACCGTGGCATTCTCATCGCTTACCCGATAGCGCGGCTTCGCATCTTTGCGCCCGAACAGCTGTGCATCGCTCGCACTGCCCAGAATAAACCGATGCCTGATCTTCAGATTCGCCAGTTGATGTTCGAGCTCCGGATCAATGAGCGCAACCTGCGCGCCGGAATGCTCGAAGATGTAGCCGATTTCCTCCGCATTCAGACGGAAGTTAACCGGCACCAGAACCCTGCCGTACACGCTCACCCCGAACAATGAAATAAGAAAGCGCGACGCATTCGGCGACACGATTGCCACCCGTTCACCCTCGCCCACTCCCAGCTCATCCAGCGCAACCGCGAGGCTGCGTGCCATGTCTGCGAATTGCTGATAGGTAATCCTTCCCAGCCCGCCTCCGGGTGAATCGGGCTCATCCACAACAGCCACGCGCTCGCCATAGACGTGCTCAGCACGCTCGATGAAATCACTCAGCGTCAACGGTACAAACATGCATTCCTCCTTTCTTATGTGGTTTTATGCTTATGTAGTTTTATGATATTCGCGGGAAATTTCAGCAATCTGGACAGAATAGGACTCATACCAGTACTGACCTGAGCGCTGCGCCTCAATATGTTCAGGATGAGCCTTCCAGGCTTTGATACTTTCTTCAGAAGGCCAATACGAAAGCGCCACTTCTTCTGAACCTTCCGTCACAGAATGAAATCCTGTGCAGCCAAAATCTCGCAGCGCAAGCTCTCTCATACGGCTCGCTGTTTGAGTATATTCAGCATCAAACCTGCGCACTCTGGCTCTGAAGATTACAACGAACATGAAAACTCCTTAGTCATACCGGATCGAACGCTCCGCGCAGATCGTATCACCGGGAGTGATGGGATTCAGCTATTTCACTCGTGACAACACAGCGTTGCATACTGCGGGCTGTAAATATTGCAGATCACGGGTTATAATCGTTGCAGAACACGGATTTATATAATTGCACAGTGCTGGCTGCGAGGAAAGTAGTGGATATGAAATACCTGAAACGAGTCATTGATGCCGAGCTGAAAGACCGACTCTCATCTGCCGGAGCAGTCGTGCTTGAAGGCCCGAAAGCTTGTGGTAAAACTGAAACAGCGATGCAAGTGGCGGGCAGCAGCATTTTTCTTGATCTTGACAGTGCTGCCCGAGCCAGTATTGATATCGATCCTCGTCTTCCCTTAGGTGGCGCAACGCCTCGACTCATTGATGAATGGCAAATGGCTCCAGCGATATGGAATGGGGTCCGCAGAGAGGTAGATGCCCGTAAAACGCCAGGCCAGTTCATACTGACAGGCTCTGCTACCCCGGCAGATGACCATACCCGCCACACAGGAGCAGGTCGCTTTGCGCATTTACGGATGCGGCCTATGAGTCTGTTTGAGATGGGGGCAAGCAATGGTGAACAATCATTGTCGGCGCTATTACGGGGAGAGACAGCTAACGCAGCTGATTCAGGACCTGGTTTCAGGGAGTTACTGGAGATTCTTTGTCGTGGTGGCTGGCCCGCGTACACCCGCCTCAGCCTGCAAGCGGCGCTGACAGCAGTCCAGGACTATGTGAGAGACATTTTCAGAACGGATATCCATACCGTGGATGGCGTTCGCCGCGACCCCATCCGTGTGCAGTCCGTATTCGAATCTCTTGCCAGACACGTTGCCACCGAAGTGACCCATGCTGCTATTGCGGCTGACGTTGCCACTTCTGCGGGTTCACTCGATATTGAAACAATCGCTGCCTACATCAATGCGTTGGAACGTCTGATGATCGTAGAGCCTCAGGCACCATGGGCTGTGCATCTGCGCTCGCGCTCACGAGTGCGTAACAGCAGGAAATTTCACTTCGTGGACCCCTCGCTTGCGGTCGCAGCATTAGGCGCTGGCCCCGAGAGCTTGCTCGCAGATCTTAATATGACAGGCCTGTTATTTGAGTCCATGGTGATAAGAGATTTGCGGGTGTACAGCCAGTCTCTGGGCGGAGAGATACGACATTACCGAGACAACACCGGTCTGGAAATTGATGCGATTGTGACTACAGTGGATGCTCGATGGTGCGCATGTGAAATCAAGCTGAGCTCCGCGCCACACATAATGGACACAGCTGCCGCCCAGCTGTTGAAATTTGCACAACGTGTGGACACTTCACGCTGTGGTGAGCCGTCAGCTTTACTGATTATTACCGCAGGCGGTTATGGATATCAACGTCCTGACGGTGTGACGGTGGTGCCGATTGGTGCGCTGGGGCCGTGAGCGGTCTAGTGCGACATGGCCTGTCAATACGACGAAGCCGCCCCAGACCGAGCTCTTTGCCCGGTGGACAAAGAGCCCTGGATCAGGCTGTCAGTCGTCCTGATTAACCAGTTTCCATTGATAGAAACCCATAAACATTTCTTCCCAACTTTGCTCACCCCAGTTCACTTCCGTGTCTGGGTCAGGGCTAAAGTGATTCTGAGATGAATTATCGAAAGCGCCGCGTGCAATGATTTGCGTTCCTGCAGGCACCCTCAGAGGCTCGGCCAATTCATGGGACAATTGCCAGTTGAAAGAATAAGCCGGTACAGACAGCAGCAGTTCCTCCGATCCATCCGGGTAGCGCGCGGTGAACGCCATACGCTTGCCACGGAAATGCATGTGTGGCATCAGGCTGTAAATTTCAGCTTCCTCAGGCACATTGGTGATCAGTTCCATCTCATGGTCTTTTGCCTGCGCTGGAATGGCAATGGTAAAGGCATTGCCCACCCCTCCTGACATGCGTTCAGCCGGCACCTCACCTTCCGGGTAAAAATAGATACCGATTTCAGTCGCATCGGTCATCTCCCTGCCGGTTGTGGTGTAATGCATCTGCTTTCATCAGCAATGAGCCTCCGCAAGGTCTGCTCCAGTTCCGATTGAACCGGTCCCCGGTAAACGACCTCAAAGCTGGACGGATCGTAGATCACTGCCTGGTCCATGTGCGTCAGCCCCAGTGCCTTAGACACTATCTGGGCATCATCCATGAGCACGGGTATCTGAACACCGGCCACGGCGTCGGTCACGGCCTGCCTGTCGTTTGCAATCCAGGGTTCAACAAAAAGAAGACAACGCCCTGGCTGGCATATTGGCGCTGCAGATTTTGCAGTGCAGCCACAGACGCCTCATCGGTAAGTCCGATGGCCTGCGGCAGGATTACGACGGCATTCTGATCGTCGTACCAGGCCATATGGTGCTGGGTGCCCTGATGATCAATGAGCGCGAAGTCGCCCACACGCTCGCCAGCCTGAAGGAAAGGTGCCGCAATGGCCATCGCAGCCAGTAACGAAAATCGTAAAAGAGCTTTCATGACAATCCCCTTTGGGTAGGGTTGTTATAGACAGGATCAGAAAACTGATTGCACAGCCATGACCCAGCGCGTGATCTCTTAGATTAAACCTCCATGCCGGCAAGTTCAAGAAATGGGCAAGACATAATGGCTCATTCAAACGTAGGCACTACCGCTGATTCCGCGCATAATGCGCCGTCAACTCTGGCAGAGGTGTGTCATGACGGCGCGCGAGTGGTTATGGATAGTATTTCTCGGGGCGATATGGGGAGGATCCTTCATCTTCAACGCCATCCTGATCAGGGAGCTGGGACCACTCTGGGTCACCGCGCTGCGCGTGAGCATCGGCGCCGCGGGCTGTTGGGGATTCCTAATGGTGATGCGCAAACCCGTGCCGAGAGAGCCGGAACTATGGTTCAAACTCGGTATGCTGGGCGTACTGTCATACGCTATTCCCTTCGCTCTGTTTCCATGGGCGCAGGCCAACCTGGCCAGCGGAGTCGCTGCAATCATCAACGCGCTTACCCCCATCATGACGGTGATCATTGCGCATTTCTGGGTCAACGGCGAACGCATGACTATGAACAAATGCATCGGGGTTGTTGCCGGTTTCGCCGGAGTGGCTATTCTTGCATCGCCCGCGCTGCAGATGGAAGGTAACTCCAAAATCTGGGCGATTGGTGCCTGCCTGCTTGCAACAGTGTGTTATGCCTTGGCTCTCAACATTGCACGCAGTTTCAGAAACGTTGAACCCACAGCCTTGACGGCACTGGCCCTGACCGGCGCATCAGTAGCAGCGCTCCCGCTTGCATGGGCGGTCGAAGGCGTCCCCGCCCTGACGAGACCTGAAACCTGGGCCGCTGCGCTGGCCATCGGCCTGATCTCCACCGCGTTCACGTTTCAGATCATGTACCGCTTGTTGCCACTGGTGGGGGCCACCAATTTTTCAACGACAACTCTGATCGCTCCCATTTCTGCCATCATCCTGGGGACGCTGTTTCTGGGTGAGCTGATTCTGCCTTCCCATCTGTTGGGCATGCTTGTTATATTCCTGGGCTTGTCTTTCCTTGATGGGCGATTGCCCAGACTATTGCGGGGAATGCTGCGCTGAAGTGTAAATCCACTCTGATCGAACTAAAAGCACATTCGTGATCTCACTATCAAAAATCTACCCTAACCAATGCCCCACCGACCCCGCATAATACCCCAGCAGCCCCTCAGCGCCAGGGCTCACTCTAAAATGATCATTCTCCTCAACCAGCACCCCCCTCGCCTTCAGATTCTCCAACGCATCCGCCATGGTTTTAGTGCGTGGCTTCTGTTCCGGCTTCATCGCAGCGCCACGCTCCATCATCAGTTCCATCAGCTGGTCGGCGCGGGTCATTATGTCGAGAGACTTCAGCGGCTGCCCTTCGTCATTCTCTAACGATTGCATAAATACAGTGGCCAGCACCGGCACCGGAATTATCGGGATCACGACACGGATGGCATCCATCAGGTGATGGGCGAGCTTCTCCACCTCCTCAATGCGCTGCTCTTTGCCCAGGTGACGGAAATTCAGCTGCCGCTCCATGGCGTACTCGCGCATGCTGACGGGGATGCCAAAATTGACACTGGCATAGCCGAAGCGGTGCCAGCGGTTGCGGGAGCTGGTGAACAGGTTGGTGCGCAGGAAATGCAGTGCGAGCTTGATGTTGCCCCATTTGCCTTTGCGGCTGGATTTGTCGTCCCAGCGCAGCAAATTGCTGTCTTCGAGTACGCGGTCGTAGTTGATGCCAACGGGGATGAAGGTGATGTTGCGTTCGCTCTGTGGGTCGTAGTGGCGCAGCATGTAGTCGAGGAAGCCGAGGCGGGGTTGGCCGAGTTTGCCGTCGCGGCTCAGGCCGCCTTCCAGGAACACGGCCTGGCAGACACCGGACTGGGTGGCCATGTGTACGTAGCGGGCCAGCACTTTGCGGTACAACGGGTTCTGCGAGCCGCGTCGGACGAAGAAGGCGCCCATGGCCCGGATCAGGGATTCGAGCGGGAACACGCGGGCCCATTCGCCGACCGCGTAGGAAAGGGTGACCTGCTCCGCTGCCAGGTAGGAGATGAGTATGTAGTCCATATTGCTGCGGTGGTTCATCACGAACACCACGGTGGAATCTTTGTCGATGGAGCTCAGACCGCGCTGGTCGGCAGCGGCTACACGGACGCGGTACAGAAAACGGGCGGCTTTTTTGGCGAGCCAGTAGCCGACGCGGAAATACACATAGGCGTTGAAGGCGGGGACGATTTCACGGGCGTAGCGTTTCACTTCGTGTTGCAGCACGTCGCGGGGTTTGCCAGTTTCGCGGGCAATTTCTTCGATGGTGGCGATGACTTCCTGATCAAATATTAACTGATCGATCAGTATCTGGCGGCGGGTGCGCTGAAACGGTTTGATGGTGATGTGCAGGCTGTCATTGATACGGTCGACGGCGCGGTTGAGGCGGCGCCGGAAGAACCAGCGCACGCTCGGGAACAGGACGCTCATGACCATGGCGTACCCGGCTGCAATCAGCAGCAGCGCAAACAGCCATAGCGGCAAAGTAACGGCGCGTTCCAGCATAAAGCTCCCCTCAGGCGTTGCATTAATCCATGTTCTTGTTGGGGCTCAATGTACCTTTATTCGGCGGTCCGGGCAACGAGCTGAACCTTACACTGCAGGAATTGCGCGAGCGCCTGATGCTTCGCCTGTGTCAATGCGATGGCAAACCTTACACCGAGCCCCCGCTCATCACGCCGCCTGGATTTTGAAATCCTCGTGAAGCTTGCGCCAGTGGGCTTTCAGTCGATCTTTGTGTTGATCATTCATCGGCAACGTGTCAAGCGCTTCGGGCCAGAGCTCTCTGGCTTTATCCATGGTGTCGTCCAGGTTGGGTTTAATTACCCTCCATGGAATGCCCGATTTGTCTGCCCAGGAACGAAAGTGCGCCAGAGAAACCGCATACCACTCCTTCGTCTTTGCGAAATTAAGCGCATATCGGCTTTCGTTTTCGATATAAACACTGGTTGTCACGATATCGTAGGCGGGAGAAAGTCGCGGTGTGACTTTATCGGGATACAAAAAGCTACAGTTTTTGAGGTGCGCGTCGCCATTGGCAAGAAGAATGTTTACCAGAATTCGTCTTGCGAACTGCTGCGCGTCAGCAAGGCCATCACCGGAAAAATCATAAATTACCTTGCCGATATTCTCATAACTTGCGGATGTATATTTTTCGTGTGGGTACTTTACGAATATCTGCGCGAAGTCTTCCATATGAACACGCTGATCATTTTGCCGATCGAAGCGCTTGATGGCGAAAGCCAGGCGCTCATCAGGTAAATTAATATCTGGCAGATTATCAAGTTTATCCATCTCAACGAGCCGGATCTCAGGTAGTTCAATGCCGGCGAGTCTCGCCAGTGACATAGCGGTATACTCATTGAGCGGTACGAATTTGTGTATGGTCGAAGGCGTTTTGATGATCCAGTCACCTAACTCCCCCCCTTTTGATAAATTGTAGCGCCCATCCTTAGCCTTCATTGAAAACTTCATCTGCACGCCAGCAAGGGAGAATTTATTTTGCTGGGTGATTTTATTGAATTTCACGGCTCTGGCTCTGCCATGGGTATTCAGTAATTGATCAGGAACGTCTTCTGGTTCCATCGGGGTTGCCACGATTGCACCTGGCAGGTCCTCGCCAAGGACTGAGAGCAACTGGAATTCGTTGTCAGTATGCACTTTCAAGCTCTGTGCCAGCAGTTCACGAAGAGATCCTTCTGGCAGCAGATTTGAAAGCACAGGGTGCAGCTTTTGATTTCGCGACCACGGTTCAGCCATGACCGTATCTGCGTTCGGAAATCCAGGGTGGGTGATCAGGCTGAACGTTGACCGCTGAGGATCGTTTTTATAGACATCCGAGATGCTTAATACATTGCGGCCATTTCTGAATCCTGCAAGGTAACCCACCAGTGCGCCGTGAATAGTAAGCTGCAACACTTGCACTTCCTTGTCTGCATTTGAGCTCACTCCCTATCTCCCAGCAATCCCTGCCATGGGTCATCGGCCATCGACTTCCTGGTTTCCCCGGCCTTCTCCTCAACCGGTTTCGATGTATCTTCCGCAAGGACAGCAAGGACGGCATTCAACTTTTCCTGGGGAATCAAGAGCAGTTCGCTTCTAAGCCCTTTAGCAATCAGTTCAAGGGTATCCAGCCGCGGGTTACCTTTGGATTCCAGGCGTTGATATTGCTGACGCGATATTCCGACTCTCAGCAACATGTCGTGCTGCTTGAATGCCAGCTCTTTTCGGCGTTTTTTGATCTGCTCAATGAGTGATTGCATAAGGAATCATATATGTTGCTAACTATTTAAAATAGCAACATATTAATCGCTATTCCGCATCGAGGCAACTTTTATGTTTCTTTCTGCCAGCACAGACAAGCTGATGGCGCGCAGGGGGAACACACCCTACATCGAGCGCCGATACTGCCCGCCCACCTCAAAGAAAGCATCGGTGATCTGCCCCAGCGAGCAGCAGCGCACCGCATTCATTAACTCAGCGAACACATTGCCATTATTGGCTGCAGCTGTTTTCAGACGCTGCAACGCGACCTCGCACTCGCTGGCATTGCGTTGCTGAAAGTCACGCAGTCGGCGGATCTGGCTCTGCTTCTCCTCATCCGTAGAGCGTGCCAGCGTCACGGTGAACTCATTTTCGCTGCCGGAGTCCTCCGCCAGGAAAGTATTCACGCCCACAATCGGCAGACTGCCGTCGTGCTTTTTGTGTTCGTAGTACATTGATTCGTCCTGAATCTTGCCGCGCTGATAGCCGGTTTCCATTGCACCGAGTACACCGCCGCGCTCGGAGATGCGCTCAAATTCCTGCAGTACCGCCTCCTCAAGCAGATCAGTCAGCTCATCAATAATGAAGGAGCCCTGGTTGGGGTTCTCGTTCTTGCCCAGTCCCCATTCCTTATTGATCACCAGTTGAATCGCCATCGCCCGGCGCACGGACTCGTCGGTTGGCGTGGTGATGGCTTCGTCGTAGGCATTGGTGTGCAGACTGTTGCAGTTGTCGTAGATGGCGATTAAGGCCTGCAAGGTGGTGCGGATGTCGTTGAAGGACATCTCCTGCGCGTGCAATGAGCGGCCTGAAGTCTGGATGTGGTATTTGAGTTTCTGGCTGCGATCGTTGGCGCCGTACTTATCGCGCATCGCAGTGGCCCAGATACGTCTGGCAACCCGGCCGAGCACGGTGTACTCCGCGTCCATGCCGTTGGAGAAGAAGAAGGACAGGTTCTGCGCGAAGTCGTCAACTTTCATACCTCGGGCCAGGTAAGCTTCCACAAAGGTGAAGCCATTGGAGAGCGTGAAGGCCAGTTGCGAGATCGGGTTGGCACCGGCTTCGGCAATGTGATAGCCGGAAATAGATACCGAGTAAAAATTACGCACGCGGTTGGCGATAAAGTATTCTTGAATATCGCCCATCAGTTTCAAACTGAATTCGGTGGAGAATATGCAGGTGTTCTGGCCCTGGTCTTCTTTGAGGATATCGGCCTGAACGGTGCCACGTACATTTTCCAGAGTGAAGGCTTTGAGTTTTTCATACTCGCTGCTGTCCGGTTCGTGGCTGTTCTGTGCGCGGAATTTTTCCAGCTGCTGATCAATCGCGGCATTCAGATACATGGCCAGAATGGTTGGCGCTGGTCCGTTGATTGTCATCGACACCGAGGTGCTGGGGCTGCATAGATCAAAACCTGAATACAGCTCGCGCATGTCATCAAGCGTTGCAATCGAGACGCCGGAGTTGCCGACTTTGCCATAAATATCCGGGCGCTCATCAGGATCAAAACCATAAAGCGTAACTGAATCGAAGGCCGTGGACAGGCGCTTGGCTTCAGCGTGTTCGGACAGTTTTTTGAACCGTCGGTTGGTGCGAAAGGCATCGCCCTCCCCGGCAAACATGCGCGTGGGGTCTTCTCCTTCGCGCTTGAACGCAAATACACCAGCAGTATACGGGAAGCGACCTGGCAGGTTTTCGACCAGCAGCCATTTAAGCAGTTCACCGTGGTCTTCATAAGCAGGCAGCGCCACTTTTGGAACGCGGGTGCCGGAAAGCGTGGTGGTGGTGAGCGCGGTGCGAATCTCTTTATCGCGGCTTTTAACGATCAGTTCATCACTGGCATATTGCTGTTTGAGCTGTGGCCATTCCTGCAGCAGTGCCTGTGATTCAGTATCGAGTTTCGACTGGCGTGCGGCGATCAGTGGCTCTAAGCCGACACTGCCCGTCTGCTGCCGGTCGGATTGCGCAGCCAGCATCTGCGCGCTGGCCTGCAACTGCTGCAGTTCGCGGGCGACCTGGCTCTGGCTGCGGGCACGTTGGTGATAGGCACGCACAGTTTCGGCAATTTCAGCCAGATAGCGCTGCCGCTGCGGGGGCACAATCGCAGCACGTTGCGAAGACGTTCTGGTGTTCACCCTTGCCAACCGGTGTTCAAAATCGCGCAGGCCTTTTTCCCGCAACTGCTGCAGCAGGGCCTGGTACAAAGCCGTCACGCCATCATCATTAAACTTGGCAGCGATGGTGCCGTAAACCGGCATCTCATCCGGTGAACTGTTGAATGCGGCGCGGTTACGCTGCACCTGTTTGCTGACATCGCGCAGGGCATCCTCGCCGCCTTTGCGGTCGAATTTATTAATCGCCAGCACATCGGCGTAATCGAGCATGTCGATTTTTTCCAGCTGACTGGCGGCACCGAATTCCGGCGTCATCACATACAGCGAGGTATCGCAGAATGGCACAATGCCGGCATCGCCCTGGCCGATACCCGGCGTTTCAACAAGGATCAGATCGAAGCCGCAGGCTTTCACGGCATTGATCATATCGGCAAGCCCTTCGGGCACTTCCGTTCTGGCATTTCTAGTGGCTATTGAGCGCATGAAGATGCTGGGATGATAGATTGCGTTCATACGGACGCGGTCGCCCAGCAGTGCACCGCCGCTTTTGCGTCGTGTCGGGTCGATAGCGAGTACCGCAATCTTCAAGTCGTCGCCACTGTCCTGGCGGAAGCGCCTGATAATCTCATCGGTCAACGAAGATTTGCCCGCGCCGCCGGTGCCGGTGATGCCGAGCACGGGCGTCTGCTTTCCGCGCATACTTGCTGCGTTAGCCAGTTGCTGGCGCACAGAATCATTGCACAGAGAGTTTTCCAGCAGGGTGATCATGCGCGCCAGGCTCAGATGATCGCCACCCATCAGGGCATCAGCCGAGGCCATTGAGGGGGCGAGACCCGCACTTTTTACGGACTGCATGATGTCATCAATCATGCCCTGAAGACCAATGCGCTGGCCGTCTTCGGGCGAGTAAATACGTTTTACGCCATAGTCGTGCAGCTCTTTAATCTCACTGGGGATGATTACGCCGCCACCGCCGCCGAACACCTGAATATGGCCGGCACCACGCTCACGCAGGATATCGATCATGTATTTGAAGTATTCGATATGGCCGCCCTGATAAGAGCTGATCGCAATGCCCTGCACATCTTCCTGCAGCGCGGCTTCCACCACCTCGTACACGGAGCGGTTATGGGCCAGGTGAATCACCTCGGCACCGGAGGCCTGCAGCATGCGGCGCATGATATTAATGGCGGCATCGTGACCGTCAAACAGGCTGGCAGCGGTGATGAAACGGGGCCAGTTGACCGGAGCTGTCGCTGCGCCGGGATTGTTCGCGTCGTCGCGCTTCGCTGTTGCTGGTTGCTGCATTACCTGGGACACCGTTTATGCTCCTGTTTGATTGAGCTGCTGGATTGATGAGTGCTTTGGCCGGTGATAGTGGTTATAGTGATGACCGGAAAATAGATCGCTTCATTATATTGACGTTGACGTAAACGTCAATTGATCGCTTTACTGACTGCATCAACTGGAATTGACACCATGATTACCTTACACCATCTGCGCATCGGCCGTTCAATCTTCACTGTCTGGCTGCTTGAAGAACTCGACGCCCCCTATGATCTGAAAGTTTACCACCGCGACCCAACCACCATGCGTGCCGGCGATGATCTCAAAGTCATTCACCCGCTCGGCAAGTCGCCGGTGATTGAGGATGATGGCCTGATACTCTCTGAGTCCGGCGCCATTACCTCCTATTTGCTGGAAAAATTGGATACCGACCACAGATTTGCGCCGCCGCGCTCGGATCTGCGCAACTGGGCCACCTTCACGCAATGGCTGCATTACCCGGAAGGTTCGGTGTTCGGGCCACTGCTGATGAAAATGTTGCAGATGCGCAGTGGGCAGGCGCATGCCGCTATTGAGGCGTTCAGCAACAAGGAAATCACGCTGCATCTGGATCATATTGCCCGTCAACTCGGCGACAACCCGTATATTCTTGGCGACTCCTTCAGCGGCGCGGATATCGGTGTTGCTTATGTGGTCTCCATGGCCAACCGCCTCGGCCAGCTGGGTGCGCACCCGACGTTGAGTGCTTATCTTGAGCGTAATCAGAGTCGCCGTGCGTATCTCCGAGCGCTGGCACGCGCTGTTGAGTAAGGCTGACGTGGGCTTCAGCGCCTGGCGCTGAAGCCTTGTTCACCAGAGACGATCAAAGGTCTCTCATCAGACGCTGAAGGTCTCTCGCCAGACGCTGAAGGCTCTTTCCTGCAATTGAATCCCGCACGCGCCTGCCTTATCATGCTGACGTTAACGTAAACGTCAACTAATCAGACAGGCGATGTGATGATTGAATCCGTGCAAATCCTCAGTAAGCGCTTCCTGCGAGACAATGCGCTGGATCCGCATGATTGCGGCAACAAAACCTATTCGATTTCAGAACTTGCCAAAGAGTTTGATATCACCACGCGGACTATTCGTTTTTACGAGATGGAGGGTTTAATCATGCCCTCGCGCGATGGCCGTAACCGTCTGTACAGCGACCGCGACCATACTCGCTTGAAACTGATTCTGCGTGGCAAACGCCTGGGCTTTTCGCTGGAGGAGATTCGCGAGATGTTTGCTCTCTATGACTCCTCCCCCGGTGAACAGGCGCAGTTGACCCATATTTTGGGCAAGGTGGAAACGCGCAAGAACGTCCTTAAACAGCAGCTCGAAGACATACAGTTGAGCCTGCATGAAATCAAAGAATTTGAAAACCGATGCAGGCAGCGCCTGCGCGAAATGGATGAGGAAAAATGAGCAGTAACCTTAACGATTCAGTAGTTATTGTCAGTGGCGCCCGCACTCCGGTGGGCGGCTTCCAGGGAGTATTTTCAACCGTTACCGCCCCTCAGCTTGGCACACTAGCCTGCGCAGCCGCTTTGCAGCGCTCGGGTCTTGCTCCTGAAGATATTGAAGAGCTGCTGTTCGGCTGTGTGCTGCCCGCAGGTCTGGCCCAGGCACCGGCACGTCAGGTGGCACTTGGCGCTGGTCTGCCGGTCAGCACGCCCTGCACTACCATTAACAAGATGTGCGGCTCCGGCATGAAGGCTGTGATGATGGCGCAGGACCAGATTCTTGCCGGCCACAGTGACATTATGATCGCCGGCGGCATGGAAAATATGACACTGGCCCCCTATCTGATTCCTAAAGCACGCGGCGGCCTGCGTCTGGGTCACGGTGAGCTTAAAGACCATATGTTCTACGATGGTCTGGAAGATGCATATACCGGCCGATTAATGGGCAGCTTTGCGCAAGAAGTTTCCGATCAGCATCAGGTCACCCGTGAACAGATGGATGCCTATGCGATTGCTTCTTTGCAGCGTGCTCAGCAGGCAATTGCCAATGGCTGGTTCCGTGATGAGTCGGTTCCAGTGACCGTGAAGACTAGTCGCGGCGAGACTGTTGTTACTGACGATGAGCAGCCCGGCAAAGCTAATATCGAAAAAATCCCCTTGCTGAAACCGGCCTTTTCCGCCGATGGCACAGTCACCGCCGCCAACTCCAGCTCTATTTCTGATGGCGCTGCTGCGGTGGTGATGATGCGCGAAAGTCTGGCGGCCCAGCGCGGTGTTAAAGCGATGGCGCGGATTGTGGCGCAGGCCAGCCATGCACGACAGCCAAGTGAATTCACCATTGCACCCATCGGCGCAATCGAAAAAGTATTGCAGCGCGCGGGTTGGACTAAAGACGATGTGGATCTGTTCGAAATCAACGAAGCCTTTGCGATGGTGCCGATGCTGGCGATGCAGCAGCTCGGTCTGGACCACGCTAAAGTAAATATTCATGGCGGTGCCTGTGCGCTCGGTCATCCGGTTGGCGCTTCGGGTACGCGGATTATCGTCACGCTGATGTATGCACTAAAGCGTTTGAATAAAAAACGCGGTGTTGCCAGCCTGTGTATTGGTGGTGGTGAAGCTGTTGCTGTAGCCATCGAAATGCTTGACTAAAAAGGGTACCAGGCTCAACCTTGAAGCGTCATTTTAAGCGGCAAGTTCCTTTGTAAGAGGTGAAGCAAATGGTTGAACCTGATGTTGTTGGTGGCCTGGTCGGTGGAGCGTTAATCGGCTTGGCCAGCGTATTGATGCTGTTGCTGCTGGGCCGGATAACTGGAATATCCGGCATCATTACCGGCTTTATTAATTGGAATACCGAAGGCTCACACTGGCGTCCGGCATTTATTGTTGGTTTGATTGGCGGCGCAGTTTTGTACCAGATATTTTCCGGACCGCTGCCGATTGAAATGCAGGCTGAAGGTCCTATGCTGGTGTTGGCCGGTCTGCTGGTTGGCATTGGCACCCGCCTCGGCTCAGGCTGCACATCCGGCCACGGCGTCTGCGGTATTGGCAGGCGCTCTCCCCGCTCCCTCGCTGCAACCGTCACCTTCATGGCGGTCGCGCTCATTACCGTTTTTGTCACGAGGCATCTGCTGTCATGAAAACCATACTTGCGTCGTTATGCTGTGGAATCATTTTTGGACTTGGACTCTCCATTTCAGAAATGATCAATCCAGCCCGGGTTATCGGGTTTCTGGATATTGCCGGTCAATGGGATATTACGCTGTTGCTGGTGATGGGTAGCGCGGTATTTGTCACCCTGATCGGCTTCCCGCTGGTGTTGAAACAGCCGCATCCCTTACTGTCTGAAAAGTTCTCCCTGCCCACCAAAAGCAACATCGATATGGAGCTGCTCAGTGGTGCCAGCCTGTTCGGCATCGGCTGGGGTCTGGCCGGACTATGTCCAGGACCGGCGGTTGCTGCATTGGCGTCTCTGTCGCCTTCGGTTATGCTGTTTGTCGCCGCAATGCTGGTCGGACTTTATATTGCGCCAATGATTGAAAACACGCTCGTAAAAATAAAAAAACCATCCACTGCTGCTTAAACGGAGTTACGTTAAGGGCACATTAAAAGAGGGACTTATGCAAAAAGCTATCAGCAAATTATTATCACCCGCCGCCCGTATTATCCTGGGCATCTATTTCCTTCTTCCGGGCATGATGAAATTTACTAATTTTGGCGGCACCGGCGAATACATGGCCTCGCATGGCATGATCTTGATTCCGTTCTTTTTAATTCTGACCGGCGTAATTCAGGTCGGCGGTGCGGTGGCGTTATTCGTCGGTTACAAGACGCAGTTTGTGGCCTTCATTCTGGCCGGCCTGACCTTAGTGATCTCTCTGGTACTGCACGATTTCTGGACCATGGAAGAAGGGCTGCAACGCGCCCACGAAACCCAGAACTTCTTCAAGAACATGGGCATCATGGCTGGCCTGCTGGCTTTAAGCAGCAGTGGTGCGGGTGCGTTCAGTATTGATAATCGCCGGCCGACGGGGGCGTTAATTAAAGAAAACGCGGCATCGTGAAGATAGAGCCCATCCATGCACTGCGTGCTGTGCATGGATGAACACGTTTAACCAGGCACACGCAGTGAGTATCTTTCGCCTGCTACGCTGAATTCCTGCTCGCATTGATATTGCCGAACAAAGAGCGCATCACCATCTTTTCATACAGCTCCAGATGTTTGGTTTGCCCGCTCTGCTTTTCCTGTTGAATTCGCATTAAGGCGTACTGCTGAATGGTCAGCAGTGGCAGCACCACCCGCTCACGCAGCTGAATACTTAAACGGCTGCGTGGATTATCCTCCAGCAGCACCTGCTGTCCGGCCACCTTCAGCACCATGTCGCGGCTGACGGTGAACTCGTCATAGATGATTCTCCAGAACGCTCCGAAGCGCTCATCTTTTTCCATATAACGGGTCAGGTCAAAGTTAATCTTGCTCATGCTCTGCATGCTGTTGGCAATCAGCGCGCGAAAAAACCGGGAGTGCTGATACAGGTCTACACAGCCCTGCAGATTCCCCGCCTGCTCCTGTGCCTGCAGCGCAGCGCCCAGGCCAAAGAAACCGGGGACATTCTGTTTCAACTGGCTCCACGCACCGACGAAAGGAATTGCGCGCAGGTCCTCGAAGCGCAGCTCTTTATCAGCGCCACGTTTGCCGGGACGACTGCCGATATTGGCCATCGCGTAATATTTCAGCGTGCTCATCTCTTCCAGATAGGGCAGAAACAGTTTGTGCTGCTTGAACTCCTCGTATTTTCGATAGCTGGCGGTGGCCAGTGTATCAATCAACTGTCGCTGCTCCGGGGTCAGTTGTCGCTCCGGTCGGTTATACAGATTGTTCTCTACCCCAGCGGTCAGCAGCTGACTCAGATTATGAGTTGCGGATGCTTTGATGCCGTACTGAGTGCTGATAGTCTGGCCTTGCACCGTCATCTGAATCTGATTACTTTCGATCTCTTTACCCAGCGCAGCATAAAAAAGATACGTGTCACCGCCGCCTCGGGCCGGTGGACCACCGCGGCCATCAAAGAAAATAACTTCGACATTGCAGTCGCGGGAAACCTGAGTGACATCTTCTTTGGCGCGATAAATAGCCCAATTCGCCATCAGATAGCCGCCATCCTTGGTGCCATCGGAGAAACCCAACATCACCGTTTGACGATTGCGGCGGTGCTTCACATGGGCGCGGTAGCTGTCATTGTGATAGATAAGCGCCATGGAATCGCCGGCACGCTGCAGGTCATCAATGGTTTCAAACAAAGGCACAATATCCACGTTCAGTGCCAGGTCGCCCCAACCACACAGGCGGAACAGTGCGAACACCCGCGCCATATCCACCGGACCGCGGCAATTACTGATGATGTAGCGATGCGCGCCACGCTCGCCATTAAGACGCTGAATCTCTCGGATAACGCCTGGCGAGTCGAGGGTATCAATCACCAATGGATCGCTGAACAGGCTGAGATCGACCTCCCCTTCGCAATTAAGGAGATGCTCAATCTGCTCAGGCTCCGGCAGTGAGAACAGATTTTCCGGCAACAGGCCCGGACATTTAATAATGACCTCTTCCAGCGCTTTGGCAATAATGCGACTGTCCTGGCGAATGTCCAGACTGGCAAAATGAAAACCAAACAGCTGCACTTTCTGCCGGAAGGAAACCAGCTGATCCAGATACAGCGACTGATAATTTTTTTTCAGCAAGCGCTCCATAACCGCGAGTTCGGCCAGAAAATCTTCAAGATTCAATTCTTCAACTGGCGCAGTTTCGCTCAGCTCGGTATGCAGAAGTTTTTCCAGTCGGTCGAGACGATTGTAAATGCCGGCAAAGCTCAGCCGCCGCTTCAATGCCCTTAAACTGATGTGATAGCAGGTCAGCGCGGTATAGCGCAGCCTTGCAGCAACCTGCAGCGTGGTCTTGGTGGTAACATAGGGATTGCCGTCACGATCGCCGCCTGGCCAGAAGCCTATAGTGATCAGTTCTGGATTAGTGGCAACCTTATCCGGATAGTACTCGGACAGCTGATCGATAATTTCACCGATCGCCGGATAAAAAATATTACCCAGATACCAGGTGAGCAACACCGCTTCGTCATAAGGGGTGGGCTTCTGCTTTTGGAAGAACGGCGTGTTGCCCAGTTGCAGCAGAAGATCGCGTGCCATGCCTAGTTTGTTGTTGGAAATGGCATCGGTTAAATCGGAAATGATTGCCAGCACCGGCCCCGGATAAAACTGAGTTGGATGCGCGGTTAACACGACCCGCACGCCGAATGCTTTTAACAGCCGATCCAGTTTTTCATCAAGTCCCTCATTAGCGGCACGCTCGACCAACCGGGTAAACGCGGTTTTATCATCCAGCCGATGCACCCGGGTATAAGCGGCGTCTTCCAGGGCATCAATCAGAACCACCTGGCGCTCTACATACTGAATAATTTTAAACAGGAAATGAATCTGTTCTTTTTCGCCAAAACCCGGTTTATGAATGGCAAAGAAATCCTGCACAATCTGCTGCGGGTCCTGACCCTCTTGCAGATTAGTGCTGCAGGTTTCGCCCAGCAGGGGCAGCAGCATGCCGGTCTGTTCAACCGCATCCAATGGTAAAGTCAGAAACAGGCTGTTGTAGAGCTGATACTTCAGTTCTACCAACTCGGCAAAGGTACGGCTGGTCTGGTCACTCATACACTTCCTTTCAATAGCTGATCAGTCACTTGCATGTGGATGCCGCTGTGGTCGCAGCGGATAGGAAAACAACATTGAAACTATACCGATTGCTACGAACAGTGCAAAGGGGCCAAATAACGCGCCCACGCTGATACCCTGATCAATGAAGTAGCCAAACAGCACCGGCGCGACGGCAGTAGCAGCGACCATAATCGCCATATTCATTGAGCGGATGGCACCAAGGTGACGGGTGCCATAGATTTCCGCCCACAGGGAACTGGTAATGGGCGGACCGCTTCCGGAAGAAAAGCCGAGCAGACTCATCAACAGCACCGCCGTCCACCAACCCGGCACGTACGCCAGTACCACCAGAGCGAGGAATAGCGGAATTAGATAATACGGCAGCAGACGCACGCTTTTATAGCGGTCCACCAGCGCACCAAACAACAGTGAACTAAGCCAGTGCACCGCGCCATAGACCACGAAGCAGGTGGCCAGCCAGCTGACGGTCCAGTCTTTGGAGGCCACAATAAAATTCTGATGAATGAATATGCCGGTGATCAAAAAGGGATTGGCCAGCAGGCCTGGCATCGCCAGCCAGTAGCGGTAATCGCTCAGCACCACCCTGCGCCCCGCGGACTTGAGCGCGACCGCACCCGGGTCCAACACAGCTGCCGCAGATTTACTGCCCGGGACATGCACGCTATCCGAGCTTAACCACCAGAGCACCGGAAACAGGACCACTGCCGTGGCAATACCAATAAGCAGAAAGGTGTTCTGCCAGCCGACTGCGGCCATCACTGCCACAGCCAGCACTGGCAGTACAATCTCGCCGCTGGGCACCCCGGACATCGCCACGCTGATGGCTTTACCGCGCGAGACATCAAAATGACGCGCCATGGTGGTCACACCGGTATGTGGCAATAAGGATTGTCCGAACAGCCGCAGCAGAAACAGGCCGATGAACAGCAGCGGAATGGCATCCGCCTGGGAGAGCAGCACACAGGCCAGGCACAATCCACCGGCCACCGTCAGCGCATAGGTTCGCAGTGCAATTTGGTCGATCAGCCCGCCCAGCCAGATAACACCGAACGCCGATAACAGGGTCGCCAGCGAGTAGGTGCTGCCGTAAACGCTCGCGGAAATTCCCAGTGAACGTTGAATGTCAGCGCCAAACCAGGCAATAAAAAACGACTGCCCGAAGTTGCCCCAGAACACGGCGATAAAGCCGAATCCCAGCATCGCAAAATGCCGACGGATAAACGCAAAATAATTGAGCATCAGCGCAGCAGCTCATCAAGTGTCAGCCCATAACTGGGCGCAAAGGTTTCCAGAAAAAAACGTACTTCCGGCAGATCAATTTTTTCGAGACGCTGTTTGATGTCTTCTTCTGCTTTGGAGAATTCAAAATTTCCCGCCTGCACTTCCGCCTTGCATTTCAGGTAAGCAGAAATGGTATCGGCCGCTTTAATAATCAAGCGATGCTCAGCTGACATCTGCTCCTCAATTAGCACAGCGCGGAAATCTTCCTGTAGCTGTGTCGGCAGCAGACTCAATAGTTCATGCTCGGCCCTGGTTTCAATGGCTTTGTAGGCGTGGGTAATTTCAGGCGAGTGGTATTTGATCGGTGAGGGCATGTCGCCGGTAATCACTTCGCTGCAATCATGATAGAGCGCAGCCACCACCACAGCATTGACATCGATATCGCCATCGAAATAGCGATTGCGGATAAGCGCCAGCGCATGAGAGATGGTTGCCACTTCCCAGCTGTGCTCCATCACGTTTTCAGTAATCACATTGCGCTTCAGGCCCCAGCGTTGCAGCCAGCGGATTTTACTGATGTAGGCATAGAAGTGACTTCTGGTTTTGGCTGTCATGCGGAATTCCTGATTGTAATTTTTCGAACCTGGTTCTCGATCCCGGTTTGCAAACGCTTTCGATATTCTCGGAACTAATTTCAGAATGGGTTTCAGAACTGATTTCGGAACTGATTTCAGACTACTGACTATAACAGTTGCGGCTTCCGCGGGTAATTGGCGCTTGGAAATATGCCGGGGCTCACTGTAAAATCACGCTTGATTCAATTTAAGAGCGCCTTATGAGCACCGATCCAGATTCCCTGACCCATGAAACTCCCTTCAGTCGGCTTGTGCACGGGCATTATGGCTTGGCCGCTACCTATTGGGCATTATACCTGCTGGGTGCAGCTTTGTTTTTTGGGTTCGGCAGTCTGGCTGTTGCTGAGCATAGCTGGTCGCGTTTTCTGTTTCTGCTCGCGCTCAGCCTGGCCTGGACCGTCCTGCTGCTGATCGGCATCCAGCGCGGCTTCAAAGGCACCGATCCCGGTAAAGCCATGGCCAGAATCGCGATGTTGTTTCTGACGATTAATCTGACCAACACCTTGGCTGTGTTGAGTTTTATCTAAAGGCCTGCTCAGGGTTCCACCCGGATCGCATCCAGCAGTGCTTTCCAGTAGGCCGCCCCGAGGCTTTGTGCCAGCTCGATATTGCGGGTCGGAACACTGTCGATATCGGCATGAGAGGCCACCGCGTGTTCGATACTCGCTTCACGCAGCAGATGTATCACCGGCAAGGGCGAGCGATTGGTGTAATTCGAGGGATCGTCGTAATCGCTATCAGCAAACTGGTATTCGGGATGAAAGCTGGCCAGCTGATAGATGCCTTCATAGCCCTGATCTGCCAGCAGCGCCTGCGCGATTTCCAGAAAATCCAGATACTCGGAAAATCCGCGCAGGCTGTCAGCAAAGATCAGCAGCGTGGTTTCGATTTCCGGCTGCTTATCAAGCATCTTCAGCTCATGCGCTACCGTCTCCAGCAATGCCGCTTTCTTGTTGCCGCTCAGCACCTGGAATCTTACCCGCCCCGCATCGTATTCGCGTTTAGCGAAGGGACACAGATTGTGGGCGATCACCACGTCGCTGAGCCACCGGCGGATTTGCTGTTCTTCGTACATGCTGTTCTCTTCAGGCTGTGCTCTTCAGGCTGTGCTCTTGAAACGGTTCTCTTCAGGCAGCGCTCTTGAAACTTTTCTCGTCAAGTTTTCTTCAATGAAGGTCGTTTCTTCTTGCTGCCTGCTGCCTTGCCCGACTTCTTCACTTTCTTCGGACCGCGATACGTGCCAGCCAGTGCTTTAATGCCGCGCCGCTCCATCCTGATTTGCAGATAGCGTTCAATGGACGCCCGCAGGTTCCACTCGAAAGGGCCGATCAGGGAGATTGCCAGACCGGTTTCACCCGCTCTGCCGGTGCGGCCAATCCGGTGCACATAATCATCACCCTTGCGCGCCATATCGAAATTAATAATCAAATCGACACCTTTAACATCCAGACCTCGGGCGGCCACATCACTGGCAACCAGCACCTTAAAACGATCATTACGGAAGGCGGTAATGGTGGCACTGCGTCGGTCCTGTTTCAGCTCACCATGCAACAGATCGCAACTCATATGGTGATAACGCAGCAGGCCGGTAATCTCGTTGGCGCGGTCGCGGGTGTTGGTAAACACGATGGTTTTAGCATAGGTTTCATTATTGAGCAGCCACAGCAGCAGCTTCTCTTTGTGCTTGTCGTCATCTGCAAGGATATATTGCTGACGGATCGACGGTTGCTCATCAATTTCCTTATCCACGGTGATGATTTCGGCATCCTGCAGCAGCTCAGCGGCAAGATTGCGAATGGCCAAGGGCAGCGTCGCTGAAAACAGCATGGTCTGACGCTGTTCGTTACTGGCATTGATAATAAGTGTCACATCTTCAACCAGACCCATATCCAGCATGCGGTCGGCTTCATCAAGCACCAGAATCTCAAGACCGGCCAGGTCTGCCGCACTCTTCTGAATATGCTCGAGCATGCGGCCGGGCGTGGCAACGATGATCTGCGGATCTTTGCGAAACAGTGCGCGTTGCTGCAACTGCGACTGGCCGCCAGTAATTACCCCTACTTTCAAATCGGTAAATGCCGCCAGCTTCGTGGCATCACTCGCAACCTGATTAGCCAGCTCGCGGGTTGGGGTCAGGATTAATGCGCGGGTGCCGGTCGGCGCACCTTTTTCAGTCAACAGGCGCTGCAGCAGCGGTAACATGAAGGCTGCGGTTTTGCCGCTGCCGGTGGCTGCTTTAACCAATAAATCGCGGCCTGCCAGCCCGGCCGGAATAGCCTGAGCCTGCACTGGCGTAAGGGTTTCGAAGCCGAGCGCGGCAACGCCTTGCAGCAGTTTTTCATGTAATTTCAGTTGCTCAAACACAGTTTTGTTCCTGCAGCAGGGAGGCCGGTAATTATAAGCGCCACACCATAGCATTGCCCACCTCCAATGTATGCAATACTCTCACCCCCCGAACTGCGCCAGTGCTTTCTCACTGCCGCTGCACTGCTCCGGGACTTTTTGAAGGACTTGCTACAGAATTTGCTACAGGATTTTTTACTGGAATACGCATGCTGACTGGCTACATCGCATTATTTACCCTCGCCTTGCTTGCCGCTACCGTGCTGCCGCTGTCCTCCGAGCTGCTGCTGATAGCGTTGCTGCAGGAGCAGCGCTCGGTGATCGCACTGGTGCTGATCGCCACCGCCGGCAATGTGCTGGGCTCCTGCGTAAACTGGTTTCTGGGCGTGTTTATCCTGCGCTTTCGTCATAAACGCTGGTTCTATTTTTCCGAAACGCAGATCGAGAAGGCCCAGAAGGGTTTCAATCGTTATGGAACGTGGTCCTTGTTACTGGCCTGGGTACCGATAATCGGCGATCCCTTGACCCTGCTGGCAGGGGTGATGCGGGTAAAATTCTCGACCTTTCTGCTGCTGGTCACCACGGGGAAGTTATTGCGGTATATTTTTATTGCCTATGTGACGGTATCTCTTCAGGCGCCGCCGGTTTAACCCTCTATGCATTAATCAACTGCTCATGTGCTTCGGGTTCAACTACTTTTTACCCTCTGATTTTTCATCTTCGGACTTCTTATCGTCCTGCTTCTGGTCGCCTGACTTCTTAACGCCAGGCTTGCCATCCGGCTTCTTCTCATGAATCGCAATCATCGGCGGACGCAGATCAATATAAACCGCAGGCGACTGAACCAGCGGAAACAGCTCAGCGACATCGACATGAAACGCTTTGCACAACTGTTCCAAGGTGTCGACGGTGACATTCTGCTCAAGGTTTTCGATCCGCATTATCGTCGATTGACCGAGCCCGGATTTACGTGCGAACGCCCGCTGCGATAAGGGCCCTCGCCTCTCTCTGATGAATTTTGCCAAACGCCTGCGCAACTGAACCATATGTGGTTTATACTTTGGACAACGAACCACATGTGGTTCAGATGCGTCAGTTTCAGGCATTTCACGGGCAAAATGGCAGGAAGCGTGCAAGCCGCTGGAACGTTCATACCAGGCATGGTGAGGTTGAGCGAGGCGCACTACCGGACTCTGTTGCGGAGTCCGGTAGTGCGTGGCCAGTTCGTTCACTGGATCCTCTGAGAATTTCGCCTAAGGCTATTCCTGTATATGTCATCTCAGGATTGTGCGGAAAGTGCTGGGGTTTTTTAACGAGCTATCGGTCTTCCTTGCAGTGCCAGATACGGAGGATACAAACTTCTTCATGTCGAACGAGATAACGCACAATGTAATCCCCACGCACCAGATCCTGTACATCCGTTATGTCTTCAATGCTGACACCTATATAAGGATGATCTGTGATCTTACCGACAGCCAGCCTTAACTCCTGGCTGATACGACCAGCTGCATCAGGGTTCTTCTGTGCCACAAAGTCTCTTAAGCGAACCAGATCCCTTTGAGCACTAAGGGTAAACGTCAGTTTCATTGCTTTGGTAAGGCACGTTCTTCCTCGGTTCCCCAGGATTCCAGCCAGCGCATCACTTCGTCTCCATCCACAACCCGACCAGCGTTCAGATCATCCAGCGCTTCCTGTGTTTCCTGTAAGCGATTACATTCTGTTGAAGGACTTGTGACTCCTTCCCGGAAGGAGTGCACGATACATAGCAGCAATGGCCGGTACTCCTCAGGCGTTTGATCGATCTCATCGTACAGCGCTTGTGTACAATCAGTTTCTCTGGTTTCCATCAGTACCCCCCCTGTTCAGAGCTCAGGCATGCTTTCATGCCATTAGATTTACTATCTATCATAGCGTATTACCTATGATTCGTCTCATGGGCTTCTTCAGCAAATTTGCATCCTATGTAACAGATGTTCTATTCTCCGGAAATCCCCAAAATAAGAGCAACAGCCTATGAACTCCCCCCTCTCCTCTTCGCAAAACGCCGGCGCACTGGCCTGGATTGAACGCAATGGCAATAAGCTGCCAGATCCGGTATTCATTTTCCTGTGGCTGATTCTAGCTGTCGTCGTTATCAGCGTCATCGTTGCGATGGCGGGCGTGTCGGCTCTGCATCCGACGCAGCTTGATGCCGGCGGAAATCCTCTGGTTATCTCGGCGGCGAGTTTATTGTCTGCGGAAAATATCCGACGCTTGCTGGTAGAAATGCCAACCACCTTTACGCACTTTCACCCGCTCGGCTACGTGCTGGTGGTCATGCTGGGTGCCGGCGTTGCTGAACGCTCCGGATTATTTGCAACCGCGATGAGTGCAGTGGTGAAGAAGGCGCCCAGATTACTGCTCACACCCGCTGTCGCACTGGTCGCCATGGTAGGCAATCTCGCCGCCGATGCTGCTTACGTTGTGCTAATTCCGCTGGCTGGCGTGATCTTCGCCGCTGCTGGACGTCATCCGATTGCCGGTATTGCCGCAGGTTTTGCCGGTGTCTCCGGCGGTTTCTCCGCCAACCTGGTGCCAGGACAACTGGACGCCTTGCTGTTCGGCATCACTGAAGCTTCTGTAGTTGGCATTGATCCAACCTGGACCATGAACATCGCCGGCAACTGGTTTTTCATCGCAGCCATGACGGTAATCTTCCTGCCGATCATCTGGTACATAACCGATCGCGTTATTGAGCCACGCTTGCAACCGCTTGGCAAAGGCGCCGCCACCAGCAGTACCGCCGGAGTAGTGCGCTCTGATGATGCACCGCTCAGCGATGCCGAGCGCAGCGGTATGAGACGTGCCGGACTTGCTGCGTTGATTGTGATTGGATTGTGGGCAGCGCTTACTGTGATCCCTGGCACACCGCTATTGAATCCGGTTGATGGCCCCGCACGCATGCAACCTTTTTATCAGTCGCTGGTTGCCGGTTTCTTTATCCTCTTTCTGGCCAGCGGCTGGGCCTACGGTTCCGCCACTGGCAGTATCAAGGATCATCGTGATGTGGTGCGCATGATGAGCGAGGCAATGGCGGATTTGTCCTACTACCTGGTGCTGGCTTTCGCGGCCGCGCATTTTGTAGCGATGTTTAACTGGTCCAATCTTGGTCTTATTTTCGCCGTCAAAGGCGCTGCGGTCATTCAATCGACCGCTTTACCTATGCCGGCGCTGCTGGGTGTGATTGTGCTGTTCACCGGTGCGATCAATCTGTTTATTGGTTCGGCTAGCGCTAAATGGGCGCTAATGGCACCGGTGCTGGTGCCGATGATGATGCTGCTGGGCGTCAGCCCTGAGATGACCACCGCTGCCTATCGCGTGGGAGACAGTGCCACTAATATCATTACGCCTTTGATGCCCTACTTCCCGCTGATTCTGGCTTTCTGCCAGCGCTGGCAGAAGGACTTCGGACTGGGCAGTCTTGCCGCGACGATGATTCCCTATTCGATTGCGCTGATGATTGCCGGTATGGTGATGACAGTACTGTGGGTTCTGTTCCAGCTGCCGCTGGGGCCGGGTGCTGTTCCTGGATACAGTTTGTAACTTCTGATTGCGGCAATTTCTCCGCGCGCTGACTTTCCGGGAGATTCTCAGCGCGCTGATTTCGATCTGAGGAGGCAGGGGACCATCCCAAGACACGCCGTAAACCCATCCCTGGGGGCTCCTCATCCGCCATCCCTGGCGGCTGAGGGTCCTGAGATGATCCCCTGCCCCCTAAGCTCTGGTTTCTGTGCGGGCTGTGGGATTTATGGGCAGAAACTTCAGCGATTGTCTTAAATTTTAACCTTAACTCTCATTCGTACTAACTTCAGCGCTCAGTGCAGTTTCCCGCCGCAACTCCACAGTCAGAGCTGCGGGGAGTAGTCAGTTGCGCAGGACCCTCAGCCGCCAGGGATGGCGGATGAGGAGCCCCCAGGGATGGGTTTACGGCGTGTCCTGAGCGGCTGACTACTCCCCGTAGATCGAAATGCGAAGTTCGGTTTTAACCGACCGAGATGCGGAGCTCGGTTATATAGATGCCGAGCTCCGATAAATCAGCGTTGCGTGCTGCTGAGCTGTGGACTCTGATCAACATACTGCCAGCTCACCGAACCAAAGAACATTTCGTCCCAGCTCTGGTCGCCCCATGGCACTGAGCGGGCCGGATCCGGGTTGGCTTTATTCTGCACCGAATTATCAAAAGCGCCAATTGCCACTATACGCGTACCGGCAGGAACCAGCTTCGGCTCCTCCAGCTGATAACGCAGCTGCCAGTTGTAATTGTAGTTAGCGATATTGATCAACAGCTCAGAGCTGCCATCCGGGTAATGCGCCTCAAAACGCATGCGCTTGCCACGAAAATGCATATGCGGCAGGAAGCCCTGCAAATAAGCATCACGCTGGATAGTGATCGATTTAGTCTGTTCAAAATCAGGATCGTAGGGAGGAATGTTGGTCCAGTCCGGCGTGAAAATACAGGCACATTGACCGGACATTCTCTTTTCCGGGACTACGCCTTCAGGATAGAACCAGACGCCAATTTCACTGGCATCAACCGTTTCTCTGCCATTGGTGGTGTAATGCAACTGCAGAGAAATCTGTGATCCTGCCTTCAGCAGCCCGCCAGTATTCTCAGGCTCGACGCTCGGCTCGGCACCAGGAATATAAGCAGTAATATTGGCTTCATCCGGATTCCCGCCGCCAACAAAGCCGCGTCGACCGGTAGCGCCTGGAGGAATTATATTATTCAGGGTATGGTGCAGAACGGTGCGGTCGCCTGGTATGTACTGACTGGCGCGAACCCAGCGATCACTCTCCAGATCCAGTGGCACGGTTACCCGGATGTAATCCAGCACGCCGGTCGCAGGAATACTCTGCGGAGGCACTTTGATAATCATGTCTGGTTCACCGAAGGCCCATTTGGTTTCCGGCCAGGTAAGTTCGGCCAGCGGGTCGGTTGTCCCATCTTTTGGCGAACCTGCAGCAATCCAGTGCAACAGTTTCTGCTGATCATCGGTGGAAAGCACATAATCGTTGCGGAAGTTGCCGACATGCGGATCAATCTGGCCTGGTGGCATACGCTTGGTCATCAGCACTTCGCGGATCATCGGTGACCAGCCCTGCGCCATGGCATGACTGTCCATTGCAAAGGGGGCAATGCCGCCATCACGGTGACAGCTGGCACAGTTTTCAGCCAGAATCGGTGCAATCTCCTTACTGTAGGAGACACCGGCCTGCATATTCTTATCGCGCGCCGGATAAGTAACCGGACTGCCCTGAGCAGCAACCACCGAATTAGTGACCGCTTTGCCCGCAGCTATTTCTGCCAGCGCTTCAGCGAATGGTTTATCAGCAGGCCCACGGTAGACGACACGGAAGGAGCGCGGATCGAACAGGAAAACCTCACCGGCTTTATCAATGCCCATTGATTCAGAGATCAGCTGTGCATCATCAATCAGCACCGGAACGTCCAGGCCATAAGAGGCCACTTCCTGACTGACCGCCGCACGGGCTTCACCCAGCGGATTGAGCATCATGAACTCGACGCCCTGAGAATCATACTGTGCATGCATAGCGCGAAATGCAGCAACTGCTTGCTTCGTTGCTGCACTGCCATTGGCCTGCACCAGAAAGGCGATGGCTTTGTGATCGTCATACCAGGCCATATGATGGAAGTAACCCTTATGGTCCAGCAGCGCAAAATCGCCGACCCGCTCCGCCGCCCCTGCAAACGCAGGAACCAGGCACAGAGCTGTCAGCAGGGACACCAGTCGTTTTTTCACGTTTTTCTCCTCTGACGCCTGATTTGAACGATCAGGCGGCACATTATTGTTAGCTGCAGTTTATCCCACTGCTGTACCGACAAACCTGAAGGTTTACCGACATTTAACATTCCTTGAACCGACGCTAGCACAGTAATGACAGATTGCAACTGACTGTTTCGGCCACGTCCCCATGATGCGATGAGACCAACAAAACCTGCGGTAAGAGTCTTCCCTGCAAGCCTGGAATCAATCCAGCTTCAAAACCTGAGCAGACCTTGAATAGTCAAACTGCCGCAGTTCGGCTACAATCCGGCGCATTACATCAGCAAACAACATGAAGGATTGACCATGAAAGAAGCCGTAATCATTGCAACCGCCAGAACTCCCATCGGTAAAGCTTACCGTGGCGCGTTTAATAACACCGAAGGCCCTACTCTGGGCGCCCATGCCATTAAAGCCGCACTCAGCAAATCCGGTATCAATCCTGAAGAAGTTGATGATGTGGTGATGGGTTGCGCCGTGCAGCAAGGCACCACGGGTTACAATATCGGCCGACTCGCTGGCGTTGCCGCTGGCCTGCCCAGCAGCGTTTCCGGTATGAGCATGGATCGACAGTGCGCTTCCGGCATGATGGCGATCGCGACGGCCGCCAAGCAGATCATCGTTGATAATATGCCCATCGTGATCGGCGCCGGTCTCGAGTCAATCAGTCTGGTCCAGAACGATCATCGCAACAGCTTCCGCACCGTTGACCAGAACGTTCTTAAATTCTCCGAACACGCTTATATCCCGATGCTGCAGACTGCCGAGATCGTTGCAAAGCGCTACGGTATCAGCCGTGACGCGCAGGACGCTTATGGACTGCAAAGTCAGCAACGCACTGCAGCAGCGCAAGCTGCCGGCAAGTTTGATGATGAGATAGTCGCGATGACCACTTCTAAAATTGTGGTTAACAAGGACACCAAAGTGCAGAGCCTTGAGCAGGTTACGCTGAGTAAGGATGAGGGCAACCGCGCGGACACAACGCTGGAAGGTCTGGCCTCACTAAAGCCGGTCATTGAAGGGGGCGTTATCACTGCGGGCAACGCCAGTCAGCTTTCTGATGGCGCGTCTGCGTGCATCTTGATGGATGGCAAACTGGCCGAGCAGCGTGGGCTGCAGCCATTAGGCGCCTACCGCGGTCTGGCAGTAGCGGGTTGCGAGCCGGATGAGATGGGCATAGGTCCGGTGTTCGCTATCCCTAAGCTGTTGCAGCGGTTTGGCTTGAAGATCAGCGATATTGGTTTGTGGGAGCTGAATGAGGCGTTTGCTGTTCAGGTTATCTATTGCCGCGATCGTCTGGGCATTCCGGATGAGTTGTTGAATGTTAATGGTGGCGCAGTTTCCATTGGCCATCCCTATGGTATGAGTGGCGCGCGGATGGTTGGGCATGCGTTGATTGAGGGTAAACGCCGTGGTGCGAAGTATGTTGTATGCACAATGTGTATCGGCGGCGGTATGGGCGCGGCAGGGTTGTTTGAAGTTTTCTAATCCCAGCACGCTGATTTTCTGAGAATTCTCAGCGCGCTGAATTACGATCAGAGTAGACAGGGAATCAGCTCTGCCTTATGTAAACGGGGGAATTTGTGGAGAAATCGTCCTCTGCCACCGGAAGACCCCCATCGGCTAAACATCCAGAAACACAAAGTTGAATATTATGACAGAGCAACACCCCGACAGAGCACTGTATGAACAGGTCATGGTACCCAGCTACGCCCCGGCGCAGATTATTCCGGTACGCGGCCAGGGCTCACGCCTGTGGGACCAAAAGGGACGTGAATACATTGATCTGGCCGGTGGTATTGCTGTCAATGCGTTGGGACACTGTCATCCCGAACTAGTAAGCACAATAAAGACCCAGGCTGACATGCTGTGGCATCTGTCCAATGGTTTTACCAATGAACCTGCACTGCGGCTAGCTCAGCGCCTCTGTGATCTGACGTTTGCTGAACGAGTGTTTTTCGGCAACTCCGGTGCCGAGGCCAATGAAGCTGCGTTGAAGCTGGCGCGGCGCCACGCCTGGGAGAAGGCGGGCGAGGAAAAACACGAAATTGTGTCTGCAACGGGTTCATTCCATGGTAGAACGCTTTTTACGGTAGCTGTTGGTGGCCAGGAAAAGTACCTTGATGGTTTTCGACCGGCGCCGGGTGGCATCACACACGTACCTTATAATGACATTGCGGCGCTTGAAGCAGTCGTTAACAAAAATACCTGTGCGATCATGCTGGAGCCGTTGCAGGGAGAAGGCGGAATCCGCCCTGCTGACAAAGCTTATCTTGAGGCGGCCCGAGCGCTGTGTGACAAACACGATGCCCTGTTGATTTTTGATGAAGTACAGACCGGTGTCGGTCGTTCCGGGCATCTTTATTCCTATATGAGTTATGGTGTGACACCTGATGTGCTGACAACAGCAAAAGCACTAGGCTGTGGTTTCCCTATCGGTGCCATGTTGACGACCGCCAATATTGCCAGTTGCCTGGGGGTTGGCACACACGGTTCGACCTTTGGTGGTAATCCGCTGGCCTGTGCTGTGGCATTAAAAGTGTTAGATATCATCAACACCCCAGAGGTACTCGAAGGCGTCAGGTTACGGCACGATTACCTGCGCCGCCATCTTGAGGAAATCAACAGTCGTCACGCCATATTCAGCGACATACGCGGCCAGGGATTGTTGATAGGTGCCGAACTGATTGATGGCTGGAAAGGAAAGGCCAAGGATTTCGTTATCGCAACCCTTGATGAGGGCGCCATGATTCTTGTTGCTGGACCGGATGTGTTGCGCATGGCCCCTTCCCTGATCATTCCCGAGACCGATATCGACGCCGCCATGCAGGCGCTGGACCGAGCGATTGTGAAACTGACAGCCAGTAGAGGTTGACACGATGTGGCAGGTACGCCCACTGGGTTCTCAGGACCTTGCAGCCGTAGAGTCCTTGCTGCAAAGCACTACCCTGCGCCTGAGTACATTGCCGGATAATCGTGAAAAACTGGCGCAAAGCATCGATGCAGCAGCACAGGGATTTGCCGGCAAGGATAAGCTGGCAACGCTGCTGTTCGGTTTGCAGGACGGGGAAGGGGCATTACAGGGCATTTGCGGTATCCAGCCGTATGCCGGAGCCGATGAGCCGTTCTACAGTTACCGCATAGACGAACTGGTCCATGCTTCGCGCCATCTGGGTATCAATCAGCGGCAGACGGTGTTGTATCTCTCGCATGAACTGACCGGCTTGACCAGCCTGTGTTCGTTCGTGCTGGGGCCAGCGTTCAGAGCAACTCCGCTGTTCCATCTGCTGTCTCGTTCACGCCTGCTTTATATGGCTGCCCATCGTCATGCGTTTGCAGATGAGCTCATCTGCGAAATCCAGGGTATCTGGGATGACCAAGGGCAGAGCCTGTTCTGGAAGCATGTGGGTGAACTGTTCTTTGGCATGGATTTTATTACCGCAGATCAACAATGTGCTCTTCACGGCAAAACAGTGATCGCTGAGTTGCTGCCGGCCTATCCCGTATACAACACCCTATTGCCTGCCGACGTGCAGAAGGTGATAGCACGGCATCATCCGGCGACACAGCGCACCATTGACTGGTTGCAGGCTGAAGGCATGTACAAAACCCGGTTCGTAGATCCCTTTGATGCGGGACCTACGTATCGCGGAAAACTGGAGCGTATGGCATCCATGCAGGCAATTCGGATGTTCGACTCCATCAATTTGCAGAACAGCGTTACTGAACACAGTTCACCGTGGTTAGTCAGTCAGGGCCAAGGTGCAGACTTTGTCTGTATGATGCTGTCAGGTCATCTTCAGGACGGTGTGTTTCATTGCGCAAAAAGCGCCATGCTCGACCATGGAACACCTGGCCTGTTGCTGTCACTGGAGGTGGCTGCGTGAGTGTGATCCGGCCTATCACCGAACAGGATCTGGGTGTACTAATCCATATGGCACACGAGTCGGGTGTCGGATTCACCAGTCTTCCGAATAATCCTGAACTTTTATCGCTCAAACTGGCGCGGGCAGTAGCCTCATTCCGTGGTGATCTGCCTCCGGATGACTCGCATTTCATGTTTGTCATTCAGGAGACGGCCGATGGTCCACCTGTTGGTGTATGTGGCATTGAGGCACGTATCGGCCAGGACGACGTCTTTTACAATTACCGCCTAGGTGCGGTGATTCAGGCGTCAAAAGCATTGGGAGTTTACCGCCGCACTCCTACCCTGTTCCTCGGCAACGATCTGACGGGTGCTACCGAAATTGGCTCCTTGTTTCTGCGTGCCCCGGCGCGACGAAATCGGAACGGATCAATGCTCTCAAAATGCCGTTTTTTGTTCCTAGCGGCCTTTCCCGAGTTGTTCAGCCAACGGGTGATTGCAGAAATGCGCGGGTATTCAGATGAACAAGGGCAATCTCCATTCTGGGATGGATTAGGCCGCCGTTTTTTTAATATCGAATTCAGTGATGCCGATTTTCTCACCGGTTCAGGCGACAAGGTATTCATTGCGGAACTGATGCCCAAGTTCCCGATCTATGTACCGATGTTGCCCGTCTCCGCCCAAGAGGCCATCGGCATTGTGCATCCGAGCACAGAGCCAGCGCTTGCCATGCTGCAGTCCGAAGGGTTTCGCAGAAACGGTTATGTCGATATCTTTGACGCTGGCCCCACTATCGAATGTGAACTTGATCGCATCAATGGCATACAGCGAAGTAGGGTTGTCACTGTGGATATTGTGGATAGTGCTGCCGGTGACAAGCTCGGAACAGCGCCGCGATGGTTGTTCAGTAATGACCGGTTCAGTGACTTCCGGGTCATTGGATCTGCCGTTGCTCAGTGCGACGGCACTAGGATTACATTGAGCCGCGAGCAGGCGGACAGGTTACTCGTCGAAAATGGTGATACCGTGCGTATCATGACGCTCAACCCGGAGGACGCAAAAAATGACCAAAGTACATCTGATTGATGGGCAGTGGTGCAGTAGCCGCGGCCCCGACTTCGATTCCCGTAACCCAGTATCCGGTGCTGTTCTGTGGTCCGGCACCGAAGCAGACGCGGACACGGTAAACGCGGCAGTTAGCGCTGCACGTCAAACATTTCACGGCTGGAAACGCACTCCGCTGGACGAGCGCCTGGCACTGGTGCAACGTTTCAAAGAGGCGTTGGAAAATAGCCACGAGGACCTAGCCTTCACCATCGGCAGTGAAACCGGCAAACCTCTGTGGGAGTCGCGCACTGAAGTTGCTGCCATGATCGGCAAGATTGACCTGTCCATCAAGGCCTACCATGAACGTACCGGCGAGCATGCGGTAGAGTTGTCTGGTGGCCAGAGGATATTGCGTCACCGTCCGCACGGTGTCATGGCAGTATTCGGTCCTTACAACTTCCCAGGACACTTGCCCAACGGTCATATTGTACCGGCGCTGATCGCCGGTAACACGGTCGTGTTCAAACCGTCCGAGCAGACCCCTGAAACTGCAGCGATGACGTTACGATTGTGGCAGCAGGCGGGCTTACCTGATGGCGTAATAAACCTAGTACAGGGGGCACGTGTCACAGGTGAGACACTAGCTGCTCATCCGGAGGTTAATGGTATTCTATTTACGGGCTCTGCTTACACGGGCAGCGCCATTCAGAAGGCGCTACTCAAGCAGCCGCAGAAAATTCTAGCGCTGGAGATGGGTGGTAATAATCCACTGATTGTGGGCAGCGAAATCGATCTGCGTTCGGCAACATGGGCCATACTGCAATCAGCCTTTGTCAGTGCCGGGCAGCGCTGTACCTGTGCGCGACGCCTACTCGTGCCAACAGGAATAGATGGCGACGCATTGCTGAACAGCGTGATTGCCGCAGCGGGAAAGCTGGTAGTTGGCGCCTTTGATCAGCAAGACCCGGTGCCGTTCATGGGATCAGTTATCAGCAGTCGCGCCGGTGAAGCCCTGTTGGCGGCACAACAACGCTGGCTGGATGCTGGTGGTCAAAGTCTGCTGGAAATGACACCTGTTGCCGGCAACAAGGCATTGTTGTCGCCGGGCATCGTGGACCTCAGCAATGCACAGGTAGAGGACGAAGAATATTTCGGTCCTCTGCTGTCAGTCTACCGGTATGACGGGTTTGAGCAGGCGCTGGCGCTTGCCAATGACACCCGTTATGGCCTGTCCGCCGGGCTGCTCAGCAATGATGCGAAGGAGTACGCGCAGTTTATTGATGAAATCCGCGCCGGTATCGTCAACTGGAATCAACCGATAACAGGCGCCAGTTCGGCCATGCCCTTTGGAGGTGTCGGCTTGAGTGGTAACTACCGACCCAGCGCCTATTATGCCGCCGATTATTGCGCCTATCCGGTCGCGTCGCTGGAGCAGACAACCGTCACTCTGCCCGACACATTGCCGCCGGGCATGTCATTGTGAGCGCCATGGAAGTCAATTTTGACGGACTGGTGGGTCCGACACACAATTACGGCGGCCTGTCCTGGGGCAATGTGGCATCAGATCGGCATCGGCACCGGACAGCCAATCCTCGCGCAGCGGCGTTGCAGGGCCTGGATAAAATGCAACGACTGCTTGAGCTGGGTCTTGCACAGGGTGTACTGCCACCCCATGAGCGACCCCATATTCCGTCGCTGCGGGCGCTTGGTTTTTCCGGTACTGATGCACAGGTGCTGGCAAAGGCAGCTGATACGGCACCAGCGCTGTTGGTAGCGACTGGTTCGGCATCTGCCATGTGGACTGCTAACGCGGCCACCGTATCTAGCAGTGCCGACACCGCCGACAGACGCGTGCACTTCACTCCGGCCAATCTGAATGCAAAATATCATCGCAGCATTGAACATCCGGTCACCGGTCGGGTGTTACAGGCAATATTCAATGACTCCCGGCACTTCTGTGTCCATGAAGCACTGCCGTCCTGTCCGCATTTCGGTGACGAAGGCGCCGCCAACCACACCCGATTCTGCGTTGATTATGGACAGAAAGGCGTGGAATTTTATGTCTACGGCCAGGTCGCACTGGATGATCGCGTCCCTCGGCCGCAGAGGTTCCCGGCGCGCCAGACACGGGAGGCCTCGCAAGCGGTTGCCCGCCGTCATGGTCTGACTCCTGAGCAATGTGTATTTGCCCAGCAGAATCCCGCTGTTGTTGATGCCGGGGTGTTCCATAACGATGTGATTGCCGTCGGCAATCGCAATGTGCTGCTCTACCACGAAGACGCGTTTCTTGATACAGACAGAGTACTACACGACATAAACAGCCGATTAACCGGTACCGGCCTGATTCCTATTTGTATCTCACGAGAACAGTTGAGCGTTGCTGATGCGGTAAGCACTTACCTGTTCAACAGCCAACTGGTAACACTGGGGTCCGGAGCGATGGCCCTGATCGTGCCAGCCGAAAGCCAAGCGTCAGCGCAGACCCGTGCAGTGCTAGATGCAGTGCTTGCTGATGCTGCCAATCCGGTTGCCCAAGTTATCACCTTGGACCTGAAGCAAAGCATGCAAAATGGCGGGGGACCTGCCTGCCTGCGCTTGCGGGTAGTATTGAACGACTACGAACAGGCAGCAGTAAAGCGCTGTATGCTCACACCTGAGCTGCTGGATACGCTGAAGGATTGGGTACAGCGCCACTATCGTGATCGCCTGTCAAGTGAGGACCTGGCTGATCCGGCGTTGCTTGACGAATCGTGTACTGCGCTTGATGAACTGTCCGGCCTGCTGGATCTGGGTTCAGTCTACGATTTTCAGCGCTGACGGATCACCAGACCTGCGCGATGCCCTGCCGGCACCTGGGCGTTGAGAAACAGAAGCGCGTCACCGGTCTGTTCAATGCGCCACTCCTGTCCACTGTTTTTTCCGCTTCCTCTGGCAATGAGTGTACCCGCTGTCATTGGCCTGAAATTGACAAAATCCTGCAGGCACAACTCAAACTCACCCTCGGGTCGTATGATTTCATCGATCACCTGGAAACCCGACATAGGGTGCCGGCTTGTCTCCTCGTCGTCGAAGACAAGCCGGTCCAAAGCCGGGAGCAAAGAAAGGAAACGGTCGACAGGTTCATCCAATGAACTGACCTGACCAAGCTCCACTGTGGCGCTGAGGTACCCCAGGCCCGCGGTATAACTGGAAAACGCCGCTGCCGGCGAAATATTCTGCACCCAGGCATTAACAGCAAACATGCGCAGCCAGTTCTTCAATATAGTGAGATCACGGCTCTGACAGTCCACGGGAATGACAGCAAAGCGGTCCTGATCGGATGATTTAATGGTTGAATGCATGTCAAAGTGCATGCCACCAGGATGCACGGCGACAAACTGCTGTACCACATGCATGATTTTGGCGGCACGAATATGTTCATCGTCGGGACCACTGGCAGCCCGCAGGGAAAACAGTCGGTTCATATTGTGTTTCACAAAACGTTTACCGATGATGAGGGCGTCGGGGTTGGCCAGCACTAAAAGCATCGGCCTTCGGATTGTTTGTGACTGAGTGACCAGTTGCGCCAGCCATTGATCAACTAGGCGGACGGGAACGGTCTCGTCGCCGTGCACCCCCGTACTGATGATGGTAGCAGGTAAATTGGAGACTGCTTCGGGTACAAGCTCCGGCACAACCTCGAGAATACCTCGCGCCAACCAGCGCCAACGGGCTGCACCGACGAGGAAGTCATCAGTACTGCCACTGCCATCAAGGCTTTGATCGAGAAAACGGAAAGTTGGCTGTGACATGAACTGTTGACTCCGACAATTGTACTTTTACCACCCCTAAAACATCATATCTCTGATTCACAAATCAAAATGCAAAACTCGGTTTTGTACCCGCCGACAACTCCACAGTCAAAGCTGCGGGGAGTAGTCAGTTGCGCAGGACCTTCAGCCGCCGAGGATGGCAGATGAGGAGCCCCCAGGGATGGGTTCACGGCGTGTCCTGAGCAGCTGACTACTCCCCACAGATCGAATTACGGAGCTCTGAATGACCCACAAACCAAAATGCGGAGCTCTGATAACGCCCAGTCCCTAAGTCGCAAACAACTCCGCAGCTATATCCCCAAACGCCTTAAACTCCAACGCATTCCCCGACGGGTCCAAAAAAAACATCGTCGCCTGCTCCCCCGGCTGACCTTTGAAGCGAATGTACGGCTCAATCAAAAACTCAGGAACAAACGCTCTCACCTTCTCCGCAAAGGCCTCCCACTGCCCCATCTGCATCACCACCCCAAAATGTGGCACCGGGACCCCATGACCATCAACATGATTGGACGCCTGCCCCACCTTACCGTCCGCACCGAGCGTTGGATTCACATGCACCACCAGCTGATGACCGAACAGATTAAAGTCAATCCAGTGATCCGAGCTGCGGCCCTCGGGCAGGCCCATTTGCACGCCGTAGAAATAGCGCGCCTCAGCGAGATCGCGAACCTGAATGGCCAGATGAAAAGGTGTGAGCATGACGTTTCCTGTTTTTAGCTTTCGTGTAAGTTATTCATCGGCAGCCGGACGGCCGCGGAGGGATTTTATTTTGCCTTGTTTTGTTTTCTCGTCAACCCGCTTGCGTTTTGCAGTCAGACTCGGCCGCGTTGGGGTTCTGGGCTTGCGCGGTTTGCAGGCTTTTGCGATCAACTCACGCAGACGTGTCACCGCATCCTCACGGTTCTGTGCCTGGGTGCGAAACGACTGCGCCTTGATCACCACAACACCGTCATCGGTAATGCGACTGTCGCGGCAGACCAGCAGCTTTTGCTTCACTTCATCGGGCAGACTGGACGCCTGAACAGTGAAACGCAGATGGATTGCCGTCGCCACTTTATTGACGTTCTGCCCGCCCGCGCCTTGGGAGCGGATAGCCGAGAACTCTATGTCTGATTCATCCAGTGACCAGTCTTCCACCACAACTCCTTATAAAATCCGACCTGACTCAGCGCCATTACCCTGGTTTTGCGCACCAAAACAGTTCAATAAGCTGATTTATGCCACCTGATCGAACACATCAGCGACGTCAGATCTTGCGCATTGAGTTTCGCACAAGAGCTAAGCTTCTGTATTCCTTAAAATTGCCAGAACTGGCCCGATTCTTGATAACCCTATTATCGTACACCTCCTGTACGTCGATTTGAGTCCACGCGAAACATTGCTTTTGGACCCATTAATGAAGCCTGCACCCGAATTTGGATGCAGGCTTTTTTTTCCACTTAACCTTTAAGTAATGCCTTTTTTTGGTGCGATCTTGAGTCTGCCCGATCTAAAATGAATCAACAATTCAATCCAGGGAGCCCGTGGTCCGAGCCGCTAAAAAATTCAATCGGGAGCAAAAGAACGCAGCGCATAGCTCAAGGAGCTGGGTTCAGCTCCTGAACCAGAACCAAAACCAAAACCACAGCCAAACATGGCACAGCAATTGCTAGAGTCATAGTAACGCTTTAGTACTCCAAACCAAAGCTCACCGGAGAGGAAGATTCTCCCTCCCGATTTCTCTCCTGGTATTATTGCCCATGTGTCGCATTGCTGCACATGGGCTTTTTTTTGGCTTGTCAATCGACCCGTTAGCCATAAAACGCCACACAGGCTCCTCACCTCATCGCGTTTTAATCTCCCCCTGACCGCTCCTTTGCGCCCCACACGCATAACTTGATTTCAAGGGACGGTCCAGGGTAATGTCATGACAGATTGCTGAAGGGACAGGAGCTGCTATTGACCTTATTTCATGCTCACAGGCATAAACAATAATGGCGTGGCAAACATAAACAGCAACTATAAAATAAGATTCAAATTTATGAATATACCGAAACAGATTAGGTCATTTACGCTCAGCTGCTCGTTTGCCGCACTGGCTTTCGCTGTCAGTTCTGCTCCCGCTGTGCACGCACAGGAACCCATCCGAATTGCATTTATTGACCCGCAATCGGGCACCTTTGCGGCTCAGGGTGTGAGTGGTTCCTTGCAGATGCGCTTTGCCGTCGAGCATTTCGTAAATTCCAAAGGCGGCGTTCTTAACGGCCGTCCTTTTGAAGTGGTGACGCTGGATAATAAGAACAGCGCCCAGGATACCCAGATTCAATTACGCCGTGCGATCAGCGATGGCATTCAGATTGTGTTCTCCGGCAACAGCTCGGCAGTGGCCAGCGTGCTGAGCTCCTCGATTGAAAGACACAACCGTCGAAATCCCGAGCAGCGCATCATCTACTTTAATCACTCCGCAGTAGACCCGATTCTGACTGAGCAGGAGTGCAGCTTCTGGCATTTCCGCTTCGATGCGCATGCCGATATGAAACTTGATGCGATGACAACCCATATCGCTGCCAATCCGGACATCACCCGCGTTTATATTATTGGTCAGGATTACTCCTTTGGTCAGGTCGTGTCCGAATCGACGGTCAGGATGCTGAAGGAAAAGCGTCCGGATATAGAAATCGTTGGCAATGAACTGCACCCGATCGGTCAGGTTAAAGATTTCACGCCTTACATCACTAAAATTGTGTCCTCAGGCGCCAATGCAGTCATTACCGGCAACTGGGGTGCGGATATGGTGTCGCTGGGTAAAGGCATTATTGATGCCGGACTGGACGTGCCTATCTACACCTTCTATGCCGCGTACGATGGCATCACTTCTACGCTGGGCCAGGCTGGCAAAAACAAGATCCGCCTGGTACACAATGATCAGGCCAATCCGCTCACCACCGATGCGCGCAAAGAATATACCCGTCAGTTCAAAGTGCAGCACCCGAATAATGATATTACGCAGCCGCGTATCGCCAATGCGGTGATGATGCTCGCGGCAGCGATTGAAAAAGCTGGCAGTGCAGACCCGTATGATATTGCCGTGGCGATGGAAGATATGCGCATGACCACGATGTCCGGCGAAGAAATCTGGATGCGTGCTGATGACCATCAGATTTTTCAGTCACTGCATGTCTCAGTTCATACCGATGAGAATGTCGAGTTCGATGCCGATAATTCAGGCTTTGGCCTGGTGACCGAGTTCACTGTGCCGGTCGAAGATACCATCACCGAAACCAGCTGCAAAATGCAACGTCCTCAGGGCTGAGATTCTGGTTTTAAAACAATAACAAGGAGCCACTCCGGAAGCCGCTTCCGTGAATTCCCTGCAACAAGAGATTCAGATACCGAACCATGATAGAAGTACTCACGTTTGCGACCTTGAATGGTTTAGTTACAGGTTTGTTGTTGTTCATGCTGGCCAGTGGCCTGACTCTGATCTTCAGCATGATGGGCGTTCTGAACTTTGCCCACGCCAGCTTCTATATGCTCGGCGCCTACTTCGCATTTTCCATCAGCCAGTATCTTGGTTTCTGGCCCGCCTTGATCATTGCGCCACTTCTGGTGGGTGTGGTTGGTGCGGTCGTTGAGCGTTATGGTCTGCGCCACGTGCACAAATCCGGACATGTTGCCGAACTGATCTTTACCTTCGGACTGGCCTTCCTGATAGAAGAAGTGGTGCAGTTCTTCTGGGGACGCTCTACTAAAAATTACCGCCAGCCGGAAATTCTCGACTTCCCCCTGTTTACCCTGTTTGGTCAGAATTTCCCCGCCTATAAAGCCTTTATGATTTTCATCTCGATCTCGATTTTCATCGGCCTGTATTTTGTGCTGACCAGGACCCGTATTGGCATCATTATCCAGGCAGCGATCACCCACCCGCACACCGTGGGCAATCTTGGCCACAATGTGCCCTTTATCTTCATGGCAGTTTTTGGAGTCGGCTCCGCACTGGCGGGATTGGCTGGCGTTATTGCCGGACCGGTACTGACCACCTTCCCAGGCATGGCACTGGTGCTGGGCAGTATTGTGTTTGTGATTGTGGTGATTGGGGGTCTGGGCTCACTGATTGGCGCACTGGTTGCTTCACTGATGATTGGACTGCTGCAGTCCTATGCCATCGCATCCGACACAGGCATGCAGGATCTGTTGAATCTGCTGGGCATCTCATTTGAAAGTGACCACATCCTCAATGATATCTGGACCATCACTTTGCCGCAGATTGCACCGATTCTGCCCTTCCTGTTGCTGGTGCTGGTGCTTATCTTCAAACCCACAGGACTGTTCGGCAAGAGAGAAAGCTGATGATCAAACAACTGACTATCTGGCTTCTGTTCGCCGCCACGCTGCTGATTCTGCCAGAAATTTTTGACTCCCTGCTGGCTATTTCAATTTTCAATCAGATGGCGATCATGATTGTGTTCGCGCTCAGCTATAACATGCTGCTGGGTCAGGGTGGCATGCTCTCCTTCGGCCATGCCGTATATTTTGGACTGGGTGGTTTTCTAGCGGTACATGTGCTGCGGATGGTCGAGTATGAATCGATCATGATGTCGACCACTCTGGTGCCACTGGTGGGCGGCGTGTTTGGTTTGCTGGCGGCGATATTCATCGGCAGCTTCTCTACCCGCAAGGCTGGCACTGTGTTCGCAATGATCTCGCTGGGTATTGGCGAATTGGTTGCGGCTTCCTCCTTGATCCTGGTGTCTTTCTTTGGCGGTGAAGCCGGTATCAGTGGCGATCGCACCTTCGGTCCTCCTCTGTTCGGCATCGAATTTACCCAGGATCTGCATATCTATTACCTGGGTGCGGTATGGATGTTTGTGTCGGTGCTGCTGATGTATCTGTTTACCAAAACACCGGCCGGGCGGATGGCCAATGCGGTACGCGATAATCCTGAGCGCGCTGAATTTATCGGTTACAGCGCGCGCAAAGTTCGCTTTATCTCCTTCTGTGCAGCGGGCCTGTTCGCCGGTATTGCTGGCGGACTGTTTGCGGTCAACTATGAGATCGTCACTGAAGAAAATCTCAATGCCGTAACCTCTGGCCGGGTATTGTTGATGGCTTATATCGGTGGTCTTGGATTCTTTATCGGTCCGATTATCGGTGCAATTGTGCTGACTCTGGTTAATTCGGTGCTAAGTAATTACACCGAATTGTGGATGCTTTATCTGGGCATCATGTTTGTGCTGACGGTAATGTTTCTGCCCCGCGGCCTGGCTGGTTTCCTGATGATGCACCGCCTGCCCTGGCATCTGGGTAAGACCCGGCTGTTGATTCGTCCTTATGTACTGACGGCCCTGCCAGCGAGCATCTTCCTGCTCTCATTAATCGGAATGCTGGAGATGGCGCACAGCAGTGCCGCAGAGTTTGTTTATCTGGGTATGACTTTTAATTCTTCGGGTATCGGCAGCTGGATCATTCTTTCGACGCTGACAGCAGCATCCTTTTTTGCACTGCGGCTGACCCTGCCGCAGTTGCGCGCAGCCTGGACTGCAGCCAATACCCAGTCAGCCCTTAAGCCTTCAACAGCTGCTAATGGCAATCCGCCCTTAAACCCTTCCTTGAAAGAGAGCAGCAATTGATGAGTATTCTCTCTTTACAGAACGTCACTAAAAAATTCGGTCAAACTGAGATCATCCGCGGTGTCAGCCTGGATATTCGCCAGGGTGAGAAGCACGCGATCATCGGTCCCAATGGCGCTGGCAAGTCAACCTTATTTCATTTGATCAGCGGCCGTTATAGCGTGAGTTCTGGCACCATTCATTTCAAAGGTGCGCCGATTCATAATAAAGCACCTTATGAAATTGCCCGACTCGGACTGGCACGCAGCTTTCAGGTGACCAATATTTTTCCGCTGATGAGCGTGTTCGAAAACATTCGCTGTGCGCTGCTGTGGTCGATGGGCTACAAGTATTCCTTCTGGAGCATGCTGGGCAAACAAACGGAACTGAACGACAAAGCTGACCACACCTTGACCGAAATTGGTCTGTACGACCGCCGCAATTTTCCGGCTGGTGAACTGGCCTATGCTGAGCAGCGCGCTCTTGAACTGGGCGTAGCAATTGCCAGTGGCGCTGAGATGATTCTGCTCGATGAACCTGTGGCCGGCATGAGCCTGAGCGAAGCACGCAATGCTGTGGCTTTGATCAACAAGATTACCGAGGGCAAAACCCTGATTATGGTTGAACACGATATGAATATAGTTTTCGATATGGCCGACCGGATTTCGGTGCTTGTTTACGGCGAAATAATCGCCTGTGACTCTCCGGCAAATGTCCGCAGCAATGCAAAGGTGCAGGAAGCCTACCTTGGCGAGGTGGCCAGTGCTTGAAGTTCACGATCTGCACGCTTACTACGGCAAAAGCCATATTCTGCAAGGGGTTACCTTCAAAGTTAATGACGGTGAAATCGTCAGTCTGCTGGGACGCAATGGCGTCGGACGTTCCACCACCGTAAAAACCATCATGGGAGAAGTGGAACCCCACGGCTCCATCAAATTCAAAGGCAAGGAGATTGCCGGCAAGCGCAGCTTCGAAATCGCCCACATGGGCATTGGCTATGTACCGGAAAGCCGGGACATTTTCCCGACGCTTACGGTGCGCCAGAATCTGATCCTGGGCATGAAGGGCAGTAAATCCACCGGCCGCTGGAATATTGAGGAAATGTTCAAGATGTTTCCCAATCTTGCTACCCGTGCTGACGTGCCAGGTGGCGTACTCAGTGGTGGTGAGCAGCAGATGCTGTGTATGTGCCGCACTCTGATGGGCGATCCGGAATTGATTATGATCGACGAGCCGACCGAAGGGCTGGCCCCGAAAGTAGTTGAACAGATCGGTGAATTGCTGCAGGAAATCGCCCGGCGTGGCGTCTCAATTCTGCTGGTTGAACAGAAGTTGACGATTGCACTGAAAATATCGCATCGCCTGTATGTCATGGGTCATGGTCACATGGTTTATGAAGGCACCCCGGCAAGTCTGCGTGAGGCCGAGGCGATTCGCAGGGAATGGCTTGAGGTCTGAGAAGCACCTATACTCTTGATTGATCCGACAGTTGATCCAATGCAGAAAATCTGGTTTCAGCAATGACACTTCAACGACACAGTTCAGGAATTCGCGCTTTATTGACCGTGTTCTTACTGGTCCTGCTGTCCAGTACCCCTGGCGTTTTTGCCTGGGATGCTGCCGCCCACCGGCTCAGCGCCTCAATCAGCGATGAATACCTGCTACCCTCGCGACGCGAGGCCTTGTTAAAAATTCTCCAACAACATCCACGTTACGCTGAAGATTTTCAGGCGCAGATGCCGGCTGCAATTCGTGCTGGCAGCACAGCGGCGCAGGCACGCTGGTTGCTGGGTCAGGCTGCCGTGTGGCCGGATCTGGCGCGCAGTTTACCCGAGCGTGAGCGCCGACGTTATAATCACCCGAACTGGCACTGGATCGATGGCCGCTGGCTGCGTCCGACGGAAGCAACCAGCGCAGCGGCGCAGGGCACAGCAACTCAGAGCGCAGATACCGCAGCCATGCAGGGCAATGTCTATGTCGGCATGCCCCCGCTGCCGCCAATACTGAATGCAGGCACAGGCGCTGTGCCACGCTTGAATCAGGTCGATAATATGATGCTGGCGCTGGATTATTCGCTGGCAACACTGCGCGACAACACGGCGCTGATGTCGGAACGGGCCATTGCCTTGTGCTGGGTGATGCACCTGCTGGGCGATATTCATCAGCCCTTGCATGCAGGTTCGCTGATGTCACCACGGGTATTTCCGGACGGTGATCGCGGTGGCAATGCAATAATGACCCAGGACGACAATCTGCATGCCCGCTGGGATCAGGCGCTCAGCCAGCAACCGCTGGCCGAAACTTTGCAGCAGTTGCTGAGGCAGGCAGAAAGACTGATGGACAGCGCTGCGGTGCTGGATACTGACAGTGACCACTGGTTGCAGGAGAGCCGTCAGATATTGCACAGTTCCGTCTACAGCGACGAGATTATCGATGCTGTGCTGCACAGCGAGCGGACAGGGGCATCGCTGCCGCGTTTTACTCTTGATCAGCCCTATCAGCGACAGATGCGCCAGTTATCCGAACAGCGGCTGCTGCTGGCTGGACTGCGCCTGGCCAGGGTTCTTAACGACCAGGGGTTAAACGAACAAGGGTTAAACGACCTAGGCTTAAACGAACAGGCGTTCAATGAACAGAGGCTCAACAACCAACGACTCAATGAATAAAGTTCTCACCGAACAGGGTGCTTACCGAATAAACTGCACGGCAATTTTTCCGACTCAGTGCAGGTCCATATTTCAAGGAGTTATCTATCTGATGTTTCCAGTTTCCCAACGGTTTTTCAGAATTTCCGCGCCACGCGTGCAGGCTGGCAGCCGGTCGGACTTAACACTGTCCTATTGCGGAAACGCCGGACTTCCCCTCGCTGCGGACGGTCGAGTCCGACAGGCTGTCAGCGCATTTTTTCAATCGACACTGCTGCTGGCGGGCCTCCTTGCGGGCAGCCATGCCAGCGCTGCCAGCGCCTCGGCTCCGGCTGCAGCGCCCGAGCAAAAACCGCTCTGGGAACTGGGCGCAGGTGTCGGCGTGCTGTACGCCCCGGATTACCCTGGCTCGTCCGAGCATCATCTGCGGGGCCTGGCGCTGCCTTACATTATTTATCGGGGCGATGTTTTTCGTCTCGGCGACGGCCAGACTGCCCGTGCTGTTGCGTTTGAAACCAACCGGCTTGAATTCAATCTTTCCTTTGATGCGGCATTTGATGCCGACAGCGAGAACAATGAATTACGTGAGGGGATGAATGATCTGGATTTCATGTTCCAGCTTGGGCCGCAGCTTTCCATCCGGCTTGCTGATTTTAAGTTCGCCGAAGACAGCCGCAGCGAACTGTTTCTCGCCTTACAGACCCGCGCCGTTTTTTCTTCTGACCTGAAGCGGATTGATCAACGCGGTTATGTGTTTGAACCAATGGTGCGCTACAAACATTATGGACTGCTTACGCCTAAGCTGGATGCAACCATCTCTTTGCGCCCGTTGTGGGCAAGCGAGCAATTGCATGCTTATTTTTTCGATGTGGAATCTCAGTTTGCGACCCCTGATCGCCCGCAGTACGAAGCCGAAAGCGGCTACTTTGGAACGGGTCTGAATTTTTACGCCAGTTATCAAATGACTGAAAAAGCCAGCGTATTTTTAGGCGTGCAGACCAACTCACTGCAGGGCGCTGCTAATCGTGACAGCCCCCTGCACCAGAAAGATTTCACCGTGGCCTTCGGTGCCGGCTTTGTCTGGGCATTTCTGGCCAGCAAAAAACTGGTTACGGTACCCTGACCCCTTCTACCGGCACGCCTTCACCTGCTGCCGCCACGCCGTCTTTGATAAAGCGTCCGGTGATCACTCCGCTGGTCATCGCGCCGCTGACATTAAGTGCGGTGCGGCCCATGTCGATTAAGGGTTCAATGGAGATCAGCAGAGCCACCAGCGTGATCGGCAGTCCCATTGCAGGCAATACAATAAGAGCCGCAAAGGTCGCACCGCCGCCTACTCCAGCCACCCCGAACGAACTGATTGAAATAACCGCGATCAGCATAAACAGGAAATCCGGTGCCAGTGGATTGATACCGACGGTGGGTGCCACCATCACTGCCAGCATCGCTGGATAAATACCCGCACAACCATTCTGGCCGATAGTCGCTCCGAAAGACGCAGACAGACTGGCTATCGAAGCGGGTACTTTGAGCTCTTCAACCTGGGTTTTGATATTCAGAGGGATGGTCGCCGCTGAGCTGCGGGTGGCGAATGCAAAGGTCAACACCGGCCAGATCTTCTTGAAATAGTCGAGCGGACTGACCCCTGCCAGTGACAGCAGCAGACCGTGCACCCCGAACATCAACAGAATAGCGACATACGAGGCCAGCACAAAACCGAGCAGATTCAGAATGTCAGCGCCATTGGAGCTCGCCACCACGTAAGTCATCAATGCCAGGATGCCGTAGGGCGTCAGCGTCATCACGATCTTTACCAGGCGCATCACAACCGTCTGGATAGTTTCAGTAAATTCGGTGATTCGCTGAGCGTGTTCCGGTTTTTCGCGACTGACCAGCAGCGCCGCCAGACCAAACAATATGCCGAAGATCACCACGGCGATGATTGAGGTATCCCTGGCACCGGTTAGATCGGAAAAGATATTGGCTGGCACAAAACTAACAATCACATCACCCAGATCGAGATTACTGACCGTATCCTGCCTGACCTCCAGCACCTGTGCCCGCGCCATCTCGCGATCGCCACCGATCATGCCTTCAGCGCTGAGACCGAACACACTGGTAACCAGAATACCAATCATTGCAGCAATCATCGTGGTGACTATCAGCAGGCCGATCACCGACCCGCCTATTTTCCCCAGCGCTGCCACTACCTGTAGCCGCACTACCGCGGCAATCATGGTGACCAGCACCAGCGGCATGATAATCATGCGCAACAAGGCGACATAGACATCGCCAGGTACCGTGGTCCAGTTAAGCGTTGCACCAATCAGCGCGGCATCACCACCGTGGATCAGTTGCAGATAGAATCCGAAGCCCACGCCAAGCACAAGTGCGATGAACACCTGTCGCGACAAAGTGAACTTGTTGCGTAACCTGAACAGACTGTAGACAAGCCCGGCGAACAGAAGAAGGTTAACAGCGGTTATTAGCGTCATTTTGGGAATCCCATGCTCTGATTTCTTGAATTGTGATTTTTAGTGAGCCGCATCAAAAACAGAAAATAAGCTACAATGCCGCCAGTTACAAGTCCCCGGTAAACCCAATAAACCCGACAGCGAGAAATTATTAAGGTGAATGAGCAAAACTGGATAGATCTGCGCAGTGATACAGTGACTTTGCCCACTGTTGCCATGCGGCAAGCCATGCTGGCAGCTGAAGTCGGCGATGATGTTTACGGCGAAGATCCAACCATGAATCGTCTGCAGAAAACCCTTGCTGCCCGTGCCGGTATGGAAGCAGCCTTGTTCATGCCTTCTGGCACGCAATCCAATCTGGTGGCGCTGCTGACCCATTGCGGTCGGGGCGATGAGTACATTGTCGGACAGCAGGCGCATACCTATAAATATGAAGGCGGTGGTGCAGCGGCTTTAGGCGGAATCCAGCCGCAGCCTCTGGAATTTAATGCCGCCGGGGAAATGGAGCTGGAGATGATTGCTGCGGCGATTAAGCCGATCGATGAACACTTCGCTCGCACCCGCCTGTTGTCTCTGGAAAATACGGTGCATGGCAAGGTGCTGGCGCTGGCCTACATGGCGCAGGCGCGTCAACTGGCAGACAAGCACGGTCTGCTGATGCATCTTGATGGCGCCCGCGTGTTCAATGCGGCGGTTGCTTTGAATGTGGAGTTAGCGGAAATCACCCGCCCCTTCGATAGCGTTTCTATCTGCCTATCCAAAGGTCTGGGTGCCCCGGTGGGTTCTGTACTGCTGGGTTCGGCTGACTTCATTCAGCGCGCACTCCGCTGGCGTAAAGTGACCGGTGGCGGCCTGCGTCAGGCTGGCATACTGGCCGCGGCGGGGCTGTATGCGCTGGAGCATAATGTAGCGCGGTTGGCCGAAGATCATCGCCGTGCCCGCCGACTCGGGGAAGGCTTGCGCGCCGCTGGCTTCAGTATTGAAGCCGTGCACACCAATATGGTGTTTGTGGATGTGCCTTATGAGCCCAGACAGAAACTGGCTGATGCGCTTGATACACGACACATCAAAGTAGATCGTACTTATCGCAAACAGATGCGCCTGGTCACCCACCTGGACATCAGCGATGCGGACATTGAGCAGGTTATTGAGGCGTTTGCTGACGCAGTATAGCGAGTCAGTATAGCGGGTCAGTTTAGCGAGTCAGTATACCGAGTCAGTTTAGCGAGTCAGTTTACCGAGTCAGTGCAGCGAGCCGTCTTTGCCGAACAGCAGATCAACTTCACCGGGTCCAAAATTATATTCGGTGCCGCAGAATTCGCAGTTAATCGCGACACCGCCCTGCTCGGCCACAATACTGTAAACTTCGTCCTGACCGATGGCCAGCAGCGCTTTGGCGGTACGCTCGCGAGTGCAGCTGCACTGATAGCAGATCTCCCGCGGCGCCAGTAAGCGCAGCTCATGCTCGTGGAAAAGACGGTGCAAAATAGTCTGATTGTCCAGGTTCAACAATTCATCTTCGCGCAGCGTCTGCGCCAGCTGGATTGCGTTCTGCCATTGCTCTTCGCGGATGTCAGCGTCTTTTTGCAGTTGCGCTGGCAGTTGCTGGAGCATGATTGCGGAAACGCTGCTCGCATTTGAGGCCAGCATGATCCAGCTGCCAAGCTGCTCCGACTGGCGGAAATAGTCCTGCAAACACTCCGCCAGACTGTCTGCTTCCAGCGCCACAATGCCCTGGTAGGGTTTGCCGCGTTTGGAGTCTACCGTTATCACCAGTGAACCTTTGCCGATCAGATCGCTGAACTCTGTAGCGCTGGGCAGTTCTGGAAAACGGGCAATGCCTCTGATCTGCCCGGCGCTGGTGTACTCAGACATCATCAGCGACAGCTGACCATTACCGCGCGCCTGCAACACCAGTCGCCCATCAAATTTAATGGTGCTGCCCAGCAATACCCCTGCCGCCAGGAACTGGCCAAGGAGCTGACTCACTGCCTCGGGATACTTGTGATTGACGATAGTGTCGAGATAGCTACTGGTGAGCGTGACCATCTCGCCGCGGATATCGGTGTTCTCGATCAGGAAGCGCTGACTTGTATTCATATCTGGCATATTCGGCAGGTCTCTTTAGTCGGTCTCTTTAGTCGGTTTCAGGACAGTCGGTTTCAGGACAGTGGGTCGCTTTCGCAGGGCTCAGTTGAAGAGTGGTTCAGAACGAGTTTCGGACTGGTGGGATGCGGGCTTATAAACAGCAAGCGCATATTGTACAACATTGTGAACCAGCTGATGTCCAGCGCGTGCCTGCAGGCTTAAAATCGATTCTGGATGAAACTGCACCGCCATTATCGGCAGTGTGCGGTGTTGAACGGCCATGACCACCCCCTCTTTGGGGAGCGCGTCAGCCGGATTTGTAGCTGCAGATTGAGTATCAGCAACAGGCACAACACAACGCGCGGTCACCTGCAGACAGTCGGGCACCTTCCGCGCATACAGCGAGTGATAACGCCCGGCGGTGAACTGCTCATCGATATCCTCGAACAGCACTCCGCCCGAATGCTGCACCAGCGAGGCTTTGCCATGCATGGGGTAATCGAGTATGCCAAGCTCACCACCAAAATATTCAACAATCCCCTGCAACCCCAGACAGACTCCGAATACCGGCATCGCGCGCTGCACACACAAGTCCAGAGTGGCGCGCAGGTCGAAATCATCGGGTCGGCCGGGGCCAGGCGAAAGAATGACCAGATCGAAGTGTTCACGCTCCAATGCCGCCCGTGCAAGGGTCGGACGCAAAGTCTGAAGGCGTACGCCATGCACCCGGAAGTAACTGGCAAGGTTGTGTACGAAGGAATCACGGTGATCAATCATCAACACCCGCAGTTGGGATGCATCGGTCGTTGCGCTATCTGTGTGCACAAAATCCTGGCGCGCTCGGGTCGGCGCCCTGGCCTGCTCACCCCGTATCGCAGCCAGTAATGCTGAGGCCTTCAATCGGGTTTCTGCCTCTTCCGCCTCGGGATCAGAGTCAACCAGCAGGGTTGCTCCAGCGCGAACCTCGGCCTGGCCATTCTTAATCCTTACAGTGCGCAGAGTCAGCCCGGTATTCATATTGCCGTCGAAACCGATACAGCCGATGGCACCGCCGTACCACAGTCGCGGCGATTTTTCGGTATCTTCAATGAACTGGATGGCAGAATTTTTAGGCGCACCAGTGACCGTTACCGCCCAGGTGTGCGCAAGAAATGCATCCAGCGCATCATACTCAGGCATCAGCGTTCCCTGCACATGATCAACGGTATGAATCAATCTGGAATAAAGCTCCACCTGGCGCCTGCCAATCACTTCGATACTGCCAGGCAAGCAGACGCGGCTTTTATCGTTGCGGTCCACATCGGTACACATCGACAATTCTGCGGAATCTTTTTCCGAATTCAATAATTCCAGAATCTGCTTTGCGTCAGAGATAGCATCCGTACCACGGGCAATTGTTCCAGAGATAGGACATGTTTCCACCTGATCCCCACGCACTCTCACATACATCTCCGGAGATGCTGCCACCAGAAACTCCTGCTCGCCAAGGTTCATCAATGCGCCATAAGGCGCGGGGTTCAGCTGTTGCACACGCAGGAACAGTGCTGAAGGATTCGCTTTGCAGTGTTCATAAAAAACCTGACCAGGCACCACTTCAAAAAGATCACCACGGTAAAAATGCTGTTTAGCTTTGCGAACTGTCTCTGCGTATTCCCCCGGCAGATGATCACATTTTTCTGAACGAGCAACTGCGGCAGGCACATAAATCTGTGCTTCGCCACTGCGTCGCAGGCCACCAGTCGTTTCATAGTTTTCTGCTAATGCCGGATCAGCACCCAGGGCTGCGCTGGCAGCAGTTCGGCAAACAAACTCATAGCGGTACACTTTGCTAGTCTGCATATAGTGATCTGACACCATGATTTCGTCCGGCAGGTACAGGACCAGATCACGGTGTTCCTGTTCACGAAGCTGTTTCAGCTGAACGGATTCAAACTGAAACGCAAGGTCGTAACCGAACGCTCCGTACAAACCCAGATATTTATCTTTGTCACTTTTGAAATGCTGCGTCAGAGCACGCAGGATGGAAAATACACCAGGCTGTCTGCTGCGCTCTTCCTCTGAGAAGTTTTCAGCACGGCTGACCAGGTTGATGCGGATATCGGCAGACGTGTGAGTTAACTTCGCGATGGCGGAATTTGCGTGCAAAGCCTGCAACACTTCAGGCAGCAGAATTTCACCGCGACGATTCAGCGCTTCGATATGAATTTCTCGACTGCGTGCGGTAATAACCAGGGGCGGGTTTACAAAGCCAAGATCCCAGCGCGTGTAACGGCCTGGATATTCAAACGAAGAGCTGAGCAATACGCCTCGGCAGCTGTCGAGTTTGACACGCAGTTGGGAGATTGCGGTTTCATAGGACACACCTTGTTCGGCACGCTGTATGCGAACGCCGGCAGCAGTTGTGTAATGGAGTTGTGCAATGGTATTCACGGTCAAGTCCTCGCATTAAGTGCCACGAAAGCGGCGACTGATCCCATCAGGGGGGCGGACTTTTCCAGAATCGAGATTTGAGAATAGAACTGGCCGCCTTCCTGTTCAGGGGCAGCCAGTAGATTTAGATATCTGTCTGGCAGCCCGAAGAAACCGGCCACCAGTAAAAACCTGGTATATTCATAGGGCGTGGATCATGGAGCACGACTGTTTTATTGTCAAGTCAGTTGTTACGCAGTGTAAGTAGCACATAATCTGTCCGGTTCTGTAGCACATGATCTGTCCGGCTTCATACTGACCTTTTTCGGAGGTCGTGATGAGACGGACGGAGTGGCTACAGGAGACACGACGGATGCGATTCGAAG